>ERZ832973.109-NODE-109-length-108948-cov-176.488599_pt1 | contig 108948 bp, 102 predicted proteins | sample MGYA00519950_ERZ832973 | MGnify/ENA primary metagenome ERZ832973 (study PRJEB31850, sample SAMEA3708734) | human gut metagenome | biome: human gut; feature: human-associated habitat; material: faeces | place: China | collected 2014 ... | reverse complement strand
AAATCATTCCTCCAATCCCGGCGTTCGGGTCGGGGCAAAAAATCTGAAGCGTCCATTCAGAAGGGCTTTCCGGGGAGCCTAGCGGCTCTCCTTTTGCCCTTCCTTCTGAGCACGCCACTGTTATAGCACCGTCAATTAGCAGTGTCAATAGAAGAGTGCTAAAATTCATAAAAGAATAATATTTTTATAAAATTCTATGCAATCTTTTTAAAATTCAGTCACATCATCGCATTTTATATCATCTTGGCAATCATGAAGCACAACAGCTCATATCCTTCCCGGATATCCTCCGGCAGACGTTTCAAAGTCTCGTCCCGCAGTTCCTGCGGCATCCCGTAAAAAGCTTCGGCAATGCCGCCGGTGATGCAGGCAAGGGTGTCGCTGTCGCCGCCCAGAGAGACCGCATTGCGAAGTGCATCCTCAAAACTGACGCTTTCCAGAAAAGCAATGATTGCTTCCGGCACAGTTTCCTGACAGGTCTCCACATGATGATAGGTCGGCCGAATTTCATCGCAGGTACGGTTCAGGTCATAACCGAAGGTCTGCTCCACATATTGTTTGATTTCCGGCTTGCCGTGGCCGGTACGGGCCAGAAAAATCACTGCCGCCGTGGCCTGCGCGCCCTTGATGCCCTCCGGGTGGTTGTGGGTAGCCACAATTTTCTTTGTCTCAGGGTTAATAAGGTTTGCCATGAGCGAGCCATCTTTTTTCGTCATTAACTTAAGGGCTCCTTTTGTAATCTGCTGCTTCTGCTCATCTGTCAGCATCGCCTGCAATGTCACATCCGGCACTGCCGCTTTAACGGCATTAATAAAGGCCGGTGCAGTATATAATGACTTCTCTATTTGGGAAAAAACTGTCTTTGCTCCTTTGAGCAGAGGTTTCGCCACCTCTGGAACTCGCCCAAAATGTTCCGATAGTTCTTCTTTATATTCAGATGCATCAATTATTTCCACATCTTCAGATGCAATGATGATCGTTTCTTTGTCCATATCAAATAATCCTTTCGTGATATTTCTATAATAAAGTTTGTATTTTTTGCGAACCGGCCTATTTCTGTATGTAGGTAAGCTCAATATCATATCCAAGTTGCGCCAGTATCTGCACAAAAGTCAGTCAATTTTTAGAACTTCGATATATTTTAACTATTTCAGCAAACAAATCGACAGGATTTTCTTCCAAAGCATCGGCAAGCATAATTAGTTTTTCTATACTAATCCAATTCTTTCCGTGTTCTATATTGCAAAGGTGTCGAAGCGAAATCCAATCTTCTGAGCCGAACAATTCGTCACTTCTATTATAGATAAATTGTTCACGGCTTTTGTACTGTTTTCCTAATGACTTTCGTTTCTGCTCAAACATTTTTCCTATTTTTGTTAGAGCTTCACTCTGTCTTGCTTTTTCAGCCATATATCTCTCCATTATGCACCATGGTGCATTGTTTATTTTTGAGTATATGATATACTAAAATTGCTCTCAGGGCAACAGCCCTCGAGAAGAAAATATAAGGAGGCCATAAAATGGCAAATTTAAAGTTTAAAGTTGAGGCTCTTCGTACCCTCGCATCCCCTTATCGTAAGGGAGACAAAGATGAAAGCACCTTCGAAACCATTTATTATCTGCTGGTGGATATGAAGGAGCTTCCCTCTAATATTCCTCTCGATGTCAATCCGCGTGAACCAAAGATGACAACCAATGTGGCTCGTAGCTTGCTCACTGCTGTAGTGGAGCCGGAAACTGATTTCTATATCAACAACCGCGGTATCGTCATCGCCGCCAAAACGCTAACCTTTAATAGCACTGATTCGGAAGTAACCATTGACATTGGTGATCAGAATGACGAAAACGACAAGTCCCTTTACGGCATTCTTGACGGCGGTCACACCTATACCGCCATCATGCGTAAGCGCGACGAAATTCCTGAAGACATTCGCAAATTTGTTCGTGTTGAAGTCATCACCAATGTGCAGAATATCACGCGCCTCTCCGATGCTCGCAACACGTCGGTTCAGGTTTCTGATATGGCACTATTCAATCTCGACGACAAGTTCGACGATATTAAAGCCTCCATTGCAGGTCAGGCATATGCAGATCTGATTGCTTACAAAGATAATGAGGATAAACCTATTCACGTTTCGGAACTGCTCCGCTTGCTCTACGCCTTTGATATCGACAAATATCCTGATGACAATGCGGCCCCGGTACAGAGCTATTCCGGTAAAGCACAGGTATTTAAGCGCTATAAGCAGGCATTTGAATCTCCTTTTTATAAGTCTTTGACCGGGCAAATTCCTCTGCTGGTAGAGCTTTATGATGTTATCGAACGCGAACTTCCTGAAAAGTATAGGGATTATAAGAAGGCGCAGGGCGTTGCAAATCCGCATTTTGGAAGCGTGAGAGGCATCGAATCTCTTGACACTCCGACAAAAACAGAGTTTCTCGCCACTCCCACAAAGTATTCTGTTTCCAGTGGCTATATCTACCCCATTTTTGGTGCTTTCCGTAGTCTGCTGAAATTCGATGAGGCAACGGGAGCTGTTTCCTGGCTGTTCAATCCCATTGACATCTGGAACGAAGTCGGCACATCCATTGTTCAGAACACCTTTGAGACCTATACTAACCCTCAGCTGGCCGGTAAGGATAAGCAGCTTTGGCTTTCCAACTACAGAATTGTAGAAACCCAGAGTCTCCGCAAACTTCTCGGACGCAGATAAATAGAATAGTATTGAGCAAGAGGCATCGGATCGCATCCGATGCCTCTTTTTGTTGGTCTAAAACGACTCTTTTAATACATTTAATCAACTATACTGCAAGCCTAACTCTCCAGAAATATTGGTAAATCATTGGTAAGACGTACCCACCTAATGAAACCATGTCTTCACCTGCTCTCTCCAAAGTGCGAAAATAGTACCATGGAAAAAATGTATTTTTGAGAGCAGTCTAAAAAATACAGAGACGCAGCAAGGAGGACTCCATGGAGAAGCAAGCATTGGCAGTACGGGAACAGCAATGGTATCAGACGATCACTACAGCGAAACAAAGTGGGCAGAGAATGGCGTACCGCTTTCCAGCTTCTACAGCTGGCAGCGAAAAATGAGAAGTGCATTGTTGCAGCAGGAATCCGTCCAGTTCGAGGAACTTTCGCCCAGCTCGCCGAAAACAGCGGCGGTTCCTCCCACCCAGATCACACTGCATATTCGGGATGTTACAGTTGAACCGCCAGCAGATCTGCCCTCCGACCAGATCAGTGAGATCATCCGGGGAATCCGCAATGCTGGGTGACATCCGGAAGGTGGAGCACATCTACATCGCCTGCGGATATACAGACCTGCGGCGAGGGATAGACGGTCTGGTACAGATCGTACAGAATCAGTTTTCGCTGGATCCCTGTTCCAACAGCCTGTTTCTATTTTGCGGCAGAAGGCGGGATCGGATCAAAGCCCTGCTTTGGGAGGGCGACGGATTTATCCTGTTATACAAGCGTGTAGAGACAGGCTGCTTTCAGTGGCCACGGACAAAAGCGGAGATGCGGAGCCTGAACTGGACGGTCTGGTGCTGCTGGCGGCCTACTCCACCGCCGACCTGACCGACAGCGGCCTGCGGGTCTATGCCGCCTACGGCAGCGAGGACGGCGTACTGAACCGCGAAAAATACGAAGCCGACCGCACGAACCTCCCACAGGACACCACCGAAACGGTCATTGACGGCGGCTGTCATGCCGGGTTCGGCAGCTACGGTGCGCAGAAGGGCGATGGCACACCCACCATCTCTGCCGAGGAACAACAGCGGCAGACGGCGGACGCGCTGGCGGCATGGATGAATCTTCAATAAAAAGCAAACTATCCCGGCCATTTTCCTGCAAATCACAGGAGAATGGCCGGGACTTTCTTTCGTATTCCGTAAATCAGGAATCAATACAAATGAAATTTATGGCTGATCTGATGTGCAATTTCATCCGGCAGCGGACGGAACCCGATGCAGGTCAGGGTCATGCCTTCTCCGTTTTCATCAAATTCTTCCGGCTCCAGCTCGGTGTGGCAGGCATCCCGGATAAGGAAGAAGTCTTTGTTTTCCACCAGTCCCAATTCCTCGGCAATGGTCTTTGCTTTCAGCAGTTGATTGCGGTTCTTTGTCCCGCAGATAGTTTTGGTAAAAGAGCCATCGAACCATTCTTCATAGGTTGCTTTCTCCAACATGATTTCTGCCCGATAGCCGGTAATTTCTCCGTCTTTCTCGATGGGTTCCACGCCCTGTCCCATGCCGATGGGGTCGGTGAGGAATGCCAGCGAAGCATGGCAGCACTGCGCCGCCAGCTTACCGGGAGACATCTGCAGATCTTTTCGTGCAATGATGAGTTGACGCATTTTTTCTCCTTCTTACGACAGCTTGATCTTCAAATCTGCCAGCAGATTCACCGCTTCCGGCAGGGAAAATTTCGCATCCTTCAGGCGGCTGCCCAGAATGTCCACCTTGTAGCCTGTAGCATCCCGGAAATCCGCCTTGCGCAGATCACACTGGTAGAACTCCGTTTCGTGAAGTTCCACGCCCTTGAAATTCGCCAACTGCATCTCGCATTTGGCAAACATGGAGCCGACAATTTCGTTGCCGTCCGAAAAGTCGAAGCGGTTGAAGTTCATTTCAGTGAAGGTGTTATATTTCAGACTGCACCCCTTCAGCGTATGGATGGGGTCCGGGAAGGCACCGTTGGACATCAGCGGTGCCCACTCAATTTCATTCAGGCGGCAGTCCTCAAAATCCAGCGACTGCACCGAAGAATGGGTGCTGCGCAGACCTGTGATCTCACACCGCACGAATTTGCACTCATTCAGCGTGGTATGATCCAGTTCGCATTTGGTAAAGGAGCAATCCACAAACACGCAGTCGGTAAAGTCGCAGTCCTCAAAAGCCTCCTCGGTGAACGACAGGTCAGCAAACCGTTCGCCCTCACAATAACGCTCTGTCATAAAATTCTCCTGTCAGCGCAGTTCTTCCAGCAGAGCCGTGCAGCCTTCCAGCACATCCTGCCAGGTAGCTTCAAAGTCCCCGGTATACCATGGGTCGGCCACATCGCCGGGGCGGCGGGTATGATCCATCAGCAGAGACACTTTATGCTCCGGGTCGCCGCCCACAAAGCGCGCCATGTTGCGCAGGTTGTTGTGATCCATGGCGATCAGGTAATCGTAGGTTTCGTAATCCCTCCGGGTCATCTGTCGGGCGATTTTACCCTCGCAGGAGATGCCGTGCTCGGCCAGCTTCCGCCGGGCGGGCGGATAGACCGGGTTGCCGATCTCCTCGGTGCTGGTGGCGGCGGATGCGATTTCAAACTGGTCAGAAAGCCCGGCTTTGGCCACCAAGTCTTTCATCACAAATTCGGCCATTGGGCTGCGGCAAATGTTGCCATGGCAGATGAAAAGCACTTTCGTCATGTCAAAATATTTCCTTGTATCGTATCATTTCAAATTTGGAACGTGCGCGTTCCAAATTTACGCTTGCTTCAAGAACTCCCGCAGCACATCCTCCGGGCGGGGTGTATGGTTCGAGTACTTTTCCTGCAGCGGTGCGGCGGCACCATCCATAATGTAGGGCACACCCACAATGTCCAGCATCGACACATCGTTATAATTGTCGCCAAAAGCCATCACATCGGCAAGGGCGATGTCCAGAGTCTTACAGATGCTGCGCACACCGATGCCCTTGTTGGCAGAGGTAGTATCGATCCAGTACTGCCCTGCCACAGCGCAATTCGCCTCTTTCCATCGTGGGACAAACCGTTCCGTGTAAGATTCTACGCCTTCGTGCAGATACACCGATACCTTTGTGATCTCCTCCGGCACCTCGGAAGGGTCATGGATGATTTGATAATTGTTCCCGATGAACTGAATACGCTTGAGCATTCCCAGACCCCGCTCCATCAGGTATGCAGTATTCTGGCCGGAAAGCATCACTTCCCCCTGCCCGTCGCTGCGGGTCCACAGGTCGTTGGCGATTTCTTCGGCCAGTGCACGGGGCATCGGATTCTTGGCGATGCACTGTTCGTCCTTATAGATCACGCCGCCGTTCTCACAAAGAAACACACAGCAGTCCGCCACCGGTGCAAAGAGCTTGCGCAGGCTGGTATACTGCCGACCAGACGCCGGGCAAAACAGAATGCCGCGCCGATGCAGCTCCCGTATCTGCTCAAAGATCTCGTCTTCCAGTTCCTTTTTGCCGTATTGCAGCAGCGTACCGTCAATGTCGCTGCAAATCAGTTTGATTGACATTTTCCGTCCTCATTTTTCAAGATAATTTTAGGCAATTCCCCGGCATCCAGAACACGGATGCCTTCGTCCATCAGCATTTTCGCAAAAACGCCCTGTCCGGGAATCTTTGTCCCGGAAAACGTTCCGTCGTAGATTTCCTTCACGCCGCAGCTGGGGCTGCGGGATTGCAGGATGGCAAGCTCCACCCCATTTTCTTTTGCAATGGCAAGGGCTTTCGCTGCACCTGCCCGGAACTCCCGGTCCACATTGATGCTCTCTTTGTTCGTGACAACGCCCTGCACGATTTCCGCCGGGCACCGCGGTGTGGGCAGGCCGCCCAGCACCTCCGGGCAGACCGGAACCACCTGATGCCCCCGCGCAAAATCACAGACCGCCTGATTGTAATTGTTTCCGCCGCTGTATTTGCAGTTTTCGCCCAGCAGGCAGGCGCTGACCAGAATCTTCATTGTTGCGCGCTCCGTTTTTCAGATACTGAATCTTTTCCCTATTCTACCACGCTTTTGGGCATTGAAAAAGAGGATTCTGCTTTTTCCTATCCCCATACCGGGAGGTCCGCCGTAATCTTTTCTAATTCCTGTGCAAGAAACGTCAACCTTTCCCTCAGATGGTTGTTATGCGGGGCATCTCCGTTCAGCAGATAGTCCGTTTTTCTACGTTTTTCACAGGTCTCCTTTTCACGATTCCACGCAAAAAATTGAACGCTATCAGCGTTCAACAAACGCATATCGTGTGCCTGCTCATTTTATCCATCCCATTTATACACAGTTCCGAGCCAAAAGAACCGCATAAAGTTCTCATCAAAAAAACAGGGAGTGACATCAAATCACTCCCCGTTTGCATTGATTGTATCAGAGTTTCGTCATCCAGAGCCCATGCAGATTGCAGTATGCGTAAACGGCCACCGGCTTTTCACTTCCCAGTTCAAACACCGCGTTGGGAGCCTGCCCCGGATTCAGATAGCGGATCTGCCCGCCGTTCTCAGTCTCCAAAAAAATCCACTGAATATAGTGAACATCCGCCATGGGGTGCTCCACCGCGCCCACTGTGACCGTGAGACGACTGCCGGAAAGCTCTGCCACCGGCAGATGCTTCTCGCCGCTGGCTTCCACCGTATTGGGAACCAGCTCTTTCATTTTCTCCCCGCAGCAGACCAGCGGAACGCCTGCGTTATGGATAGTAGTGACGAGGTTGCCACAGTGATTGCAGATGTAAAACTTTGCCTTCATATCGAAATCCTCCACTGGAATGTTATCGGTGTGTTTCTTGTATCTACATGATAACATTTCCTATTTATGATTTCTGTAACTGAATCACGCAAAGCGTTTTTGGACTCACCTGCAATAAATCTCAATGGCTTTCTGCGCAAATTCTGCGGCACCGGCACCGCCGGCAGCATTGATGTTTTCCGTAAATGCTCCGCCTGCCCTATACATCTGCCCCAGCTGATTCAAGATCACCTTGGAACAGTTGTAGTAGTGCTCTGTGATAAACTCCTGCAGCTTCTTCACCTGTGCCTGCACTTCAGGGTCCGCTGGGTCTTTGCCCTGCATCCCGCCGAATGCCGCCACGATGTCCATCAGTTGACTGCTCATGTCCTTGACTTCTTTCTCGGTCTTATGGGCAGTTTTTTCCTCAAACTCTTTGTATTCCGGCGTTTCGCCCCATTCCTTTTTGGCCTGCTCGGTATACTTCTTGATCTTCTGCGTATCAAATGCGGTAAAGTCCATAACCTTTCCTCCTGTGGTTCGAATTTTCTGCGCAAGGCCGATCAGAACTTCAAGATGCTGCTTTTTCAATGTCAGAAGTGTGATCTGCTGTTCCAGTGCTTTCTGCCGGTCAAAAGCAGGATTCTCCACGATTTTCCGGATGTCCTTCAGCGGAAATTCCAGTTCCCGGAACAATAAGATCTGCTGCAAACGTTCCAGCGCGGCATCGTCGTACAGCCGATAGCCTGCTTCGGTACGGCCCGCCGCGCGCAGCAGACCGATTTTATCGTAATATTGCAGGGTCCGGATGCTCACTCCGGTCCGCTTGCTCACTTCGTTCACTGTCATCATCTTGCTGTCCTCCCTTGCGACAGCCACAGTATACGCTATGACGCTACGTCAGGGTCAAGAGGTTTTCTGAAATTTTTTCAGCCTTCCCGCTGCTCCACGATTTCCAGACTATCCCGCCCTACATGGCAGTGCTGCCCTATATACAAAAAAGCCGCCAAGGACGCCTCCACAATGGGAAGAGTCCTCGGCGGTATTCGTTTATCAAGTGTGCTGCAGTCTGAGAACGTCCTTCTGTACAGCTTTCTATCCGCATCAACGATATTTTCGGAGGGGCGGTACAAAAACATTCAGATTGATCGGCTTTGCGATAAAGGGATGCTATTTTGCAACAGCCCCAAAATCAGCTTTTTCTTAAATTACAGCTGGCCCATAGCATGCTTTGCAGCCAGCATACCAAAGGTGTAGCAACGACCCAAAGACAGACCGGTCTGGTGGAACGGATAGTCTGCACCGCCGTAGAACACACCGCCTACGTTGCCCACGCAGTACAGGCCGTCGATGACGTTACCATCAGCGTCCAGTGCCTGACCGTTGGCGTTGGTGTTCACACCGGCGCAAATGGCAGACACGCGGATGTGCTTGCGGATGCCCCAGAAGGGAGCCTTCTCGATCTTGTGCATATAGGTGCTCTTCTTACCAAAGTCCACATCGCTGCCCTTGTCGCACAGCTCGTTGTAGCGGTCGATGGTCTTTTGCAGCTCATCGGCGGGGATACCCAGCAGACCAGCCAGTTCTTCAATGGTATCAGCCTTGTAGGTGTCGATCAGGTTGGCAAAAACACCCTGCGGGTTCTCCACCGCACCGGGGATATACTTCGTCATCACCTGCTCCGGCACCGGGCTGTTGGCGTAGTTCATATAGTCGCTGTCGTAGATCTGGCAGTACCAGCCCAGAGAGCCGTCCGGGTGGTTTGCGTCCACATTGTCACCGTTGAACTTGGGCAGATACTTGGTGATGTTGCCCATGTAAACAAAGCCGGTATCCTCGTTGCAGAAGCGCTTGCCCTCCATGTTGACATACAGGAAGGGTTCCTCGTACATCAGGCCGGAGTCGAAGTCATGCATCATCTTGGTGTGGCCCAGATTCTCCATCTTGGCGCCGGCGTCAATGGCCATGATGTAACCGTCACCGGTCTTCTGGTACTGCTTCTTGTCGTAGCCGTCGATGTCCGGGCACCAGCGCTTGACCATGGCATCGTTGTTCATGTAATCACCGGTTGCCAGAATGACACCCTTGGAGGCGTTGAATTGGATGTACTTGCCGCTGTCGTCCTTGGCGATAACGCCGGTCACCTTGCCATTCTCATGCACCAGCTTGACAGCAGGGGTATTGAAGAAGGTCTCCAGATTGGAGTTCTTGGCCTGCACATTCTCCAGAACGGCTGCCAGCACGTTGCCCACATTCTGGGGCTTGGGGCCGATCCACGGAGCAAAGAAGTAGCAGTGCTCGCTGCCGAAGTCGTAGGTATCAGTGCGGTCCTTCCACACACCTGTCAGGTCTTGACTGGTGCACATGTAGGCAAAGATTCCCTTCTCGTCATTGTGCAGCAGATCAGAGGGGTTTGCATTGCTGTCCACCTTGCTGCCGTCGCCGTACTCTGTCTCATCGGTCAGACCGGCGCGGTTCAGGTACCACATCAGGGCCTCTTCGGAGTTCTCGACATAAGCGTTCAGGATATCGGTATTGGAGCGCCAGTCGCACAGGCTGTTGGTCATGTGCACCCACATCTTCTTGCCAGCCTCGGTGGACTTGGACTTGATGATGGCGGAACCGCAGTTGCCTTGGCTGACCACGATGCTCTGCTTTTGCAGCAATGCCACATGGCCGCCCAGTTCAGCTGCCCAGCCGGCAGCAGGCACACCGGCAGCACCGGCGCCCACAACGACCACGTCAAAGTCCTTAGTCTCGTCAGGGGTGATGTCGCCCAGCTCACAGACAGAGGACTCCACTTCCTCGGTGGTCAGTCCTTCGGGCACAACGGTCTCAGCCTTGTTGGCCTCGGTGGGGGCAACGGCCACGCCCTTGGCCTGATTGATGCAGCTCTCGGCAGCCTTTTTGATGGCGTCGGAGGTGATGGTAGCGCCGGAGTGGCCATCCACCTCGCTGGACTGTGCATCCAAGATCTTCTTCACCATCTCATCGGCGATATCGGCACCGTAACCCTTGGTTTCGTTTGCCACATCGATCTGCACATCGGTAATGGTATCTGCATTGAAGGTCATGGTCACAGTGACAGGCGTTGTGGTGTTGATACCGGTAGCAGTGGCGCTGTAGGTGCCTGCGGTATAGGTACCGGCAGCAGTGCTGCCAGAAGCTGCGCTGTTGCCGCAGCCAGCCAGCAGGCCTGCGGCAGCTGCACCCAAGGTAGCAGTGCGTAGGAAGTTGCGACGGGAAATCTTTTCGCTCATAATCGTTCTCCTTGCCTTTTCTTCGTGTGATCCGTGTTTGGCAGCAAAGTCCGCAGACTTTGTTACTGGATAAACAAAGCTTACACGTTAGAGCAGCGCGAAGGTCAAGGGCTATTTTGACAAAAATATCACAAGAATTTGTCTGATCCAACAAATTCTCGTGATATTGCAATTTTATGTATATATTTTTGTCCGCGTCAGATGGTAATTCACGATGCTCCCATCAGGATGCTCCCGGCTAGCAGCGATGCTGCTGAAGGTCTCGCCCACCGCACGGAACCCGCGCTGCACGATCTCCGCATGCAGGTCGTCCAGCGAGTCCCACCCAAAGGACCCGCGATAATCCTTTTTCCAAATTGTAGTCAGATAGTCTCCGCCGCACACCACCTCCACATGCTTTGTGCGCTTCAGCCCCAGCCTGCGGGCGGCATCGGCCTCAATCATAAGGCCGTAGTCGTACTCGTTGCGTCCCACCCGAAACTGCTCCATCACCCGCCGGGGCAGGCGGCTCACCCAGCGGGTCGCAGGCATACATTCCAGCCATTCAGCCTTTTCCTGCTGCAATTCTTTATCCCGGTCTGCTGCTTCTTCCTGTGAGAAGGTCAGTCGCCACATTTCCGGGAAATTCTGCACCCAGATGCGCCCGGCATTCTGTTCCAGTGTGCGGTACTGCTCCCGCTTGTGTTCCAAAAAACGGATGGCCAGTTCGTCCAGCACCTGCCTGCGCCGCAGCTGGGCGATCTGATGGTTGAACATGGCGTCGCTCTGCTCCACCGTGGGTGCGCCGATCAGCTCCCGGCATTCTTCCAGCGAGAGCTCTGCCGCCCGCAGTTCCCTGCACAGGTTGAACCGCCGGGTATCAGTAACTGTATAGTAACGGTAGCCGGTATCCTCGTTGACCTCGGGGTGGATCAGGCCCATTTTTTCATAGTAGCGCAAAGTATGGGTTGTAACACCAAGCAGAGATGCCATCTCACTGATGGTATAGCGCATAACAGTAAGCTCCTTTCCGGGCAGCAGAACCTTAGAGCTGCTCGAATGTTATTTTTCTATCCATCCTTATTATATCGTATCCGCGCACCGTTTCAAGTAAAAAAATTTTGCCGTTCTCCGCCGGAAAATACCGGACAGCAAAAACAGGGCGTTGACTTGGATGCCGTGACCGGCAGAGAGTAGGACTGAGTTTTAACAGAATAAATCCAACATCTTAAACCTGCTGCATAAACAAAAATCCGCCGAGGATGCCTCCCAACTGGGAAAGCTCCTCGGCGGTATTCGTTTATCGGGTATGCTGCGGTCGGAGATTGCTCTTGTCCTCCGCAAAAAACAACTCCACATTTTTCTGTGCTTTCATCAATTGTTGCATCTCGTCCCGTGCTTTGCGATAGTCTGGATAGGCTGCTTTCTTCTTGATCAGCAGTTCGGCGTATTCTGCATCCAGCTCCTTGACCTTTGGCAGCTTTTTCATCCCGGCTTCGTCAAAGGCAGCTTTCGCTGCCTTGTGCAGGGTAATTTCCTCCCGGTGGGCTTCCAAAAACTTTTTACTGTACCCTGACTTGCGGTAGGCATCATAGGCTGGGCGGGTCTTGGCATAGTTGATAATGTGGGTTTTCAGAACAGCAATTTCCGTCAACCTCGCTTCTGCTGCCTTGATAGAATTGCCCATGGTATGATAGCGTTCGGTTGCCGCCGCTGCACGTTCCCGCAGTTCCTCGGCACTGCCGATTTTCTGCTCCTGTAAAAACAGCAGCGTTTTGGACATTTCTTTCAGGTTGAACTTGGTCGCCCACTTTTTGTAGCCGACGCTTTTGCCCTCTGCCATTTTTCCCTGAATGTCCACCAGCAACTGGAACGATTGTTCTTTGAGCGGCTGCTTCTGGTGCGGCTGGTACTTCGCCTTTCCCTCCAGCACCGCCTTGATCTCGTCCTCGCCATAGCCGGTGCCCAGAGTTCGGAACCGAATAAAGCATTTCTGTCCCTTGCCCTTCACCGCCGTGTACTTGCCACGCTTCACCTCATAGCTCTGCTGCTCCAGCTTTTGCCTGCCGCACTGGTTTCTGCTGCTCGGACGGACCGTGGGATGGTCTGCTCGAACACCTTCAGGTGCTTTCCGTATGCCTGCCGGATCAGATTGCTGATCTGTTTTCCGTAGTTGGTGCGGCTGTCCGTCATGGTCATCAGGATACCCTCGATTTTCAGCTTCGGGTTGATTTGCCGGCGCACTTTCTGGATGGTCTGCAGCAGCTGCTCCAGTCCTTTTGCGGAAAGATACTGCGCCTGCACCGGAATCAGGGTGGTGTCCGCCGCTGCCAGTGCATTGATGGCGGTATCTCCGCAGGAGATAATTATAAATTCGCACATAGTGTGTACCGCTAGCCATAGAAGCGGAGCGACTACGGTCAGCATCCCAAGGGAAGGGGTGCAATCCAACAGGATAAAGTCGTATTCTCGCTTTGCACCGTCCAACACCTGTTTGAGCATCTTTTCCCGGCTCATACTGTTGACAAGGGCCACTTCCAGCCCTGCCAGTTCGATGTTGGCCGGAAGCAGGTCAACGCCTTCCGCATGGTGCAGGATGCCCTCATCGGGCGGGATGCACTGGTCGTTCATGGCTTTTGCCATCAGGGTAGAAAGCGTAACAGGCAGTTCATCGGGCTGCTGCCAGCCCATGCTGATGGCAATGTCCGCAGCAAATATAAATCCGCACGCAGTGCGCACAACTGGCCATAGGAGCGAAGCGACTATGGTAAGCGACCCCTGCGGGTCGGCATCCACCAGCAGCATCTTTTTGCCTTCCCGTGCAAGCCCCACGCCCAGATTTTCGCAGGTCGTGGTTTTGCCGGTTCCGCCTTTCTGATTGACGATGGCAATCGTGGTTGCTTTTTTCGACATTTTCATCACCCCCTGTTCGATAAATCATGATTGGTTTGGTTCTGGTAATAAAGCTGCATGGTCGTGGGTGCATTGTAGAGTGCAGCCAGCAGATACTGCTTCATGTTCCGTACCGGTGCGGTACTTTCCGCAAGACACTTCAGCACAAAGCGGATATGGTCTGCATTCAGCTTCATGAATCGGCTGCGCACGACCTCCGCAGGCTTGTCGTCCCCTGCCACCCGCAGCAGCTTGCGTTTGGTGGAACAGGTGTCCACAAGCAAGTCCACGATCTGGTAGATGGTGTCCTCATCGTCCGGGCAGGCCCGGAGCAGCAAGTCCACCACCCGGGAAAAGCTGCTGTCCTACCTGTCTGCCGAATCCATCCGGCAGTCCTCCCTCTCCTTTGACATTCCCTTTGACCGTCAGCAGTTGGCGGATTTTCTCTGCGTGGAGCGTGCCGCCATGTCGGTGGAGCTTTCCAAGCTGCAAAAGGAAGGGCTGCTGGTCACAAAGCGGAATCATTTTGAGCTGTTGACCCGTTGACCGTTCCATGCGCCGCCCGCAGACGTTTTCGCCGGGCAGTTCTCCTGTCAGGATGCACTGGCATAAAAAGAGCGGACAAGCGTTTTAAGGGCGTCCGCTGAAGGATGTATTGTTTTCGTCACTCGATAAATGGGAATTTATGTCAATGCGAACTCAATCTCATCAAGTTTATTTGTTATTGCGTTCTTTCTCCCTGTCTCCTTAAAGCCTATTCGACGATAGAGTCTCCCAGCATTTATATTATTCTCAAGAATCCACAGCGTAGGGGTATCCGTACATTGGCCTACTGCGTATAGTAACAATTTCGTTCCATAACCCATGTTTTGCATATCTGGAAGAATATAAAGATCCTCTATTAAACCCTTTGTTACAGAAACAACCCCTATTGGTTTTTCTTCTACAAGCATATAGAGCTTTGTTCCGTTGTTCATCTTGTTTCTCAAATACTCCCGTTGCCGATCTGGCGTGTGTGTTTCTATGAAATCAGGAGTACAAAATGCACGATGCGATTCCTTCCAGGATATTGAATGGATGGTTGCGGCTTGAAGAAGATTTGTTTCATCTACAGGTACTATCATACTTACCTCCACAAATTCCGAGTTATCCCCCTCAGTATACCACGCTTTTTCCCTGCGGAAAAGATACCGCGCACAAAAGGCCTCTCCGGCAACTATCCGCACTCCGGCTCATACACTTTAACAACTATGTACCGGGAGGGATATCGTGTGCTGCTGACCTTACTGCAATTTTTCGCCACAAAATTTCTGTTTCTGGCACTCCATCTGGAAGCGGGCAGTTTCCCCCGCCCGCTCAGCCCACAGGAGGAGATCCGGACCTTCGCCGATCTGCGGGCCGGCGATCCATCCGCCCGGGAAAAGCTCATCCGCCACAATCTTCGCTTAGTGGCGCACATCGCAAAGAAATACTATGCTCTCCCCTCTGAGCAGGACGATTTGATTTCCATCGGCACCATTGGCCTGATGAAAGCCGTGGACACCTTCGACTCCACCCGCCGGGCGCGCTTCTCCACTTATGCCAGCCGGTGCATTGAAAACGAGCTCCGGATGCACTTCCGGCGGGAGCGGAAGAACGCCCCCACCCTCTCGCTTCAGGAGACTCTTGATGCCGGAAAGGAGGACTCTGCCCTCACCCTCGCCGATGTGCTGCAGGACGGCTTCTGCATGGAGGACAGCTGCGAAAAACAGGACGACGCCCAGCGCCTGCGCCGCCTCATCGAGGGGCTGCCCGCCCGGGAGCGGAAACTCATATTGTTAAGGTACGGTCTGGCGGGCCAGCCGCCGCTGACCCAGCTGGAAACGGCAAAGCTGCTCCAAATAAGCCGGAGTTACGTTTCCCGGCTTGAAACACACGCACTGGAGCTTTTGCGGGCCGGATGGGAGCAGCCTTAGCTTCCTCTTGCATTCCTCACCGAACTGTGGTACAATACTAAGGCACACGAATCGTGTGCCTTGTCGGACAGCGCCTGCTGCGTGGTTCGGCATACGGATGCGGGTCCTGTACGATGGAGCCGCAGTGAACCAGGTCAGGTGGGGAACCAAGCAGCCTTAAGCGGCGCGCCCCGTGCGTTTCAGTCAGCCTGCATCCGTATGCCGAGTTACGCAAGGCGGGGGTCAAACCCCGTCAGCGCTGTCCGATTTTTTATTACTGACGGGAGGGAAGCACCGATGTATCGCGCATTATACCGCAAATGGAGACCCCAGCGGTTTGAGGATGTCGTCGCACAGCGCGGCATCGTCACGGCGCTGCGCAATCAGATAGCGTCGGGCCGCGTAGGCCACGCCTACCTGTTTACCGGCGTGCGCGGCACGGGCAAGACCACCTGCGCGAAGATCTTCGCCAAGGCGGTCAACTGCCTCCACCCCCATAACGGCGACCCCTGCGGCGAGTGCGAGATCTGCAGGGGCATCGACAACGGCAGCATCCTCGACGTGGTGGAGATGGACGCCGCGTCCAACAACGGTGTGGATGACATCCGCGACCTGCGTGATGAGACAGCCTACACCCCCAGTGCCTGTCATTATAAGGTATACATCATCGACGAGGTACACATGCTGTCCACAGCGGCCTTCAACGCCCTGCTGAAAACGCTGGAAGAGCCGCCCGCCCACGTCATCTTCATCCTCGCCACGACCGAGATCCAGAAAGTCCCGGCCACCATCCTCTCCCGCTGCCAGCGGTACGATTTCACCCGCATCGGGCCGGAAGACATCGCCCAGCGGGTCGAGTATATCGCCGGACAAGAGGGCTTAGAGTTGACGACCGGTGGTGCAGAGCTGATCTCCCGCCTGGCCGACGGTGCCATGCGTGACGCCCTCTCGATCCTCGACACCTGCGCCGGCGTGACCGCAAAAATCGATGCCGATGTTGTCCGCCGGATGGCGGGCGTCACCGACCGGAGCTACCTGTTCCATATTTCGGATGCTCTCGAAGCGCAGGACGGCGCAGCGGCGCTGGCTCAGCTGGCCGCACTGCGGCAGCAGTCGGTGGACGTGAAGCGTCTGACGGAAGAGCTTATCGCCCACTACCGCGCCCTGATGCTGGCGGCTCTGCCCGGCGGGCAGAGCCTGCTGTCCGGTGTTTCCCCCGAAGAGGAACAGCAGTACCTCGAAAAAGGCCCTCAGCTGGGCCAGCGGGAGGCCATCCGGGCCATCCGTACGCTGGGCAGCGCCCTTGAGCATATGACCCGGGGCAGTGACCAGCGCATCGAGCTGGAACTGGCCCTCTTCACCCTCTCGGAGCCGCCGCAGGCCGCAGCTGTCCCCGTGGCGGCAATGCCTGTGCAGACTGTCGCTCCTGCCGCACCGGTCGTCCGGCCCTTTGTTGCGGCACCGGTCCAGTCTGCGCCGCAGCCCTTCATGAGTACGCCTGCTGCACCCGTGGAACCTGTGGCCACACCGGCAGTGGAAAAGGAGCCTGCTCCCGCGCCCGCTGCAGAGCCGAAGGCCGCTGTCCCGGATATTCCAGAGTCCCCCGCGCCCGCAGACGAAGAGCTTCCACCACCGCCCGACGAGCCGCCGGTGGCGGAGTCGGCCCCCCTGCCCTGGGATGAGCCGACTGCGCCGGTCACTGCGCCTGTACCGCCCGTACCGGAAGAGAGACCGGTGGAGCCCGCTGCACCGGAGTACACCGCCGACCCGGCTCTCAGCCGCCCCCGCAAGGTGGCCGCAGAGGGTATCAATCCCTTCGAGCAGTGGAGCGAGGTCGTCAAGCTCTTACAGGAGAAGGACCCGATGCTTCACAGCTATCTGCGCAAATCGAAGGCGTACTTCGACGGCACACGGGTGCTCATCGACGGCGGCAAGACCTTCCGGGACTTCATCCGTGTCAACAAGGACAGCCAGCGTCTCATCAAAAAGCTCATCGCGCAGGTGTCAGGCGTCGCGGTGCCGATCGGCCCCTACGAGCCCCGCACCGCCGCAAAGCACACCTCCAATGCCGAACAGTCGCTCCATGCGCTGGAAAAGCTGGGTCTGGACGTGAGCATTGAGGACAGCGCGAAGAAAAAAAAAAAATAAACAATAACTTTTAAGGAGAACCAATTATGAAAGCAAGAATGCCCGCAGGCTTTGGCCGCCCCGATATGAACGCCCTGATGCGTCAGGCTCAGAAGATGCAGGATGACATGAAGGCCAAGCAGGCCGAGCTGGAAGCCGCCGAGTACACCGGCAGCGCCTCCGGCGAGATGGTCACCGTCCGCATGAACGGCAAGCACGAGATCCTTGGCATCACCATCAAGCCCGAGGCCGTTGACCCCGACGACATCGAGATGCTGGAAGACCTGGTGGCCGCTGCCGTCAACGCCACCGTCAAGCAGGTGGACGAGACTGCCGAGGCCGAGATGGGCAAGCTGACCGGCGGTCTGAACATCCCCGGCCTCTAAGCGGGAGGGATACGCATGGGTTACACCGCAGCGCCGCTGGAAAAGCTTATTGAGCAGTTCAGCCAGTTCCCGGGCATCGGCCGCAAGGGCGCGACCCGGATGGCCTATCAGGTGCTGAGTATGTCGGACGCGGACGCCGCGGCACTGGCCGAGGCCATCCAGAACGCCCACACCCGGCTCCACCGCTGCCGCATCTGCCAGAACTACACCGAGGCCGAGCTCTGCCCCATCTGTTCCAGCGCCAAGCGGGACCGCTCCACCATCTGTGTGGTCGAGACGCCCCGCGATGTGCAGGCCTTTGAGCGCACCCGGGAGTACCACGGCCTGTATCATGTCCTCCACGGCCTCATCAGCCCCATGGACGGCATCGGCGCCGAACAGCTCTCGGTGAAGGAGCTGTTGGCCCGGCTGGGCAGCGGCGAGGTGAAAGAGGTCATCATGGCCATGAACCCCACCGTCGAGGGCGAGGCCACGGCCATGTATCTGGCAAAGCTCATCAAACCTCTGGGCATCAAGACCACCCGTCTGGCCTACGGCCTGCCCGTGGGCGGCAGCCTCGAGTACACCGATGAGACGACGCTTTACCGCGCGCTCTCCGGCCGCGACGAGCTGTAAAGAGCAGATTTTATAGAACCTTAACGATTCTTTCAAAAATCGCTCTTGAAAATCCAGCAAAATGTGATATAATGACAAGACAAAGAAGCTGCTTTTATAAGCAGAGTGCGCCGAACGACGAGATTTTTTGCCCGTATACAGGACGGTGTGCAATGCTTATGAAAACGGCTTCTGGAGTAAAGGAAAGGAGGCGCGCTTCATGGCACCTGCCAAGGAACGTCCGGCGACAAAGACCATCGCCACAAACCGCGAGGCGCGTCACGAGTATTTCGTGCTCGAAGCGCTGGAAACGGGCGTCGAGCTGAAAGGCACCGAGGTCAAGAGCCTGCGTGCCGGCGGCGTCAACCTGAAGGACAGCTGGGTCGATATTGAGGACGGCGAGCTTCTGGTCAAGGGAATGCACATTACTCCCTACGACCACGGCAACATCTTCAATCAGGACCCTCTGCGGGTGCGGCGTCTGCTGGCCCACAAGACCGAGATCCGGCGTCTGCACCAGCAGTGCAAGCTGCAGGGCTATACTCTCGTTCCCCTTTCTCTCTACTTCAAGCATGGCCGCGTCAAGATGGAAGTCGGCCTGTGCAAGGGCAAAAAGCTCTACGACAAGCGTGCCGACGCCGCCAAGCGCGACGCCAAGCGCTCCATCGACCGGGCTGTGAAGTCCAACGGCAAATTCTGCTAAATCTCTTTCAGGCAGCATTCCTGCCCTGAGAACACCAAGCTTTCTGCGCATGGCAACATGCGCTTTATGGGGGCGTAAAGGTTTCGACGGGGGGAGCGAGGCCTGGGCAGCGGGTAGCAGTGGGGGAACTGCTCTAAACTCCTCCAAAAAATTAACTGACAACAATAATTATCAGTTGCTCGCAGCCTGAGTGCTGCGCGTTCCGCCCACTCTTGTGTCGTGTGGGGCCGGGGCGTCCTTTAGACACAGCACCTGAACGGACCTAAGCTTTGCGGACCGGCAGGAACTCATGAAGCTACTGAAGCGTTAGCCTGACGACCGGCGTGACGCGGAGGGAATGTTGTAGATCGCCTGCACCCGGAGACACCTACGCTGAGCTCTTTTCGGACATGGGTTCGACTCCCATCGCCTCCACCACACGTGAGCCAGACGAACTCTCTGTGCTCCACCAAAGGGAAGAGCCTCACCGCTTTGCAGTGAGGCTCTTCCCTTTTCATCTTATAGCATCCTTATCCCATGAAATCAAGCAGCACGTCGATGTCCTGACTGATGGCGCGGAGATAGTCAGCTCCGCCGCGCCGGCCTCTATAGTTCCGGGCTCGGCTGCTCATCTCCGTCAGGAGCTCTTCCTTTCGCACCAGAACGGGGTCTCCGATCCACTCGTCTTTCTCTATAAAGGCTTCCAGCTTCTCATATTCTTTTATGATACGGACGTTGGACAGGTTCTCCGGGAGGGTACGGGCATCGAACCAGTCCGGCTGCGCGTGAAAGTCCAAAGGCGGCAGCGGGTCCAGCGGCTCATCGGCGTCCCACACATAGGGATGCCGGTCATCTTCTTCCGGCGTCTTCTTGAAGCGTCCTACCCGGTTCTCGGCCTTGCCGACCGTCTCATAATGGTTGAACAGTGCCTCAGCGTCATAGCCATAGAGCTCGTAGGCGTCCGAATAGCGGTCTGCATAATCCTTGTACTGGAACGTCTCGACGCTTTCCGTCCCCGGGGTAAGGTCAAGCCAGATGCTCACCGCCTCCGCATGGGTGGGCAGAGCTGCCATGACCGTCAGGGCCAGAACCCCCGATGTGACCGCCGCAATAAATTTTCTTCGCATGATAAAACCTCCTTTTTATGAGCGGTTCATCCCAGAATCGAGAATCTCCGCACTTCTACCTTGTTATTCTCCACGCCGGAGCAGTCCTGAAAGACTTTATGCCGTATCCGGCCCCGGATGGTGTTGCCGCTGACTTCCTTTGTGCTGGCGATGCCGCAGCCGAGGGAGACGTCCAGCGTATTCCCTTTCAAGGCGCTGAGCTGATAGCAGATGCGCCGCCCGTTGTCGCCGCTCAGGGTGATGCGGCTGTTCTGGATGACCGTGCTGCCGTCGGCACGGTCATTGCCCCGGGCCAGCATGGGGTTCGCGCCCTTTTTCATATCGTGCTCTGCCATGCTGTCCGGCTGTTTCATGGTGATGTCGCAGTTGTCCACGACGGCGCGGGTCTTATCGCCTACCATACGGAAAATGGTCTCGCAATGCTCCGCACGGACGGTGCAATCCTCCATCCGGACGTCTGTGGTGCCGCTCTGCCCCAGTGTGATGAACCACGCCGGGCGATGACCGGCATCCAGCCCCTCCTGCGTCTGTGTCTCATAGAAGCTGCAGCCCGAGAGGACGACATCCCGCACCGCGCCGCCCCATCCCCAGACCGCCAGCAGCTCGTCGGCACCGGACTTGTAAAATTCACAGTTCTGGAAGCGGATATTCCGGCTCTCCACCCTGTCCGTCCAGTTGCGCACCCAGATGCCGCCGGACGCGCCGGAGGTCATCTGGCGGAATACACAGCCCTCAAAACGGATATTCTCGTTGCCGCCATACAGGTCGGCGGCGCAGCGCCCCCACTCGTTGGGCTCACAGTCGAAGGTGCAGCCCACAAATTCCACATTGCGGGCGAGCATCACCCGGAGCATATAGTTGGCCTGACAGCTGTCCGCTGCCCGGAAGGTCACATTTTCCAGCCGGACGTCGTGGGCGCGGTCATCATCAGAGTCTTTCATAAGCTCCACCGCCACACGGTCCTCTTTCAGGTCATGGTACTGAATATCGCTGAGCAGGACAGCGCCGTTTCCCCGGATGGTCAGTCCGCTGGGCAGCCCGAGGCAGGAGGAGAAGCGGTAGACCGCCCCCGCCGTCAGCTCGAGAGGACGACCGGACGCGCTGGCCTGCTGCATCGCGGCCTGCAGAGCCTGCAGGTCGTCCGCGATCCCGTCGCCCTTCGCCCCGAACTGTTCCGGCGCAACGCCGGTACTCACCGGACGAGCCGTACTGCTCTGGGCAGCAGGCGCTGTGACCGCCTGAGCCGGGGCCGCAACCGCCGTTTCGCTCTTCTGCCCACAGCCGCACAAAAGCAGCGCCGCCGTGAGGACGAGGGCCAAAGCTTTTATTTTCACGTTCGAATGTTCTCCTTCTCTGCCGGGGCTTCTTATGCTTATCATACCATAAACCGCAGTCGATGTACAGCCAAAAGAGCCGCTGCCCGCAAAATGCGGCAGCGGCTCTTTTCAGCTTTTCAGTTCAGCCGGGTGTCAGCTCAGGACTGGCAGGCGGTAATGAGGCTCATCTTGTAGACCTCGTCGGCGTTGCAGCCACGGGACAGGTCGTTGATGGGAGCATTCAGGCCCTGCAGGATGGGGCCGTAGGCAGCGTAGCCGCCCAGACGCTGTGCGATCTTATAGCCGATGTTGCCGGCCTCGATGCAGGGGAAGATGAAGGTGTTGGCCTGACCGGCGACCTTGCTGCCCTTGCACTTGACCTGTGCGACCTCGGGAGCAACGGCTGCGTCGAACTGCAGCTCGCCGTCAATAGCCAGCTCGGGGGCCATCTCCTGAGCCTTGATGACAGCATCGTGGCTCAGAGCGACGGTGCCGCCCTTGCCGGAGCCCTTGGTGGAGAAGCTCAGGACAGCGACCTTCGGGTCAATGCCGAACAGCTTAGCGGTCTTAGCGGTCTCGACAGCCACCTCAGCCAGCTTGGCAGAAGCAGCCACCTTGACCTCGCCGGTAGCCTTATCGACGGTATCGGTGTAGTCGATGTTGACGGCGCAGTCGCCCATAGCGATGCGCTTCAGGCCCTCTTCGCCGCAGTCACGGTCCAGAATGAAGCAGGAGCTCACCAGATGAGCGCCCTTCTTGGTCTTGACCAGCTGCAGAGCGGGACGGATGGTGTCGGCGGTGGAGTAGGTAGCGCCGCCCAGCAGGCAGTCAGCCTTGCCCATCTTGACCAGCATGGTGCCGAAGTAGTTGGACTTCTTCAGCAGAGCAGTGCACTCCTCTGCGGTCTGCTTGCCCTTGCGCAGCTCGACCATGGTGTTGACCATCTCATCAAAGCCGGCGTAGTTCTCGGGGTCGATGATCTCAGCAGCGGAAATATCAAAATTGCCAGCAGCGGCAGCGGCCTTGCACTCTGCCTCGTTGCCGACCATAACGACTTTCAACACACCCTCTGCCAGCAGCTTGCTTGCGGCCTCCAGAATACGGGGGTCATTGCCCTCGGTAAAAACGATCGTCTTGGGGTTTGCCTTCAGTTGGGCTACCAGGGGTGCAAACATATCAGCCATTGTTGATTACCTCCGAAATTACTTTGCAATTATTCCCGGGCATCACAGATATGCCCTTCTTTTTTATTCTAGCACAGAGTCAGAAAACTTCAAGACAAATCTTGAATTTTGTGGTATATTTTAAGGAAGAAATCGCGCGATGATTTGTTAAGAAAATGTCATTTAGTTTGTGAGAGGATACCGAGCTTATGGATTGGGAAACACTGAAAAACGACTGTCTCGCCTGTCAGCGCTGTCCGCTGCACACCACCCGGCACAACGTGGTGTTCGGGCAGGGCGTGGAGAATGCCGAGGTGCTCTTCGTGGGCGAAGGCCCCGGCCAGAGCGAGGACGAGCAGGGCCTGCCCTTCGTGGGACGCAGCGGCCAGCTGCTGGACAAATACCTCTTTGCCATCGACCTCGACCGTGCCTCCAACTGCTATATCGCCAACATCGTCAAGTGCCGCCCGCCCCAGAACCGCGATCCCCTGCCCGCCGAGAGCGAAGCCTGTATGCCCTGGCTGCGAGAGCAGTTCCGTCTGCTGCGGCCTAAGATCGTCGTCTGCCTGGGCCGCATCGCCGCCCAGCGGATGATACGCGCCGACTTTTCGGTGACGAAGGAGCACGGCACCTTTATTGAGAAGAACGGCATCCTCTTCATGGGGACGTTCCACCCCGCCGCCCTGCTCCGTCAGCCCCAGAACAAGCCGGAGGCTTTCGGCGACTTTGTGGCCCTGCGGGATAAAATACACGAGGTGTGCGAGCATACCTACTGATGGGGGCTAAGCCTCTCCCCTTGGGAGAGGTGTCACCGAAGGTGACGGAGAGGGCAAGCCCGGCGAGACAGGGCCTCTGCGCAGCGATAGGCAGTTTCTTTGTCAGAGCCATATTATCGCTGCACATGCTTCTTTGTCAGCATCCTTGCCCTCTCAGGCGCTTCGCGCCAAGGCCGGGTTGCGGCTCCCTGCGTCTGCTACGCTGTCGCTTGCATCCTGCTGGCCGCTGCCCCAACAGCGACTCCCTGCTTCCGCCGCTGGCGGCGGTCGTCGCCGTTGCCCCCAAAGGGGGAGCCTTTGCCATCACACCCCTCACTTTTTCCTTCACTTTTGCATACCCTAAAACAAAAGTGAGGTGTTTGAGTATGAATGCTGTACGCAGCGACTCTGTTGATTTCTTTCTTGGCACCACCACCCCCGCCGGGTTCAAGGGCTATTTTGAGCCGCTTCGGCGGGAGCCGGGGATGCAGATGTATCTCATCAAAAGCGGGCCGGGCTGCGGCAAATCGACGCTGATGAAGCGGCTGGCCATCAAGGCCGAGCAGAGGGGCGAGCCTATCCAGCGCATCCACTGCGCCAGCGACCCCGACAGTCTGGACGGCGTCATCTTTCTCGACAAGCGCGCCGCCATCGTGGACGCCACCGCACCCCATGTCATGGAGCCGGACGCCCCGGGCGCAGAGGAGCAGGTGGTGAGCCTGTACCACACCCTGGACGCCGACGCCCTCCACGCCCACGCCGACGAGGTGAAGCGGCTCTTCGCCCAGAACACTGCCCTGCGCAGCCGGGCCGCGCGGTATATCGCGTCTGCCGGGAGCCTGCTGCTGGACAGCCGCCGGGCTGAGGCGTGCAGTGCCAACTTCGAGAAAGTCCGCCGCTACGTCAAGCGGCTCTGCGCCCGGACTCTCCCTCGCCTGCCCGAAGGGGCCTCGGCCAGCGAAGAGCTGCGGCTGCTGTCGGCCATCACGCCGAAAGGGCCGGTCTTCTACCGCGGCACCGTACAGGCGCTGGCCGACCGGTATGTGGTCTTCCATGACGACTACGGCGCCGTCTCCCGCCTGCTTCTCGAGCTCATCCGGGCCGAGGCGCTGGCCCGGGGCTACCACATCATCACCTGCCCCTGCGCCATGCACCCCGACGACAAGATCGACCATCTCTTCATCCCGGCCCTCCGGCTGGCTTTCCTCACCGACAACCGGTGGCACCCGGTGCAGCTGCCCGGCGTGCAGGCCGTCCGGTGTACCCGTTTCGTGGACCGGGAAAATCTGGCGGGCTACCGCGCCCGTCTCCGCTTCAACGAACGGGCGGCAGCAGAGCTTTTGGAACAGGCCGCCGACCTGATGGCACAGGCCAAAGCCTGCCACGACGAGCTGGAGACGTACTACCGCGCCGCCGTGGACTTCGGCAAGGTGGACGAAGCCGCCGCCCAGTGCGCCGGGATGCTGGGGCTGGCGTAAGAGCCAACCTCTCAGGCACTTCGTGCCACTGCCCGGGTTGCGGCGGTCAGCGGCAGCTTGACAAAGTTGCATTGTCCAGAAGCTGCTGCCCTCTGTAGCAAGGCCCGCCCTTTTGCGCCATATTGCGCCTCAAGCGTCTAGCTCAGAGCTGCCCGGCCTGCCAAGGGCTCCCCTACTAGGGGAGCTGGCTGCGAAGCAGACTGAGAGGTTGTACAAAGACGAGCCTGCCAATTATAAATATAAAAAGTCAAAAAAAAAAAAAAAAGGAAGTGACCCGCTATGCCTGCTTTTCGCCTGCCTGTCCGCCAGCTGGTGGAATTTTTGCTCCGCACCGGCAGCATCGACAGCCGCTTTACCGGCTTCGACCGCGCCAACGAGGGCGCACGCATCCACCGCAAGCTCCAAAAGGCCGCAGGCGAAGGCTACGCCGCCGAAGTCTTCCTCTCCGGCGAACGGGAGGCGGCGGGCATCCCCTTCATCATTGAAGGCCGGGCCGACGGCATCTTCACCGACGAGGCGGGCGTGACGGTCATCGACGAGATAAAGACCACAGCCGTCCCCGCCGGCGACATCGCCGAGGACATGAACCCCTGCCACTGGGCGCAGGGAATGGTCTACGGGGCGCTGTATGGCCGTCAGCAGGGGCTGGAAAAGCTGGACGTCCGGCTCACCTACTACCAGATCGACACCGACGACATCCTCCGCTTCGTGCGGCATTTCACCCTTGAAGAGCTGGAAGCGTTTTTGCAGGATCTGCTCGAGCAGTACGCCCCCTGGGCGCAGCGTCAGCTGGCGTGGAAGGAGCAGCGGGGCGTGAGCCTTTCGGCGCTGGACTTTCCCTTTCCGGCCTACCGGCCCGGGCAGAGGGCGCTGGCAGGCGAAGTCTACCGCGCCTGCACTGCCGCGCCGTCTAAAAGCGGCGTCCGGCTCTTCTGTCAGGCCCCCACCGGCATCGGCAAGACCATGAGCGTCCTCTTCCCTGCTCTGCGGGCCATCGGCACCGGCTGCGGCGAGAAGCTGTTCTACCTGACGGCCCGCAACACGACTCAGTCCGCCGCCGAGGATTCCATTGCGCGGCTGCGGGCGTCTGATCCCAAGCTGGCTCTGCGCAGCGTGACCCTGACAGCCAAGGAGAAGGTCTGCCTCCACCCGGATGCCGAGGGCCATCCCGCCTGCCTGCCGGAGCTCTGCCCCTACGCAAACGGCTACTACGACCGGGTGAACACAGCCCTGAAAGCCCTTCTGGACGACGGCACCGGCCGCTTCGACCGGGCCGCGCTGGCCGACGCCGCAAAGCAGTTCACGGTCTGCCCCTTCGAGCTGGGGCTGGATCTGAGCGAGTGGTGCGACGTCATCATCGGCGACTATAACTACCTCTTCGACCCCGTGGTGCATCTGCGGCGGTTCTTCGACAGCGCGGGCGACTGGCTCTTCCTCGTGGATGAGGCCCACAATCTGCCCGAGCGGGCGCGGGCCATGTACTCGGCACGCTTCTGCAAGAGCAGCCTCACCGAGGCAAAACGCGCACTCGGGCGGGGCAAAAGCACCCTTAAGACCGCTCTGAGCAAGGCCGACAAAGCCTTTTTAGAGGGACGGAAAGCGGTCTCGGCCCTCGCGCCCCGCCGGGGCAGCACTGCCGTCGAAGAGGACGACAGCGGCCAGACCTCCCTGCCGGGATCTGCGGAGACGCCCGCCATCGAGCTGCCCGCCGCCGACTACGCTCAGGACGGCACGGTGTTCTGCAAGGAGCTTCCCTCAGCCCTGCTGGCCCCGCTGCGGGCGCTGACGGCTCCCTTGCAGGACTGGCTGGAAGACGATCCCGACGCCGAAGCCCACGCGGCCCTGCTGGATCTCTACTTTGAGGTGCAGGACATCCTGCGGGCGGCGGAGCGGTACGACGAGCATTTTGCCGCCCAGCTCACCGCCCGGGGCAGTGACCTTGAATTGCAGCTGCTCTGCCTCGACCCGTCCCCCTTCGTGGACGCAAGCCTTTCGGCAGGGCGGGCGGCGGCGCTGTTCAGCGCGACGCTGACGCCTCCGGGCTACTACCGCACCGTCCTCGGCTGTCCCGAGGCCCGGGCCGTGGCGCTGGAAAGCCCCTTCCCGGCAGAAAACCTCGGGCTCTACTGTCTGCCCTCCATCTCCACCCGCTACCGCCAGAGGGACGCCAGCATCCGGCCCATCTCGGACGCCCTCGCGGCGCTGGCGTCCAGCCGGGTGGGCAACTATCTGGCCTTCTTCCCCAGCTATGCCTATCTGCGGCAGGTGTGGGAGGACTTCACCGCCCGCTACCCGGACATCGGCACACTGGTACAGGAGAACGGTCTGGACGATGCCGGGCGGGCGGCGTTCCTCGAGCGGTTTTCGCCCTGCCCGGAGAAGACGCTTCTCGGCTTCGGGGTCATGGGCGGCATCTTCGGCGAGGGCGTGGACCTGGCGGGCGACCGGCTCATCGGCTGCGCCATCGTGGGCGTGGGCCTGCCGCAGGTGAGTCCCCGCCAGGAGATGCTGCGCCGCTACTACGACGCCCAGAACGGGGCGGGCTTCGACTACGCCTACCGCTGGCCCGGGATGAACAAAGTCCTGCAGGCTGCCGGGCGGGTCATCCGGACACAGGAAGATAAGGGCGTGGTGCTGCTCCTCGACGACCGCTTTGCCCAGAGCGAGTACGCCCGGCTCTTCCCGAAGCATTGGAGGCATCTGGAGTATCTGCGGGATACGAAGGAGCTGAAGAAAAAATTAGCGGGATTTTGGAAAAAATAACCTCTCCGTCAGCATCCTTGCCCTCTCAGGCGCTCCGCGCCAGCTCTCCCAAAGGGAGAGCCCTTGGCATATCGGTCAAGTTTCCCCTGAACGAGCAAAGTTTATCTGTTTCGTGAACTGTAGTGCCCTGCTGTCCGGGCCAGCGGCAGCTTGACAAAGTGCGTTGTCCAGAAGCTGCTGCCCTCTGCAGCAAGGTCCGCCCTTTTGCGCCATATTGCGCCTCGGGCGTCCAGCTCAGAGCTGCCCGGCCTGCCAAGGGCTCCCCTCGGCAGGGGCAACAACGACGACCGCCGCCAGTGACGGAAACAGGGAGGAGCTGTTGGGGCCGCGGCCAGCAGGATGCAAGCGACAGCGAAGCAGACGCTGGGAGCCGCAACCCGGGCAGTGTCACCGAAGGTAACGGAGAGGGCAAGTCATTTACGATAAAGCCGCTACACAGCGATAAGCAGACCTTTTGTCAGAGCGATACTATCGTCGCGCTCCCGATTCTTTGTCAGCATCCCTGCCCTCTCAGGCGCTCCGCGCCAGCTCTCCCAAAGGGAGAGCCTTTTATATGGAAAAAGAGGCAGACTCGCATCTGCCTCTTTTTCCATGCACTTATCGCTTTGCTTTCGCCGTCTTTTTCCGCATGATGTCCCACGAGGGCATCTGGCTGCGCAGGGTATCCCACGCCGTCATCTGGACGCCCGTCCGGGTGCGCAGACCCTCGAAGGCCTCATCGAGGTACTGCATCTCGGCCACAGCATGCATCGCGTGGTCGGAGACGCAGAGACGGCCCAGCGGGGTCTTACAGAGCGCCAGGACCATGGCGTCCATCTTCCGGCGGCCGGGCGTACCGGCACGGTAGCAGTCGGTGTTCTCCTTGTCGTCCACGGGGATATGGGCGGCTTTCAGCATCTCGCAGGCCTCCCACGCGGCGTCGAGGACCAGGTCACGCTGCTCCTTCGTCGCCTTGGAGAGGTCGCCGCTGCAGGCGTAGCAGAGATAGCAGGCCGGCAGGATGAGGGCGAGGTGGCACTTGAGCCATCCGTCCATGTCGCTGACGAAGGTCAGCTTGTACTTTGCGCCCTCGAAAGCCGTCTTGACCCGGTAGCGGAAGACGCCCGAAAGGGGCGCGGTAGCCCCGCCGAGGGTCATGCCCACGCCGACGTGGGCGCTGACGACCTTATCCACATCCCGGTGGCCGCCGCTGCTCTGGAAGCCGAAGGCGATCTTATCCACCGGGCGCTGCATGGCCTGCATGACCTCCACGGCGTGGGGGTCGTTGCCCACGAAGACGAAGTATTCGCTCCTGTTCTGCTTGAGGATGGGCAGCACGTCGGGCAGCTGCCCGGCCTGCATCGTCACGAAAACGAGGTCGTAGCAGTCGTCCGGGGCCAGCGTGTCGATGGTGGCCACCCGGTCCACCGTGGTGCGGCACTGCGCCCAGTGGCGGATGACGAGACCTCTTTGGTCGAGCCTCTCCTTCCACTCGCCCCGCGCCAGCATGGTGACGACATTCTTTTTGTTCTGCAGCAGACGGTGGGCCAGCTCACAGCCCTGCACACCTGCACCATAGACCAGTATCCTCATCTCTGCCTGCCTCCTTATACAGGCCCCACCCCGGGGCCGGAAGTCATCAGTGCTTCAAAAACGAGAAGAATCCCTTCTTCTCATACGGCTTTTCCTCTGCGCCGGTCACGATATAGCCCGTGTCGGCGATGGCAGCCTTCAGGGCCTCGATGTCCAGCGGCTGGGCCGAGACGATGACCGTCTCTCCCTTCGTGTGGGAGGAAGTCACCTTCTCCACCTGCACAGTCTTGCGCACCACCTCGTTGACGTGGCTCTCGCACATGCCGCACATCATGCCGTCTACTTTCAGCGTCGTCTGGACCATTGGTCAGTACCTCCTAAAAATCGTTATCCACTGGGCAGACTGCACAAGCCGCCCGTGTGTTTTTCGTCATTTTGTTAGTTTTGCCTAACTTTTTATGGGAAACAAAAGGCCGTCGGCCCCGCGCACCCCTCAGCGCCCGAGACAAAAGACCCTGTTTTTTCTGTTTCCGCTTTCATCATAACACACCGGTATGGTAATTGCAAGTGCCGGTTCCTCACAGTACACGGGTGTGGTATCTTTCTCCTTGAAAAGCCTTTTGTGAAAAGTCATACTTTTTCCTTGACAATCCACCCGTTTCGTGGTATCCTATCGCAGGCCGGTCAGAAAGGCTCTTCCCGTACTGCCCTTTCCGGCCCGCATCCCGGTGCCGTCCGGCGGCGTCCCGTAACGCCGCTTTTGCGATGCACCGTATTTCTCGGCACTTCAATAAAACCCGTGTGGATTTTTACAGCATAGATGTTTGCTACTTTTCGCCACACAATGGCCCGCTCCAAGCCGCCGTTGTGTGGCTTTTCTTGTGCGGAAATTTCAGGAAAGGAAGCTTTTGCCCCCATGAACGATACTTTTATGAAGACAAAGCCGGTGTTCCCGCTGCTGGTGTCGATGGCTCTGCCCAACGTCATCTCCATGCTGGTGAACTCGCTGTACAACATCGTGGACAGCCTCTTCGTGGCCCAGATCAACGAGCAGGCCATGACGGCCCTCTCCCTCGTGTTCCCCATCCAGAACTTCGTGAGCGCCGTCGCCATCGGCTTCGGCATAGGCATCAACGCCCTCGTGGCCCTTTACCGGGGCGCAGGCGACCACGACAGGGCGGACGCCACCGCCACCCACGGCATGGCCCTCTCGGTGCTCCACGGCATCCTCTGCACGCTGGCAGCTACCGCCATCATGCCCGGCTTCCTGGCCCGGTTCACCACCGACGGCACCATCGTCTCTATGGGCGTGACCTACTCCACCATCGTCTTCCTGTTCGCTACCGTGAACATGGCCAGCCTCGCCTTTGAGAAGATCTTTCAGGCCGTGGGCCGGATGAAGCTCACCATGATCGCCCTCATCTCGGGCTGTGTCTGCAACATCCTGCTGGACCCCGTCCTCATCTTCGGCCTTGGCCCGGTGCCTGCCATGGGCATTGCCGGCGCGGCGCTGGCTACCGGCATCGGACAGGCCGCTACGCTCGTCATCTACCTCGTGGTCTACAGCACCACCGAGTCGCCCGTTCATCTGCGCCGGAAGGCCCTGCGGCCTGACCTCTCTCTCGAAGGCCGTCTCTACGCCATCGGTGTGCCTGCCATCCTGAATCTGGCCCTGCCCTCCCTGCTGGTCACCTTCCTCAACGGCCTGCTGGCGGCCTTCTCCGAAAGCTATGTGGTGGTGCTGGGCATCTACTATAAGCTCCAGACGTTCCTCTATCTGCCCGCCAACGGCATCGTGCAGGGAATGCGCCCCCTCATCGGCTACAACTACGGTGCAAAAGAGCACGCCCGGGTGGCAAAGCTCTACCAGCTCACCCTCGGCATGAGCGCCGTCATCATGGCGGCAGGCACCGTCATCTGCATGGCCGCTTCCGCGCCCCTCATCGGCCTGTTCTCCTCCAACCCCGAGACCATCGCCATCGGCCAGACTGCCCTGCGCATCATCTGCCTCGGCTTTGTGGTGTCGGCGGTGTCCACCACCTCTTCCGGCGCGCTGGAAGGTCTGGGCAAGGGTGCGGCCTCGCTGGTCATCTCCCTCTGCCGGTACGTTATCTTCATCATGCCGCTGGCGTGGCTGCTCTGCCGCCAGCTCGGCCCCACCGGCGTCTGGCACGCCTTCTGGGTCACGGAAGTGCTGTCGGCTGTCATCGCCTTTGCGGTGTATCGGAAGAGCGTCGGCCCTCTCAGTCGCTGACGCGCCAGCTCCCCCAGAGGGGGCAACAACGACGACCGCCGCCAGCGGCGGAAACAGGGAGGAGCTGTTGGGGCCGCGGCCAGCAAGACGCAAGCGGAGCGCAGCGGATGCTGGGAGCCGCAACCCGGGTGCGAAGCACCACTGGCGAGCCGGTCAAGCTTCGTCTGGCCGAGCAAAGCTTAATTTATCGTAAACAGTAGTGCCCTGCTACAGAGGGCAGCAGCTGCGGAACAACGGTTCCTTGTCAAGCTGTTGCTAGTCTTGGCAGCAGGGCACTCTTTTTTTGCGCCATAGTATACTTTCAGCGGGCAGCTCAGAGCTGTCCGACATGCCAAAGGCTCCCCCCTTGGGGGAGCTGTCACGCCTACGGCGTGACTGAGAGGGCTACTCTTCCGGCACCAGCGCACACACCAGCCGCACCATCCACGGCAAAAAAGGCAGCCAGAGCAGGGCGCAGCAGACGTTGAAGGCGGTGTGGGCGTTGGCGATCTGCCGGGAAATGACTTCCAGCTCCGGGCCTTTGGGGGAGATAAGCTCCACCAGCCGGACGAACCAGGGCAGCAGCACCGCCGCCAGCAGGCTCCCGCTGAGGTTGAAGCAGCTGTGGGCCAGCGCGGCGCGGGCGGCGTTCTTTCCCTGCCCGATGCAGGCCAGCAGGGCCGTGACCGTCGTGCCGATGTTGTCCCCTAACAGGACCGGCACCGCCCCGGCAAGGCCCAGCATGCTGTGGATGCCGTCCGGCCCGGCCTGACGGGCCACGTTCTGCAGCAGCGCGATGGTGGCCGAACTGCTCTGCACCACCATGGTCATGGAGAGGCCCAGCAGGATGCCCAGAAGCGGCGACTCCTTCACCCGGGTCATCCAGTCGAGAAAGACCGCCTGCCCGGCCAGCGGCTGCAGCGCCCGGCCCAGAATGTCGATGCCTTCGAAAAGCAGCCCGAAGGAGAACACCGCCTCGCCCACGGCCTGCCAGCGGGGCCTGCGGGCCGCGAAGTCGAGGAGGAAGCCCAGAAACAGCACCGGGTATACCAGCGTCTGGACATCGAAGGCGATGAGCTGTGCCGTCATGGTGGTGCCGATGTTGATGCCGTAGATGACGGCCACCGCCCGGGGCAGTTCCAGCAGCCCAGCGCTGACGAAGCCGATGACCATCACCGTCGCCGCAGAGCTGCTTTGGAGCACCGCCGTCACGGCCAGCCCGGTGAGGACGCCCAGCAGCGGCGTGGCCGTCAGCCGGGCCAGCAGCCGCTTCATAGCGTCGCCCGCCGCCCGCTGCAAGGCGCGGCTCATCCTGTCCATCCCGTAGAGGAACATCGCCAGCCCGCCGAACAGCGCAAAGAGCATCTGCATCCCCTGCTCCATCCGCACACCCCCTTGTCCGTCAGTGTATGAGGGGTGGACGGGCGGTATGACGGGAAGCCTCGTCTCTTCGCCAGAGGCTCCCCTATTAGGGGCAACAACGACGACCGCCGCCAGTGGCGGAAACAGGGAGTCGTTGTTGGGGCAGCGGCCAGCAAGACGTGCGCAATGCGCAACGGATGCTGGGAGCCGCAACCCGGCCTTGTCGAGCGAATGCGAGACTGAGAGGTTATTTTACAGCAGCCTGTATTTTTATAAAGGTAAAGCGCTCCGACTCAGCTTACAGCTGGCTCTTGTACAGCTCCACGATCTCCTCCACGCTGGTGTCGCGGGGGTTGCCGGGACGGCAGGCGTCTGCATAAGCGGACTCGGCGAGGAACCGGATGTCCTCTTCCTTCAGGATGCCGTTCAGGTTTGCGGGGATGCCCACATCAGCGCTCAGCTGCTTGACAGCGGCGATGGTGGCATCTGCGGCCTGTGCGTCGTTCATCTCGTCGATGCCCTTCACGCCCATAGCCTTGCCGACGGCACGATAGCGCTCACCGGCGACGGTCTTGTTGTACTCCAGACCCACGGGCAGCAGGATAGCGCAGGCCACGCCGTGGGGGGTGTCATACAGAGCGGACAGGCCGTGTGCCATGGAGTGGACGATGCCCAGACCCACGTTGGAGAAGCCCATGCCGGCGATGTACTGGCCCAGAGCCATGCCCTCGCGGCCTTCCGGAGTGTTCTGGACAGCGCCACGCAGGTTCTCACTGATGAGCTTGATGGCTTCCAGATGGAACATATCGGAGATGGTGCAGTGGCCCTTGGTGATGTAGCCCTCGATGGCGTGGGTCAGAGCATCCATACCGGTGGCGGCAGTCAGGCCCTTGGGCATGGAGGCCATCATATCGGGGTCAACCACAGCGATCTCGGGGATGTCGTTGGTATCGACGCAGACGAACTTGCGCTTCTTCTCCACATCGGTGATGACGTAGTTGATGGTGACTTCAGCGGCAGTACCGGCGGTGGTGGGGACAGCGATGGTAAAGACGGCGTGCTTCTTGGTGGGAGCGACGCCTTCCAGAGAGCGCACATCGGCAAACTCAGGGTTGTTGATGATGATGCCGATGGCCTTTGCGGTGTCCATGGAAGAGCCGCCGCCGATGGTCACGATGCAGTCAGCCTCTGCGGCCTTGAAAGCGGCCACGCCGTCCTGCACATTGGCGATGGTGGGGTTGGGCTTGATCTCGCTGTAGACGGTGTAGGCGAAGCCTGCAGCGTCCAGCAGGTCGGTGATCTTCTTAGTGACGCCGAACTTGATCAGGTCGGGGTCAGAGCAGACGAAAGCCTTCTTGTAGCCGCGGGCGGTCAGCTCGGGAACGATGTTCTCGATGGCGCCGTGGCCATGATAAGAAATAGTATTCAGAACGATACGATCAGCCATTGGTAAAACCTCCTGATTTTGCGCCCCGCCGGGCGGCGGGTACGACTCTCTATGCTTTTACTTTACCACTTTGTTAAAACACTTTCAATGTCATTTTCTATAATTTCCATGAAATTTTTATACTTTTTTGATTTTTTGCAGAGAAATTTCCCAAATCAGTCAAAATATCCGCAACGCAAAATCCCCAGCACGATTCAGATCATGCCGGGGATTCATTGTCAGAAATATGTGGATTTTATGCCGCTATGCGGCCCTCTGCCTTGCCATTTGTAATATAATGCTCGTAGTACTTCACATTATCGTCTCCAAACATGGCCACAAGCTCGGGGTTGTTTGCTTTGTAAGTGCTCAGGTCAAATCCGCTGCTTCCGCGACGGCCTTCTTTCATGCCGCTGGTCACGAAGTGGTCAAACAGTTTTTTCTGGTCAGCACCATAAAGGGCAGCGAGGTCAGGATTGTAGGTAAGATAGTCTTGGTAGTTGTAGACAGCCTGATACTGGGCAAGCTGCTGATAAAAAGGCGGGTTTTGGAGGGTCATAGTGCGGTATTTGGAACCCATATTTACAATGGTTTCTGTTTTTCCATCCATATAGGTTATAACGACTTTATCCACCCGAATATGGTCAATTATATGAGTATCAACGCGCCAGCCTATGTCAGTATCTGAGAAATCACACCATTGAGTAAATGTTGCATTTTGTATTTCATCCTCGTTCAGATATACAAAGGTACTCGGGTCAGACTCATTTGGCTTAATGAAGAAGTTATTATGCTCATCCTGATAGACCTGTTCCAACTCATCGTTGATTGCAACAAAATAAACAGTTTTCTTATTGAGGTAGAACGGACTGCTCTTATCAGCATTCACCTGCGTCTCCAAGTCACAATACGAGTTGCGCTCTAAGCAAAACGGTTCCATTGGCCCTATCGTAGTGTATTCCCTTGATGCAAACGCTGGAATCGGGTCATTTACTGCATTATAAGCGGTTACATACCAGTCCAAATATTTTATTACTTTTCCAGAATTATTACGGCAAAAGAACGCCGGGGCTGATACATAGTTATCGCCCCATGTAGCATCCAAACACATTAACTCCACATTCGGCTTTGCCGCCATCGCCGAAAGCCCAAGACATCCGCACAGCAACACCGCCGTAGACAAAAGAGCTGCAAGTTTCTTTTTCATACCGCTTCCTCCTTTTTTAACGGAACGCTATTCATACTTTTCTACCGCAACCGCGTATGGCTTGCTCTTTAAATAAATTATAACACTATAAAATCTGCTTATCAATATGATTTCTCCTCCGTCTATACAGATTTTAGCTTTTCTATGCAAAAATCCCCCACGTAGCATCAGCCATGTGGGGGTTCTACACTTTATGAGGTTTTCACATCGCCCCCTCGCCCGCGAAGAACTCCTTCGTGAGCTTTGCCACCGTGCCGGACAGCAGGAGCAGGGCCAGGAGGTTCGGGATGCTCATCAGTCCGTTGAAGGTGTCGGCGATGCTCCACAGCAGGCCCAGATCGACCGTCGCGCCCAGAATGGACACGAAGGAGTAGACCACGAGGAAGGGGCCGACCACCTTGTCGGTGTGGAACAGGAACTCGATGCACCGGGAGCCGTAGAGGCCCCAGCCGATGATGGTGGAGAATGCAAAGCTGCAGAGCGCCACCGCCGTAAAGATGGACGACCAGCCGCCGTAGGTGGCCGTGAAGCCGGAGATGGTCAGCTCTGCGCCTGCCGCACTGCCGTAGCCCACCGGCACGCCGCTGCACAGGATGACCATGGCGGTCAGGGTGCAGATGACGATGGTATCAGCGAAGACCTCGAAGATGCCGAACATCCCCTGCTTGACGGGCTTGCGGGTGTCGGCGCAGGCGTGGGCGATGGAGCCGGTGCCGAGGCCGGCCTCATTGGAGAAGATGCCGCGGGAGACGCCCTTCTGCATACTGAGGAAGATGCTGCCGATGGCACCGCCGGTGAAGGCCCGCGGGTCAAATGCACCGCCGACGATGGAGGCCAGCACCGCCGGGAAACGCCGGTAGTTGATGACCACGACGCCCAGTGCCAGCACGACGTAGAACAGTGCCATGAACGGCACCAGCTTCTCGGTCACGCTGCCGATGCGCTTGACGCCGCCCAGCAGCACCATGGCCACCATCATAGCCACCACCACGCCCACGACGAGGTTGACCGTAGGCAGGATGCTGTTCAGGCTGCTGCCGTAGGCCAGCAGGGCCGAGTCGATGGCTGTGACGATGGTGTTGACCTGGGTGGCGTTGCCGGTGCCGAAGACCGTCAGCACGCCGAACAGCGAGTAGAGCACCGCGAGGAACTGCCACCGGCTGCCGAGGCCGTTTTTAATATAGTACATGGGGCCGCCCACCAGCTCGCCGTTTTTGTTCCGCTCGCGGAAATGCACGGCCAGCGTCACTTCGGAGAATTTGGTACACATGCCCAGCAGAGCCGAGCACCACATCCAGAACACCGCGCCCGGCCCGCCGATGGCGATCGCGCCCGCCACGCCGGCGATGTTGCCGGTGCCGACGGTAGCGGCCAGCGCCGTACACACTGCCTGGAACGGAGTCATCGCGCCGTCGGAAGCATCCTTTTTGCGGAAGATACGGCCAATGATCGTTTTGATGGCATAGGGGAATTTCCGGAGCTGCAAAAAGCCTGTCCGCACACTGAGCAGCAGGCCCACGCCGATGATGCAGACCATCGCCGGGATGCCCCAGATAAAGCTGTTGACCGCCTGATTGACGGCCGTGATGGTTTCGAGCATACTTTTACGCCTTTCTTTTTCACTTTGACACAACGAAAATTATTTTATCGTATTTTAAGCGGCCTGTCAATTTACTTTGAACGTGAAATCTGCACGTCCCGGCTGAAAGTTTGTTAAAATAGCTTCCCCTTTATTTTCTCTGCTTCTTTGCCGCTTTTTTGCCCGCCAAAGCCCTACACAAACCGCGCGGGTTGTGCTATGATAAGGGTGAAATTTCGGTTTGGCACTGCCAACCGCAAGGAGATGTCATGGATGTCTGAAACATCTGCTCTGATGGATACGCTGCGGCAGGAAGGGGTCTCCCCCGACCTGCTGCGCGCTGTGGAAGAATACCGTACCGCCCACCCGCTGGCGGAGACTCTGCGCCCCCGCATCCCCTCCCCTGCCTTCGTCTACTACGGCAGAGAGGTGTGGGAGCAGGCGCTGGCCGCCCTGCTCTGCGGCGAAAATCTGCTGCTGGCGGGCGGCAAGGCCACCGGCAAGAACGTGCTGGCCGAAAACCTCGCCGCCGCCTTCGGACGCCCCGCGTGGGACATCTCGTTCCACGTCAATATGGACGCGGCGTCCCTCATCGGCATGGACACCTTTGAGGGCGGACAGGTCAAGTTCCGGCCCGGCCCGGTCTACCGCTGCGCCCAGAGCGGCGGCTTCGGCGTTCTGGACGAGATCAACATGGCCAAAAACGAGGCGCTGGCCGTCCTGCACGCGGTGCTGGATTTCCGCCGCGCCATCGACGTGCCGGGCTACGAGCGCATCCCGCTGGCCGAGGAGACCCGCTTCATCGCCACCATGAACTACGGCTACGCCGGCACCCGTGAGCTGAACGAGGCCCTCACCTCCCGCTTCGTGGTCATCCAGATGCCCACCATCACCGAGGAGAACCTCGAAAAGCTCCTGCGCACCCAGTTCCCCGATTTGAACAGCAGGTACGTCAGGCAGTTCGCCCTGCTCTTCCTCGATCTGCAAAAAAAGTGCGACAGCGCGGAAATTTCCACGAAAGCTCTCGACCTGCGCGGTATGCTGGACGCTCTGCGCCTGATGCGCCGGGGCGTCGCTGCCGGGGCTGCGCTGGACATGGGCATCACCAACAAAGCCTTCGACTCCTACGAACAGGGCCTCATCCGGGATGCCATTGCCGCCCGCATCCCGGCCCAGCTCACCGCCGCAAAGCTCTTCGATTAAAAGGGGCGTTTTTATGGAAGCGCAGAGCTACACCGCCGAAGAGCGGCGAGCCGCCAATCAGGTGTGGGCAGCGGCAGGAGCCTACGGCTTCGAGCCGCTGTTCCTTGCCCGGAACACCGACGGCACCATTGATTTTTACATGAACTGCGTCGTGGGGCTGGTCCACAAATACTACGGCGACGAGCTGGTGCGCAGCCTCTTTGACGCATGGGAGGGCGACATCCGGCAGGCCATGCTGGACGATTTGACCTGGCTCTACCTCGAGAGCGCGGTCTACGCGCTGGAGCTGCCCCGCCGCCCGGTGCTTTCGGCCCTCCGCCGCGCCCATGCGGACTACTTTTTCGGCATCCAGTACAAGCTCTCGCGGCAGGAGTGGATGGCGAAGAACCAGCTGGTCTACTCCATGCAGGCCGCGCGCTGGCGGGCTGTGCAGGGGCGCACGCCGCCGGTCATGACTCCCTACGAAAAGGATCTCGACGCCGCCCTCAGTCCCGAGACGCCCCCCAAGCCGGACGAGCTGAAAGCCGCGCTGCTGGCCGTCTACGCTAAATTCGAGCTGTTCAACGGCACGGTGCATCAGAAGGCCGGGCTGCATCTCCATCTGGACGGCCTGCTGGCGTCCCTCATGACCCGCACCATGCCCACCCAGATGATAAAGACCGACCGGGTGACGGTGGAGCATTCCGGCTCGGTGGACGCCTCCGGCGGCGGCATCCATGCCGACAAGCGGCTGGCCCACATCACCCTGCGCCAGCGCGCCGAGGAAGACCGCGCTTACATCGAAAGCTGCTTTGGCCGGTCGCTCTACCCGCCCGAACGGCTGCGGAAGGCCGAGCAGGAGCTTTGCACCGGGGAGCATCTGGGCTGTCACCTCTGGTTTGCCTCCGGCGTCCCCAGCCCGGAGCAGGCCCCTACCCCCGAGGCAAAGCACCTGGCCGAACAGGCCCAGCTTCAGGCTGAGCGGAACCGGGCGTACGATTCGAAAAACCTCGAGCTTCACCGCAGCGTCGTGCTGCGGCTGACTGAGCAGATACGGAACTGCATCCTCGTCCACCAGCAGCCCAACGCCCGGGTCGCCCGCAGCGGCAGCCTCGACCCGGAGCGGGTCTGGCGCACCGTCATGGACGACGACCGGGTGTTCCGCTGTGCGGAGGAAGAGAACCACCCGTCCTTCACCGTTGAACTTCTGCTGGATGCTTCGGCTTCCCGCCTCCACTGTCAGGAGGTCATCGCGGCGCAGGGGTCTATCCTCGCCCAGAGCCTCGCGGCCTGCGGCATCCCGGTGCGGGTGAGCTGCTTTTCCAGCCTGCGGGGCTACACCGTCCTGCGGGTGCTCAAGGGCTTCAAGGAGAAGAGCTTACAGGGCATCTGCCAGTATTTCGCCTCGGGCTGGAACCGGGACGGTCTGGCTCTGCGGGCAGCAGGCGACCTCATCGACTTCGACCCCGGCCCCGCCGCGCGGCACCTGCTCATTCTCCTGACGGACGCCTCCCCCAACGACAGCCGCCGCATCCCGCCCTCTCCCGATGACCCGCTGGGCCGCGACTACGGCGGCAGCGCGGGCGTGGAGGACGCCGCCGCCGAGGTCCGGGCGCTGCAGCGGAAGGGTCTGCGGGTCTCCGCCGTCTTCATGGGCGAAGACGCCAGCGCCGCCGACGCCTCCCGCATCTACGGCAAGAACATGGCCCGCATCCGGGGCATGGACCAGCTGGCCCGGGCCGCAGGCCGACTCATCCAGAACGAGATACGGGAGCTGGGCGACTGAATCATAATAATGTACGGGACCGCTGTGCAGTTGTATCTGCTGCCAGCGGCCCCGTATTTTTGTTGTCGTTCACAACCATCTTGTTTTGCGTTGTGGAAGAATCAAAAAGTTTTTTGGTTTATTTGCAAACTTATAGTTGTATTCTGGCGCAATTTATGATATACTACAACCAACGAAGGGCCGCACACCTACACATCGCCCCGCGCCCACAGGAAGGAGAACCGCTATGGATGCCGCACGTTATTTTGAAGAGATGCATCTCTCCATGTCCAGCCAGAAGCCTGCGTACCGCCTTGTGCTCAGCGTCAAGGTCCAAGACCTCGGAGGCGCAGACGCTTATCTCGAGCTGCGACAGGAGCCGGTCAGCGGCAAGGCCCGGGTGTTCTATTCCACGATGGGACGTCAGAAGCTGAACTTCCAGCTCGTCCGCAAAGGGTGGCAGAGCTGCCACAACGCCTCGGGCGAGCTGACGGGGCGCTTCCCCGCCACCGCCGACGGTCTGCTGGCCCAGACGGATTTCTCCGCCTTTATCCGGGACGACGCCCTCGACAGCGGCCGGATGGCGCGCATTCTGGACGTTCTGGCCCATACTGCCGGTGGTTGTGGGACGGTCTCCCCCTCTGCCGCCCGGGAGGGTGCGCTCATCACGGTGGAGCGGTTCGTGGGCCGTCCCGCCCATTGGAGCTATTGGAGCACCCGCGCCGCCGAGCAGCTGAACATCGCGGCCATCCTCTGCTGGCTGGGCGACTACCTCGCCGGGGCCGAGCGCCGCACCCTGCAAAGCTGCCCGGAGGCCATGCAGCTTGCCGCCGCATGGCAGGCCGCGCTTTTCGCTCCCCTGCCCCAGACGGCTCAGCGGCCTCAGCCTGTACAGTCCCGGCCCGTCCGCCGTGCGCCCGCCGTCGAGAACAAGCGCTGGCAGAGCATCCTCGCCGTTCTGGCGACGGTGTAAAAGAAAGGCCTCCCGCATTGGGAGGCCCATCGCCGTATCCGGCGCGCATTCGTTCATATTTTCAGTTTCGAGAAATCGGTGCAGAGATATTCATAGAGCTTGTCAACGGCCTGAAATCCCATCTTCGCATACAGTTCCTTTGGTGTATCCTCAGAGTCAGCGTGAAGATACAGGATCTCTCCGCGCTCCTGCGCCTTTTCGGCAATATGCTTCATCAGGGTCATGGCGATGTACTGGTGCCGGAAATCCTCGTCCACCAGCAGGCCGTCCATGCAGACATACCCATCGGATGCGAAAATATAGCAATCACCCACCAGCTTCCCGCCCAGATACGCGCCGAGGTAGGTCAGCTTTTCCCGGAGGTTCCAGTTGTTCCGCACGGTAAAATCATCTCCGTACAACGGGCCGTAGTATTTCAGTTCGTGCTGTTCCAGCTGGTCTGCGTCCGGGGCCCTGATCGAGACGTCCGGGTTCGTTTTCCAGCTGCGGATGTCTGTTTCCGGGGGCAGAACCATCGTCAGGGTCTCTTCGCACTCCATGCCGAATGCATCGGCCAGCGGCTCGTACCCTTCCAGCTTGAGGAAGGTGTCTCCCCGCTCTTTCTGGTAGGCCAGCGCGGCCCGGACTTCATCTGCCGAGGGCTGGCTGTAATAGCAGAACGCGTTGTGGTCGTATTTATCGCGCAGCTCGCTGTCCTCCCGCTTGGTCAGATGCTCTGAAACGGTGTGAGACGCGGAAAACAGCCGGTAAAAGCTTTCATCGGTCTTTCTTGTAGGGTTCATTGCGCTCCTCCAAAACTTATCGCTCACTTCCACCCCCGGGCCGTAGGGTCGAGCATCTCGGCGGCGGAGTAGATAAGGGCGTTGCAGATGGCGGCGGCCACATTGCTGCCGCCCTTGCGGCCCATCGCCACGATGGCAGGTACATCGTGCTTTTCGCAGACGACGAAGAGCCGCTCCTTGCTCTCCACCACGTTCACAAAGCCCACCGGCACACCGATGACCAGTGCGGGCCGCAGGCCGCTTTCGATTTGTTCTGCGATCGTCAGCAGAGCCGTGGGCGCGTTGCCGACGGCGAGGATGGCCCCGGGATGCTCCTGCGCTGCCTTTTTCATCGCTGCGACGGCCCGGGTGGTGCCAGCCTCTTTTGCGGCGGCAGCCACCTCGGGGTCAGCCATGTAGCAGCAGGCCGACCCGCCCAGCTTCGCCAGACCGGGCTTGGTAATGCCAGCCAGCGCCATGTTTGTATCGGTCACGATGACGGCCCCGGCGTGGAGGGCCTTGACGGCCTGCTCCACCGCGCGGGGGGTGAAGTGGAGATTCCGCGCATAGTCGAAGTCGGCGGTGGTGTGGATGACCCGCTTGACCACGGCTTCGTGCTCGGGCGGCGGGGTCAGGCCCATCATTTCCAGCTCTTCGGTGATGATGTGGAAGCTCGTCCGCTCAATGTCAGCAGGTAAATGATGCTGCGGCGTCAATATTCTATCCCCTTTCGTGCTTTTATCCCCTTCTGGTAGGGGTGGCGGTGACATTTCATCTCGGTGGAGTAGTCGGCGGCGTCCAGCATCCACTGGGGCGGCGTGTGGGCCGTCAGGACGCACTCACACCCAGCAGGCCGCTCCAGAACGGCCTTTTTTAATAGATCGACGTCCACCATATCCAGCTCTTCTGCGCTCCCGGCTTCGTCCAGTATCAGCAGGTCGGCAGGCTGTGCCATGGCGGCGGCAAGATTCTGGTTTTGCAGTTCCCGGGTCGCGGCCTTTTCCTCCGGCGTCATCTGGAAGACGAATTTCTGTCCGGCCTTGCCCCGGTAGATCTCCGCGCCAAGCTGGGCCAGAAGCGGTATCTCGCCGCTGTTCCCGCCCTTCAAAAACTGGACGATGACCACCCGCTTCCCGGACCCCAGCGCACGGAGCGCAAGACCCATAGCGGCGGTGGTCTTTCCCTTTCCGTCGCCCCAGTACAGATGCAAAAGTCCCTGTTCCATTCAGCGCCTCTCCATTCCCATCGCGGCATACACCGCGTCCATATCCAGCGCCCCGCGCACGCCGTCGGCCAGGATGTCGAACTGCTGGCGGCGGTACTCTTCCATCGGGATGAGGGCCGCGTCGGAGGGGTCGATGCCCTTCCGGCGGCAGAGCCAGCCCGCCAGCGCCTCGGTCAGCGTGCCGGTGTCGAACAGACCGTGGAGGTAGGTGCCGAACACATTGCCCTGCGCACAGCCTTCTCGGCCTCCGTCGGGGTAGTGGGCGAAGGGTTCGCCCTCAGCCTCGGTCACGCCGGTATGGATCTCGTAGCCTTCCAGCTCTGCACCCGCAAAGGGGGCGGCGGCGGCGGTCGCTTTGACCTGTGCGCGGCGCTTCTGCTCGCTGAACACGGTCCGGGTGGGCAGCAGGCCCAGCCCCCGCAGAGTCTGCGGCCGGCCGCTCTCGCTGCCGGTGGGGTCGTCGAGGGTCTGGCCCAGCATCTGGTAGCCGCCGCAGACGCCCAGCACCGGCGTGCCTTTCGCGGCCAGCTTGAGCAGAGCCGTTTCCAGCCCGCACTGCCGCAGCCAGAGCAGGTCGTCCACCGTGTTTTTCGTCCCCGGCAGCAGGATGAGGTCGGGTGCGCCCAGCTCATGAGCGTTTGAAACATACCGCACGCCCAGCAGCGGGTGCTGTTCCAGCGGCATGAAGTCCGTAAAATTGGACAGATGCGGCAGACGGATGATCGCCGCGTCCAGCGGCTTTTTGCCGTCCCGCATCTCGAGGCGCTGGCTCAGGGAGTCCTCGTCCTCAATGTCCACCTTCAGGTACGGCACGACGCCCACCACGGGCAGATGGGTCTTTTCTTCCAGCATCAAAAGGCCGGGGCGCAGAATCTCCACGTCTCCACGGAATTTATTGATGACGAGCCCCTTGATGCGCCGGCGTTCTTTTTCTTCCAGCAGCTCCACCGTGCCGTAGAGCTGGGCGAACACGCCGCCCCGGTCGATGTCGCCCACCAGAAGCACCGGCGCGTCCACCATCTCGGCGAGGCCCATGTTCACGATGTCCTCGCTCTTGAGGTTGATCTCCGCCGGGCTGCCCGCGCCCTCGATGACGATGACGTCAGCCTCCTCGGCGAGGCTGTCATATGCCTTCAGGATGTCCGGCACCAGCTGCCGTTTCGTGCGGAAATACTCCGACGCTTTCATCTGGCCCCGCACCTCGCCGTTGACGATGACCTGACTGCCCACGTCACTGCTGGGCTTCAGGAGGATGGGATTCATCCGCACATCCGGCTCGACACCGGCGGCCTGCGCCTGCACCACCTGCGCCCGGCCCATCTCGAGGCCGTCTTTGGTGACGAAGCTGTTCAGCGCCATGTTCTGGCTCTTGAACGGCACGGCGCGCAGGCCGTCCTGCGCAAAAATGCGGCAGAGCGCCGCGCAGAGCAGGCTTTTGCCTGCACCGCTCATCGTACCCTGCACCATGATGCATTTTGCCCTGCTCATCCCAGCACCTCTTTCATAAGTTCCAGCAGCCGGGCGTTCTCGGGGGCCGTGCGCACCGCCGTGCGGTACCACTCCGGCCCGAGGCCCGGATAATTCGCGCAGCTGCGCACCTGTGTTCCCAGCGGGCGAAGCCTCTCGTTCAGGTCGGCGGGCGCGCGGAAGAGCAGATAGTTCGCCTTTCCGTCGATGACCCGCAGGCCCAGCGCCCGCAGGCCCGCCGTCAGAACGGGCCGCTGCCGGGCGATGAGCGCGCGCACCTCGTCCACATAAGCGGTTTCTTTCAGGGCCGCGGCGCCTGCCGCCTGGGCCAGACTGGATACGGCCCACGGCTGGCCCGCTGTCTGCATTTTTTCCAGAAGCGTTTCGTCGCCGCAGAGGCAGTAACCCAGTCGGACGCCGGCCATGCCGTAGAGCTTGGTGAAAGCTTTCAGGATGACGAGGTTCCCACTTTCCAGCAGAGGCTTCGCGGTCCACCCATCGGCGTCGGGCAGAAAGTCCAGAAAGCACTCATCTACGGCCAAAATCGTGCGGCACTCCTCGCACCGGCGCAGCAGCTTTTTCACCAGTTCGGGTGAGGCCAGCTGCCCCGTCGGGTTGTTCGGCTGGCAGAGGAACACCATGTCGATGCTTCCGTCCACGGCGTCCACGAGGGCGTCCGTCGGGGCGAAATCATTCGTTTCATCGAGGAAGAATCGTTTCACTTCGCACCCCACCGTATCCAATGCAGAGGCGTACTCGGCAAAAGTCGGGGCAGTCACCAGCGCCTTATGGGGCTTTACGGCCCAGACCAGCCGGAAGATGAGGTCCGCCGCGCCGTTGCCGCAGAGGATACGCTCCTGCGGCACGCCCTCAGCCCGGCTCAGCGCCGCCCGCAGGGTGCGGCAGAGGGGGTCGGGGTAGCGGTCGGCCAGAGGCAGTGCGTCCCGGATGGCCTGCGCCACCCCTTCGGGCAGACCGAGTGGGCTGACGTTCGCCGAAAAATCCAGCGCGTCGCGGCCAAAGCGTTCGCGGTAGCCCATCCAGTCACCGCCGTGGACCAGTTCCATATACTTCTCCCCCTCTTATGCAGCAAAAATTCGCAGTGCCAGCCCGGCGGCAAGCGCCAGCAGGCTTTCGGCGTACATCATCCGATCGGCCCGCAGGATGTCCTTCGGCTCGATGGGCCGCAGCGGGTCGCCGATGGTGGGCTTCGGGTAATACTCGCCGAAATAGTAGGCCGGCCCGGCCAGCTGAACGCCCAGCGCACCCGCGCAGGCGCTCTCGGTCTGGGCGCTGTTGGGGCTGGCGTGATTGCGGCGGTCCCGCCGCCAGATGCGCCACGCGCCCGAGGCGCTGTTCCCGGTCAGAGCCGCAGCCGCCACCCATAACAGCCCGGCCAGACGGCTCGGGATATAGTTCGCCACATCGTCCAGCTTTGCCGCCGCACGGCCAAAGTAGAGATATTTCTCGTTTTTGTAGCCCAGCATACTGTCCATGGTGTTGATGGCCTTGTAGGTCAGGGCCAGCGGCGCACCGCCCAGCAGCATATAAAGCAACGGCGCAATGACGCCGTCGCTGGCGTTCTCGGCCACCGTCTCCACCGCCGCTTTGGTCACGCCCTCGGCGGTCAGCGCTTCCGTGTCGCGGCCCACGATGCGGCTCACCGCCTTCCGGGCGGCGGGCAGGTCGTCTTTTACCAGTTCACGATAGACGTTCCTGCTCTCCTGCGCCAGCCCCTTCGCGGCCAGCGCCTGCCCGCACCAGAACATCTGGACGGCAAGCCCCAGCAAGGGGTGAAGCATCGCCGCGCCCCAGCAGACAAGGCCCGTGAGCAGCAGCGTCCCCACCGGCAGGCAGAACGCCAGCACCGCGCCGCCCAGCAGCTCGCCCTGAGGCGTTTTGGGCAGGCGGGCGCGGAGGAATTTTTCCAGCCGGGAGATGGCTTTGCCCATATACACCACCGGGTGGGGCAGCCACGCCGGGTCGCCAAAAATGGCATCCAGCACGAAGCCTCCCAGCACAGCCCAGGCGGTCATCATACGCCGGCCTCCGCGTCTTTCGTGTACTGCACGGTCTTCACGAGGCGGAGCTGGCGCTTCTCGGCCCAGTCGGCGGCGTCCAGCACATAGCCGCCCGCGTTGGGGCCGCACCACGCATAATAATCGCGCCTGGGCAGGGCGTACCGCTCCATGGCCGCCATCTGGGTGCCGCCGTGGGCCAGGATGACCAGCAGCTCTTCGCCGTCGGCCAGCGCCTTGTCCACCAGAGCAGAGAAGGCGCTGCAGATGCGGTTCGAGAAGTCGTCCTTCCGCTCACCGTCGGGGCATTTGCTCTCGCAGTTGGCCCGCACCCACGCCTGATAATCGGCGTCGTGCTCCATCTCGACGTAGTTTTTGCCCTCGAAGCTGCCGAAGCACATCTCCTGCAGGTCCTTCACGACCACAAGCTCTGCCTCCGGGAAGAGCACCCGGGCCGTCTGGGCCGTCCGCTGCAGCGGGGTGATATAGACCACCTTCGGGTCGATGTCGGCCCGGCGCAGCTGGCTCAGGCCCTCCGCCGAGAGCGGGATGTCGCGCTGGCCCTGATAGCGCTTCTGGGCGTTGTATTCGGTCAGGCCGTGACGCAGCAGATAGATCAACATTGGGGTAATTCTCCTTTCAATACCGTCGGGATGCCGCAGAACATCTGCACCACGCAGTCGGCGCGCTCTGCCAGCAGGCAGGCCAGCCGTCCGGCGGCCTCCCGCCCGGCGCGTTCCTCAGCATCCATCGGGACAACACCGCCGCCGACCTCGGTGGCGATGACAATATCATATTCCGCCAGCTCCCGGGCCAGCGTTTCGAGCTGCTCCGGGGTCTGAGTCTCGGCGGCGGCGTCCTGCACATCGGCGATGACGCTGCCCCGGAAGTTCCGCGCAAAGGTGCGCTTGCCGCTGTAGAGCGGCCCTGTAATGAACATCATTTACAGCACTCCTCCCCACTGGCTGACGGCCAGCGCCGCCAGCATCCACAGCTCGGCCCGCTGCAAAAACCACCCGGCCAGGTCGCCGGTGATGCCGCCAAACTGCTTTTTTGCCACGGAATCATAGCGCCACAGCGCCAGAAGCGCCGCCGCCGCCAGCCCGCCGCCGCCCAGCGCCGTCAGCGCCAGGACGAGCAGAGCCGACAGGCCGCAGAGGAAGCGGCGGACGGTCTGCTTGTCGGCCGCTGTGGCGAAGGTGTGGGCGAGGCCTGTGTCCTTCGCCAGCGGGAACGCCGCCACGGCAAAGCCCGACAGCGCCCGCTCCAGCACCAGCGCCAGCGTCCAGCACAGGCCCGCCCGGGGCGTGAACCGCACACTGCCGCAGAGGCCGAAGTAGGCCGCAAAGTAGCAGCACAGCCGGATGACGGCGAAGGCCCCACAGTGGGAGTCTTTCATGATCTCAAGCTTTTTTTCCCGGTCGTCGTAGCTCGAGAGGGCGTCGGAGGTGTCGGCGTAGCCGTCGAGATGGATGCCGCCGGTGACGGCCACCGGCACGAGACAGAACGCCGCCGCCCGGGCCAGCTCCGGCAGGGGCAGGACGCCGCAGAGGCACCACAGCCCGCCGCACACCAGCCCGATGAGGGGGAAGGCGCACATGGCGTACCGCATATTTTTTTCGTTCCACTCGAACTGCGGCACCGGCAGGGCCGAAAACATCGCAAAGGCCACCGCGATGGTCTGCAAAACAGTCACAGCTTTTCTCCCCCTTTGTAGTACACCGGCAGGCCGCAGACCACCCGGCAGACGTTGTCCGCCCGGGCGGCGAAGGCGTTGTTCACCTGCGCCAGCGCCAGCAGATACTGGTCGGTGTCGCCCGCGTAGTCGGCACCGCCGCTGAACACCTCGTTCGATACGACGATAAGGTCATCGCACCCGGCGGCGAGGCGTTCCAGCCCGGCCAAAACGGCCTCGGCGGTGTGCTTTCCTGCCCCGCCGGGGCTGTAAAGCTCGTTGGCGACAAGGTTGCCGAGGTCTTCCAGCAGGACGGTCCCCCGGCCGGGCAGAGCCAGACGGTCGAGGTGGAGCGGGCATTCCAGCGTTTCGAACTGCTTTTGCGCCCGCATTTTCCGGTGCTTTTCCACCCGGGCGGCGCACTCGGCATCCCAGACCTGCATGGTGGCGAGGTAATAGCGGGGCAGGCCGGTCTTGAGCACAAGGCTCTCGGCGCAGGCGCTCTTGCCGCTGGCCGCGCCGCCCAGCACCAGCGTCAGCATCCCGCGCCCCCCTGCGGCGTGTAGGCTTCGATGCCGCCCTCTTCAAAGGAATAACAGCCATCGTAGACGGCCAGCGCCATGTCCCACAGCGGGATGGCGGCCACCGCGCCGGTGCCTTCGCCCAGATGCAGGCCCGCCGTGATGAGGGCTTTTTTGTTCAGAGCGTCCAGCACCAGCTTTGCGGCCGGTTCGGTGGAGCAGTGGCTTGCAAAAACAGCCTTGGCCGCTGCCGGGCAGAGCCGGACAGCGCAGAGCGCCGCCACACAGCTGATGAAGCCGTCGGCCAGCGCCGGCACACCTTCCAGCGCACCGCCGAGGAAGACGCCGCAGAGCCCGGCAATATCGAAACCGCCCAGCTTCGCCAGCACGTCCAGCGCATCGGCAGAGTCGGGCTGATTTTTTGCGATGCCGCGATGGATGGCGTCGATCTTCCGGGCAAGTCCCTCGTCCGAAAGGCCCGCGCCCCGGCCCGTCATCCCTTCGACGGGCTGGCCCAGCAGCACAGCGGCCACGGCGCTGGATGTCGTGGTGTTTCCGATGCCCATCTCACCGGTGGCCAGCAGACCGACGCCCGCTTTCTTCTGCTCCTGCACCAGCCGGATGCCCCTGCCGATGGCCTCCACGGCCTGCTCCCGGCTCATGGCCGGGCCGAGGGTGAAATCCGCTGTGCCGGGGGCGATGCGGCAGTCGAGGACGCCCGGGACCGGGTCGCCCGCGATGCCCATATCCACCGGCACCACCTCGCACCGGGCGGTCTGTGCCATCCGGCAGACGCTGGTGCGGCGGGCGGCGAGGTTCTCAGCCACGGCGCGGGTCACGCTGCTGTCGGTCTGGCTGACGCCCTGGGCCACCACACCGTTATCGGCGCAGAGCACCAGCACCGCCCGGCGGGAAATATCCAGCTTTGCGCTGCCGGTGAGGGCGGCGGCATCCTCGATGGTCGTTTCCAATCCGCCCAGCCCGCCCAGCGGCTTTGCAAGGCTGGCCCAGTGGGCGTGCGCCGCCGCCCGGGCGGCTTCGTCCGGCGGCGTGATGGCCGCACAGAGGGCGGCGAGTTCTGTCTCAGTCATGGTCTCTCCTGTAATTTTCAGCTGCGGCGGCAAAGCGCTGCGGCAGGGGCGTACCCGCCCAGTACAAATGCGGGAAGCCCGCATAGAAATGCTCGTTTACAAATCCGCACCGCCACGCTGCGCCGCCCACCGGCTTTTTTGCCGCGAGGGCCGTGCCGTTGGCGGTGGAATCCCAGTGGTGGAATTCGTGGATGGGAAAGCTCTCCCCGGCCCGGAAGAGCATACTGTCCGAGTCTGCGCTCAGCGCGGCGTAGCCGAAGCGGACGAGACGTCCGGCATCTTTTGCTTCGCCCGGCAGAACGCCCGCCATCGGCCAGCTCTGCCCCTCGGCGTCCGTGAGGCTCTGCCCCAGATAGAGGAAGCCCCCGCACTCGGCCGCCGTGGGCAGACCGGACTCGATTTTTCGCTTTATCTCGCGCAGAAGCGAGGTATTTTCACTTAATTTTTTTGCGTGAAGTTCCGGGTAGCCGCCGGGCAGATACAGCCCGCCGATGTTTTCCGGCAGAGCCGTGTCGCGGAGGGGGCTGAAAAAGACCACCTCTGCCCCGGCGTCCCGAAAGGCCTCCAGCGTCTCGGCGTAGATAAAGCAGAACGCCTCGTCCTGCGCCACGGCGATGCGGACGCGGGCCGGAGGCGTCTCCGACTGCACCGGCAGGGCGGGCGGCTCCTTTTCGCAGAGGGCCAGCAGGCGGGGCCAGTCGATGTGCTCCTCTGCCGCGTCGGCCAGAAGGGCCAGCTTCTGCTGTAAATTTTCCACTTCCGCCGCCGTGTAGAGGCCCAGATGGCGGGAACCGATGACGGCCTCCGGGAGTTTCGGCAGAAAGCCCAGCACCGGCAGACCCGTCTCTTTTTCCAGCATCGGGGCCAGCAGAGCGTGCATCCGGGCCGTGCAGTTGTTCAGCAGGATGCCTGCGATGTGACTGGGGGTGCGGAAGTTTACGAGCCCGTTCAGCTCTGCGGCCAGCGTCAGGCTCTGCCCTTTCGGCTCTGCCACCAGCAGTACCGGCAGACCCAGCGTGTCGGCCAGATGCCACGCGCTGGCTCTGTCGCTGACGCCCCCGAGGCCGTCGTAAAAGCCCATGGCCCCCTCGCACACCGCCGCACCGTGGCCGGCGGCCCCCCTCGCGTAGAGGGTGCGCACCGTCTCGGGCGCAGAGAAAAAGAGGTCGAGGCTGCGGCTCTCCACCCCCAGCACGGCCCGGTGGAACATGGGGTCGATGTAGTCCGGCCCGCTCTTGAAGGCGCAGGGCGCACAGCCCCGCCGCTTCAGCGCCATGAGCAGGGCGCAGGTCATGGTGGTCTTGCCGCTGCCCGAGCGGGGCGCCGCCAGCAGAAACTGTATCATGTCATTCTCCTGTGATGAGGTAGATGGGGTTCTGGGCCATCATAAGGTGCAGCCCGCCCACGGCCTTGGCCCGGCTGACGGCGATCTGGCTCACCTGCACGGTCCGGCCTTTGGCCGTCAGCGCGGCCACCGCCGCCGAAAGCGTCTCAAGGGCGATGGCCGACACGCAGATACGGGCGTCGGGGTTCTTATCCAGCGCGGCGTCCACGATGGCGGCAAGGCTTCCCTTGCTGCCGCCGATGAAAACAGCGTCCGGCGCGGGCAGGTCCGAAAGGGCGGCGGGGGCAAGCCCCTCCACGAGGACGAGGTTCCGGGTCCTGAATTTTTCGCGGTTGGCTTTGATGAGCGCACAGCCCTCCGGCCTGCACTCCACCGCGTAGACCCGGCCCCGGGGCGCGGCCAATGCCAGCTCCACGCTGACGCTGCCCGTCCCGGCCCCCACGTCCCACAGGATGTCTTCCGGGCGGACGGCCAGCTTCGCCAGCACAGCGGCCCGGACTTCCTGCTTGGTCATGGGGACATCGCCCCGCTCGAAGGCTTCGTCCGGCAGGCCCGGGGCGCGGCGGGGCAGCACCTCCGCCGCCTCCACGAGAAGGACGCTCAGGCTGTTGAAGCGGCCTGCGGCCAGCTCTTTGACGCTGCCGCGGAAGAGCTTTTCCTCCGGCGTGCCGAGGCACTGACCCACGACGGCCTGCACGTCCCCGAAGCCCTCTGCCGCCAGCTGGGCGCAGAGGGTGGCGGGGTCTTCGCTGCCGCCGGTGAGGAAGAAGGTGGGTCTGCCCTGCATACACTCGGCCACCGGGTCACAGGTGCGGCCATGGGCCGAAACAAGGTTCCACCCCTGCCACGGACGTCCCAGCGCCGCCGCCAGCAGCTGGATGCTGGAAAGGCCGGGCAGCACCCGGGCGCGGACGCCGAGGGCCTCCAGCTTTTCCATCATGGAGGACGCGCCGGAGTAAAAGCCAGTGTCGCCGCTGTAGACCAGCACGGCGTTCTCCGCGCCGGAGGTCTGCAGCAGCTCTGCCACCTCGTCGGGGCGGTAGGCGGCGGCGCGGTTCTCGGTGCAGCCGGCAGGCAGAACTGCCAGCAGACGCCGTGCGCCCAGGATGAGGTCGGCCTGCCGCAGTTCGGCCAGACCCTGAAGGGTCAGGTTCTCCGGCTGACCGGAGCCCATGCCGATGAGTGTCACGTTCATCTTATCATCTCCTTGCAGCGTTTCAGCACCTCGGAAGCCGTCTCGCCCTGCTCGGGCGGGCGGCGGATGACCACCAGCTGCGCCCCGGCGGCAGAGGCGGCGGCGGCTTTTTCGTCGAAGCCTCCGGCCGCGCCGCCGTCCTTTGTAACGAGCCAGCGGATATGGAACTGCTCCATCATGGCCTGATTGAGGGCAAAGCTGAAGGGGCCCTGCATGGCGATGATGTTGCGGTGGGGGATGTTCGCCGCCTCACAGGCCGCGATGCTTTCCAGCGTGGGCAGGACGCGGGGGTAGAGCCGCTCGGGCGGGATGGCCGCGAACTGCGCCAGCTCCTTGGCCCCGGTGGCCAGCAGAAGATTCCCCTCTTCTGCGGCCAGCGCCTCGGCCGCCTGCTTTGCGCTCTCAAAGACGAGACAGTTTTCCGGCAGCGGACTGGCCGGGCGCAGCAGGCGGAGGTATTCCACCCCGGCCTTCTCTGCCGCTGCTTTGATGTTTTTGGTCGCCTCCACCGCGTAGGGGTGGGTGGCGTCGATGCAGAGGGCGGCATCTCCCAAGAGCGCGGCCATCTCATCGGGCAGGAGCCGCCCGCACCGGACGGTGACGCCGGGGGTGCTCCCCTGCTCTTCCTGCCCCAGCGGGGTGGCCACGCTGACGGTGACTTCGATACCCAGCGCCGCCAGCTGGCGGGAAAGCTCCCGCCCCTCGGTGGTGCCGCTGAAAACAACGACGTTCATCGGCGGTACCCCCTCGGCGTGACCATCCGCCCGCTCAGCGCACGGGTGGCGGCGTTGCCCACAAAGACGGTGGTGAACATATCTACCTCGGTATCCCGGAGCTGGCTGAGGGGCAGGATGTGCTTTTCCTGCCCTTCCCGGCCGATGTTCCGCACAGAGCCGCAGAGGGTGTCCGGGGCTTTGCCGTTTGCCAGCAGGACGTCCACGGCCCGGCGCAGATAGTCCGGGCGGCCCTTGGAGGAGGGATTGTACAGCGCCAGCGCGAAATCGCCCTGAGCGGCGCAGGCCAGCCGCTTTTCGATGACCTCCCACGGCGTGAGACGGTCCGACAGCGAGATGACGCAGAAATCGTGGGCCAGCGGGGCGCCCAGCACCGCCCCGCCGCTGAGGGCGGCGGTCAGGCCGGGGACGACCTCCACGTTGACGTCCGGGTACTCTTCGGCCAGCTCCAGCAGCGGGCTGGCCATGCCGTAGACCCCGGCGTCGCCGGAGCAGACCAGCGCCACGTCCCGGCCCGCCCGGGCGGTATCCAGCGCCCAGCGGCAGCGGTCGATCTCCCGGGTCATGCCGGTGGTGTAGCACTCCTTTTCCGGGTAGAGGGGGCGCACAAGGTCGATGTAGACCGTATAGCCGCACAACACCTCGGCCTGCTGCAAGGCGCTCTGCGCCTGCACGGTCAGAAACTGTCCGCCGCCGGGGCCAAGCCCCACGACGAACACGGTCTTTTTACTCTCACTCATTGCTCTGTCCTCCAATCGGGTGCAAAGGGGCGGACGGCCAGCGCCAGCGTCACGCCGCCGCCTGCCGTTTTGGGCAGAAGGAGCGTCCCGCCCGAGGCTTTTACCGCCGAGCGCTCACAGACGTTGTCCACGCCGGTGACATTTGCCACAAAGGCCGACGGGGTGAACTGTCCCGGCACGGCCCGCAGTTCGTCGGCCGGATAGAACGTGATGGGCCAGCCGTGGCCTTTGCAGAACGCTGCAAGCCCCGGCTCATCTTTTTTCAGGTCGATGCTGGCGGCGGCGCAGACCGCCGCCGGGCTAAGGCCGGACGCGGCACAGAACGCCGCGAAGGCTTCTTCCAGCTGCTGCGCCGTCGTGCCGCGGCGGCACCCCACCCCCAGCACCCCGATGCGGGGTACGAGGTGGAGCGCCCCGCCCTGCGGCGTGAGGGTCAGGGTGAAGTCAGCGGCTTCGGGTGGGTCAGCCTTTTTCACGCCGGCGGGGGTCTCCCCCGCCACCGGCCACGGCGACCAGTACCGGACCGTCTGCCCGGCCAGCAGGGCGCCGCTAACGCGCTTGATGCGCTCCGGCTCAAGGACAGCGCAGTTCTGGGCCTTGGCCCAGAGGTCCACGGCGAAGAGACCGTTGACGTCGGTAGCCGTCGTGATGACCGGCACCGCGCCGCACGCTTTTGCCAGCGCCCGGGCCAGCGCATTGGCACCGCCCAGATGGCCCGACAGGAGCGGCACGGCGAAGTTCCCGCCCTCGTCCACGACCACCACTGCCGGGTCGGCGGCCTTGCTCCTGCAGTGGGGCGCGATGGCCCGCACCGCGATGCCCACAGCTCCCACAAAAATCAGGGCCTCATTCTGTGCAAAATGCTCCGCCGTCCAGCCTTTCAGGGTCACGTCTCCGCCGCAGCGGCTCACGCCGCCGGGCAGAGCTTCCGCCAGCCGATGGGCCAGCGCCTCGCCCTTTGCGGTGAAGGCCAGATATGCCCGGCTCACTGCCCGGCCTCCGTCCCCTGCCGGAACTCGGTGGTAAAGGCGGGGTCATAGAGCTTGCTGCGCTCGTAGTTTTCGCCCAGAAAGTCGCCCACGACGATGAGGGCGGTCTTGGTGATGCCGTTTTTGCGGGTCTCCTCGGCCAGTGTGGAGACGGTGCAGCGCACCACCTTCTGCTCGGGCCAGGTGGCCTTATAGACCACGGCGGCAGGGGTATCGGGGCGGTAGCCGCCGCTCTCGAGAAGGGCCTGCCGGACTTTGTCCACCAGCCCGATGGAGAGGAAGATGACCATGGTAGCCCCGTGAGCGGCCAGCTTTGCCAGCTGTTCGGCCTCAGGAACCGGAGTGCGGCCCTCCATCCGGGTGATGATGACGGTCTGGCTCACGTTGGGCAGGGTGTACTCGGCACAGAGTGCCGCCGCCGCGCCGCAGAAGCTGGACACGCCCGGGGTGTCGTCATAGGGGATGCCGTCGGCGTCCAGCGCGTCCATCTGCTCCCGGATGGCCCCGTAGAGGCAGGGGTCGCCGGTGTGGAGGCGGACCGTGGTGCCTCCGGCCTTTTCGGTGGCACGGATGGTGTCCAGCACCTGTTCCAGCGTCATCTCGGCGCTGTTATAGATGGCACAGCCGGGCTTCGCCAGCCCCAGCAGGGCCGGATTGACGAGACTGCCCGCGTAGATGATGCAGTCGGCATCGGCCAGCAGGGCCGCGCCCCGCCGGGTGATGAGGTCGGGCGCGCCCGGCCCTGCTCCTACAAAATGGACCATATCTTACCCCTCCTTCACCAAAATCGTTGCGAAATAGCCCGCCGACCGGGCCGGGTCGTAATCGGTCAGGTCGGGCCAGACCTCCTCGTTCGGCAGGCCGCAGTTACAGACCATCGCGCTCCGGCTCAGAAGCCCGGCGTCGGCCAGCGCGGCCAGCGTCTCGGGCAGCTGACGGCCCGATTTCATCAGCACTTTTGCGCCCGGTGCGGCCAGCACCTCAGCGGCGCAGCGCCCCGGGGCGATGGTCAGCGGCTGCTCCATGCCGCCCGTCAGGGACTGGCCCAGCCGGGCCGCAGCGGCACAGAAGCTCGTCACGCCGGGGAGCATCACGGTCTTGCAGCCCTCGGCCTTCAGGATCTCCTGTAAATAACCGAACGTGGCGTAGACGGACAGGTCGCCGAGGTTGAGCATGGCGACATCCTGCCCGGCGTCGAGATATTCTTTCACGGCCCGGGCCGCCTCGATGTGGGCGGCTTTCTGCACCGCCGGGTCAAGGCTCATGGCGAAGCGCAGCGGCAGGATGGTCTTGCCGCTCAGCTCCACCGCACCTTTTGCGATGTCCAGCGCCAGCATCCCGCCCTTCGGGGTCTGGGGCGCGGCGATGACCGGGCAGTTTTCGAGGCGGCGGACAGCCTGCAGGGTCATGAGCTCCGGGTCGCCCGGGCCGACGCTGACGCCGTAAAAAGTGCCTATCCGTTTTTCCATTCGTCCAGCAGCTCCTTTGCAGTTCTGGTCTGGCCCAGCGGGCCGTATCGGTTCGAGAAGAGCACCGCGCCCACCCGGAACGCCCCGGCGGCGCGGCGGTCGAGGTGGAGCTGGATGGCGTCCAGCAGGCTGGACAGCACCGGCTCTCTCATCTCTGCTTTGTCTAAGATCTCCATGCAGGCGTCGGTGGTGGCCGCGTTCATCAGGGCCGCGCAGACGTCCCGGGACGCGCCGCAGAGGGCGGCGTGGGCGCAGAGCAGCTCGGTGCGGCAGTCGGCTGTGCGGGAGTGGGTGTTCATGACGCCGCCCGCCAGCTTGACCAGCTTGCCGATGTGGCCCACCAGCACCACCTCTTCGAAGTGGGATGCCGCCGCCATATCCATCGTATCCCCGATGAAGTTCGAGGTCTTGACCACCGGGATATTCTTTAGGGCGGGCATCTTCTCGTGGAGATAGTCGAGGCCGTAGTTGCCCGGGGCGAGGATGAGCCGCCGGGGGCTTCCGGCCCGGAGCGCCGCCTGCCCCATTTCCAGCTGGATGGTGTCGAGGATGGCCTGCTGGCTCATGGGCTCGACGATGCCGCTGGTGCCGAGGACGCTGAGGCCTCCTTCCACGCCCATGTGGGGGTTGAAGGTGCGCTTCGCCGTTTCGGCCCCGCCCTCGATGGAGATGGTGACGTCAAAGCCGCCCGCGTACCCGGCAGATTCAGCCTCTTTTTCCAGCGCTTCCTTTATCATGGCCCGGGGGACGTGGTTGATGGCAGCTTCGCCCACGGGCTGGTCGAGACCGGGCTTTGTTACCCGGCCCACGCCCTCACCGCCGTGGATGCGCACCTCGCCGGACAACTCGGGCCGGAGGGCGACACCGGCGATGACCGGCAGACCGGTGGTCACGTCCACATCGTCGCCGCCGTCCTTCCGGATGGCGCACTCGGCCCCCTCGCCGGACAGGCGGCAGAAGATGGGCTCCACCTCCACCACGATGCCCTTCGGGGTGCGGAGGGCCACCGTCTCGGGGGTGCGGCCGGTGAGCAGCAGCCGTGCCGCGCCCGCCGCGCCCAGCGCCGCACAGGTGCCGGTGGTATAGCCGCAGCGCAGGAGCTTCTGGCCGCTGCGGACGTAGTGCTCAAAGAGCGGGCGCTTTTCCTCCGGCGCTTTTGCCTCACCGTAGAGGAATGCGTACTGCTCATCGGTCAGAGCATAAATTTTGCAGATGTTTTCCCGGGCAAAGGCCTTTTCCGGCGTCATGACGTCCGAGACGCCCGCCGCCGAGACGCAGACGACCTTATCGGAAACTTTCTGCGCCAGCTCCAGCTCGTGGAGGCTCAGGATGACAGCCATCTTTTTGTCCCGGGCGAGGCCTTTCAGGATGGCCAGCAATTCGGCCTTGCCCTTGATGTCGAGGAAAGACGTAGGCTCGTCCAATAATATCAGCTCCGGCTGCTGGCAGATGGCCCGGGCCAGCAGGACGCGCTGGCGCTGGCCGTCGCTGATGCGGTTGAAGTCCCGGCCCGCCAGCGCCTCGGCCCCCACGAGGGCCAGCGCGGCATGGACCTGGCGCTTATCTTCCGCCGAGAGGACACCCAGCCGCCCCGTGTAGGGGTAGCGCCCGGCGGACGCTATCTCGAAGCAGGTGGTCAGCTCGGTGCGGCGGGTGTGAGGCACCATCAGAGCCATTTTGCGGGCGCGCTCCGGGCCGGAGTAGTCCGCGAGATCTTTGCCGTCCAGCAGGACAGCTCCCCCCTGAGGGGCCAGCTGCGCTGCCAGCGTCTTGAGCAGGGTGGATTTGCCCGCGCCGTTGGGGCCGATGAGGGTGAGGATGCTCCCCTTCCCGACGCCGAGGCCGATGTGCTCCATCAGGGGCGTTTTGCCGTAGCCGATGGCAAGGTCCTCGGCGCGGCAGTAGAATTTCGGATCGCTCATTCCCGGCCCTCCTGTGTCTGGCGGCGCACCAGCAGCCAGATGACCACCGGCGCACCGAAAACCGCCGTCACCGAGCTGATGGACAGCTCAGTGGGCGCGAACAGGCTGCGGGCGATGAGGTCGCAGAACAGGCAGAACGCTGCCCCGCCCAGACAGCAGCCCGGTAGGACATAAAGGGGCTTTGCGCTGCCCAGCAGGTTCTTGACCAGATGCGGCACCGCGATGCCCACAAAGGAGATGGGGCCTGCAAAGGCCGTCACGCAGGCGGAAAGCAGGCTGGACAGCAGCACGAGGGCCGTCGAGAAAGCCCGCACCGGCACGCCGACGCTTTTCGCGTAGCTCTCGCCCATCTGGTAGGCCGCCATGGGCTTCGAGAGCAGGAACGCCGCCGCCAGCGCGGGCAGCACCACGCAGGCCGCTGCACTCACATTGGCCCAGGTCATGCCGGAAAAGCTGCCCATCGACCAGTTGTGGAGATTGACGATGTTGGAGTCCTGCGCGAAAGTCACCACGATGTCGGTGACAGCCGAACAGATATAACCGATCATGATGCCGCAGATGACGAGGATGCTCATCCGCGGCACCCGCCGGGCCACCACCAGCACGAAGGCCATCGCCGCCATCGAGCCTGCAAAGGCGGCGATGATGAGGGTGGCCGAGCTGGTGAGCAGCCCCTGCTGTAAAAACACCACCATCGTCAGGGCCACCGCCAGCTTTGCGCCGCTGGACACGCCCATGACGAAGGGGCCGGCGATGGGGTTGGCGAAGAAGGTCTGCAGGAGGTAGCCCGCCGCCGAGAGGGCCGCGCCCAGCAGCACGACCATGACCGCCCGGGGCAGACGGAGCTGGAGCACGATGCCCACGGCCAGCGCATCTTCGCCCCGGCCCAGCAGAGCCGCCGCCACCGCGCCGGGCGTCAGGGACACACTGCCCCAGAACAAATTGAGTGCAAACAGCACCGCGACCCCCGCCGTGAGGGCGAGGTACGCGAGGCTGAGGCGGCGGGTGGTGGTCATGACAAAGCTCCTTTTATACGATGCGCTGTAAGAAACGGAGGGACGCCGGGTCGGGCGAGCCCTCGGTGAAGACGAGGTTCATATCCGAGATGAGGTCGGCCAGCTCCATGCTCTGCTGGAAGAGGCTCTGGGCCGTACACCAGCAGTCGCCGGACTGGACGGCCTTGAAATCCGCCAGCATCGGACATTTTTCGATGAGCTGGTCACGGGTCTCCATCACGCCCTCGATGGTGCTGTTGTAGATGAGGACGTCGGCGTCCCTGGCCCGGGCGTAGAAGGTCTCCAGCGGCAGTTTGATGGTGGACTGGGCCGACGTCTCCCCCTCGAGGTCGTCGAAGATGTAGACGCCGCCGGCCATCTCCACCATCTGGGCCACATAGTCGCTGGTGCGGCGGACGGTGATGAGGTTATTCGTGGTGATGGAGAAGAAGGCCACGGTCTTGCCCGTGTTCTCCTGCTCGAGGATGGGGGCCACCTGCTCCACCTTCTGGCGGAAGACCTCTTCCGCCATCTCAGTCTTATTCAGCAGGATACCGTAGAGCTTGAGCCACTCCATCCGGGCCAGCGGGCCGCTCTCGTAGCTCGAGCGCTCCACGAGGACCGGCACGCCGAACTTTTCCAGCTGCTCCTTGACCTCGGGGTCGTGGAGCACCATGGTGTTCTCGATGGCGAGGGTGCAGCCGGCGGCAAGGATGCGCTCATAGTCCGGGGCGCTGTACTTGCCCGCGTAGGCGATGCGGCCCTCCTGCATGGCCTGTCTGGCCTCTTCCACATACCAGCCATCGGCCTTCGTGCCGGAGAGGGCGATGCTGTCCAATGCGTCCAGATGGACGAAGAGGTCCATCACCGAAGTGGAGACGAGATAAATATGATCCAGCGGCTGGCGCAGCACCACGACGTCCTCGGGCAGGTCGTCCACCTCGGCGGCCCCTTCAGGGACGACGAGGAACCGCCCGGCGTCCGGGATGTTGATCATCACATAGCCGCCCTCATAGCAGTCGGCGGAAAACTGGGTGGCATAGTCCAGCGGATAGCTGTGGTCGAACACGAGGGATGCTGTATTGGCCGGGGCAGTCCTGTTCTGCCCGCAGCCCGCAAGGGTGAGGGCGGCAGCAGGCAGGGCTTTCAGAAAATTGCGGCGTTTCATCGTTACTTTGCCTCGATCAGGGATGCAGAGGCGAAGGTCAGCGTATACTCGATCTCATGCGGGGTGCTCATGGCGACGGTATCGCCCACCACATCCAGCGGGGTGTCGAGAGCAGTGACGGGGATCTCGAAGGTAGAGTTGCCCTCGGTGTTGGTGGGCAGATACTTCTCGCCGTCCACCAGCATATAGTCGTAGTTGGGGCTGGACCAGATGATGGTGGCGGTCATCCTGCCGTCGGCCACGGTCAGGGCCGCAGGGCTTTCCACGGTGGCGCGGCCGGAGCCGCCCTCGAGGGTCACGTCACAGGTGTAGGTGCCGTCGGCAGGTGCTTCCGCCGCAGCAGGCTGGGCGTTGGCGACACGGACGGTATGGTCGTACCACTTGCCCTTGGTGCCGAGGATGGCCAGCTGGAAGTCCTCGTCCAGAGCCTCCACCGGGATATCGAAGCCGTAGACCTCATCGGACAGGCCGTCGGAGTAGGTGACGGTGTCGGTGGTGGGCTGGAGCCAGTCGGCCTCGTGGGCCTCGGCGTCAGCGGCCATGCCGACGTAGAGGTTGACGATCTTCTTGGAGGCGAGACTGACGTGGAAGGTCATCTGACCGTCCTTCACGGTCAGGGTCCCCTTGCCGTCGTTGGCCTCGTTGGCATGGAACATGGAGCTGTCGGTGTCAAAGTCGGCGGTATAGACGCCGTCGGGCAGAGCCGACTCAGCGGAGACAGAAGCAGCCTCGCTCACGGCAGAGGAGGCCGCAGCCTCGGAGGAAGCGGCAGAGCTGGCCGGGGTGCCGGATGCGCCGCAGCCAGTGAGAGAACCAGCCAGCACAGCGCCGGCCAGCAGAAGAGCAAATTTATGGTTCAGTTTCATGATGATATACCTCGAAGTATCTATTTTACAGAAAAGATTATAACACGCAATGGCCCGAATTCAAAGCAGGCCGAAAAAGAAATTGCCCGAAAAGGCACTCCTTTCCGGGCAATCATAAACTTATGCTCAGCCGTTCAGGGAATCGACAGCGGCCTTGGTGTGTGCGACGTAGAGCTGCTGGATGTCAGCGACCTCGCCCAGACCGGCGATCTGGCAATCGACAGAGTCGAATTCGCCGGAGGCCTCGAACTGGCTCTTCCAGGAATCCTCGTCGTCGCCAGCCATATCGTTGTTGGCGTGGTCACCTGCAACGACCATCAGGGGACGCAGGACGACCTTGGTGTAACCGGCGGCCTTGACAGCCTCGATGACGTTCTCGCAGGCAGTCTCCTCCGGCTCGCCCTCGACGGTGCCGATGAAGACGTTCTTGTAGCCCAAAGCGTTCATCTGAGACTGCATCTGGGTGTAGCTCACCTTTGCGGTGTGAGAGGTGCCGTGGCCCATGAAGACGAAGGCGGTGCCGTCCTCAGCAGCGGCGTCCAGACTGTCGAAACCGGCGGTCTTGACGGCCTCGGCGGTGATGGCCTTGGCGACAGCTTCCTTGTCGGCGTTGATGACGGTGGCATCGCTGCCCACCTCGCCCAGCAGAGGCTCGGCGATGGCGACGGACTCGAACTTATCGCGGTAGCTGTCCACCATCTCCATCATCTCGTCGTACTCAGCGCCATGCATCAGATGGGTGGGCTGGACGACCAGATTCTTCACGCCGTTGGCAACAGCGCGCTCCAGAGCCTGCTCCATGTTGTCGATCTTCTCGCCGTCACGGGCCTGGACATGGTTGATGATGATCTGTGCGGTGAAGGCACGGCGGACAGACCAGTCGGGATATGCGGCCTGAATGGCATCCTCGATGCCCTTGATGTCCGCTGCGCGGCTGTTGTTGAAGGAGGTGCCGAAGCTGACGACCAGGATCTCGTTGTCGCCGATGTTGTCCTGGTTGCGGGCGTCGTCCTTGGAGGCGTCGCCGGTGTCGCGGCCAAAGTAATCGGGGTCAGCCTCTTCACCCTCGACCAGCTCCTTCTGGGCGTCGGTCAGGGCGTCCCATGCGGCCTTGGCGGCCTCGCACTGGGCGTCGGTGTTCTCGTTGCGCTCCTGCACATAGATGGCGTCGATGAGGTCTGCCACATTCTTTGCTGCCATTTCATCGGCCTCCTCGCTGCTCACCTCGCTGGCGGCAGCAGAGCTTGCTGCGGCGCTGCCGGCGGCAGTGGAAGAAGATGCACCGCAGCCGGTGAGCACACCGGCACACAGGGCCAGTGCGGCGGCAGCGGCGGTGACGCGCTGCCAGTTCTTGTTGGTTGCCTTACGCATTGTTTGAGTCCTTTCTGTTGTGTGGAATGTACGTTTCCGATAGAAAGGGTACGAAACGGGGGGTCAGCTCAAACGAAAAAAGAGCCTTTTCACCGCGCGGAAGGCACAGCAAAAAGACCCTTTGAACTTTCGGGCTTTTTGGTACGACCAATTCCTCGTGATCCGGAGCCGGACGCTCCTGTACCAACAGCGGGCAGGTTTCCTGACTGAAAGCTCACCGCCCGCTGCCGCCTTCCCAGAGGCAAAGCCTCCAGTGACCGGCGCTGAGCGCCAAGGCAGCGGACTCCCTTATCACAGTGACGAGATCGCGCGGGACTCGCACCCGCTTCCCTTTTACCCTCCCGGCCGGGGACGAAGCCCCGGCGGCAGGCACCTGCTGTTTTCTATTCAGACGAGGTGAAGTATATCACACTCCGCCTTAAAATGCAATATCTCAGCCCTCCTGCGGCACGGTCCAGACCATGCCCAGCGCTTCGAGCTTTGCGATGCGCTCCGCCGTCAGCTTTTTCTCGGCACAGGCGTAGTTTTCGCGCATCCGGCGGACCCAGTCGCCGAGGCAGAAGCCGTCTTCGGTCTTATAGTTCACCGGCACCAGCAGATTGCCGTGGGCGGCGCAGTACTCTTCGGCACGGCGGAACGCCCCGGCCCACTTGGCCTCCCGGGCGTCCCACTGCATCCCGATGGCGTCCAGCAGGGCGATATGCTCCGGCGTCACCTGGAACGAGCCGGGCCGGGCCTTGCGGGCAGCCCGGAGGTTCGAGATCCAGACGCCCAGACGGAAGCCGTTCTCGTCCACGTATCCGGCAGGCACGAGGAGGCTGCCCTTCTTCTCGGCGTAGAGCCTGGCGCTCTGGTAGTTGTCCAGCCAGTTCTGCTCCCGCACGCTGCACGCGGGCGGCACCGGGGCGCTGAGACGTCGGCCTTTTTCGCCCTTGAACAGCTCTTTCAGGGCCGCGCGGCGCTCGGCGGAGAGCTTTTTGCCCTCCCGCAGCATCTGTTTCTGACGGGACAGCCAGCTGCCCAGCCAGATGCCGTCCTCCGTCCGGTACTGGGCCGGAACGGCCAGACTGCCGTGCTCCTTTTTGTATTCCACGGCCAGCTCGTAGCGGTGCTGCCACGAGTCGGTCTTTTCCCAGTTCATGCCCAGCTCGTCCAGCAGGGCTTTCCGCTCCGGCGTCACCCGGGCGCTGCTGCGCTCGGGGTTCTGCCATGCGTACCGCTGGCGGGACACCCACTTGCCCAGCAGGATGCCGTCTTCGTCGGTGTACTCGGTGGGGACGTCGAGGTTCCCGTGGGCGGCGTGGTACTTCACGGCGGCCTCGTAGGCGGTCTGCCACTTGCGGTCGTTCCGGTTCGTCCAGTCCACTTCCAGCGCTTCCAGCTTTTCGATCTGGGCGTCGGTCAGCACACCTTCTTTATAAGCGGCACGCTGACTGCCCAGCCAGACGCCCAGCGCCATGCCGTCCGGCGTGACATACTTGACGGGAATTTCCAGCGTGTGATTTTCCAGATAATACTGGACGGCGGCGGCATAGCTCTTTTCCCAGAGGATGCTGCCGGTGTCCCACACCATGCCCAGTGCCTCGAGGCGTTCGACGCGGTCTGACGGCAGGTTCCCGCTCAGATAGCGCTGGCGGTTGTAGACGATCCACTCGCCCAGTGCAAAGCCGTCCTTATCCTTATAATGGACCGGCACCAGCAGATCGCTGTGGCTGCCGCGGTACCGCCGGGCCGAAGCACAGCCCTTCTCCCACGCCAGCTCGAGCCGCTTTTTCCAGTTCATGCCGATTTTGTCCAGCCGGGCGGCCTGCTCGGCGGTGAGGCGTCCCTTTTTCTTTCCGGCCCGGACAAGGCGCTGGTTTTCCAGCCAGCGGCCCACGGCCACGCCCCCAAAGCGGTAGGAGCGAGGCACGTCCAGCGTCTTTCCCTCTGCCGTCATCTGCTTTGCGGCGGCATAATAGCGCTCCCAGTCGGAGTCCAGCGCGCGGCGGAGCTGCCGGTAAGCCCGGCGGCAGGCAGAGAGAGGCTCTTCCAGCGGGAAGGCTTCTGCCCCCGCCGCGCTGCACTCCTTCCGCAGCTGCTGCACACAGGTCAGCGCCTCAAAGGCCGCGCTCAGCTCTGCCACCGGCACACTGCCGCAGGCCGCAAGGGCGCGGGCCAGCATCTGCCGGTATGCGGCCGGTCCAGCGCTGCGGCGCACCAGCACCACGCCCGAGACCCCGGCCAGAGGAGCCTGCACCGCCGGGCCGTTGGCACAGACCAGCAGCCGGAGGGTGGCTGCTTCATCGACCGCAAAGCCTTCTGCATCCTTATAAATATGCGTTCCTGCACCAAACAGCTTCTCGGCCTGCTCTGCGGTCTGCGCCGCCGCCGCATCATCCTCGCAGAGGACAAGATACCGCCCGGCAGCATCCGGGAGCCACTGCGCCAGCAGCTGTTCCACCGGCGGAAGCTTTTCTACGGCGAGGCTCAGAGCCTGATATTTCTCGGCGTTGGGGTCAGGGCAGCCCGGCAGATGGAGATTCTTCACCTCAGCACGGAGGCGGGCCATCGCATCTTCCAGCGGCCAGAGCAGGGCCGTATAGGAGGCCGGCATGGGCAGCAGGCCCTCGGCCATCGCCCCGCCCAGCGCCAGCGGCTCCACGATGGCGTCGGCCAGCATCTCCTCGGCGGCGCGGCAGCTGTCGCCCGGGGCGTCCGGCTCCCCCAGAGCCAGCAGCTTTGCCCCCGGACAGAGGCGGAACAGGGGCTGGACACAGTCGGTCCAGTCCTTTGCGCTCATCTCCCTCCAGCCGTCCAGCACCAGCAGGCCGGGCCGGAACTCAGCCAGCGCCACCCAGCCCAGCGCATTCTGCACGGCCAGCTGCTCGCAGCTCATCAGCCGCACCCGGCCGCCCAGCGTCCGGCCCAGCCGCTTTGTCAGGGCGCGGCGCAGCTCCAGACGGGCAGCGCAGGACACCACCCAGAGCACGCGCATCTCGGGGTGGGCGTCCAGCAGCTCCCACACGATGCAGCCCTTGCCCGTACCCGCCGGGCGCACCAGCGCAGCACAGTTTTTCTGCTGCAGTCCAGCCTCCGCCGCACGGCAGGCTGTTTTATTTGAATCCTGTACCAAAATCGACATATCTTATCCTTTCTGCCCCTTCCGAGGGTTCAGAAATTCGCTTTTTCTGCAAAAAAGAAACGCGCCTGCGCAAAGCCGGCTTTCCTGCCTGCGCTGCGCCTGCGTTTTTCTGCAAAAATGTTACTTTCATGCTCTATTTTTATCATAAAAGTTTATTTCTTGTCAAGATGATTTGCGTAGATTTTCCAAATAATTTTACATCCCCTTTTTTTTTTTTCGGAAATTCCGGGGCCGTTCCCTGCTGGCCGTTGACGGCGGGGACCGTTGGTGGTAGACTTTTTTCATCGGCTCCCCTTTTGGCGGGAGACTCCCCTATTTATGATATGTGAGGTAATCGATATGAACATCATCAGCACCGAAAAAGCTCCCGGCGCCATCGGCCCCTACTCTCAGGGCTACACCGTGGGCGGTCTCGTCTTCACCTCCGGCCAGATCCCGGTAGACCCCGCCACCGGCGCAGTCGCCGAGGGCATCGCCGCACAGGCTGACCAGAGCTGCCGCAATGTGGGCGCTATCCTCGAAGCTGCCGGCGTAGGTTTCGACAAGGTGGTCAAGACCACCTGCTTCCTGGCAGACATCGCCGACTTTGCCGCTTTCAACGAGGTGTACGCCCGGTATTTCACCTCCAAGCCCGCCCGCAGCTGCGTGGCCGTGAAAGACCTGCCCAAGGGCGTGCTCTGCGAGATCGAAGCCATTGCTGAGGCCTAAGCCGTCTTTTCAGCACAAAGAGGGGCCGTCTGCACTCTATTCCGGGTGCGGACGGCCCCTTTTGTCTGTCTTCGATTCCAGTTTTTCATGCCGGCTAACTTTTCCAGCCGGAGAAATTGACTTCGTTTTTCGCTTTTGTTACAATAGAATCGAACTGTTGTAAAAGCTTTCCGGTCAAATTTGAAAGAGAGGTCCCTGCCCATGTCCAATTCCCGTGTTGAAAGCCACAGCCGCGCCGAATTGCGCAACAGGATCATCAGCACAGCCACCCTGCTCGAGATCCTGTTGTCCGGCCTCGTCCTTATCGGCCTGCTGCTGTCGATGGTGCCGCTGCTGCAGTGGATGCCCGGCCTGCTGTTCGACGGCAACGACGCCGAGGTGAGCATCTTCTTGCAGCGGGCGCTGGACATCGTCATCGGCATCGAGTTTATCAAGATGCTGGCCAAGCATAGCCCCGGTTCCAGCCTCGAAGTGCTGCTCTACGCCATCGCCCGCCACATGGTGGTGGGGCACGAATCCGCCCTGGAGAACCTGCTGAGCGTGGGCGCCATCGCCCTCATCTTCATCGTGCGGAGGTTCTTCTTCGTACCGGCCTTCGGCGCTCATCTGCCCGACGGCCACCCCGCACCCGACCTCACCCCTTCCCAGAGCGGCATCCCGGAAGATGAATTTGCCGCCCGGCTGCGCAAGCACCTCAGCCGTAAGTCTGCTGAACGGGAAGAGACCATTGCCATCGAAGACCCCGCGTATGAGGACAACACCGATACCCTCTTGGAGACCGACGCGAAATAACTCTGCCAAACAGCAAAACGCCCCGCAGGGCGCTCGTCGAGAGCTGCCTGCGGGGCATCTTTTTATGCTTAGCTTCTCTTGTGCTTCTGGCCGAAACGGTACTCCTTGCCGTCCCGGATGCGCTGGATGTTGGAACGGTGCATCCAGATGACCATGCCGCCCATGATGGCAGCGCCGACGGTGCAGACCACCACGTCCCGGGTCGGCAGGCCGCGCATGAGGCTGTACACCAGCGTCAGCACCGGGTAGGCCGCGGCCATGGTGATGCTGCCCAGCGACACCATGCCGGTGGGGACCAGGCAGACGAGGAAGATGAGCGCCAGCACCGGCAGCAGCACCGGCTGGACTGCCAGAATGGCACCGGCAGCCACCAGCACGCCCTTGCCGCCCTTGAAGCCGAAGTAGATGGGCTTGGAGTGGCCCACCACGGCGAGGATGGCGGCGAGGTAGACGCCCAGATAGGGCGAGACGGCAGCGTCGGCGGGCAGATGGCCGAACAGCCACCGGCCAAGGCAGACGGCCGCGACGCCCTTGAGCACATCGCCCGCCGCCGTGAGGGCAGCGGCCTTCTTGCCGAAGGTGCGCAGCATGTTGGTCATACCGGCAGCGCCCGAGCCGTGGGTGCGGACGTCGTCATGGTACAGATACTTGCTGACGAGGATGCCGGTGTCCACGCTGCCCAGCAGATAGGCTTCGGCAGCGACCGCCAGCACAATGAGAAATGCGGTCATAGAACCAGTCTCCCTTCCTTATACGTCCTTCGCGCCCACCTCGCCGGAGCCGCGCTCACGCACGACAAGGCGGATGGGGGTGTGCTCCAGACCAAAGTTCTCGCGGATCTGGTTGATGATATACCGCTGATAGCTGAAGTGGAACAGGTGCTTTGCGTTGACGAAGGCCACGAACGTCGGCGGACGGGTGGAAGCCTGGGTCAGGTAGAAGATCTTCAGGCGGCGGCCCTTGTCGCTGGGCGGCTGCATCCGAGCGGTGGCACGGGCCAGCATCTCATTCAGCACACCGGTGGGTACACGGGCGCCGTTCTGGCTGTCCACGTCGCGGATGAGCTGCATCAGCTTGTTGACGTTGTAGCCGGTCTGGGCCGAGATGAAGATGATGGGAGCATAGCCCATGAAGCTGAAGCACTCGGCATAGCCCCGGCGCTGCAGTTCCATGGTGTTGGTCTCCTTGCCCTCCACGGCGTCCCACTTGTTGACGACGATGATGCAGGCTTTGCCCTGGTCGTGGGCGTAGCCGGCCACCTTGCTGTCCTGCTCGGTGAAGCCGACGGTGGCGTCCACGAGGATGAGGGCCACGCGGCTGCGCTCGACGGCGGCCAGTGCGCGGACGACCATGTAGCGCTCGAGGCCGTCGGTGATGTTGCTGCGCTTGCGCAGACCGGCGGTATCGGTGAAGATGAACTTGCCGTAAGCGTTGTCCACGGGGGTGTCGATGGCGTCGCGGGTGGTGCCGGCCTCGTTGGCCACGATCATGCGGTTCTCACCGAGGATGCGGTTGGTCAGGCTGGACTTGCCCACGTTGGGGCGGCCGATGATGGCGACGGGGATGCGGTCTTCCTCCACGACGGTCTCACTGAAATCGAGGTGGGCGCAGACGGCGTCCAGCAGGTCGCCGGTGCCGTGGCCGTGGACGGACGAGATGGGCATGACTTCGTCGAAGCCGAGGTTATAGAACTCGTAGAGCTCCATGGGAGTCTCGCCCACATTGTCGCATTTGTTGACGGCGAGGATGATGGGCTTGTGGCTGCGGCGCAGCATATGGGCCACGTCCTCGTCGGCGGCGGTCAGGCCGTTGCGCACGTCCACCACCATGATGATGCAGTCGGCGGTGTCGATGGCGATCTGGGCCTGCTCGCGCATGTGGGCCAGAATGCCCTCGGTGGCCTTGGGCTCGATGCCGCCGGTATCCACCAGCAGGAACTCGTGACCGCTCCACTCGCAGTTGGCAAAGATGCGGTCGCGGGTGATGCCCGGGGTATCCTCCACGATGGCCAGACGCTGGCCGCAGAGCTTATTGAACAGGGTGGACTTGCCCACGTTGGGGCGGCCCACCACAGCAACGATCGGTTTGCTCATAGGGGGGTTCCTCCTTTCACAAAAGGGGTAAAATTACGGTCTTCTCCGGCGGGCGATATGCAGGCCGCTGCGCAGCAGGGCCTTGGCCTCGTCGCCGCCGCCGGTGGGCAGGACTTCCACCTTTACGCCGAGCCGCTGGCCCAGCTGCTCGATGGTCATATCATCGAGGAAGGTGTCCTTCTCCTCCCGCAGCATCACGGCAGGCACGCCCAGGGTGCCGCTGGACAGCCGGCCCTCGCACTGGGCGATGATGTCGGTCGCCGTGACGAGGCCCGCCACGCCGACGTTGCCGCCGAAGAAGTTGTTTTTGATGGGATGCACTTTTACTTCTATCATGGGGTACTGGCGGCGCAGCTCGTCCATCATCTCGGTGATGAGGGGCGCGGCCATGGTGCCGGTGACGACATCCATCTTTTTGGTGCCATAGATGCGGTGGGGCTTTTCCAGCTCGGCCAGAAATTCCTCCCGGAAGAGGCTCATCATGCCCACGCCGTTTTCCAGCTGGTCGTAGTCCTCATAGAACTCCGGCTCCGGGATGGGGCGGCCGGCCTTGAGGTACCATTCATCGCTGGGGTAGATGATGCGCTTGCCGTGGCGGCGCTTGCACTCGTCGCCGAACTCTTCCATGATGTCGATGACGGCGGCGCTGGTCTCGGCGTCGTAGGGCGTCTGCTTGAAGAGGTTCTGGCGGTAGTCCGTCACGCCGCAGGGGACTGCCGCCACGCTCTGCACCATCGGGGTCAGCTCCAGCAGGTCGGTGAGGGTGCGGCGGAGCTCGTCGCCGTCGTTGATGCCCCGGCAGAGCACCAGCTGGCAGTTGACGGCGATGCCGCCCTCCACCAGACGGGGCAGGTACTTCAGCACCTCGCCGCCCCGTTTATTCGCCAGCATCCGCACGCGGAGCTGGGGATTGGTGGTGTGGACCGAGATGTTGATGGGCGAGATATGCATCTTGATGATGCGGTCGATCTCGTGGTCCTGCATGTTGGTCATGGTGATATAGTTGCCGAACAAAAAGGACAGGCGCTCGTCGTCGTCCTTGAAGTAGAGGCTCTCACGCATCCCCGGGGGCAGCTGGTCGATGAAGCAGAACATGCAGTGGTTGGAGCAGGAGTGCTTCTGGTCGCCCAGATAGGTGGAAAAGTCGCAGCCGAAGGGGCCGCGCTCTTCCCGCCGGACATCCCACTCCCGGATGCCGTCCGCCACCTTTGCTTTGAGGTGGAAGCTCTTGCTGTCGGTATAAAAATCATAGTCCAGCGTGTCGTTCAGCTCGTTGCCGTCCACGCTCAGCAGCTCGTCGCCGCCGGCGAGGCCGAGGGCTTCCGCCTCGCTGCCCGCGTCCACGCGGTCGATCCTGATGGCCATGCTTTCACCTCACAATTTCGTTTTCAAGACAAAGCAAGAAGGGGAAGGCATTGCGCCCTCCCCTTCTGTACATAACACCAATGTGCCACCAATTCTGCGCAAATTAGCCCTTCTTGATGACTTCCTCGCCCTTGTAGTAACCGCAGTTGCCACATGCCTGGTGGGGGAGCTTCAGAGAGCCGCAGTTGCTGCACTTGACCAGTGCGGGGGCCTCCAGCTTCCAAACATTGCTGCGACGCTTGTCGCGGCGGGCCTTGGAAAGATGTCTCTTAGGTACTGCCATATTTTTGCACCTCCTTGATGGGTTTCTCAGTTCAGCAGTGATTTGAGTATCGCTAGCCTTGCGTCTGCGGGCTCGGCCTCAGCTTCTGCCGGAGGGCAGGTACATTCGGCCATCTTCTTCCCGCACCGGGGACACAAGCCCGGGCAGTCAGCGCTGCAAAGCAGCACCGTCGGTATCTGGAACATGAATTCCTGGCAGAGCCATTCGTCCACATCCAGATGTCCTTTTTCGTTGAGGGGCAGGTCGAAATCCGGGTCATCCAGATCGCGCTCCCTGACCGTCCACTCTGCTTGCACCGTCTCTTCCCGTTCGACGGGGTCGAGGCAGCGGGCGCACTCTCCGTGCACCAATGCGTTTGCCCGCAGCGTCATCCGGATCTCCTCGCCATCCGGCACCGCCTCAAAGCGGGCCGTCACAGGCTGCTCGATCCTTGCACCGGCAAAATCCTTTGCAGACAAATCACACTGAAACTCTGCGGCGTAAGGTTTTGTGCCGGATACGATAAACTTTCTCAGGTCAAATTGCATAGTACACCTCATAAAAGGCTGCCTTGTTAGTATAGCGCCAACACAGCCCTTTGTCAACACCAAAACAGGCAGAAAACCGAAAAAATTTCAAGTTCTCCGGTTTCCTGCCTGTCTGGGATGCTTCAAATCAGAAATTTCAGAGTTATTTTACAGGTACTTCTTCACATCGTGGGGCAGAGCAGCCTCATCAGCGCTGACAGTGACGGTGACCTTGATGGAGTCGCCGGCGGCGGCAGCAATCTCGTCCAGAACGACGCCCAGACGGTTGATGTCGTGATCCAGCACCTTCAGGATGCCGTCGATGTACAGGTCAGTGATGTCATAATTGCTTGCCAGCAGGCCGGCCACGAAGCCGTACAGCATCTCGCCGCCGGCGATCTTGTACTCGTCCAGGTCGATGAGACGGGCGGCGTTGGGGACCTCATAGGTCAGCTTCATGCCCTTCTCGACGACAACGACGTTGCCCTTGGAGGTCTTGACCGAATCATTGATCATGTCGATCATAGCCTTGGTCTTACCGGAGCCTTTGGTGCCAACAATCAGTTTAATCATAGTTCTGTCCTCCTGTATTTTCCACGCCTCACGGCGGGAGATCGTTTTTTGTTCCGCTTGCTCTTACTTCAGCTTTGCTTCCAGCTCGGCGGTCAGGTTCTCATAACCCGGCTTGCCCAGCAGAGCGAACATGTTCTTCTTATAGCTCTCGACGCCCGGCTGGTTGAAGGGGTTGACGCTCAGCAGATAGCCGCTGCAGGCGCAGGCACGCCAGAAGAAGTAGATGAGGCAGCCCACATTATAAGCGGACAGGTCGTCCACCTCGATGACCACCTCCGGCACGCCGCCGTCGGTGTGGGCGAGGATGGTGCCTTCCATGGCCTTGCGGTTGACCACGCTCATGTTCTGGTCAGCCAGGAAGTTCAGGCCGTCGAAGTTGCCCTCCAGCTTGTCGATGAAGAGGTCCTGTGCGGGCTTCTTGACGTCCACGATGGTCTCGAACATGGTGCGGGAGCCTTCCTGGATGAACTGACCCATGGAGTGCAGGTCGGTGGAGAAGATGCAGCTTGCGGGGAACAGACCCTTGTTGTCCTTGCCCTCGCTCTCACCGAACAGCTGCTTGTACCACTCGTTCATGAGGGTGAAGTTCGGCTCATAGCACTCGAGAATCTCGATGCTCTTGCCCTTGCGGTACAGGATGTTGCGGATGGCCGCATACTTGTAGGCGTCGTTGTCGGGGCTGAGCACGGAGAAGCGCTCCATCGCGTCGGCTGCGCCCTTCATGACGTCGTCGATGCTGATGCCGGCAGCAGCGATGGGCAGCAGGCCCACAGCGGAAAGGACGGAGTAGCGGCCGCCGACATCGTCGGGGACGACGAAGGTGGGCCAGCCCTGGGCGTCAGCCAGCTGCTTGAGGGTACCCTTGGCGCGGTCGGTGGTGGCGTAGATGCGCTTGTTGGCCTCTTCCACGCCCATCTCGTCTTCCAGCAGCCTGCGCAGCACACGGAAGGCCAGAGAGGTCTCGGTGGTGGTGCCGGACTTGGAGATGACGTTGATGGAGAAGCGCTTGCCCTTGCACAGCGCGATGATGTCATTCAGATAGGTGGGGCTGATGCTGTTGCCGCAGAAGTAGATCTTCAGGCCGTTGTCCAGCTCGTTGTGGTACATACCCTTGACGGCCTCGATGACGGCGCGTGCGCCCAGATAGCTGCCGCCGATGCCGGCGACCACCAGAACGTCGGAATCCTCACGGATCTTGGCAGCAGCTGCCTTGATGCGCTCGAACTCTTCCTTATCATAATCACGGGGCAGATACATCCAGCCCAGGAAGTCGCTGCCGGGGCCGTTCTTGGCTTCCAGCGTCTTGTGCGCGGCCTCTACCTGGGGGTAGATGGCCTTGTATTCCTCTTCGTCGATGAAACTGGAGAGGTGTTTTGTATTCAGAGCGAGACTCATTCTATCAAAACCTCCAAAATATTTTACGGGCTCTTTGCCCGGCGAGGGTTTTTCTTGGTATAAGTGTACCGTTCCCGCCGGGCAAAGTCAAGGCCAAAATCCTCGCTTTTCATACAATTTTAATAGTGTCGTTTTGTATGCTCTTACATCTTTTATACAAACATCCAAGCCATTCTTTGCCCTCGCTGACCGTTTTTGACCGGTAGTGCGCAGTTTTCGGTCATGCCGCGCCGGTGAGGCTCTGCCACAGCAGACCGATGGCATCCCGGACGGTCATCCTCGGCGCATCGGCGGCAGCACGCACTTCGTACTCTTCCAGAAGTGCTTCCCCCTGATAGACGGCGGCTTTGCCCAGCGTCTGGCCCTGCTCCACCGGGGCTTCCAGCTCCTCGGGCAGGGTCAGCTCGGTATGCAGGGATGCCCCGTTCCCCTTCTCCACCAGCACCGTCTCCGGCAGGGCCGAGTAATCCAGCGGGACGCTGCCCGCCGCGCTGCCTTTGACCGTGATCTGGAGCGGCTGTGCCTCGAGTTTTGGCAGCGGCGCGGCCTCATAGGCCCCGAAGCCGTAGTCCAGCAGGGTCGTGGCGGCGTTGAAGCGGTCGGCGCTGGACGGTGCGCCCAAGATGACCGCGATGAGGGAGAGGCCGTTCCGGGTGGCGCTGGCCGAGATGCAGATGCCCGCGCCGCCGGTGGTGCCGGTCTTGAGACCGGTGATCCCCTCATACCGGCGGAGAAGCTTATTCGTATTGATCAGCTGGGTCGCCCCGCCCCGGAGGGTGTCCGTCCAGATGCCGGTGTAGTGCAGCACCTCGGGGCAGGTGTTCAGGATGGTGCGGCTCATGGCGGCCACGTCCCGGGCCGTGGAGAGATGGCCTTCGGCGTCCAGCCCGCAGGCGTTGCGGAAAGACGTCTGCTCCATCCCCAGCGAGGCGGCCCGGGCGTTCATCTGCTCCACGAAGGCCGGCTCACTGCCGCCCACCAGCTCAGCCACGGCCACTGCCGCGTCGTTGGCAGAGGAAACGCAGATGGCCTTTATCATCTCGTCCAATGTAAAGTGCTCCCCCGGCTCCAGCCAGATCTGACTGCCGCCCATGTGGTAGGCGTGCTCACTCACCGGCACCGGCGTCTCCATGGTCAGCCGCCCGTCGTGGACAGCCTCGAAGGCGAGCAGCAGGGTCATCACCTTGGTGATGGAGGCGATGGGGACCCGCTCGTCGGCGTTCTTCTCGTAGAGGACCCGTCCGCTCCCCTGCTCAATGAGGATGGCAGCGCGGCAGTTGAGGTCGAGCTGAGGCGCGGCAGCCGCGGCCGGCAGCAGAATTACTTCTGCCGTTTCCTCGACGTCGGCGCTGACGGCCCGCTCTTCCGGGTGCATGACAGCCCGCAGGCCCACGCCCTCCGCCGTCCCAAGGGCCAGTGCAAACAGCCAGAAGCAGAGCACGGCTGCGCAGAGCACCGCAAAATTCTTTCGTTCCATCCCTTGTCCCTCCCCGCAATGTCTGTCTGATTGCATTCTATGCAAAAAAAGAGGCCGGAATGCTCTTTTCTCCCCGGGAAAAATCTGCTATAATAGGATGGTTTATTATAAGGTAATAACCTCTCCGTCTGCTTCGCAGCCAGCTTCCCCGACAGGGGAGCCAAATCGGAGAGGTTTCAGAAAGGACACCCCATGCGAGTTTGTTTTTATACCCTTGGCTGCAAGGTCAACCTAAACGAGACCGGCGCGCTGGAACAGATGTTCCGCTCCGCCGGTTTCACCATCGTGCCGGAGGGCGAAGAGGCCGACGTCTTTGTGGTGAACAGCTGCACCGTCACCAACTTCGGCGACCAGAAGAGCCGCAAGTGGCTCCGCCGGGCCAAGCGCGAGAACCCCGGCGCCGTCACCGTCCTCACCGGCTGCTACCCGCAGGCTTTCCCCGAGGAAGCGGCCCAGTTCATGGAGGCCGACCTGGTCTGCGGCAACGGCGACCGGAAAGCCATCCTCGATAATGTGCTCAAGCTGCTGGACGGCCACGAGCGCATCGTCGCCATCGCCCCCCACGCGAAGGGCGAGCGGTTCGAGGAACTGCCGGTGGAGCGGTTCGAGACCCACACCCGCGCTTTTATTAAAGTAGAGGACGGCTGCAACCGTCAGTGCGCCTACTGCGTCATCCCCCGCGCCCGCGGCCCGGTGCGCAGCCGCTCGGAAGAGAGCATCCTCGCCGAGCTGCGCCAGCTGGCCGCTTCCGGCTACCGGGAAGTGGTGCTCAGCGCCATCTCCCTGCCCAGCTACGGCCTCGACACCGGCACCAGCCTCGTGGAGCTGGTGGAGAAGTGCGCCCGGGTAGAGGGCATCGAGCGTATCCGGCTGGGCAGCCTTGACCCCGATATGCTGACTCCCGAGTACATCACCCGGCTGGCGGCAGTGGACAAGCTCTGCCCCCAGTACCATCTGAGCCTGCAGAGCGGCTGCAGCGCCACCCTGCGTCGGATGCGCCGCGTCTATACCGCCGAGCAGTACGCCGAGGTGGTCCGCCAGCTCCGCGCCGCCTACGGCGACCGCCCGGTCAGCTTCACCACCGACTGCATCTGCGGCTTCCCCGGCGAGACGGAGGAAGATTTCCGGGAGAGCTGCGCGTTCCTGAAGGAGATCGGCTTCCTGAAAGTCCACGTCTTCCCCTACTCCCGCCGCAGCGGCACCCCCGCCTACGACTTCCCCGATCAGGTCCATGAGCGCGAAAAGCAGGCCCGCAGCCGGGAGATGAACGCCATCGCCGAGGACATCCGCCGCGAGGTGCTGGCCGGCTGCGAGGGCAGCGAGGACGACGTTCTGCTGGAGACTCCCCTCTCCGGCACCCTCTTCACCGGCTACACCCGGCTGTATGTTCCCGTCGTGGTCTCGGCCCCGGGCCATAAGAGCGGCGAGATCGTCCATGTCCGGCTGGGCAGCTACGACGGCGAGCGTGTCCGGGCCGAGATGGTGTAAATCTTAGCCGTTTCTTTGCCGTTTTGTACAAATCCATTTGTTCGCATTTGTGCAAGATATACCAGTTGTGAATTTCATAACAAATTTTAAGCTTTTCCCTTTTCTTCCCGAAGGGTTTATGCTACAATAAAAGTGGATCATTCGGGGCATCCGGCTGTTTGCAGCAGCCCGGTACCAAATGCCCCGGAGAAAAGCCGCGTCAGAGCGGTTTTTGTTCTGTTGTTTCAAAGCAAGGAGAGATTGGAATGAGTTTCAGAGGAATCAACACCACGGTCATCCAGATCCGCCGCCAGGTCTTTACCGAGGTGGCACGGATGGCCTACGCCAACGTCAAGGGCGAGCAGGCCAACCACCTGATGCGCAAGATCCCTTACACCATCATCCCCGGTGAGGAAGGCAAGCTCCGCAAGGACATCTTCCTCGAGCGCGCCATCGTCGAGGAGCGCGTTCGTCTGGCCATGGGCCTGCCCACCCGCCGCATGGACGAGCACAACAGCGTCGTCTCCGGTCTGGAGGACGCTTCCATCGCCGATAAGTATTATGACCCCCCGCTGGTGAACGTCATCAAGTTTGCCTGTAACCGCTGCCCCGAGAAGCTGGTCAAGGTCTCCGACCTGTGCCAGGGCTGCCTCGCACACCCCTGTATGGAAGTCTGCCCCAAGAAGGCCATCACCTGGGAGAGCGGCCGTTCCACCATCGACCAGGAAAAGTGCATCAAGTGCGGCCGCTGCGTCGGCGTCTGCCCCTACAACGCCATTGTCAAGACCGAGCGTCCCTGCGCCGCTTCCTGCGGCATGGGTGCCATCCACTCCGATGAGCTGGGCCGCGCCGAGATCGACTACAGCAAGTGCGTGTCCTGCGGCCAGTGTCTGGTCAACTGCCCCTTCGGTGCCATCGCCGACAAGGGCCAGATCTACCAGCTCATTCAGGGCTTCAACCGCGGCGACCGCATCTACGCCCTCGTCGCTCCCGCCTTCATCAACCAATTCCCGGGCCTGGCCTCCACCGGCAAGCTCAAGGCTGCGCTGAAGGCTCTGGGCTTCTACGACGTCGTGGAGGTCGCCATCGGTGCCGACCTGTGTACCGTGGATGAGGCCCACGACTTCCTGGAGGAGGTCCCCAACAAGCTGAGCTTCATGGCTACTTCCTGCTGCCCGGCATGGAGCATGATGGCAAAGACCGCCTTCCCGGATCTTGCAAAGAACATCTCCATGACCATGACCCCCATGGTCTTTACCGCCCGCATGATGAAGCAGGCCGACCCCGAGGCCCGTATGTGCTTCATCGGACCCTGCGCCGCCAAGAAGCTGGAGGCTTCCCGCCGCACCGTCCGCTCTGATGTGGACTTCGTGCTGACCTTCGAGGAACTGGCCGGCATCATCGAGGCCAAGGACATCGACGCGGCCAACCTCGAAGTTGACCCCGATGAGGTCGATCTGGTCCACGCTTCCAGCGCAGGCCGCGGCTTCGCACAGTCCGGCGGCGTCGCCAAGGCTGTCGCCGACAAGATCAAGGAGTGGCACCCCGATATGGACGTCAAGATCGCGTCCGCACAGGGCCTCGCCGAGTGCAAGAAGCTGCTGATGCTGGCCAAGGCCGGCAAGTACAACGGCTACCTGCTGGAAGGCATGGGCTGCCCCGGCGGCTGCATCGGCGGCGCCGGCACCATCGCCGACCCCGCCCGCACCGCTGTCGTGCTGAACAAGTACGTCAAGGAGGCTCCGTTCCAGGACCCCGAGCAGAGCCCCTTCATGACCAGCATCCACGTGCTGAAGGACGACCCCAACTTTGAGGTCTGAGTCTTCCTGACTTCTGCCGCCTCTCGTCCGCCGGGAGGCGGCTTTTTGCGTCTTCGGCCAAGTCTGCGTTTTTTCTTCCATAAGATGTGTCTTATGTGAAACATTTTTGTGAAAGGCTTACAAGCCAGATTGACTTTTTCTTCTGAATATGTTATTTTTGCGGTGACAAATTCCTTCGCGTTCCGTTTTGGAACGCACAGAGCCGCCTCTGCGGCTGGAAAGGTCGATTCTTGAATATGACGATTTCTTTAAAGCATATGGGCAGACGCACCGGAGCGGTCCTCGTCTCGCTGCTGCTGCTCCTGACGCTGGCGGTCAGTGCCAGTGCCGCCGCCGTCAAGATGACGGTGGGCGTCCGGTTCTGGCGGGAGTCCGGGGACAAGGAGTCGATGGCCGACAGTGCCGTGGACACCACCCGCGAAGCTACCCTTACCCGCCAGCCCAACGGCACCTTCACTCTCGAGCTTCCGGTCAAGCAGCTCTCTTCCATGAACATGACCGGCCGTCTCACCGGCATCGCCATCGGCGAGGTGAACTATGACGGCACTCTGAGCGGCGACCTGTCCGACGGCACCGCCGTGCTGACCCTCAAGAACCTGCCCGCCTCGGTGCTCACCGGCAGCGATTCCAGCAAAGCGCTGGCCGTGACCTGCAGCATCAGGATGGACACCATCCTTCTCGGCGACATCACTACCAGCGCGAAGATGTCCGTCTGGGTCGAGCGCTGAAAAGCCAAACAGCACAAAAAGCGCCCCGCAGCTCTGTTACGAGCTGCGGGGCGCTTGCGTTGTTTCAGAAAAGGTTTACTCGGCAATGATGCTCTTGCCGGTCATCTCTGCCGGGACGGGCAGGCCGATATAGGGCAGCATGGTGGGTGCGATGTCGGCCAGGCAGCCGCCCTCGCGCAGCTTCACATCGCCGCAGCCGATGGCCACGAAAGGCACGACGTTGGTGGTGTGGGCGGTGAACGGAGTGCCGTCGGGGTTCTTCATCTTCTCGGCGTTGCCGTGGTCAGCGGTCAGGAAAGCGCAGCCGCCGGCGTTCAGCACAGCGGTGACGACCTTCTCGACAGCAGCGTCCACAGCCTCAACGGCCTTGACAGCGGCCTCAAAGACGCCGGTGTGGCCGACCATATCGCAGTTTGCGAAGTTCAGGATGACCACGTCGTACTTGCCGCTCTCGATGCGCTTGACGCACTCGTCGGCGACCTCGGGGGCGCTCATCTCGGGCTTGAGGTCGTAGGTGGCCACCTTCGGGCTGGGGATGACACAGCGGTCCTCGCCCTCGTAGGGAGCCTCAACACCGCCGTTGAAGAAGAAGGTGACATGAGCGTACTTCTCGGTCTCGGCGATGCGCAGCTGGGTCTTGCCGTTCTCGGCCAGATACTGACCCAGGACGTTCTTCAGCTCCACAGGAGGATAAGCGACCTCGCAGTTGGGCATGGTGGCGTCATACTCGGCCATGCAGACGTAGTGGACCTGCTTGCGGCCGCCGCGGCGCTCGAAGCCGGTGAAGGCGTCGTCGCAGAAGATGCGGGTCATCTGACGGGCGCGGTCGGGGCGGAAGTTCATGAAGATGACGGTGTCACCGTCCTGCACACGGCCACCCTCGCAGGTGACGCAGGGCAGAACGAACTCGTCGGTCTTGTCGTCGGCGTAGGATGCCTCGATGGCCTCCTGCGCGTTGGCGGCGTGGTTGCCCTCGCCGTAGACGAAGGCAGCGTAAGCCTTCTCCTCGCGGTCCCAGTTGTTGTCACGGTCCATGGCGTAGTAACGGCCGGAGACGCTGGCGATCTTGCCGATGCCCAGCTCATCCAGCTTGGCCTGCAGGTCGGCAAGGAAGCCCTTGCCGGAGTGGGGGTCGGTGTCGCGGCCATCGGTGATGCAGTGGAGGTAGACTTCCTTGGCCCCCATCTGCTTTGCCATTTCCAGCACACCGAACCAGTGGTCAGCGTGGCTGTGGACGCCGCCGGTACCCACCAGACCCATCAGGTGGATCGCCTTGCCGGTATCGATGGCAGCCTTCATGTTCTTGACGAGGACGGGGTTCTTGAGCATCTCACCGTCGCGGATGGACTTGGTGATGAGGGTCAGCTGCTGGTAGACGATGCGGCCGGCGCCCATATTGGTGTGACCCACCTCAGAGTTGCCCATCTGGCCGTCGGGCAGGCCCACAGCCATGCCGGAAGCTTCGATGGTGGTCATGGGATATTTTGCCATCAGAGAGTCAAGGAAGGGCTTCCTGGCTGCGGCCACGGCGTTGCCGTAGGTCTCGTTGGGGGTCCAGCCAAAGCCGTCCATGATGCAGAGCAGAACAGGTTTCTTGGACATAAAATAGGATCTCCTTTGAAAATTCAGCAAACAGCGCCCGGCTCCCTGCCGGAAATGCGGCGCAGCCGGGCGCAGAGAGAACGATTTTTACCGCTCAGGGCTTAGCCCTTGGTGGCAGCGTTGACGATGACAGCAAAGTCAGGAGCCTTCAGGGAAGCACCGCCGATGAGGCCGCCGTCCACGTCCTTCTTGCTCAGCAGCTCCTCGCAGTTCTTGGCGTTCATGCTGCCGCCGTACTGGACGGTGGTAGCCTCGGCCACGGCTTCGCCGTAGACCTCGCCGATGACCTTGCGGATCTGAGCGCAGACTTCCTCAGCCTGGTCGGCAGTAGCGGTCTTGCCGGTGCCGATGGCCCAGATGGGCTCGTAGGCGATGACGACGTTTGCCATCTGCTCGGCGGTGACATCGCGCAGGGCGATCTTGGTCTGCATCCGGACCAGCTCCTCGGTGACGCCCTCCTCACGCTGCTGCAGGCTCTCGCCCACGCAGATGATGACCTTCAGACCGGCGTTCAGAGCGGCCAGAGCGCGCTTGTTGACGGTCTGGTCGGTCTCTGCGAAATACTGACGGCGCTCGGAGTGGCCGACGATGACGTACTCGACGCCCAGATCCACCAGCATATCCGCGCTGATCTCGCCGGTGAATGCGCCGGACTTCTCGAAATGGACGTTCTCGGCACCGACATGGATGTTGGTACCCTTGGTCTTTGCCACAGCAGTGACCAGGTCGGTATAGGGAGTGCAGATGACGACCTCGCAGGATGCGTCCTTGACGGCGGGGATGAGCTCGTCCACCAGAACAGCAGCCTCGGAGGCGGTCTTGTTCATCTTCCAGTTGCCAGCAATAATGGCCTTGCGCTTTGCCTTATCCATGATACGTTCTCCTTACCTTATTTACCTTATAAATAAAAGATGCGGCGGCGAAACAGCCGCCGCACCGTTCATGATGCTGTGATTATGCGTTCTGGATGACTGCGATGCCGGGCAGCTCCTTGCCCTCCAGATACTCCAGAGAAGCGCCGCCGCCGGTGGAGATGTGGGTCATCTTGTCGCCCAGGCCCATCTGCTGGACAGCTGCTGCGCTGTCGCCGCCGCCGATGACGGTGGTAGCGTCGCTCTCAGCCATAGCCTTGGCCACGGCCAGAGTGCCGGCAGCCAGAGTCGGGTTCTCAAAGACGCCCATGGGGCCGTTCCAGACGACAGTCTTGGAAGCCTTGACAGCGTCGGCGAAGAGCTTCATGGTCTCGGGGCCGATGTCGCAGCCTTCTTTGTCAGCCGGGATAGCGGTGACAGGGACGACGGTGGTCTCGACAGGAGCGTCGATGGGGTCGGGGAAGTTCTCGACGCAGGCGGTATCGACGGGCAGGAGCAGCTTGACGCCCTTCTCCTGAGCCTTTGCCATCATCTCCTTGCAGTAGTCCAGCTTGGAGTCGTCGCACAGGCTCTTGCCGACCTCATAGCCCTGAGCCTTGATGAAGGTGTAGGCCATGCCGCCGCCGATGATGAGGGTATCGACCTTCTCCAGCAGGTTGGAGATGACATTCAGCTTGTCAGCGACCTTTGCGCCGCCCAGAATGGCGGTGAAGGGACGGACGGGATCGTTCACGGCATTGCCGAGGTACTTGATCTCCTTCTCCATCAGGTAGCCGACAGCGGTGTCCTTGATATAGTCGGTGACGCCTGCGGTGGAGCAGTGTGCGCGGTGGCAGCTGCCGAAGGCATCGTCAACGTATGCGTCTGCCAGAGAAGCCAGCTCCTGAGAGAACTCGGGCAGGTTCTTGGTCTCTTCCTTGCGGAAGCGGGTGTTCTGCAGCAGGACGACGTCGCCGTTGTTCATGGCAGCGACAGCAGCCTTTGCGTTCTCGCCCACGACGTTGTCGTCGTCAGCAAAGACAACGGTCTTGCCCAGCTTTGCGCTCAGGGCCACAGCAACGGGAGCGAGGCTGAACTTTGCCTCGGGGCCGTTCTTCGGCTTGCCCAGATGGCTGCACAGAATGACCTTCGCGCCGTCATTGACCAGCTTCTGGATGGTGGGCAGAGCCGCATTGATGCGGTTCTCGTTGGTGATGACGCCGTCCTTCATGGGGACGTTGAAATCACAGCGGACAAGGACCTTCTTGCCGCAGTAGTTCTGATCGTCGATCGTCTTTTTACCTAAACCCATAGTGATTATTCTCCTCTCAATTCGTTCTTCGGAATCGAATTTCGCTCACTCTCGGGGTCTTAGCCCCTATGACACTATTATAAACAAAATATGTGTGTATTGCAAGGATGGGGGATGGATAATTTATTAACAAACTTTTCCCGTGATATTCGGGAATTGTGTCTATTTTGACAGTAGTCCGGCCCGGCTGCCAAAACGCTCCACTTTAATCCCGACGGAACAGGTCGCGGGTGTAGACCTTGTCCTGTACATCATCCAGACAGCTGTCGTAGCGGTTGGCGATGATGGCCTGGCTGCGCTTTTTGAAAACGTCCAGATCGTTCACCACTTCGCTGCCGAAGAAGGTAGTGCCGTTCTCCAAAGTCGGCTCATAGATGATGACTGTCGCGCCCTTGGCCTTGATACGCTTCATGACGCCCTGAATGGAGGACTGGCGGAAGTTGTCGGAGTGAGCCTTCATGGTCAGGCGGTAGACCCCGATGACACAGGGCTTCTCGTCCGCCGCGTTGTACTCGTTCTCTTCCCCGTAGCTGTAGTAGCCCGCCATCTGGAGCACCCGGTCTGCGATGAAATCCTTGCGGGTGCGGTTGGACTCCACGATGGCCTCGATGAGATTTTCCGGCACATCCTCGTAGTTGGCGAGGAGCTGCTTGGTGTCTTTCGGCAGGCAGTAGCCGCCGTAACCAAAGCTGGGATTGTTATAATGCGTGCCAATGCGGGGGTCGAGGCAGACGCCCTCGATGATATGCCGGGTATCGATCCCCTTCATCTCGGCGTAGGTGTCCAATTCATTGAAGAAGGAAACGCGGAGGGCCAGATAGGTGTTGGCGAACAGCTTGACCGCCTCGGCCTCGGTGAAGCCCATGAAGAGGGTGTCGATCTTCTCTTTGACGGCACCTTCCTGCAACAAATGGGCAAAGGTGTGTGCCGCCTCCACGAGACGCTCATCCTGCATATCCGTACCTACGATGATGCGGCTCGGGTAGAGATTATCGTACAGCGCCTTGGACTCCCGCAGGAACTCCGGGCTGAAGATGATATTCCTGCACCGATACTTCTCACGGACACTGGCCGTGAAGCCCACCGGGATGGTGGACTTGATGACCATGACAGCCTCGGGGTTCACCTTCATCACCAGCCGGATGACCGCCTCCACCGCCGAGGTATCGAAGAAATTCTTCCGGCTGTCGTAGTTGGTGGGGGCCGCGATGACCACAAAGTCAGCGTCCCGATAGGCCGTCTCCCCGTCCAGCGTAGCCGTCAGGTCGAGCTCTTTCTCGGCGAGGTATTTTTCGATGCAGTCGTCCTGAATGGGCGATTTTCTCCGGTTGATGAGCTCCACCTTTTCCGGCACGATGTCCACCGCCGTGACATGGTGGTGCTGGCTCAGCAGGACAGCAATGGACAGGCCGACGTAGCCCGTACCCGCGACAGCGATGTTCAGTTTTTCGAATGCTTTCATGGCTTTCGCTCCTACGACACAAATGCAATAAACTGCGTTATTGACTGTATTGTATCATGAAGGGGATGAGGTGGCAAGTATCGACAAACAAAAACACCCTTCCCCTGCGGCGTACCGCAGAAGGAAGGGTGTCAAACTCACGGATCAGGCTTCCCGCTTATTCAGCAGGGCACCTCAAGCACTTTTGAGCGTAGAGCTGTGATCAGCAGTTCTCAGCGAAGTACTTGATGGTGCGGACCATCTGAGAGGTGTAGGAGTTCTCGTTGTCGTACCAGGACACGACCTGAACCTGATAGGTGTCGTCGTCGATCTTAGCGACCATGGTCTGGGTAGCGTCGAACAGAGAGCCGTAACGCATGCCGATGACGTCGGAGGAGACGATCTGGTCCTCGTTGTAGCCGAAGGACTCGGAAGCAGCGGCCTTCATAGCAGCGTTGATGGACTCCTTGGTGACGTCCTTGCCCTTGACGACTGCGACCAGCAGGGTGGTGGAGCCGGTGGGAACAGGCACACGCTGAGCAGAGCCGATCAGCTTGCCGTTCAGCTCGGGGATGACCAGGCCGATGGCCTTAGCAGCACCGGTGCTGTTGGGGACGATGTTCTGTGCGCCAGCACGAGCACGGCGCAGGTCGCCCTTGCGCTGAGGACCATCCAGGATCATCTGGTCGCCGGTGTAAGCATGAACGGTGGTCATGATGCCGGAGACGATGGGGTAGGTCTTGTTCAGGGTGTCGGCCATGGGAGCCAGGCAGTTGGTGGTGCAGGAAGCAGCGGAGATGACCTGATCCTCAGCGGTCAGGGTCTTCTCGTTGACGGAGTAGACAATGGTCTTCAGGTCGTTGCCTGCAGGAGCAGAGATGACGACCTTCTTGGCGCCAGCCTGGATGTGAGCCATGCTCTTCTCCTTGCTGGTGTAGAAGCCGGTGCACTCCAGAACGACATCGACGTTCAGCTCGCCCCAGGGAGCGTCCTTTGCGTCCTTAACAGCGTAGATCTTGATCTCCTTGCCGTCCACGATGATGGAGTCCTCGGTAGCCTCGACGGTGTGCTTGCCCTCACCGATCTTGCCGCAGAAGGAGCCCTGAGCGGTATCGTACTTCAGCAGGTGAGCCAGCATCTTGGGGCTGGTCAGGTCGTTGATAGCGACGACCTCGTAACCCTCAGCATCAAACATCTGACGGAAAGCCAGACGGCCAATACGACCAAAACCATTGATAGCAACTCTAACAGCCATGTTAATAGTACCTCCTAAATGTTCTTACCCTGATTCGGATAATTCACGGTACTCTTATTTTAGACCAAAACGGCCAAACTTTCAAGTGCCTGCCAAAAAATTAACAAGTCGTTTTCATACTTTTTTGCTTTTGTACTATTTTCTCGGGGAATGGGGTGCTGTTTTGAGCAATTCAACCAAGCGATTGCTGACGCATTTATGCACCCTGCTCAGTCCTTGTGCAGCGCACAGCGCTCAAGGCTCCCAAAGCGCCCACACAGCACAGCCCCAGCCGGAACAGCAGCGTCGGCGTCAGCAGAGCCCCGCCGCCCTCCTGTACGAGGGTCTGCAGCACGGTGGGCAGCTCCCAGCACAGGCAGAGGGCAAACGCCGCCAGCCCGCCGGCGCAGAGGGTGCGCCCATCCGACGTGCCGGGCAGGTAGAGCGCCCGGGCCAGCGCCGAGAGGAACATCAGCCCCGCCAGCAGCTGCCAGACCATCGCCGTGGGGGCCACCCGGTGCCAGCTGGAGCTGTTCTCCATAAAGCGGGCCAGCACGCACCAGTAGAACACGGCGCTGCCCAGCACGGCGGGCGTCAGGCTGCGGGTGGGGGTCTTCCAGTCCTTCCGCAGCCAGCTCAGGCCGAGACCGATCATCCAGAACGCGCACAGCGCCTCCAGCGCGGCCCGGATAAGCATCACCACGCTGCTGTGCATCCAGAGGATGCGCAGCACAGCGGCCTCACCATAGCAGACAGCCGCCGCCAGTGCCACGACGCCGGAAGGCGTGCAGCGGCCCCGCAGCGCGCCGGCCTGCGGCTTACAGCAGCGGCCCGCCGCCACGGCGGCACCGACGGCCACGGCCAGCGCACCGTACCGCAGCCAGACCGGGCCGACGATGCACAGGCCCGTTTCCGCGTCGGTGAGAAGGGCCAGGTCGATGCCCCGGAAAACGCCCAGCGCTGCGCTCAGGAAAAGCGAAACCATGATAAAGAAGTTCATCTGTAATCCTCAAATCTTTATCCCCTTTTTCGGGAAAATTATCATAAGTGTATGATAGCGCGTTTTGGGCAGAAATGCAAGGCCTTCCCTTCTTGTGCGCTTTTTTGCCGACAGCGGCCGGTATACTGAGTCCAAAAGTCTGTCCGGGAGGGAGATATGCCCCATGAAAAAAGCCTTTCTGCTCCTCTGCGCCCTGCTCCTCGCGCTGGGCAGCGCCCTGCCGCTGGCAGGCTACCGGCTGGCCCGGGCCGTGCTGGGCCGCAGGGCGGACGTTCCCCCTGCCCCGGCGTCCAGCACCTCCACCGTATCGGAAGCCGCGCCCGCCGCTTTCGAGGGCGACGCAGACGTCTTTCTCACCGAAGACCTGAGCACCGGCGAGGTGCAGCAGGTGCCGAAGCGGGACTATCTCATCGGGGCCGCCGCGGCTGAAATGCCCCTCACATGGCCGGACGAGGCCCTCAAGGCGCAGATCGTTGCGGCCCACAGCTACGCGCTCTACTGCCGCGACCACGCCTCTGCAGCCAACGGCAGCTGGCTCTCTGCCGACCCGGCGCGGCGGCAGGGCTACCTGACCGACGCCGTCCTTCACAGCTACTGGGGGACCGACTACGAGGCCAACTATGCCCGTCTCTCGGCCCTCGCGGACGCCGTTCTCAGCGATGTCCTCTGCTATGACGGTGCGGCGGCAGGGACGAGCTATTTTGCCATCTCCAATGGCCGTACCGAGGCCAGCGAGAACGTCTGGGGCAGCGCACTCCCCTACCTCGTCCCGGTGGACAGCAGCACCGACCTCTCCGCCGACAACTACGAAGTCACCCTCACCCTTTCTGCCCCGCAGGTGCAGCAGCTTCTTTCCTCAGGACTGGGCATCACCGCCGACTCTGCCGCGCCGGAACGCTGGTTCGGTGAGACGACCCTGACAGCCTCGGGCTATGCGGCCTCTCTGCCCGTCTGCGGCCAGACCGTCTCCGGCACGGCCCTCCGGCGGGCTCTGGGGCTGCGGAGCGCCTGCTTCATCATCCGGTATCAGGACGGCAGCTTCCTCATCACGACGAAAGGCTACGGCCACGGTGTGGGCCTGAGCCAGTGGGGTGCCAAAGCGCTGGCCGAGCAGGGCTGGACCTACGAAGCCATCCTCGCCCACTATTTTCCGGGGACGCAGCTCTGCCGATGACACAAAAACAGGGTGGTCAGCATTGCCGACCACCCTGTGTCTTTTTATTTTGGGGAAGCTCAGCCCAGAAGCCAGCTCCACATCCCCTTCTTCGTCTCGGTCTCGGTCACAGCCTCAGCTTTACTTTCAACTGCCTCAGCCACCGCCTCTTCGGTCTCCTGAACGAGCTGACCCAGCTTCGTGCCGGAGGGGTCCTGCACCGTCCAGTAGGTCGCGGTGCTGCTGGCGCTGCCGGAAACGGTGAAGTCGCTCATGAAGCAGAGCGTCTGGCCGTTGGAGTCGGTCAGCACGACCATGTAAGTGTAGCTGCCTTCGGGCAGCTCACCGAAACGGAGCTGGCTGTCGAAGTTCTTCAGAGACCAGCTGGACGCATTGGGCGAGGCCTCAGCGCTCTGAACAGGCTGGTCGTTGGCATCGAGGATCGCCGCTTCCACGCTGCTCAGCACAGCACCCGATGCGCTGGCGGCAGTGCCGCTCACGCTCATGCCCTTGCCGGTGCGGATGTTGACCGGGTAGCGCATTCCTTCCAGACGGAGGCTGTCCAGCGTCGCAACGGCGCTGTTATGGTCGGAAGATATGTACCAGTAGCAGGAAGCACCCGCGATGGAGATGCTGGCTGCCGAGATCGGCACACGGCCCGAGGAGACGCTGCCGGCGGGGTCGGAGCAGTAGAACACGCCGTCGGTGTAGTCCGTCAGGAGAACGGCGTGGGGCTGGCGGCGGTCGTAGAGGACGATGCCCTCGGGGTGCTCTGCCAGCAGCTGGATGAGCACGGCCTTCTTCTCCCCGTTGTTGGACGGCAGAGTGGAGTAGCCCACCTGCATCGCATTATAGTTGAAGCTATGGGAGAGGCCCCCTGCCCACGCACTGCCGCGGACGCTGTTCTCGGTCACGTCCGTCCAGTCGGTCAGGCCGTCCAGAAAAGCGCGGCGGCGGAGCATCATGGCGGCGGAGGCCAGCGTACAGGTGCCGCCCCGGCTCTGCTTGAAGTAAAATCCTGCGTCCACGTTGAGGTCCACCGCCAGCGCTCCCGGCAGCATCACTGCCATCAGCACGAGCGACAACACAAGGGCCATCAGTTTTTTCCAGATCCGGTGCGGCGCACATTCCACGTTTGACTCATCCTTTCAGCTTTCATTCACTGCTGTAAAGTATACCATTTTGTTACACTTTTGTAAACCGCAGGGAGACTTTTTTCTCAGATTTCACACGCTTCGTACACAATTTCGGGGCAGAATGCACAAATAACGTCTAACTTTTTGGAACATATAACAAAAAAACCCCGCCGTCCCGAGGGACAGCAGGGGCAAAACTGGAACGAATTTTCGTTTAGAACAGGCCGGTGATCTTGCCGTCGGCGTCCACATCAATGCCCACGGCGGCGGGCTTCTTGGGCAGGCCGGGCATGGTCATGATGCTGCCGCAGATGACCACCACGAAGCCGGCGCCGGCGGCCAGACGCACCTCGCGCACCTCCATCGTGAAGCCGGTGGGCGCACCGGTCAGCTTGGCGTTGTCGCTGAAGCTATACTGGGTCTTGGCGATGCAGACGGGCAGGTCGCCGTAACCCAGCTCCGTGAGCTCGGCCAGAGTCTTGCTGGCGGCGGCGCTGTAGTTCACGCCGTCGGCGCGGTAGATCTTGGTGGCGATGGCGTTGATCTTGTCCTTGAGGGGCATTTCCAGCGGGTAGGTGTACTGGATGGAACGGTCCTCCATGATGTCCAGCACCTTCTCGGCCAGAGCCTTGCCGCCCTCGCCGCCCTTGGCGAAGACCTCGCTCAGGACGCAGGGGACGCCCTGCTCGGCACAGACCTCCTCGACGTAAGCCTGCTCCTCGGCGGTATCGGTGGGGAAGGTGTTGATGGCCACCACGACGGGCAGGCCGAAGCCGTTCTTCATGTTGTCGATGTGGCGGACGAGGTTGGCTGCGCCCTTCTTGACGGCCTCGAGGTTGGGAGTGTTCAGGTCGGCCTTGGCTACGCCGCCGTGGCTCTTGAGAGCCCGGAGGGTCGCCACCAGCACGCAGGCGCTGGGCGCGATGCCCGCATAGCGGCACTTGATGTCCAGGAACTTCTCTGCGCCCAGATCCGCGCCGAAGCCGGCCTCGGTGATGACGTAGTCGGCCAGCGAGAGGCTGAGCTTGGTGGCCATGACGCTGTTGCAGCCGTGGGCGATGTTGGCAAAGGGGCCGCCGTGGATGATGGCGGGGTTGTTCTCGAGGGTCTGGACCAGGTTCGGGTCGAGGGCGTCCTTCAGCAGGGCGGTCATGGCACCCGCTGCGCCGATCTCCCCAGCCGTGACGGGCTTGCCGTCGTAGGTGTAGGCGCAGACGATCTTAGAGAGGCGCTCTTTCAAATCGGAGATGCTGGTGGCAAGGCAGAAGATGGCCATGATCTCGCTGGCGACGGTGATGTCGAAGCCGTCCTCGCGGGGAGTGCCGTTGACCTTGCCGCCCAGGCCGTCCACGATGAAGCGGAGCTGACGGTCGTTCATGTCCATGCAGCGCTTCCAGGTGATGCGGCGGGGGTCGATGTTCAGGGGGTTGCCCTGCTGGATGCTGTTGTCGATCATGGCCGCCAGCAGGTTGTTGGCGGTACCGATGGCGTGGATGTCGCCGGTGAAGTGGAGGTTGATGTCCTCCATCGGCACCACCTGTGCGTAGCCGCCGCCGGCTGCGCCGCCCTTCATGCCGAAGACAGGGCCGAGAGAGGGTTCACGGAGGCAGAGCATGGTCTTTTTGCCTATGGCGTTCATGGCATCGGCCAGACCCACGCTGGTGGTCGTCTTACCCTCACCGGCGGGGGTGGGGCTGATGGCCGTGACGAGGATGAGCTTGCCCTGCTTCGATGCCTTATGGATGAGGCGGTGGTTTACCTTGGCCTTATAGCGGCCATAGGGGATCACATCCTCGTCGGCAAGGCCCAGACCGGCGGCGATGTCGGCGATGGGCTTCATTTTGGCTTCCTGTGCGATCTCGATGTCAGACTTCATATTCAGCATCCTCCTTAAACAAAAAGGGCAGCTTTGCGCACCACGACGCAAGGCTGCCCAGACGGTCGGCATGAAAGCTTCTCTCCCCTTCTGCACTGTGGTGCTCCACAAGATCCGTCAGCAGAAGGGTCAGCTTGGAAGCTGCTTTCACAGCCATTGCACACCGCCCGAATGGCATTTTTGCCCGCATACTTCGTTGCTTTCCCTTGCAATCCGTCAGGATTGCTGCGGAAAAGCGCCTTGTCTGCCAGCAAAAATTCTCATCCATTCGGCGCACCCTGGCTATGAAAGCAGCTTCTAACATCTAAAAGATAACACACCCATGCCGGGTTTGTCAAGCACAAAAAAGGCGCTCCCGCATTGCAGCGAGAGCGCCTCTTTGTTCAAGAATCGAGATTCAAGAAGCTGACTTTAAGGGGGTTAAATTACTTAACCTCAACCTTAGCGCCGGCTTCCTCCAGCTTCTTCTTGATGTCCTCAGCCTCAGCCTTGGAAGCCTTCTCCTTGACAGCCTTGGGAGCGCCGTCAACGATAGCCTTGGCCTCCTTCAGGCCCAGACCGGTGATCTCCTTGACCAGCTTGATGACGCCCATCTTGCCAGCGCCAGCCTCGACCAGGATGACGTCGAACTCGGTCTTCTCTTCCTCAGCGGCAGCAGCAGCGCCAGCAGCAGCGGGAGCAGCAGCAGCAACAGCAGAAACGCCGAACTCTTCGCAGTATGCGTCGATGAGCTCCTTCAGCTCCAGAACGGACAGCTCCTTGACGGAGTCGATGATGGCAGTAATCTTCTCAGAAGCCATAGTAGTAACCCTCCAATATAAATGGTTTGTTTGTTGATTTCAGATGATTTTTAAGCAGCGGTCACCCGGCCATCAGGCAGCGGGCTCCTCCTGCTTGTCGGCATAAGCCTGCATTGCAACAGCCAGACCAGACAGAGTGCTGGTGAGGGCGCCTGCAAACATGGACAGCATGCCTTCGCGGTTGGGCAGCTTTGCGATGGCGTTGGTCTCGGCAGCGTCCATGACCTTGCCTTCCATGAAGCCAGCCTTCACGACGAACTTCTTGGACTTATCGCCGTCCTGGTACTTGCACAGGATGCGGGCAGCGGACATGGGGTCTTCCTCGTGAGCAAAAGCGATAGCGGTATCGCCCTTGAACTGCTCAGCCAGGGTCTCCAGAGAAGTACCCTTGACAGCCAGACGCAGCATGGTGTTCTTCACGACCATGTAATCGACGCCTGCCTCACGCAGCTCCTTACGGAGCTTGGTGTCGTTCTCGACGTTGATGCCGCCGTAAGCGACGACGCAGCCGGAAACCGCACTCTCAAACTTTGCCTTCAGATCAGCGACGTAAGCCTGCTTCTCAGAAAGAATCTTTGCACTGGGCATTCGGTTTCACCTCGTTTCAAAAACTTATATCGAAAGCTGGTGAGCAACGAAAAAAGCCTCTTTCCCGCACATAGTCCGAGAAAGAGGCATAAAGCAACTTTACGCACGTTTCTCGGCAGGCGGCATAGCCTTACGCTGGACTCCAGCACCTGCTGTCTCAAAAACAGCATGATTATTTTACCGCAAACATGCGGGGTTGTCAAGTGCTTTTTTGAAATTTTTCAGATAATTTTTCCTCTCAGCCTCCCCCAAGCAGGGGAGATGGCATCGCGAAGCGATGACGGAGAGGTTTTACCTCAAAATTTCAAATCAGACACCGTACTTCAGGGTGTTGAGACGGATGCCAGGGCCCATGGTGGTAGCGATGGTAGCGCTCTTGAAGTAAGTGCCCTTTGCAGCGGCGGGCTTTGCCTTTGCAATGGCGCTCATGACGGTATCCAGGTTGGTGTACAGCTTCTCTGCACCGAAGGAAGCCTTGCCCACGGGGACATGGATGATGTTCTGCTTGTCCAGACGGTACTCGATCTTACCAGCCTTGGCCTCAGAAACTGCCTTGCCCAGATCGGGAGCGACAGTGCCGGCCTTGGGGTTGGGCATCAGGCCGCGGGGGCCCAGGACCTTACCGAGACGGCCAACGCGGCCCATCATGTCGGGGGTGGTGACGACAACGTCGAAGTCCATGAAGCCGCCGGCGATCTTTGCGATCAGCTCGTCATCACCGACGATGTCAGCGCCGGCTGCCTCAGCAGCAGCGGCGGCAGCGCCCTTAGCGATGGCGCAGACGCGGACGGTCTTGCCGGTGCCGTTGGGCAGAACGACAGCGCCGCGGACCTGCTGGTCAGCGTGACGGCCATCAACGCCCAGACGGACGTGCAGCTCGACGGTCTCGTCGAACTTGGCGGAAGCGGTCTTGCAGGCCAGCTCCAGAGCCTCGTTCACTTCGTACAGTTTAGTAGAATCGACCAGCTTTGCAGCGTCGACATAGTGCTTGCCATGTTTCATTGTATATCCTCCTGTGTGGTCATGCGGGCAGTGTTATGCCCTCCCACTGTTTATGTCTCAGCCCTCGACGACGACGCCCATGGAACGGCAGGTGCCGCGGACCATGCTGCAGGCAGCTTCCAGAGAAGCAGCGTTCAGGTCGGGCATCTTGGTCTTAGCGATCTCTTCCACCTGAGCGGCGGTCAGAGTAGCGACCTTTTCCTTGTTGGGCTTGCCGGAAGCGGTGTTGATGCCAGCGGCCTTCTTGATCAGAACGGCTGCCGGAGGAGTCTTGGTGATGAAGCTGAAGGAGCGGTCAGCGTAGACAGTGATGACGACGGGGATGACATAACCCATCTGGTTCTTGGTACGCTCGTTGAACTCCTTGGTGAAGGCCATGATGTTGACGCCCTTCTGACCCAGAGCAGGGCCAACAGGGGGAGCCGGAGTCGCCTTGCCGGCCTCGATCTGCAGCTTAATGTAGCCAGTAACTTTCTGTGCCATAGTAAATGCACCTCCAAAAATCTGTGGTGAGTTGCGGCGCGGTGTCTCCGCGCCTCCCACGAGCGCGTACGCGGTGTACACGCTCTATAAGAACCGCACTGCGGTCTTACCTTGGTAGAACGGATGCCGGTTGGTTACGGCAGCTCGACCTGCGCGATGTCCACTTCTGCGGGCGTCTCGCGGCCGAACATATTGACCTTGAGCTTGACTTTGAAGCTCTCGGTATCGATGCCCTCCACAAGGCCCATAAAGCCTTCCAGAGGGCCGGCGGTGATCTGCACGGTATCGCCGACGTTGAAATCGACGGTCAGCGGAGCCGCCTTCTCGACGCCCATCTTCTCCACTTCCTCAGCGGTCAGAGGGACAGGCTTCGAGGCAGGGCCGACGAAGCCGGTGCAGCCGCGCGTATTGCGCACGACATACCAGGTATCGTCGTTCATGACCATCTTGACCAGAACGTAGCCGGGGAACAGCTTGTGCTCCACCATACGCTCCTTGCCGTCCTTGATCTCGGGGACCATCTCGGTCGGGACCTTGATGTCGCAGATCAGATCCTGCAGGCGGCGGTTCTCCACCATGGTCTGTAAGTCCGTTGCCACTTTATTCTCGTAGCCGGAATAGGTATGCACGACATACCAAAGCGCCTCATTGGACTGCTCTTCCATTCTGGTTGACCCTCCGTTTCAAGATGATTCAAGCGCCGATGATAAGGCCCAGGATGCCACCGAAGATGGCGTCCAGTGCGATCATCACGACGGCGGCGATCGCCACAGTCACGAGCACCACGACGGTGTTGGTCCTGATGTCCGCCTTAGACGGCCACACGACCTTTTTCAGCTCGCTCTTCGTGTCGCGGAAGAACTTTGCCGCATTTGCGGCAAAACCCTTCACGGCGGCCTTCATTCTGGCCACAAAGCCCGGCTTTTTCTCGGTTTTGTCTGCCATGATGTTGTCCGCCTTTCTTACTTGGTTTCGCGATGAACGGTGTGCTTCTTGCAGAAGCGGCAGTACTTCTTCATCTCGAGACGATCGGGGTTGTTCTTCTTGTTCTTCGTGGTGTTGTAGTTGCGCTGCTTGCACTCGGTGCAGGCCAGAGTGATTTTAACGGTCATTGTTGACACCTCCATTATAACGGTTGTTTTGAACCTCCCTCGGCTTGCGGGAGCACCCGTTCGACAGGCGCACTTAATAACCCCGCAAAAGAGGTGTTACCATTGTATCACGTCTTTTTCCATTCGTCAAGCGGGAGATCTGCGTTTTTTCAGGTTTTTTGCATTTTCTTTCTCTTCGCCCGACTGCGCGGCACCGCTTGCATCCCGGGCATAAATATTATATAATAAGTATATCTATGTATATAGACAAAACTTCGGACTGTCTGCCGCGCGCAGCGGTCCTGAAATCAGGAGAGATCGATTATGTTATCCGATTCTGAACATAAAATGAGTGTGGTCGTCCTGTTCGGCGGAATGTCCAGCGAGCACGAGGTCAGCCGCGTATCCGCCGGCACCTTCGTGGACCAGCTCGACCGCCAGCGGTACGAGCTGCTGACCATCGGCATCACCAAAGAGGGCCGCTGGCTCTACACCGAGGCCGACTCGGCCCAGATGGCCGACGGCAGCTGGGAAGAGCTGCCGGGCAATATGCCCTGCGTGCTCAGCCCCGACCGTGCCGACCACGGCCTCATCCTCTTCACCCCCGCCGGGCAGGTGGAGAAGGTCCATGTGGACGTGGTCATCCCCGTGCTCCACGGCCTGTGGGGCGAGGACGGCACCGTGCAGGGCCTGCTGGAGCTGGCCGGCATCCCCTACGTAGGCTGCGGCGTTCTGGCCAGCGCGGTCTGCATGGACAAGGCAGTCGCCAACGCCATGTTCGACGCCTCCGGCATCCCCCACACCAAGTGGCTCTCCGCCACCCGCTGGGAGATCGAGTCTGACCCCGACGGCGTCTGCGACGGTGTCATCGCAAAGCTGGGCTGGCCCATCTTCGTCAAGCCCGCCAACGCCGGTTCCAGCGTGGGCATCACCAAGGCCCATGACCGCGATGAGCTGAAGGCCGCCATCCGGCTGGCCCTCGCCAACGACCGCAAGGTGGTGTTCGAGGCCTTCGTGGACGGCCACGAAGTGGAGTGCGCCGTCATCGGCTCCGACCCCGCCGTCTCCACCCGCCCGGGCGAGATTTTGGCCGGTGCCGAGTTCTACACCTACGACGACAAGTACAAGAACGGCGTCAGTCAGGTGGTCATTCCGGCCAGACTGCCTGAGGAAAAGCTGGACGAGGTGAAGACCTACGCCGCCATGGCCTACACGGCACTGGGCTGCGAGGGTCTGGCCCGCTGCGACTTCTTTGTGGAGAAGGACACCGGCCGCGTCCTCATCAACGAGATCAACACCTTCCCCGGCTTCACCCCCATCAGTATGTACCCCAAGCTGATGGAGCATGAGGGCATCCCCGTGCCTGCCCTCATCGACCGCCTCATCGCTCTGGCTCTGGAAAGGACGGAAAAGCAGCATGGATAACCGTCCCATCGGCGTATTCGACAGCGGCCTTGGCGGTCTGACCGGTGTGCGGGAGCTGCGCAAGCGCCTTCCCAACGAGAATATCGTCTACTTCGGCGATACCGGCCGCGTCCCCTACGGCAGCCGCAGCCCTGAGACTATTTTGCAGTATGCCCGGCAGGACATCGCGTTCCTGCTCTCGAAGGATGTCAAGTGCATCATGGCCGCCTGCGGCACGGTGTCCAGCATCTACCCCGCCGCCGAGGCTGCAAAGCTCCCCGTCCCCTATCTGGGCGTCGTGGACGCTGCGGCCCGGGAGGCCGCTTTCGTCACCCGGAACCGCCGCATCGGCGTCATCGGCACGGCAGCCACCATCCGCTCCCGCAGCTACGAGACCGTCCTGCGCAAGCTCGTTCCCGGCGTGGAGATCACGGCCCGGCCCTGCCCCCTCTTCGTGCCTCTCGTAGAGGCCGGCTATGTGGACCACAGCGCCCTCGACAAGCAGCAGGTGACCCGTCTGGTCATCGCCCAGTATCTGGCCGAGGTGCGGGAGGCCGGGGTGGACACCCTCATCCTCGGCTGCACCCACTACCCCCTCATCAAAGAGATGATCGGCTGGTACATGGGCAGGAACGTCACCCTCGTGGACCCGGCCCAGACCGCCGCCCACCATCTGGAGCGGACGCTCAGCGAGCATGGGCTGAAGGGGAACCACGAAAAGGGCGAGGCCCACTTCTACGTCAGCGACGTGCCGGACAGCTTCGCCCAGACCGCCGACCTCTTCCTCGGGGAGTACAAGGGCGGGCTCATCGACCAGATCGCCATTGATAAATACTGATAAGGACGCAAAACTGTGAGCAAACCACTGGAAAACTACATCATCCGCATCAAGAGCTCCATCGACCAGTTCGACAATGAGGGCGTCATCCGCGAAGAGGACCGCGACCACATCGAGCTGATGACCCGGGGCAGCTTTACCAAAAAGAACGGAAGCTACTACATCTCTTATAAGGAGACGCAGACCATCGGCTTCGAGGGCTGCACCACCACCATCAAGATCGCCGAGGACGGCAGCCGGGTGGCCCTGCTCCGGTTCGGGCGGGCCAACAGCCAGCTCCTCATCGAGCGGGACCGCCGCAATCTCTGTCACTATGAAACGGAGGTGGGCTCCCTCACTCTGGGCGTCACCGGCGACGGCATCGACTGCAAGCTGACCGAGAAGGGCGGCAGCGCGGCGTTCAGCTACCTGCTGGATGCCGACGACGCCCGCATCGTCAGCCGCAACACGCTGGAAATGACGGTACAGCACGTCAACTGACTTCTCATTGTTTTTTGCCTGCGGCTCCTGCGGCAAGCGGGCTTCGCACTCAAACACGAAAGGACACTTGAAATGACCGACTTTGAAAAGACCTACCAGAACTACAACCCCCGGCAGACCGCGCTGGACGAGGCCCGCGCCCTGCTGACCGCCGCCGCCAGGGCTGCGATGGTCGACGGCACCCTGCCCGAGGCCGAACTGCCCGCCTTCATCGTGGAGATCCCCGCCGACGTCAAGAACGGCGACATCGCCTCCAACATCGCCATGGCCGGCGCGCGCACCTGGCGCAAGGCCCCGAAGATGATCGCCGACGCCCTCATCGCCCACCTGCCCGCACTGGACGGCGGCGTCTTCGCCAAGGTCGAGGTGGCCGGCCCCGGCTTCATCAACCTGTTCCTCGCCCCCTCCTTCTGGGCCGGCGTCGTGCTGGGTGCCTGCTCCAACAAGGAGTATGGCCGCACCGACCACGGCAAGGGTGCCAAGTACAACGTGGAGTTCGTCTCCGCCAACCCCACCGGCCCCATGCACATGGGCAATGCCCGTGGCGGCGCTCTGGGTGACTGTCTGGCCGCTGTCCTCGACTGGTCCGGCTACAACGTGACCCGTGAGTTCTATATCAACGACGCAGGCAACCAGATCCAGAAGTTCGGCAAGAGCCTCGCTGTCCGCTACCTGCAGAAGTACTGCGGCGAGGAGGCTTATCCCCTGCCCGCCGAGTGCTATCAGGGCGGCGACATCAAGGTGCTGGCCGGTGAGTTCGCCGAGCTGAACGGCGACAAATACGTTGCCTCCTGCAAAGGAATGGACGAGGAGGCCCTCTTCGAGAGCGAGGCTTTCGCAGCTCTGAAGGACGCCCTCGTTGCCTACGCCCTGCCCAAGAACATCGCCGCCCTCAAGCGCGACCTGGGCAAGTACCGCATCGACTACGATGTCTGGTTCCACGAGAGCACCCTCCACGAGTCCGGCGCTGTGCTGGCCGTGGTGGACAAGCTGCTGGAGCTGGGTGCCTGCTACAAGGCCGAGGACGGTGCCATCATGTACCGCAGCGCACAGTACGCCGCCAAGTACGGCACCGTCAACAAGAAGAAGACCGACGACGGCACCGAGGAGGAGGCCAAGGACGAAGTCCTCGTCCGTGCCAACGGCATCCCCACCTACTTTGCCGCCGACATCGCCTACCACTACAACAAGCTGGCCACCCGCGGCTTCGCCAAGGCCATCGACGTCTGGGGCGCTGATCACCACGGCCACGTCGCCCGCATGAAGGGCGCTATGGACGCCATCGGCCTCCACGGCGAGGACCTGGACGTCGTTCTGATGCAGATGGTCAACCTGATGCGTGACGGTCAGCCCGTCCGTATGTCCAAGCGCACCGGCAACGCCATCACCCTGACCGACCTGCTGGAAGAAGTCCCCATCGACAGCGCACGTTTCCTGTTCAATATGCATGACGCCGGCAGCGGCATCGACTTCGACCTGGACCAGGCCGTCAAGACCGACAACGACAACCCGGTCTACTACGTCCAGTACGCTCACGCCCGCATCTGCTCCATCCTCAAGAAGATGGAGAGCGAGGGCGTGGCCTTCGCAGGCGCTGAGAACATCGACGCCACCCTGCTGACCGAGCCTTCCGAGATGGACCTCATCCGGATGCTGGCCGCCTTCCCGCAGGAGATCGTCATGGCCGCCGAGAAGTACGACCCCAGCCGCATCAACCGCTTCGTCATCGACCTGGCCAGCGCCTTCCACCGCTTCTACGGCAGCTGCCGCATCCAGGGCGCAGACCCCGCCGTCCAGCAGGCCCGTCTGGCCCTCTGCATCGGCGTCAAGAACGTCATCTTCAACGTGCTCACCATGTTCAAGATCAACGTCCCTGAGAAGATGTAAGCCGCCTCTCCGTACCTTATAAAGAGCAAAGCGCCCCCGGAACTCGAATCTGAGTTCCGGGGGCGCTTTTTGTCTTATGCTTTCGGGAGGCGGAGAATTACTCCTCCGTTACCTCAAAATCCAGCGGCTTGCCGCAGCTGGGGCAGACAGGGTCGCCGTCCAGCAGGGCCTCTTCGTCCACCACAGAGGCGGCGCCGCAGGCGGGGCAGGTCACTTCGTACTGCACGGGGCCGTCGCTCTCAGCGGCCTCGTCGTCCTCGGGGTCTTCCAGAGCCACCTCAAAAGCCACCTTGCAGCTGGGGCAGATGGCCTCGCCGGCGTCCAGGTCGTCCTCGCTCACGTAGACGGTCTTGCCGCAGGCAGGGCAGGCCACCTCATAATAAGGCTCACCGGCCACATCGGCGTTGTCGTCATCGTCGTCTGCCTCGGTCTCGTCGTCGGAGTCGTCCTCTTCGTCCTCGGCATCTTCGTCTTCGTACAGGTCTGCTTCAAGGTCTTCCAGCTCTTCGCTCAGGTCGTTGATCTGGTCGTAGGCGTGGGTGACATCCTCGTCGATGCTGTCCACGGTCTCTGCCATCTCACTCAGCAGCTCGCTCATGGCCTTGATGACCTTGCCTTCTTTGGTGTTCTCATCAATGCCGAGGCCGTCGATCAGGCCCTTCAGGTATGCAGCTTTTTCCTTCATAGGGAATACCTCCTATCGCAAAACAGCTCTTCATTTTAAGAAAAACCGGGCAAACGGTCGCCCGCTGCCCGGTCTTATCGTCGTCAGAAAATCAGACGCGCTCCATATACTCGCCGGTGCGGGTATCGATGCGGATGTGGTCGCCCTCGTTGATGAACAGGGGGACGCGGATCTCAGCACCGGTCTCGACGGTAGCGGGCTTCAGGGTGTTGGTGGCGGTGTTGCCCTTGACACCCGGCTCGGTCTGGGTGACTTCCAGCTCGATGAAGTTGGGGATCTCGACGCTGAAGACCTTGCCCTTGTAGCTCAGCAGCTTGCACAGCTCGTTCTCTTTGCAGAACTTGAAGTTATCGGGGACGTCGCTTGCGTTGACGGGGATGTCATCGTAAGTTTCGTTGTCCATGAAGTGGTACAGATCGCCATCCTCATAGCTGTAGGTCACGTCCTTGCGCTCGATGAAAGCCTGAGGGAACTTAGCGGTCGGGTTGTAGCTGGTCTCAACCACAGAGCCGGTGATGACGTTTTTGGTCTTGGTGCGGACAAAGGCAGCGCCCTTGCCGGGCTTGACGTGCTGGAACTCAACGACCTGAAGAACCTGGCCGTCCTGCTCAAAGGTCACGCCATTGCGAAACTCGCCTGCAGAAATCATAGGAATTCCTCCATTAGTTTAATGTCTCAGATGCATTACGCATATCTCTATTTATTTTACCCAATCCCGCGCCATTTGGCAAGGGGTTTCGGTAAAAAAGACGATGAAAATGACAAAAAGTGTGGGGTAAAGCCGTTGAAGGCTCTCCCTTTGGGAGAGCTGGCGCGAAGCGCCTGAGAGGTCACCCCCTCGCCGCCTCGTACATCCTCTGCATCGCCTGCGCGTCCTCGGCCTGCGTACCGGCGCTCTCGCAGATGATGACCGGCTCGAGGCGGCGCTCTGCCAGCAGCTCCATCAGGGGCTGCGGCTCCGGGCCGAACTGGGTCTCAGCAAAGGTCCAATGGCGCTTCTCGCCGCCGGCAGAGAACTCGATGCGGGAGAAGTGGACGTGGAACCGCCGGGCGCGCTCGTCCCCCAGCACCTCATCCATCCGGTCGAGGATGGCGGCGTAGTCGGCCCTGGACCGGATGCCGCCCAAGGTCCGGGCGTTCAGGTGGCCGAAGTCGATGCAGGGCGTGATGCGCTTGTCCACCCCGCAGAGGGCCAATACTTCGTCCAGCGTACCCAGCTGGCCAATTTTGCCCATGGTCTCCGGGCAGAGAGTCATATCGCCGTAACCGGCTTCGTCCAGCGCTTCCACGGCACGGCGCATGGTGTCCAGCGCCTTTTCGAGGGCGGCTTCCCGGCTCTGTTTGCCGCAGCTGCCCGAGTGGAAGATGATGCGTTTTCCGCCCAGCGCGCGGCAGACCTCGGCGCTCTGGAGCAGATAGCGGACACTGCCCAGCCGCTTTTCTTCCTCAAGGCTGGACATACTGATATAATAAGGTGCGTGGACGCTGAACAGGATGCCCCGCTCTGCGGCGTCTGCGGCCATCTTCCCGGCCTTGTCCACCCCGAGGCGGACGCCGTGGCCGCACTGGTACTCGAAAGCGTCCAGTCCCATCTCTGCCGTGTAGGCGGGGATGTCGAGGCTGGACTTGTAGCCCTTCGCCTCGAAGCTGTCGCTGGTGCCGGCAGTGCCGAACCGGATATGCCACTCGCTCACAGCGTCTTCCCTCCCCGGTCATAATACTCCTGCCAGTGGCGCTTTTCCCACTTGCGCTTGAGCACCACCTGCGCGCCGAGGTCGGGGCCGCGGGGAATGACCATCAGGCCCGGGATGCCGTAGAGGGCCGCCGCCATCCGGTCGGCGTAGAGCTGGTCGCCCACCATGGCCATCTGCTTCCGCTTCACGCCCATCCGGCGGCGGGCCGCCATCAGCGCGAAGGGCAGGGGCTTGGCGGAACGGTAGAGGTACGCGAGGCCCAGTTTCTCGGCGAAGGGCCGGACGCGCTTCTCCGCACCGTTGGAGACGATGGTGAGGCCGATGCCGGCTTCCTTCATCTGAGCCAGCCACCCGGCCACTTCGTCCGGCAGCTCCTGGCTGCGGTCAGCGGTCAGGGTGTTGTCGATGTCCAGCACGAGGGCGCGGATGCCCTTGCCCGCCAGAAACTCCGGGGTGATGTGGGTAACATCCTTGAACACATATTCGGGGGTGATGAGCATAGTATTTCTCCCTGCAATGAAAATAGGGGAGCCTGCAATACAGGCTCCCCTACATCGGCGTTAGCAACGCGTTTGAAATCTAAAGCAACAATGCGATTCCAAGCAGTTAATTACTTGAACTTACGCTTGCGGGCTGCTTCGGACTTCTTCTTGCGCTTAACAGACGGCTTCTCGTAAGCCTCGCGCTTACGGACCTCTGCGAGCACACCGCTGCGGGCAGTGCTACGCTTGAAGCGACGCAGCGCGCTCTCCAGCGACTCGCCCTCTTTAACACGAATTTCCGACATCTTATTCCCTCCCTTGGACCGTGAGGCAGGAATTTCGTTGTTACATGGTAACTAACAGTAGACAGTATAGCGCATTTTCATGCGTTCGTCAACCTTTTTCAGAAAGTTTTTTTGAAAAAACCTCTCCGTCAGCGCTCCGCGCTGCCACCTCCCCTATCAAGGGGAGGCCTTGGCAGTCGGGCATAGCGCCATAGATACGCCTGAGAGTCTTCTTTCAGAAAGTCTCAGCGCGAGCTTTTCCCAAAAGCTCAGCCTTTGACAGCCAGATTGACCAGACGGCCCTTGACGTAGATCTCTTTGACCACGGTCTTGCCGGACAGAGCCTCGGCGACAGCCGGGTCAGCCTTTGCGGCGGCGATGGCGTCCGCAGAGGTGATGTCTGCGGCCACCTTCAGACGGGCCTTGACCTTGCCGTTGACCTGTACTGCGATCTCAACCGTGCTCTCAACGCACTTGGCCTCCTCGTACTTGGGCCAGGGGTAGTAGGCCAGCTGCTCGTCGTGGCTGTGGCCCAGCTTCTCCCACAGCTCCTCGGTCATGTGGGGAGCGAACGGGTTCAGCAGCTGGACGACGGTCTCGAACTCGGCCCTGGTAGCGCCGCCGTTGTCGTACAGGGCGTTGACCAGAGTCATGAGCTGTGCAATGGCGGTGTTCATCTTCAGGCCCTCGATGTCAGCGCCCACCTTCTTGATGGTCTGGTGCAGCAGAGTCTCCAGCTGGGGACGATAGCCCTCGCCCTCCACCAGCTTGTCGGACAGAGCCCACACGCGGTCGAGGAAGCGGTTGCAGCCGGCGATGGCAGAGGTCTGCCAGGGTGCGGCCTGCTCGAAGTCGCCCATGAACATCTCGTACAGACGCATGGTGTCGGCACCGTACTGGTCCACGACCTCGTCGGGGTTGATGACATTGCCCAGAGACTTGGACATCTTGACGATGGGGTGGCGGGCCATCTCACCGTACTTCTCTTCCAGAGCCTTCTCAGCGGCCTTCTGGCTGCCGTACTCCTTCAGCAGCTTCTCCTGCTCCTCAGCGGGCAGGTTGACGAAGCTGTGGGGGTTCAGGCCCAGGATCATGCCGTGAGCGGTGCGCTTCTGGTAGGGTTCCGGAGAAGGCACGACGCCGATGTCGTACAGGAACTTATGCCAGAAACGGCTGTAGAGCAGATGCAGGGTGGTATGCTCCATGCCGCCGTTGTACCAGTCCACCGGAGACCAGTATTCCAGCGCCTCTTTGGAAGCGAGGGCGTCCTTGCAGTGGGGGTCCATATAGCGCAGGAAGTACCAGGAAGAACCGGCCCACTGAGGCATGGTGTCGGTCTCGCGGGTCGCGGGGCCGCCGCAGCAGGGGCAGGTGGTCTTGACCCAGTCGGTGTGGCGGGCCAGCGGAGACTCACCGTCGGGACCCGGCTCAAAGTCGGTGATGTCGGGCAGGGTCAGAGGCAGGCTGCTCTCGGGCAGGGGCTGCCAGCCGCACTTCTCGCACTTGACCATGGGGATAGGCTCGCCCCAGTAGCGCTGACGGCTGAACACCCAGTCGCGGAGCTTGTAGTTGACCTTATCCCGGCCCTTGCCGTTGGCTTCCAGCCACTCGATCATCTTTTTCTTGGCGTCGGTGACAGACAGTCCGTCGAGGAAGCCGGAGTTGACCAGCGTACCGGTGGCCACATCGGTGAAGGCAGCCTCGTCGAGGTTGGAGGGGGTGCTGCCCTTGACGACCTCGATGATGGGCAGGCCAAACTTCCTGGCGAACTCCCAGTCGCGGGTATCGTGGGCAGGTACGGCCATGATGGCACCGGTGCCGTAGGTAGCCAGAACGTAGTCGGAGATGAAGATGGGGATCTCCTTGTCGTTGACGGGGTTGATGCCCCTGACGCCTTCCAGCTGAACGCCGGTCTTTTCCTTGTTCAGCTCGCTGCGCTCGAAGTCGCTCTTGCGGGCAGCCTCGGCCTGATAAGCCTTGACGGCGTCGGCATTCTTGATGATGCCCTTTTCCAGCCACTCCTTGAGGATGGCGTGCTCGGGAGAGACGACCATGTAGGTAGCGCCGAACAGGGTGTCGCAGCGGGTGGTGTAGACGGTCAGGGTGTCGCCGGCGGTGGTGCCGAAGTTGACCTCTGCGCCGTGGCTGCGGCCGATCCAGTTCTTCTGCTGGGTGGCGACGCGCTCGATGTAATCCAGACCGTCCAGACCGTCGATGAGCTTGTCCGCGTAGGCGGTGATCTTCAGCATCCACTGGCTCTTGACGCGGTGGACGACCTCGCTGCCGCAGCGCTCGCAGACGCCGTTGACGACTTCCTCGTTTGCCAGCACGCACTTGCAGCCGGTACACCAGTTGACGTTCATTTCCTTCTTGTAGGCGAGGCCCTTCTTGTACAGCTGCAGGAAGATCCACTGGGTCCACTTGTAATACTCGGGGTCGGTGGTGTTGATCTCACGGTCCCAGTCGAAGGAGAAGCCCAGTGCCTTGAGCTGCTCCCGGAAGTGGTCAACATTCTTCTTGGTGACGATGGCCGGATGGATGTGGTTCTTCATGGCGAAGTTCTCGGTGGGCAGGCCGAAAGCGTCCCAGCCCATCGGGTAGAGCACATTATAACCGTTCTGGCGGCGCTTGCGGCTCACGACATCCAGCGCAGTGTAGCTGCGGGGATGGCCGACGTGCAGGCCCGCGCCCGAGGGATACGGGAACTCCACCAGTGCATAGAACTTGGGCTTCTTGTGGTCGATCTCAGCGTGGAAGGTCTTCTCGTCCTCCCACACCTTCTGCCACTTGGCCTCCACGGCCTTGTAATCATACTTCATTTTTGTAATCAGCTCCAGACTTTCTTTGCTACAAAATATTCAGGCGGCTTGCCCTCTCAGGCCGCTTCGCGTCCAGCTCCCCCAAAGGGGGAGCCAGAAGCCTCTCCCTTTGGGAGAGGTGGCAGCGCGCAGCGCTGACGGAGAGGGCAAGGCCGTTTTCCTTACAGATCACAGACTGCTATCCGGGGTCAGGTACTCCGAGATGTCGATGGGCTCACCGTCGGCCCACAGGTGCTCCAAATCGTAGTAGGTGCGGGTGTTGGGGACGAAGATGTGGACGATGACGCTGGAATAGTCCAGCAGCACCCAGTTCTTGGAGTCAAAGCCCTCCGTGGTGTGGGGCTCGATGCCGCTCTGGGAGAGCTCATACTCCACCTCGTCGGCCAGAGAACCCACCTGAGTGGTGGAGGTACCGGAGGCGATGACGAAGTAGTCGGTGAGGACGGTCAGGCTGTCCACCTTGAGCACCCGCACGTCCTGAGCCTTCTTCTTGTCGAGGATCTTTGCGATCTCAATGGCAAGGGTCTTGCTGTCGATGTTCTTATCCATAGATTTTTCTCCTTATCATTGTCCGGCCGGCTGACCGTCGGTGGTGGTAGCGCCCGCCACATCGGTGTTGCCGCTGAGGATGGCGTCGTCCGACTGCTTATCCAGCTGGCCCACGAACTGGACGTTGGCGCTGGTGGAGGCGGTGCCGTGGGGCCAGTCGTTGGTCACGAGGTTCAGCTCGCTGGCGCTCACCGGGCCGGTATAGCTGCGGAAATAGGTGTTGAGCAGCTCTGCGATGGAGCCGGCGTCCGGCACCACGCAGGAGTAGCCGTCAAAGGTATCGGTCACGCCCACGTTCGGCACACCCATGAAGACGGGGGTCTGTGCCAGCATGATGTTGGCGCTGTCGATGCGGGTGAAGGACACCAGCATCTTTGCGATGGTGGTCAGGTCCATATCCGTGTGGATATAGTTGTTGAAGACGAGGGGCAGCTGGTTGAGCACATCGGTGATGCCCATGCTGCGCACCCGCTTGAACAGGCCGGCGTAGAAGTAGCGCTGCATGTTCAGGCGGTCGATGTCGGAGTTGGAGTAGCCCTGACCGTGGCGGCAGCGGACGAAGAACTCCGCCGATGTGCCGTCCAGATTGCGGTAGCCCTGCTTGAGGGCGCTGCCCGCAAAGGACATATCGTGGGGGATATAGACCTCGATGCCGCCGAAGTTGTCCACCATCTCCACCAGAGCCTGCATATCCACCGTCACGTAGTAATCGACGGGCAGCTTGTACTGGTCGTAGATGACCTCCGCCAGAGCGGCAACGCTGCCGCCGTTGGAGAGGGCCACGGAGTTTATCTGGTAGTTGGTGGCGGCGTAGGTCTTGCCGTTGGAAAGGGTGACTTTGCGGCTCTTGGTGGTCACGAGGCTGTTGCGGGGGATCTGGAGCATCCGAAGCGCGCCGCCCTTGATGTCGAACTGGCAGTAGAGGATCATGTCCGTCATGCCGTCGTTGGAGGTGGGGTCGTTGGAGTAGTTGCGGCCTTCCTCATAGTCGATGCCGCAGACGAGGATGTTGACCACATCGCCCTTGTACTCCTCGAGGGTCTGGATCTCCTCGGTGATGGAGGGGGCGTCCTCCTCCGGACGGAGGTTCTCTTCCACCCTGCCCACCATACCGACGGCATACACCACCACGCCCGAGATGACGGCCAGCACCGCCAGCGTCACAGCCAGCGGGAGCCAGAGCGGGGTCTTTTTCTTCTTTTTGCGGCGGCGGGGAGGCTCATTGCCGCCCGCAGGGGCCGAACGGCGGGGAGGCTTTGCGCCGCCGCTGCCGCCCGCGCGGCGGGGAGGCTCTGCGGGGGCGGGCTTTTCCTCTGCAAAGAAGTCCGGCTGGGCAGGCTGCACGGGCCGGGATGCAGGAGCCTTTTCGGCCCGCCGCTCCGTCGGGCGGTTGAGTGAACGGTCTGTCTTGATATGACGCGGAGTCTGACTCATTCCATCTTATTCCTTCCAAGCGTTTTGGGGAGTCGGCTGTTGGCCGAAAAACTCCTGTTCAGGGTTTTGTACTCTTTAGTATACCATTCTTCCCCACGATTCGCAATCAGCATTCTTTCTTCTGATGGGCCAGGATGTCCTCATAGGCGGCAGCGGACTGGGGGTCCAGCGGCTTGCCCTGGGAGAGGACGAAATCGTTGGTCTGTTTCAGCGCAGCCAGCATGGCGGCGTCGAGGTCTTTCATTTCCAGCTTCCGCAGCTTGCCGACGCCCGGCCAGTCCCGCTCTTTGCTGGTCATGTCGGCCAGATAGACCACCTTATCCAGCTTCGACATCCCGGCCTTTCCCGCCGTGTGGCAGGCGATGGCGGAAAGGATGGCCTCATCCTCCACGCCCCACCGGGTGCGGGCGAGGATGGCCGCGCAGATGCCGTGCCAGACAGGGGCAGGCCGCTCTTCCCCGCCCTCAGCGTACTGGGGATACTGCCGCATCAGTTCCCGCATCTCATCCTTGGAGAGCTCTTTGGCCGAGTCGTGGAGCAGGGCAGCCAGCGCAGCCTTGTCCTCATCGACACCGTAGCGCTTCGCCAGCCTGACGGCCATTTTTTTCACGTTCAGGGTGTGCTCGTAGCGCTTGTCACTCAGCCGGCTGCGCACAAGCTCTTTTGCCTGTTTCTGATTCATTTGTGACTTCGTCTCCTTTGGTGTACAGCCCCTCGCGCCGGATGACCCGGCGCACCGAGGCCGGAAGCTCGTTTTCACATTCCTCACCGGCGGCGAGGCGGGCGCGGAGGACGCTGGACGCCATGGGCAGAGCCTCCACCGGCGCGAACAGGATGCGCGCGCCGGAAGCGTCCAGCTGCCGGGCCTTGGCGTGGAGAGCCGGGTCGTCGCCGACATTCCGGCTCGTGACCACCAGATGGGCCAGACGAAGGATGTCCTCCCAGCGGTGCCACCCGTCGAAGCTCAGCAGCATATCGCTGCCGATGGCGAGGTACAGCTCATCGCCGGGGTTCTCCCGGGCCAGCTTTTCCAGCGTGAGGACGCTGTAATTCTTCCGGCCCTGCTCCGCCTGCTCCACCTCCCAGCCGCTGACCTCGAGGCCGAAGCCCATCTCCCGGGCCAGCTCCGCAAAGCAGCCGCACATCTCCACCCGGAGCGGGCCGGGGGCGGATGTCCCCTGCTTGAAGGGGGAGACACCCGCCGGCATGACCACCACGCGGTCCGGGCAGACCCGGGCAGCGGCGGCGCGGAGGTTGTTCATGTGGCCGTAGTGGGGCGGGTCGAAAGAGCCGCCGTAAAGCAGGATACGCATCACTTCAGCAGGTCGGCGTAGGCGCTGTCCTTCTTTTTCTGGAGGTAGAGCACGAACTTGGAGCCGATGACCTGCACGCAGTCGGCGCCGGTAGCCTCGGCCAGCTTGACGGAAGCCTCGCGGGCGTTGTACATACTGCTCTCAAGCACCTTGAGCTTGATGAGCTCCCGGGCGTCGAGGCAGTCCTTCACGCCCTGGATCATGGTCTCGTCGATCTCACCCTTGCCCACGATGAATACGGGGTCCATGGTGTTTGCCTTGCCGCGCAGAATGGCGCGCTGTTTGCTCGTCAGCATAATAGTTTCTCCTTTATGATTCGTTTTATTATCGGTCAAATGGCTTTGCGCTCCGCGCGGGGGCAGAGCGCTTTTTCATTAGGGCTAATGGTTCTCGAAATACTTCTCGCGCCTGTGCGCGGGGCGGGTTTTATTCTTTCGGTCAAATGGCTTTGCGCTCCGCGCGGGCCA
>ERZ832973.102-NODE-102-length-112954-cov-83.974978_pt1 | contig 112954 bp, 114 predicted proteins | sample MGYA00519950_ERZ832973 | MGnify/ENA primary metagenome ERZ832973 (study PRJEB31850, sample SAMEA3708734) | human gut metagenome | biome: human gut; feature: human-associated habitat; material: faeces | place: China | collected 2014 ... | reverse complement strand
AGACGGAAACAAAGACAGTTGGTGGATTAAGGAAAAACAAGTCATCAAGGGAAAGTGCAGGCGTAGGAATATTTGCCGGAGTTTTTGAAAAAGCCGTTGAAATGGCATGTGATTGTTTAAAGGGATTAATTAGGATATTTAGAGGGACAATTGCACCAAAGCCACCGCAACCGGTTAAGGAGTATAAGCAGTATGCAAAAATGGTTGATGAATTATTGGAAAATCATAGAGCATTAAACGGAGTGCATATGGCAATAAGAGAGGCAAAAGACCAAATGGACCGAAAAGAATACAGGATGTTTGGAGGAAAGAAAAAGTTAAAAGATGAAATTGTGCAGTTGGAAAAGCAGGAGAAAACAGCCAAGGACTTAGAAAAAAGGTTGTTGAAAAAATTAAATGGTACAAATGTTGACGAAGTTATAAGAAAATTTAATCGAAAGAGAATGGAAATGGATGCGTATAAAGATTCCGTTGACAGGGCGGAGAATGCTAAAGAAATGTTGGATGAGAACGTTAGGGAGTATATGGGAAATGTACAAGAAAAGGTATCAGCGAGAGAAAAAAGTAGAGATGGACGAGGTGAGAAAAAAATGGAATTTAGAAGATGAAGATGATATAATGTGTAGAAATAGATTTGATATACAAATCGGAATTTAAAAGGATGATGATATGATGGATAAATTAAAAAAGAACATGGTTTTCTACCTACTGTTGCTGATAGATTTTTATATCGTTCCTTGGTTTATAAAAGACACAGGAAGTGCAATGATTGTTATGTTAGTAATTATTCCTCTAATATGTTTAATAACCTCTGTTTTTTATGGGATTAGGAATGGTTTTAACTTCTGGTATATTTTGATTGTAGCAATAATGTTTGCGCCATCTATATTTATATTTTATAACTCAAGTGCATGGGTTTATGTAGTTGGATATGCTGTTATTGCATTATTGGGAAATTTAATAGCATTGCCATTAGGAAAAAGATAACTTCACGTTTGTATGCGACAAACGTTTGAACACTTTTTGAACACCGCAACCGTGATGAAGTCTTCAAAGCCCCTTTCTATCAGTATTTGAGATTAAGTAAAACGGTTCGATTCCGGTCTGCGGCATTAAGTAAAAATGGGAGAAACGTTGAAATTACAGCGTTTCTCTTATTTTTGTTTCAAAAAGCTTGAACACATTTGATCACTTTATGATAAAATACCAAGATTCCGATTTTCTATTAAATTTTCTCGAAAAATATTGACCTTCAAGTTACTTGATCGTTTACATTATAAGCAAGAAAAAGAAGTTTCTCGCAATGAAAGCGAGGCAAGTGTAAAGATTAAGTAGAAGAAAGGCGGGCGTAAGAGTATGAAAGAGAAAATGAGAAAAGTAAGATATCCAATGTTGATTGTGTGGGGAATATTTATGGGAGCTGCAGGAACAGCAGGAGTAAAATCATCGTGGCATGTAATACCTGGCTGGTTGATAGGTGTTATTGTCATATTGGGAATCATGGTGATGTTAACCTGGATGATTTCAGGGAAAAATGATAAGTCAATAAAAACACCTGAGAAGGAAACGGAAAAATTAACATCAAAGTACAATTCAGAAATTTCCGTTATTTCAAAAGCAGTAGAAGAGCCTGTGGAGTTGGAATTTTGGGGAAAACGAAATGGTATTGATCAATTTAGAGTAAAAAGTATCGCTGGACGGAATATTGTGAGTGATCATGTTCTGTTGATTAGTTTTGATGGTTCAGAAGCCAGGGATGTGGCATTAGATGCAGTTGTAACAGGGAAAGAACATTCGGAGTATTTTGGAAAGATTGAAATGCTTTATTGTAAGAGACAGCAGGAACATTGTGGGACGGAGAAACTTAAAACGGAAAAAATTGATAAAGTGATACTGAGTAAGGAACAATGGGAAAACGAAACAGGAAAAATAAAATTATTGGAATTATGGAATTGTATTCCATTCGAAAAATAATATGAAATGTGGGAATATAGAAGCACTGGTTTTGATTGCCATGCATTTGAAAGAAGCTGCCACTGGCAGCTTCTCTTGCGTTTTTACAGAAAATCCTGACAAGATACCAGAAGATCAATCTTCTTCCACTGTGTCTCTTCATCAATACAGTTGCCCTCTTCAACGGAAGCAAAGCCACATTGCGGAGAAAGTGCGATCTGCTCTCCGACTACGGAGCGGGCTTCGGCATAACGTTTTTTAAGAAAATCATGATCTTCCAGAATCGGGTTCTTGGTAGAGATTAATCCTGCGACAAAGATAGCATCCTTATCTTTCAGGACAGACCATGGAGCAAAGGAACCGGAACGGGCATCGTCGTATTCTACGAAGAATGCGTCATACGGAATTTCAGCGATTACCGGGGCAACGGAATCGTAAAATCCATGGAACAGTGGATTTCCCTTGAAGTTTCCTTTACAGAAATGTGTTGCAATAAAGAAATCTTCCGGTTTGTGTTCCAGAGCTTTTGTTGATACAAGCTGGAACCAGTTCAGAATCTGTCCTTTTGTATATCCAAGAGCAGTTATCTTTTTCTGGAAGTTCTCATCGATGAGATAAGTCCATGATGTATCATCAATCTGAAGATAACGGCAGCCATGGTCATAGAAATCTAAAATTGCATCCTGATAAGCTTTTGCAATATCATCGATCAGTGCATGGATCTCTGTTCCGTAATAAGGTGTCTCTTTATTACCAAGCTGAAGGAAGTGATCAATCAGGATCATATTCGGACCGGAAATACATTTTTTAGCCGTAATACCGTCATATTTTTGTGCCAGAGAATGAAGATAGTCCCACGCACGAAGCTCCGGGTGTGCCTTGGTCTTATCATAGAAGAACTTACCGGTAACGGTTCCAAGCTCAATTTCATTACTGGTTCCATTGATTTCTTTTGTGAAATGAATGGTATCGAATCCATCAAATTCTTTGAGCCAGTCCAAATGCCACCACCTGCGGCGGAATTCTCCGTCTGTTACATATTTCAAACCGTGTGCCACTTCCTTTTCTACCAGTGATGCGATTGCAAGATCTTCGGCTTGTGTTAATTCTTCTTTTGAAATCTTACCGTCTTTATAAGCTTTACGTGCTTCTTTAATTTCTGCAGGTCGTAAAAAAGAACCTACGATGTCATAAGTTAATGTGTCTTTTATCATATGAAAACCTCCGATTTTTTGATTATTTGTCTTTGCTTAGTTGATGATTTTATTATGCCAGATGTAATAGTTTTTTGCATAATACTTAAAATTGTGGGTTTGGTATAGTTTTAAACTATAACATATGAAAAAGAAGATCAAAATTGCTGTTTGTGGATATTTAAAATTTTTTATTATCCTAAAAAGTGTATAATATAAATATGACATGTGTTACATTAGAGTTGAAACCACAGGAGAAAAGGGAAATCAAATATGAACAGCAGAAAAAAAGTCTTATGGAAGATATTCATTTCAACATTATATTTAAGTGCATTTACATTCGGCGGCGGTTACGTGATCGTGAGCCTGATGAAGAAGAAATTTGTAGATGAGCTTCACTGGGTCGAAGAAAAGGAAATGCTGGATCTGGTTGCGATTGCACAGTCTTCACCCGGGGCAATCGCGATAAATGGAGCAATTGTTGTAGGATATAAGCTTGCAGGAATTGCTGGTGTACTGGTATCGATTATTGGAACAGTCATTCCGCCATTTGTCATTATAGCGTTACTTTCTGTCTGTTATAATGCGTTTCGCACTAATGAACTGGTAAGTCAGATGTTGGAAGGCATGCAGGCGGGAGTCGGAGCGGTGATCGCGTCAGTAACCTATGAGATGGGCGCGGGCATAGTGAAAGAAAAGGACGGAATCTCGTTGCTGATCATGGCAGGTGCATTTGCGGCATCCTGTGTATTTGAAGTAAATGTTGTGTATATTGTGATCATATGTGGATCGCTGGGTGTTTTACGCACATGTATGAGCAGGAAAGGAGCAGGCAAATGATATATCTGCAGCTTTTCTTAAGCTTTTTACAGGTTGGAATGTTCAGTTTTGGCGGCGGTTATGCGGCGATGCCCCTGATACAGGGACAGGTTGTGACGGGACATCATTGGATTAGTATGTCGGAATTTACGGATCTTATTACAATCTCCCAGATGACACCGGGACCGATCGCAGTGAATTCGGCAACCTTTGTCGGAATCAAGATTGCGGGGATACCGGGTGCCCTGGCAGCAACATTTGGATGCATTCTGCCTTCTTGTATTATTGTAACTGTCATTGCAAAACTATATTTAAAATATCGCAGTATGGAGGTACTGCAAGGCGTGCTGGGGTCTTTAAGACCTGCCGTTGTGGCGATGATCGCATCAGCAGGGATCTCAATCCTGATCTCGACATTCTGGGGAAGCAGGGATCTGATCGCAGTTACAGGGACGAAGTGGAGTCTGGTACTGATTTTTGCAGTCTGCATGATATTACTTCGGAAAGTGAAAATGAATCCAATATGGGTGATGGTTCTGGCCGGAGTGATGAAAGTGGGAATATCACTCATTTGAAATTGAATAAAGGGGAAATTACATAGAGAAAAAACAAAAAATGTGGAAAATGCAGGAGAGGGACAAAAAAATGGGGGAAAAAACAATTGAGAAAAATGCGATCACGGAAGGAGTTATCTGGAAACAACTGTTGATCTTCTTCTTCCCGATCATGCTTGGGACGTTGATCCAGCAGCTATATACAACTGTGGATACGATCATTGTAGGACGCTTCGTGGGAAAAGCGGCACTTGCCAGTGTCGGAGGACCGGCAGCCGTCTTATCAACAATTGTTGTTACATTCTTTAATGGTCTGGCGAATGGAGCCGCGGTTATCATCGCACAATATTATGGTGCAAAGGACAGAAAGAGTCTGCATGTGGGACTACATACGGCATATTTGTTCTCTATTGTGATCAGTCTGATCGTATCGCTGGTTGGTACGGTGCTGACACCGTGGTTGCTTACAATTATGAATACACCGCAGGATATGATGGCAGATTCCACAATCTATCTCAGAATTTATTTTATGGGAATTCTGTTCACACTGGTCTACAATATGGGAGCAGCAATCATGAGAGCGGTCGGTGATTCCAGAAGACCACTTTTGTATCTGCTGGTCTGTTGTGTGATGAACATCATCCTGGATATCGTTATGGTGGTAGGAATGAAGATGGGAATTGCCGGAGCTGCACTTGCAACTGTGATTTCGCAGTGTGTCAGTGCAATTCTGGTTACATGGTCGCTGACCAGGGCATATGATGCTATGAAATTAAAGTTCCGGGAGCTTCGGATGGATGCCAGAGTATTGAAAAAAGAATTGAAGATCGGTGTTCCGGGAGCGCTTCAGGCATGTGCATACGGTGTGACGAATGTGGTGATCCAGGCATCGGTCAACAGCTTTGGTACGGATACCGCTGCTGGATGGGCAGCTTATGGAAAGCTTGACTTGATCTTCTGGACGGTATCGAGTGCGCTTGGAGCAGCAGTGACGACATTTGCCGGACAGAATTACGGAGCAGGAAAGATGGACAGGGTATATAAGAGCATCCGGGTGAATGTGGTGATCTCTTATATATTTACGGGAGCGATTATTGTAATACTTTTTGTATTCTGCGAGCCATTATATCATATGTTCACGACAGATCCGAAAGTTATTGAGATCGGAGTATATATGTTGCGTTTCCTGATACCGAGTTATCTGTTAAGTGTACTACTTGAAAATCTGTCGGGAGGCCTGCGCGGACTGGGAGATGTATTCTGGCCGACGGTATTTACGTTTGGAGGATTGTTCTTTGTAAGACTTCCGTGGATCATGATTCTTACGAAGATCCATCATGAGGTGGAAGTTCTGCTGATCAGCTATCCGCTTGCATGGGGAGGGACACTGTTGTGTCTGATCCCGTATTATTTCTGGCGAAAGAAAAAGAGAATGAAACTGGCAGGAAGATAGAGACAAAAAAGAGCTTGTGAAAAAACAGATAAATGTTTTATCACAGGCTCTTTTTATCGCCATGCGTTCGTAAGGAGCTGCCAGTGGCAGGTCCTGTAGATTGCCATATGTCCGGAAAAAGCTGCCGGTATATTAGTAATTTCCAAGTTTATTCAGATATTTATCAATGATATTCAGCCTTTTTTCAATCCCTTTTGCTCTGTGGCTGATGATTTCAAGCAGAGCCTCTGTTACAAACTGTGGTCCGATCATAGAATTGAAAAATGTATTACTGTCTACAGGTACTGTAAGAAGTATGTCGGCATATTTCGCAAGAAGAGAACTTGGTTTGTCCGTAATGACTATAATAGAGGCACCGGCGTCATGTGCCATCTCTGCAGTTACTTCATCCTGCGAAGAATAACGAGGAAAACTGAACAGTACCAGACAATCTGTATGTGAGATGTTACACATATGGTCGATCGGACTCATAGAAGTGGTGGTTGTCATAGTCACATGCGGAACCATCTGCTTCAGATACAGGAGAAAGAAATCCGCAAGACAGATATTGCCTCTTGTTGCTGCAATATATTTGTGCTTGCTGGAGACAATGAGATCAGCAGCCTGCTCAAATGTCTCGATAGAATTCTGAATAAAGATTTCTTCCAGGTTATGTGCGGCATTCTTAAAATGTCGGTTGATATAATCAGAAGAGGTGTCTAATTTGGCCTGCTTTGCGATACGCTGGGATGGGATCGTAATACTGCTGGAAATGCTGAGTACCTTATCCTGATAATCTTTACGCAATGCTTTCTGAAAATCCATAAAGCCGTCAAATCCGATCGTACGGCTGAAACGGATCACGGAAGATTCACTTACCCCAAGTTTTAATGCGATCTCCGTTGATGTCATAAAACAGGCTTCCGAAGCATTATCCAGAACATATTCTGCAATGATCTTTTGTGTCTTGGTAAGATGTGCAGAATGAAGCAATTCCTTCATATCTTTCATAATATAGTTCCTCCGAAAGTAATATTGATAATTAGATTTAAACATGAATCTGCAAAAGTTGCAAGACAGAGAACGTGGAAAAGGGAAAAATCACTCGGAAATGCGAAAAAAGAGGCAAAAACTTATAGATAATGATAATTTTTTGTCGTTATTTATATATCATGTAAATGAAGCATGCTCCAATCTTTTTGAGTCTAAAACGTCAAAAACATAAAAAATATTGTGCATAATGCATAAAAAGATATGTGAAAATAATAACATATATGTAAAATATGCAAAAATAATTATATACAAAAAAACAAAGGTATGCTATTATCAAGGCATCGAACGACGAAAGAGAGGAAAAGAAATGTTACAAACAATTGAAAACGTGAATGCGGCCGTTAACAATTTCGTCTGGGGGGTTCCGGCAATGGTCTGTATCATCGGTGTAGGGCTTGTACTTTCAGCTCGTACAGGATTTATACAGTTCCGAAAATTTGGGTATGCCATTAAGAATTCTATCGGACGTATCTTCACAAAGTCAGAAGCGAAAGAAGGTAGTATCACTCCATTCCAGGCAGTGTGTACGGCGCTTGCGGCAACGGTAGGAACGGGAAATATTGCCGGAGTTGCCGGTGCGATTGCAATCGGAGGGGCAGGAGCAGTGTTCTGGATGTGGGTGTCCGCATTGCTTGGAATGTGTACGAAGTTCTCAGAAGTTACACTTGCGGTTCATTACAGAGAGAAGAATGCAGAGGGAGATTATGTTGGGGGCCCGATGTATTATATCAAGAACGGTCTTGGCAAGAAATGGTACTGGATGGCTTCGGTCTATGCGATCCTTGGAAGTTTGACAGTACTCGGAACAGGAAATGCAACACAGGTAAATACCATTACGACATCCATCGATTCAGCACTTATAAGCTACAATGTGATTGATGACGCACAGATAAGTATGGTGAATCTGGTGATCGGAATTGTGATTGCAGCACTGGTAGCGGTTGTTTTACTTGGTGGAGTAAAACGTATCGGTACCGTAACAGAGAAGCTGGTTCCATTCATGGCAGTATTCTATATCATCCTTGCAATCGGAGTAGTTGTACTGAATGCAGACAAAGTTCCACATGTATTTGAGATGATCTTTGTAGGAGCATTTAACCCGTCCGCATTTACCGGCGGTGTGGTTGGAAGCATGTTTATGACTATGAGACGTGGTGTTTCCAGAGGTATCTTCTCAAATGAAGCCGGAATCGGTACCGGATCGATCGCACATGCATGTGCAGATACAGATGAACCTGTAAAACAGGGAATGTTCGGAATCTTTGAAGTATTTGCTGACACGATCGTGATCTGTACACTGACAGCACTGGTTATCCTTTGTGGAGGCGAAGGAATCCAGTACGGCGTGGCAGCAGGTGCGGAGCTTACCATCTCAGGATTCGTAACAACGTATGGAAGCTGGGTGACGATCTTTACTGCAATTGCAATGTGCTGTTTCGCATTCTCAACGATTCTTGGATGGGGACTTTACGGAGCAAGATGTGTCGAGTTTGTATTTACAACAAAGGTTGTGAAACCATTTATGATCGTGTATGCGTTGGTCGCAATCCTTGGTGCAACAGTGGATCTTGGTATCATCTGGGGAATTGCAGATACCTGTAATGGTCTGATGTCTATCCCTAACTTGATCGCATTATTCCTGTTGTCAGGAACAGTGGCAAAACTGGTAAAAGATTACTTTGCAAAACAAGAGAAAAAGAATTAGAAAGACAAAAAAATAACTTACTAGTGAAAAAAATAACTTTTATTGCATTGATAATTGTGTTGTGTTAGTATGAGTTCAGGAAGAGATGAAGAATATTCTTCAACAAAATAAAGTTAAGAAAAATAATCTTCATTCAGAAAAGTAAACGGATTAAAATTTTAGGAGGTTTTTCAAAATGAAAGTAGGATGTGTAAAAGAGATTAAAAACAACGAGTTCCGTGTAGGTATGACACCTGATAACGTTAAGAGTTATGTAAATGCAGGACACGATGTTTATATCGAAAAAAGTGCTGGCGAAGGTTCAGGATTCTTAGATGCCGAATATGAGGCAGCTGGGGCTAAGATGATTGATACGGCAAAAGAAGTGTGGGATACAGTTGAGATGATGATCAAAGTAAAAGAGCCGCTTCCGGAAGAATATCCATTATTCCACGAAGGATTGATCCTTTATACATATCTCCACCTTGCAGCTGATAAGCCGCAGACAGACGCGCTCCTTGGAGCAAAGGTAAAAGGTGTTGCTTATGAGACACTGATCGAAAGAAACGGAAGCATTCCTCTGCTTGCTCCAATGAGTCAGATCGCAGGACGTCTGAGTATTCAGGAAGGTGCAAAATACCTTGAAAAGAGATTCGGTGGAGAAGGCGTTCTCTTAGCAGGAGTTCCTGGAACACCAAAGGCTAACATCGTAATCCTCGGCGGCGGATCTGTAGGAACAAACGCTTGCAAGATCGCAGTTGGAATGGGAGCTAACGTAACAATCATGGATATCAACCTTCAGAGACTTGCTTATCTGGATGATATCTTCGGAGCACGTATTCAGACACTTGTTTCTAACGATGCAAATATTGAAAAAGCTGTAAAAGAAGCAGACCTCGTAATCGGATGCGTTCTGATTCCAGGAAAATCAGCTCCTAAGATCTTCAAGAAAAAATATCTGAAAGAGATGAAACCAGGCGCTGTATTTGTAGACGTTGCTGTTGACCAGGGCGGATGTGGTGAGACAACAAAGGTTACATACCATGATGATCCAATCTTTATTGAAGACGGTGTTGTTCATTACTGTGTAGGCAATATGCCGGGAGCAGTTCCAAGAACATCTACAATCGCACTTACAAATGCAACATTATCCTATGGACTGCAGATTGCAGGAAAGGGACTGGAGCAGGCTTGCAAAGATAACGAAGTTATCTACTCTGCAATCAATACATATGATGGAAAATTAACATGTAAGAACGTAGCAGACAGCTTTGAATGTTATGAATACACAGATATCAAATCTGTTTGTTAATCAAATCGTTATTATACATTATAAATAAGAAGAAACTAAAACTAAATCGTCATGCGTTCGAAAGAAGCTGATTAATTCCTATGAGTGGAAAAATGCCGGTATCTTGGGGGTGCCGGCATTTTTCTATACTAAAGTATGTAAGAGAAGCTGTCCATGACATGTTCTGTAGATCGCCATGCGTTCGTAAGGAGCTGCCAGTGGCAGGTCCTGTAGATAAGAGCTGTTGAATCAGCAGTAGTGTAATAATATGCAGTAAAGTATTGGAATAGATGAATATTATACATAAGATTGTATTATAAAAAGAACTTGAATATTAATATGAATTATGTTATATTTTTTATCGACAATTTAACACTTTAATCCATTAATATAAATAAAGCTATTTATAGGTAAACTCTATAAATAGCTTTATTTATTAGTATTTTCTATTTCCTTAATTATTAAAAAAATGTTACACTGGTGGACGGTAATCTTAAGGAAAGGGGAAAAGAAAAATGGATTTACTGTGTAGTGTTAACTGGATAGCACTTCTTGTGTTAGCCATAACATTATTGCTGTTCAAAGTTTTGAATCAGTTAGCGATGAAGATCAACTGGACATTCGTTGTTCTGATCAGTATGGTAATGGGAGCCGTGATCGGTCTCGTATTTGCATCTGAGAACAACAGTTATCTTGTCTGGGTTGATTTGATTGGTGACATTTACATCAACGTAATTACTGCTCTGGTGGCACCAGTTATCCTGATCTCTATCATGTCAGGTTTTATTTCTTTAAATAGTAAAGAAAAGATGAAGAGTATCGGACTTACTTCTGTACTCTGGCTTCTGGCTTCATCTGCAGCAGCAATTGTTCTGTCATATATTTTTGGAGCCATTACAGGACTCGGAAAAGGGGCAGAGGCTGTATTTGCTGATATTGCATCAGTAAGTGACAGCACAATCAGTTCTTATGAAGAACTTGCAACATCATTTGATAAGGTTATTTTGAAATTCTTCCCAACGAATGTCATTGGAGATCTTGCTAATGATAATGTCGTTGCGATCATCATCATTGCTATCGCTGTAGCTGTAGCATATGTTGGAATCTCATCAGAAGAGGGAGAAGAAAAAGTAGTCGCATTCAAGAACCTTGTAGAAGCACTGAAGAATATTATCTATCGTATTCTGGCATTTGTCATTGACCTGACACCATTCGCAGTCCTGTGTCTGGTAGCAGGATCTGCAAGTCAGATCTTCGAGGATAAGAAATCCCTCATACAGCTGGTACTTCTGGTCGTTATGATCTATGTGGTATGTCTGGTACACAGCTATGGATTTAATGCGATCATTATTAAGTGTGTTGCAAAACTCAGCCCGCTTAAATTCTTCAAGAAGATTCTTCCGGCACAGATCACAGCATTTACGACTTCAAGTAGTGTTGGATCAATCCCTGCTTCTATTGAGTGTCAGAGAAAGAGTGTTGGTATCGATGAGGAAATCTCGAACTTTACAACATCCCTTGGTACAACCATCGGTATGCCGGGATGTACATGTGTATGGCCGATTCTTCTGGCTATTTTCTATACCAATGCGATGGGTATTGCGTGGACAGTATCTGACTATGTAATGTTAGCTGTTGTCTGCCTGATCCTTTCACTCGGAAGTGCAGGAGTACCTGGTATCGGAGTGGTATCTGCTATGGCAGTGTTCAAAGCAGTCAACCTTCCAATCGCAGCGATCGTACTTTTAGTACCGATCAACAACATTTCAGATATGATCCGTACATTTGACAATGTAACTGCAGGTAATGTAACTGCAGCAATCGTTGCCAGAAAGATGGGAACTCTGGATGACAATATCTTTAATGCAGAAGAAAAGAAAGGAGAGAACGCATAATGAAATTGAAAAAGTCTACAATCGTACTGATCGTGTTAGCTGTCATTTTCCTTGGTCTCTCTGTAGTATCAACAAAGTATTCTGTAACAAGAACGATCACAGCAATCGATGAGATTGGTGATATGAAATTAAATGACGACAGTATCGACAGATTCAAAAAGGCGGCGGAATATTATCAGGCTTTGGATCCGAACCAGAATCTGGAAGAGAAGATCACAAACCTGAAGACATATAAGGAAGCAAGACTTAATTATGCAAGACTTATGATCAAACAGGCTTCTCTTGCTGACAAGAAGCAGGATGGTGCAGCAGATGCTGTAAAAGAAGCACGTGAAGCAGTAGATACTTATGTGCCGGCTGATGAGAAATGGAACATCGAGAATTATCAGGATCTTCTGGATCTGGAAGCTACATATAGCAGTGACGGTGGATCAGGATCAAGCGATGATGCCGGTGAAGCACCTCCGATGTGCTAAGAAAATGTAAATGAAAAAGTTTATTTCAACAAAAAAGGAGAAAAAAGATGAAGAAAAAAGTTCTTTCATGCTTGCTTGCGCTGTCTATGTCAGCTGCATTACTTGCAGGATGCGGAAGCTCATCTTCTGACAGCAAGAGCTCAGACGACAGCAAGAAAACAGAAGAAAAAGCAGATACAACAAAAGCATTATCTGCAACAGATTACAACTTCGAGCCAGATTATTACTTTAACACATTCAACACAAACTCCTTAAAAGACAAACCGCGTCAGGGAATCAAGACATTCAAGAGTGCTGATGAAGTAGTATATGAAGATATCACATATGATGAATTGATCGATCTGTTCCAGAAAGAAGGAACATACATGATCGCACTTTGCGGATCATGGTGCCACAACACAAGAGCTATGACACCTTCTCTTACAAAGTATGCAAAAGAGAATGGTATCGATACAATCTACACATATGACTTCAACCTGGATGACAACGAGAATGGTAACACATTCATCCGTATGTCTGACGGAAGTGAAAATGCAGGTGTAAACTACAACTACATGTATGGTGAAGTTGTAAAACAGTACCTGACAAACATTGATGACTGGATTGAGTTCCCATCAACAACAGAGAGAGCAATCTCTTACACAAATGCAAAAGGTGAGACAGAGACAGTTGGAAGAATCCAGCAGCCAATCGCTTTTATCTACAACAAAGACAATACAACAAACTACAGCGACAAAGAAGACAACGCTGATAAATACCCTGTAATGTATGCGTTCGAGCAGATGGTAGAGCGTGACAAAGACGGTGTATACACAAAAGAGTATGACGAAGAAGGTAATGAAGTTACAGATAAGAATGGAGATCCTGTAAAATATTACTGCACAAAGAAATACAATGCACAGATGAAGAAGATGTTCGACTTCATCAATGACAACAACATCGAATTCACAGAGTATTCAAAAGAAGACTTCGTTCGTGAAAACTACCCGGCTCTTAAGGATGCTGAGAAGGTTAACATCAAGACTGTAACATATCGTCAGTTTGCATGGCTGTTACAGCAGGATGGAAATGCTATCTACATGGTAGGCGGACCATACGATGAAGCTACACAGAACGAGATCGCTGATGTAAATGCTAAGGCAGTAAAAAATGATGTAAATGTATACTTATGGGATCCATATGTTGATGGAAAGATCAGCGAGGATGACTGGGGATATAAGAACACAGGCGATATCATGAAGAGCGACAGCATCAACTTCATGTACACAACTCTGATCGAGAACTCTCTTACGAATCTTACAACAGAAGAGTTCGAGAACGGTGCTGATGGTGCAAGCTTGACATACAAGAACGATGCCGGTGAAGAGAAGACTGTTCCGGTTATCAAGGCACCATTTGTATTCTCATTCAACAAAGATGCAACAGACGAAGACGGAATCTCAGCTCCTATCACAGCTTACAGCGAAAAAGCTGATACACTGGATGCTGTATTCTCAGCTTATGCTGACGGAATTGCAAAATAATCATATTAGTTATGTATAAGCCGGAGCAATCCGGATTACAAAAGTGATGAATAGAAGGGAGGTGTTACTTCGGTAACATCTCTCTTTTTTGAACCGCCAAATTGTGATATTCTATAGATGATAATTTCGAAATATGGATAAAAGGAAAGTATAAGATATGAAGAAAAGAATGAAAAAATTAAGCGCACTCTGTCTGGCGGGAATGCTGTGTCTTGGACTGTGGGCATGCAGTTCTTCGGAAGACAGTTCTTCAGGTGACTCATCAGGTCCAACGAAAAGTGCAGATACATCAGAAGAAGGCAATAAGACAGGAAAGAGTGACAGCAGTTCGGGAGAGCAGGAAACCAGTGAAAACGGATTTCCTGTAAATATGCCGGAGTTTTCGACGATAGACATGGATGGAAATAAAGTGACGAATGATACCTTTGCAGACTATGACCTGACGGTCGTGAATTTCTGGGCAACGTACTGTAATCCATGTATTGATGAATTACCGGAACTGGCAGAGTGGAAAAAAGAACTTCCGGATAATGTGAACCTGATTGGGCTTCTGGTGGATGTAGATGAAAAAGGAAGTGACCAGTATAAACTGGCGGAAAAGATCATTAAGGAGACAGGAGCGGATTATCAGCACCTGATCGCAACGGAAGAATTTGACGATATGATCAGTAATCTGGTCGGCGTACCGACGACATTTTTTGTAGACAGTACGGGAAAGATCATCGGTGAACCATTTGCCGGAGCGGATGTCGATGCGTATAAACAGACGGTAGAGGATTATCTGAATGGAAAGTAATCAAAAAATAACAAGACGTCTGATTGCCAGAGCAATATTGGTTGTGGCGGTTATGATGATCATATATGGAATATACAGAGGAGAAGTATCCATCGTACTGAATAAAGCAGTCAATGTGTGCCTGGAATGTATCGGTCTTGGATAAAGAAATAATGATGAGAAAAGTAACATTTGAGATAAAACGAAAAATGATACAGGTTGCAGCATTTGGCTATTCCAATTTATATCTTGGCAATTTTCTGGATGGGAGATTGTATAAGGGAAAATGGAAAAGTTTCTGCAATCCGGGAATGAACTGCTATTCCTGTCCGGCGGCAACAACGGCATGTCCGATCGGGGCGATGCAGGCAGTGAACGGTTCGATCGATTTTAAGACGAGCTTCTATGTATGGGGGATGATCCTGGCATTCGGGGTCGTTCTGGGACGTGCGGTCTGCGGTTTTTTATGCCCGTTCGGGCTGATACAGGAACTTTTATATAAGGTCCCGTTTCCGAAAAAGAAATTATGGAAGGGATTTACCTGGATCAAATATATTCTGCTCGTTGTATTTGTGCTGATGCTTCCGGTTGTAAAGACGAATGCCGTCGGAAGCGGTGCGCCGGCATTCTGTGAATATATCTGTCCGGTCGGAACACTGGAGGGAGGAATCCCGCTCCTTTCCACACATCCGGAACTGCGCCGTGTGATCGGGACATTATTTTCCGTGAAAATGGTAATCCTGGTGATCACACTGGTGGGATGTTTGAGTATCTGCAGGTTTTTCTGCAAAGTGATGTGTCCGCTGGGAGCAATCTATGGACTTTTGAATAAAGTCAGCCTTTTTCATATGGATGTGAATATGGGAAAATGTATACATTGTGGTAAATGTACGCATGTCTGCCCGATGGATGTGGATCCGGTAAAGACACCGGATTCTGCGGAATGTATCCGTTGTGGAAAATGTGTGAGTGCGTGTCCGAAAAAGGCGTTGAAACTTGGAATGAGATAAAAATATTCGTCAAATTGTACAAAATAGATGAATAAATCAAAAAACACTTGAAAAAAATACATAAAATCCTATAATGAAGGTAGGTTAAGGAAATGTTAAGAAATGAAAGACATTGGAGGTGTTGGTATGATTAGTTTTATCATTTGCTTGGCGCTACTTATAGGAGGGTATTTTGTCTATGGTAAAGTGGTTGAGAACACTTTTGCACCGGATGACAGAGAGACACCGGCGGTTCGGATCAATGACGGTGTCGATTATGTGGTAATGCCACAGTGGAAATTGTTCCTGGTACAGCTGCTGAATATTGCTGGTCTGGGACCAATCTTCGGAGCTATGCAGGGAGCATTGTGGGGACCGGTTGTATTCCTGTGGATTACATTCGGTACGATTTTTGCAGGTGGTGTACATGACTATTTTTCAGGTATGCTTTCTGAAAGAAATGACGGAGCATCTATTTCCGAAGTGTGCGGAATTTATCTTGGAAATGTAATGAAGAATGTGATGCGTGTATTCAGCGTTGTACTTCTGGTCATGGTTGGTACGGTATTTGCAGTAGGACCGGCGGGGCTGATCGTTACATTGCTTGGCAATAAAGGCGTGACGGGAGCCTTGGCTAACCCGGAAGTATGGCTTTGGATCATCCTTGCATATTACTTTGTTGCAACATTTATTTCAATCGATAAGATCATCGGACGTATCTATCCATTGTTCGGTATCTGTCTGATCGTTATGGCAGTCGGTGTTATCTTTGGTATCTTTATGAATCCGAATTATACGATTCCTGAGATCTGGACGCATTTTACCAACATGCATCCGGCGGGAAAGCCGATCTGGAGCTTTATGTTCATTACCGTAGCATGTGGAGCAATTTCCGGATTCCATTCTACACAGTCACCACTGATGGCACGTTGTATGAAGTCTGAGAAACAGGGACATTTCGTATTCTATGGTGCGATGGTTGCAGAAGGTGTGATCGCACTGATCTGGGCAGCAGCAGGATGTTCTATTTATAAAATCACAGGTGGTCTGAGTACAGGTCTGAATGATATTCTTGCAAATGGTCAGTCATCAGCAATCTATGATGTATGTATTAAGACTATGGGCGGTGTCGGTGTTGCACTTGCAATGATCGGAGTTATCGTATGCCCGATCACTTCCGGAGATACTGCATTCCGTAGTGCCCGTCTGGTACTGGCAGACTGGTTCAAAGTTGATCAGAATAAGATGCAGAAACGTCTGATGTTATGTGTTCCGCTTCTGGCAGTCGGAGCATTTGTCGGACATCTGGATTATGCAATCGTATGGAGATACTTCAGCTGGACAAACCAGACACTTGCTATGATCGTTCTGTGGACAGCAAGTATGTATCTGTTCCGCGAGAAGAAGAATTACTGGATCACAGCGGTACCGGCAACATTCATGAGTGCAGTTTCCATGACATATTTCTTCTGTGCAGAAGAGTGTCTGGGACTTTCTACGAAGGTTGCTTATCCGGTAGGAATTATTCTGGCAGCAGCATTCCTTGGAATCTTTATCCATGCTACAAAGAAACCAATGAAAGCATAGTTGTAAGACAGCGTAATTTGAATCGCCATGCGTTCGAAAGAAGCTGCCAGTGGCAGGTTCTGTAGATACATAAAAAGGCAGAATGAATTGACAGAAATGAGATGATGAAAAGATGAAACCACGAAGACTGGGTAATGTATCGATTCCGGATGAAGAATTGATAAAAGACAGAAAAGAATGTAAGAAGATCGGACCTTGTGGCATTGGAAAAAAGGCGGTGTATCTTAGCAGCTTCTATATTGACAGAAGGTATTACATACCGATCAGTTCTGTAAAAAGGATCTTCAAAAGAATCGCCATGAGTAAGGGTGGATTTACAGGAAAAGGAGTATTCGGTACATTATCCTATCTTGTGGTCGTATATGAGGACGGAAAAGAAAAGCAATGTAATTTCAAACATGAAGAAGATGTGGACAGATTTCTTGCGTACATAGAAGAAGAATATCCGGATATTCCGGTACACAGTCTTGAGGCTGAGAGAAAGCTGGCAGAGAAGGAAAGATGGCTGGCAGAAAAGCAAAGAGAAAGAAATGTATCGGAAGAAACAAAAAGATGTCTCGTGAAGTTGGAACAGGCGGAACAGTATCTGAAAAAGCAATCGGATATCTATATGGACTTGAGTCAGTCGGCGAAGAAAAAGCGTACTTATGACAGAAGTAACCCGGCGTATAAATGGGTAGCTCTTGCAATCGTACTGATGGGCGGTGCGGCATTCGTCTATGGTATCTATGCATTGACGACCCATGCAGGATTTGGAATGTATTTCCTTTTGTTTGGTCTGGCTGCAATCTTCTTATTTGCCGGAGCGAATGTACTTCCGACTTCGAAGAATAATAAGAATTATATTGAGAAGCGGCTGACGGAATCAATCAGTCAGATGGAAGAGTATATCAGAGTGTATCCGGATTTTCCGGTACCGGCTCACTATGCACATCCGATTGTGTTAAAGAGAATGCAGGAAATTATGAAAGAAGGGCGTGCGAGAAATATTCCGGAAGCATTGCAGGTTTTGAAAAAAGATCTGAAAGCGTTGAATTCCAGCGTAGTCGTCGAGAAAGAAGAGTATGACGAAGTGGTAGCGATCAAACCGATGTTTCTGGTGATGGATTATAAATAATTTGGCAGATAGAAAATGCGGTCGGCATATATTCTGAGATTATGAGTAAGAATATATTGCCGGCCGTATTTTTGACATATCAAAGTATATAAGAGAAGATACCAGCGGAAGGTTCTTTGTAGCGCTATGTGTTTGAAAGAAGCCACCGGTGGCGGGTACTTAGATTTTAAGCTTCAATATATATGCTAAAACCAGGAATAGTATTGCGATACATTTCACACCAATAGACACTCCGACATACCCCGGCAGCAAATATCCTTTTTGTTTTTTGCCTAATATTAAAGAAATGATATCGATTATAAAAAAGACGATTAGAACAATTGCAGCACCGAAGATCAGTAGCATAGCATCACCATTATTATGTGTCAGTGCAGTTACGACTCCAACATTTGTAATTGACATCCAGCTGTAGATTATGTATATCATGCATATTAAGTTAAAAATAATATCAAAGACAACTTTTTCGTTTCTTGTTCCGTTCTTCATTTTAATGTCCCCTTTCTTTAAGAGAATTTGGTAATAGCCGGCATTCTTATCCATTTTTTTTGTTTCTTCTCTTTTGTTGTCTATAATATAAACTATCAAGTAACTTGAAGGTCAATAGTTTTAGAAAAAATAATTTGTAACTGCTTCTGTATTGTGGACAAATCAGAATGTTGGTATAATGAGAACATACATTCGAAATGAGAAAAGACAACTTTGCGAATGAATTTGTGAGTAAAGGAAGAAGGAGAACAGGCATGACAGACAAAGGACAGAGAAGCTATATCGCAATCGACCTGAAATCATTTTACGCATCGGTAGAATGCAAAGAAAGAGAACTGGATCCGATGACGACCAATCTGGTAGTAGCAGACAAAAGCCGTACAGAAAAGACTATCTGTCTGGCAGTGTCTCCTTCCTTGAAATCCTACGGGATACCGGGCCGTGCCCGACTCTTCGAGGTCGTGCAGAAGGTAAAAGAAGTGAATAAAAGACGGATCTGCATGGCACCCGGAAAGAAGTTTGCAGGAGCTTCCGTAGATAATGAAGAAATAAAACTACATCCGGAATTGGAACTGGATTATATTACGGCGGTTCCGAGAATGGCATTATATATGAAATGCAGTACGGAGATCTACAACATTTATCTGAAATATGTTGCACCGGAGGATATCCATGTCTATTCCATTGACGAGGTATTCATGGATGTGACCGATTACCTGAATACTTACCGGATGACGGCAAGAGAGCTGGCTGGAAAGATTATTCGGGAGATCCAGCAGGAGACGTCGATTGCGGCAACGGCCGGAATCGGAACGAATCTGTACCTGTGTAAAGTTGCCATGGATATTGTGGCGAAGCATATTGAGCCGGATCAGAATGGGGTGAGGATCGCAGAACTTACAGAAATTTCTTATAGGAAGCTTTTGTGGGCGCACCAGCCGATCACGGATTTCTGGCGTGTGGGCCCGGGATATGCGAAGAAGCTTGCGGAAGTCGGATTATTTACCATGGGAGATGTGGCAAGATGTTCTCTTGGTAAGCCGGGGGAATATTATAATGAAGATTTGCTGTACCGGCTATTTGGGGTGAATGCAGAACTTCTGATTGATCATGCATGGGGATGGGAGCCATGCACGATCGCAGATGTGAAGGCGTATAAGCCCGAAAATAACAGTATGGGTGCGGGACAGGTACTGCATTGTCCATATAATTTCGAGCAGACGAAGATCGTGGTAAAGGAAATGATCGACCAGCTGGCATTGGATCTGGTAGATAAACGTCTCGTAACGGATCAGATCGTTCTGACGATTGGATACGACATCAAGAATCTGGAACAAGGAACGAAGAAAAATGTAGGGGAGATCACGACAGACTGGTACGGCAGGAAGCTGCCGAAACATGCACACGGAACCGCTAATCTGAAGCAGCATACTTCTTCATCGAGGCTGATGACACAGGCAGGTGTAAAGCTGTATCATGAAATTGTGAATCCGGATCTTCTGATCCGCCGGATTACGATGGCAGCGAATCATGTGATCAGTGAGAAAGAGGTCCAGGAAGAACAGCAGTATGAACAGATGAATCTTTTTACAGATTTTGGAATTGCAAAGAAGGAAAAGGAAGAGAAGAATGAGAAGCTGGAACGGGAAAAGAAGATGCAGAAGGCGATGCTGGATATCAAGAAAAAATATGGGAAGAATGCAATCTTAAAAGGAATGAATCTGCAGGAGGATGGAACTGCGATGGAACGGAACCGGCAGATCGGAGGACATAAAGCGTGAGAAATGAAAATGTTTCGAAAGAAAATATTTCAACAAAACATATTCTGCAAGAAAGAGAATCGGTAAAAAATATTTCTAAGGAAAACAGGATAGAATTTTCTGGGAAATTGCAGAAATCGGTACTGGAAGTACAGCGGAAATATGGTGATATTCTGGGCTTTCCGCATCATGTATCAGAGACACATCCGCCGATGCCGACAGCAGATCGGGCGGCTCAGTTTACACCATTTGCGGCCCTGAATGGATATAAGGAAGCAATCGAAGAGACAGAGCGGATAGCAGAGGAAAAAGTCGAGCGGGAATACGAATAAAGACAAAAAATAGAAGAAATGGAAAAAAATATGGTGAATCTCTTGACCTTCAAGCGGCTTGAAGGAATAGAATCACCTTAACAAAAAGAGAGAAGGATACAGATATCCGGAACAGGGGAAGGTGAGAGTATGGAAGATACGGGAAAGCTTGAAGAAAGAAATAAAATTGTTTCTGAGCTTCAGACAATAATAAAAGAACGGATTGAATTAAAAGAAATTGAAATACCGGGAACCATTACATTTCAGGTTATGTCTGTGGATGGTGGGAATGTACCGGTGGGAGCCGGTGAAGTGCTTCTGCTTCGTTACAGTGCGACTCATCTGGAATACAGTCATGAGTTGGAAGATGAGAACCAGAAATTTCATATGGCGCTTCATATCATTTATTGTAAAGAGCAGAAAGGTTTGTTTGGAAAAGTAAAGTACAAGACGATAAAACACCGCAAAGAAATCATTACAGAAACAGACTGGAAAAATGGAAAGAAGGTGTCACTTTATGAAGATTAAAGATGTAGAAAAACAGGTTGGCATTTCCAAGGCGAATATAAGATTCTACGAAGAAGAAGGACTGATCCATCCGGCACGTAATCAGGAAAATAATTACCGGGAGTATTCAGAAGCAGATGTAGAACAGCTTCAGGAAATTAAAAAGTTGCGTCTGATCGGTATTCCGGTACAGGAGATCAAAGAAATCTATGAAGACAGACTGACCTTGCAGGAAGCTTTATCCCGTAGACTGGACGAGATCGAAAAAGAAGAACGTACATTAAAGGAAACGAAACTGACCTGCCAGAAAGCACTGAAAAGTAAGCTTGATATTACATCGATCGATCAGCTTGAGATTGAGGAAGAAAAAGAAGAGTGGCAGGTACGTCTGGCAATTCTTTTGAAAGAGGATATTGTACAGAAGAAATTAAGCAGGGATGAGATGAACAATGAGATTGCATGCTTTTTTATTGCAGGAACGATTTTAAGTGTGATATCTATATGGCTGCTTCCGAAGGATTATATCGGAACACATCTTTATGTCGGGCTGATTTCACTTGCAGCTGTGGTAGTTCTGCTGATCATAGGAACATGTTCGGCGAATATGAAAGTGCATCTGACATTGTTGCTTCTGGGGGCAGTTGTACAGCCTGTCGGACTTTTTACAATCGGAACAGTGATGGGAAGAGGATATATTGTGTGTCGTGATACAGCGGTATTAAAGCAGTATGTAATCTACCTGTATGGCGGGGCATTTATTCTTGCAATTATATTGTGGATGGGCTCAAAGCTGAACCGCTATATTCTGAACAAACTCTGGATCAGTATGCTTGCAAGCCTGATCATGGCAGGAGTGATAGCACAGATGCTGAATCAGAAGTATGGACACTTGATGGCAACAGGCGAACTTATCGTGGGATTTTTGTGTGCTGTTATTTATCTTGCTGCTGTATCCGGAACATGGACACTGGCGAATGCAGACTGGGGAAAATATAACCGGTATCATGCAGTGTATACGTCGAACAAGATGATCAATGTATTCGCAACGATATTCAATGCAGCCGGATACTATAGTGGAAAGAACTGGAGGAGATAGCAGATATGAATTATATTACATTTAATGAAATTATTGAAGTGAACGGATTGCTGGAGGAGAAAGGACTGAATTTTAAAGTCCACTTAAGAGATGCCTGTGGGAAGCAGTCATGCTGGATTGAACCGTTGGGAAATTGTGCATGCGAAGGACGGTATGAGGAGATGTATCAGGTTGTGGAGGAGTATTTTAGAAGGAAAGGGCAGAAGATTACGTTTGATGAGACGAAGTTGAATTTTTTTGCTGTTTAATTTATCTGAAAAAATATATTGAATAATATTTACTTGTATGTTAATCTATATAAAAGCATACTTCAAAAGAAATCTAAGGTATATTGAATCATATACCATCTACATTCTAATTACATTTCAGAAATCTATGCTTTTTATACCAATCAATTGTAAAAAGCAGGAGAGGACTGAACGTGTAAGTAAGATATCCTCCTGCACATAGGAGGAATTAAATATGGCGAGAAGAAAGAGTCAGAAGAGACGCAACAAAAAGTATCAGGTAAACAACCGTCAGTTAAAGGCAAAACGGCCATACAAAGATACGATTTTTCGAATGTTGTATCATGATAAAGAAAATCTGCTATCATTGTATAATGCAGTGAATGGTCGGAATTATACTAATGCAGAAGATTTGCAGATTGTCACATTAAAAAATGCAATTTATATGGGAATGAAAAATGATCTGGCATTTATTATGGATATGAATTTATATTTGTATGAGCACCAGTCGACGTATAACCCGAATATTCCGCTTAGAAATTTATTCTATATTGCGGATGAATATCAAAGATTAGTAGTTCAGAAATCTTTATATTCAACGGTAATACAAAAGATACCGACACCAAGATTTATTGTGTTTTATAATGGGACGAAAAAGGTAGACGATTATAATGAATTCCGATTATCTTCAGCTTATGAGAACCCGACGGATAATCCGGATCTGGAATTAAGGGTGACTATGTTGAATGTAAATGATGGTCATAATCTAGAACTGATGGAACACTGCAGAACATTAAAGGAATATGCTAAATATGTTGCGAGGGTAAGAAAATATGTGACGCAGAATATTCCTCTGGAAGAAGCAGTTACGCGAGCGGTAGATGAATGCATAGAGGAAGGAATTCTGGCAGAATTTTTGATGAAGAATAAGGCTGAGGTGATCAAAGTGAGCATCTATGAGTATGATAAAGAATTTGAAGAGAAAAAATTACGGAAAGCGGAGTATGAGGCTGGGGTAGAAGCTGGAATTGAACTTGGAGAACGGAGTCTTCTGGAAAATCAGATTAGAAAGAAGTTGAAAAAAGGAAAGCCTATAGAACAAATTGCGGATGAATTGGAGGAAGCGGTAACTACAATTCAACGAATTATAGAAGAAACAAAAAAAGAAAATTGAGCAAAATCAGGAAGGCTGTTGCAGATGCAATAGTCTTCTTTTAAAAGTAATAAATGGATTTATTACTTCCACGGTTGCTTTCTCGTAAAATATAAGTTAAATTTATAATAAATAAAATTTTACAGAGAGAATGAGGAAATGTCATGGAAAGCAACAAAGAAGAACAGATAACGACGGTCAGTGAAGAGAATATTTATAAGCTGAACGGCAGGGTTCCACTTAGAAAAGCCATTCCGTTTGGCTTACAGCATGTACTGGCGATGTTCGTATCGAATCTGGCTCCGGTACTGATCGTGTGTAGTGCGGCAGTACTTAGAAGTAATGGGGCGCATTTAAGTTCGGCGGAGATTACACAGTTATTGCAGTGTGCGATGTTTGTAGCCGGAATCGGAACCTGTTTACAGTTATATCCGATTGGAGTGATCGGATCAGGACTTCCGATTATTATGGGAGTCAGTTTTACGTTTCTTGGAAGTCTGTTGGTAATTGCAACGAATCCGAATCTTGGATATGAAGGTATGGTTGGTGCAGTTATTCTGGGTGGTATTTTTGAAGGTTTTGTTGGACTGAGTGCCAAGTACTGGAGAAAATATCTGACTCCGGTTGTATCGGCTTGTGTAGTTATCGCGATTGGATTATCACTTCTGCCGGTAGGTATGGATTCCTGGGGCGGCGGAAGTGGAGTGAAAGACTTCGGTTCCTGGTATCATCTGGTCGTTGGAGCATTTACATTGATCGTATGTCTGGTATCCAGAGAAGTACTGAAAGGCGTATATAAGAATTTAAATGTGCTGGTCGGACTGGTATTTGGCTATGCACTTGCAATTATATTTACTGTAGCGGGAATCGCACCGATGGTTGACTTTTCCGGTATTCATAAGACGATTCAGGAGGTTGGTGTGTTCAGTATCCCGAAGCTTGTGTTCCTGACCAGTCATAAGCCGGTATTCAATCTGGGAGCATTTTTTACGATCGCAATCGTATTTCTGGTATCGGCAGCAGAGACGACAGGTGCAACGACGGCAGTCTGTACGGGAGCACTTGGACGTGATCTTAAGATGAAAGAACTTCGCGGTTCACTGGCAGTTGATGGATTTTCAAGTGCAATCTCCGGATGTTTCGGATGTCTGCCGCTGACATCATTCAGTCAGAATATCGGACTTGTGACGATGACACAGGTGATCAACCGTTTTACGATTCTGATGGGAGCACTGATTCTGATACTTGCATCTTTATTCCCGCCGCTTGGAGCATTCTTCAATTCACTTCCACAGGCGGTGCTTGGCGGATGTACAGTTATGATGTTTGGATCGATAATGTATGAAGGAATCAAGATGCTGAAAGAATGTAAATTCGATGACAGAACAATGATTATCGTGTCACTGTCATTTAGTATCGGAGTTGGTCTGACACAGACATCCGGGAACTTCTTTGCAGCATTTCCAAGTGCGGTAGGAGATGTGTTTAATGGAAATGCAGTGGCAGGAGTGTTTGTGGTATCGTTACTTTTGAGTCTGTTTTTGCCGAAGAAGACGAAAGTGGAGTAAGCGAGAATATAAAACAGCATAGTGAATCATAGAAGAAAAGATTATCTGGAGAAAGGGAACTATCCGGATAATCTTTTTTTGGGGCCATGCGTTTATAAGTAGTTGCCGAAAGAAGATTCTTTAGAGTTAAAAATATAAGAAAAGTTGGAAAAATCACATAATTACGAAAAAAACGGTTGGAATATTGCGTGGTAAAAATTATTGACAAACGATAATTCCTTGCTATAATAAAATTATAAATTATCGAAAAACAATAATTTTCAAACACAGAAAGGAGGAAATATGGGAATTCGTATATGCTTGGATGAAGTCCTGAAAAAGAAGGGAATGACTTCAAAAGAATTATGCAGACAAGTCGGTATTACCGAGGCCAATCTGTCGGTACTCCGAAGCGGAAAAGCCAAAGGTATCCGTTTGCATACGATGAATCGTATCTGTTATTTCCTTCAATGTGATGTAGGTGATATTTTAAAATTTGATGGAAATCTGGATGAAGAGGAGGGTGAATAATATGAAGATGAAAAGTTTTGAAAAATTCCGGAAACCACTGACCAGTCTGATGAGATTTCTGGAAATCTTACATTGGTTCGATGGTATCGTATTACTTTGGGCGGGATCGGCTATACCTATGCACAGCGTGCACATTAACGGGGCTATATTCGGCATCAAACAGGATACCATGATGAATGCCTACGGGATGTTCTTTACACTGATTGATGCAAAGGGAAATATGCGGATGCATCTGGTATCCGTGTGGCTTCTGCTGTTGGGAGCAACATCTATATTACTGGCCCTGATTTTTCGCAACGTTCATAAAATACTGAAGTCACTGGAAGGCACAAAGGAACAACCAGAAATGGGCACACCGTTTACAGCAGAAAATGTAGAAAGAGTAAAGAAAATAGGAATTTACAGTATAGTAATGCCGACGATTCAGAATGTGGTCGTTTATATTTGCGGAGTATTGATTAAAATGAATGGACTGAAAGATATCAATTTTGAAGTGAGAGGATTCATTTTTGGAATTATTGTTTTATGTTTAGCCTATGTATTCTCTTATGGAGTAAATCTGCAGGAAGAAGTAGATGGGTTTATCTAAGATTTCTATTTGGAGAGGAGAGATGGATATGCAGAAAAGTATCAAATCATTGAAAAGAAATGGCATATTGTTATTGGCGTATGATTTATTGGTGTTATGTATTGTATTTGTAAAAAATGGAATGATAAATATGTCAGCGGAAGCGGCCACTTCTCTAATTGTATCTATTGGTTTTGGAATATTCATCAATTTACTCTGGATCGTGGATTCCAAAACTTGGATTACTGATTACGGAAAAAGGAAATGTATCTGGTCCTATTGGTGTGGCGAAATTGTACTTCTGCTGTTAGTAGTTGCTTTGGAAAATATGAATCAACTGGTTGCAACATCTGCCATATTAGGAATGATGGCGGTATATCTTATAATTGGTATATGGTGGGTGAGCCGCAAGCTCTAATGTGCTAATGCTCACCACACACATCCAGAAATTCCTGCACCAGCGGCACCGGTTTCTTTCCCTTCGCCCAGATCAGAAGTATCTTAGTTATAAGATCCGGCTCATCCAATTCTTGTATACAAAGTCCGTCACACAAGCTGGCCATGGACTGCGGAAAGATGGCAGTTGCAAGATCTTCTTTCGCCCACAGCATGGCACCTCTGGGATCATCGCAGACACAGAAGATGTCCGGATTCATATTCTGGGCATGAAAGGTATTCATGATGAGTTCTTCGTATCTCCGGTATAAGATCAGCGGTCTATGTAAAAGATCGGAGAGCTTTAAGGAAGAAACCGCATTGTGTTTCGAAGAATTATGCGGTGTATCTGTGGTAACGTCAGCGGTCTTTGAAACCATATTTTTGGGTGCTGATACTGCAATCATCGGCTCAGAACACAATTCCATATAAGACACCTCGTCAAGACGCAGTGGTGTTCTGGCAACGGAGATATCGATGATCCCGTCCAGAAGATACTGATAAAGCGAATAAGTGATCCCGTCGTGGACTTCAAAGTTCACGTCGGGATTTTTTTTCGAAAACTGGGAAATATAAGGCATGATGGTATCTACAGTTGTGGGAGTCAGACCGATACGCAGGATCCGTTTTTTCCCGGTTTTCGAGACCTCGAGCTCAGTAGATCTGGCGTATTCCAGCAGATTACCGGATCGGTCGTAGAGAAGTTTTCCGGCTTCAGTAAGAGTAACGCCCTTGCTGGTGCGGTCGAAAAGTTTTACATTTAATTCATTTTCCAGCTGACGGATCTGGTAGCTGAGCGGAGGCTGGGACATATTTAAGTGTCTTGCAGCTTCGTTGATGCTGCCGGTGGATGCGATCTCGCGGAAATATTCTAACTGTCTGAGTTCCATGTTGGATTACCTGCCTTATATATTATTTATATTGCAAAGCTATAAAAACAATATTATTCATATCAATGATAACGGACTATAATAAAACAGTCAAGGGATATTATAATAAGTAGATAACGATGACTTATTAGTTATCGGAAAAAGGAATGGAGTGAAAGAAATGAAGCGTCTTGAGAAGTTTCTGAGACCTTACCGCAGAGAGAGTATTCTGGCACCGCTATTCAAATTATTAGAAGTCGTGTTCGACCTTATGGTTCCGGTTGTGGTAGCTCAGATTATTGATGTGGGCGTTGCGAAGAATGACTATGGATATATTGTGGAAATGTTTTTCGTGTTACTGCTCATGGCAGCAGTCGGACTGTTGTGCAGTTTTACCGCACAGTTCTTTGCCGCAAAGGCAAGTGTTGGATTTGCGACCAGCGTCAGACAGGCAATGTTCGACCATATCCAGGGATTGTCATTTACAGAACTGGATACGCTCGGAACAGACACACTGATCACGAGACTGACGGACGATGTGAACCAGGTGCAGAACGGAATTAACATGGGACTGCGTCTGTTACTTAGAAGTCCGTTTGTCGTAATCGGTGCGATGGTGATGGCATTTACCATCAATGTGCGCTGTGCACTGATCTTTGTAGTGACAGTACCGATCCTGTTTGTCGTTGTATTTTCGATTATGCTGATCAGTATTCCGCTGTTCAAGAAAGTACAGGCAGGTCTGGACCGTGTGACAGGACTTACGAGAGAGAATCTGACAGGTGTCCGTGTCATCCGTGCATTCTGCAGGGAAGAACAGTCGGTGGAAGAATTCGAAGAAGGAAACAGAGAACTTACAAGATTGAATGAGTTCGTAGGAAGAATTTCTGCCCTTCTGAATCCGCTCACGTATGTATTGATTAACGGAGCAACTGTGTTACTGATCGCGCGTGCCGGAGTGCAGGTCAATATCGGGAATCTGCAGCAGGGACAGGTAGTAGCGCTGTATAACTATATGGCACAGATTATCGTAGAACTGATCAAGCTGGCATCCCTGATCATTACGTTGAACAAATCAATGGCTTGCGCAGACCGTGTGGCCGGTATTCTGGATGTGAAGTCCAGCATGGAATACAAAGTGGCGGCTGAGCAGATGAAGAATGAACAGATAAATGCTGATCAAAGAAAATATGAGACAGACGGCGAGAATGATCAGGCCGACAGTAATCTGGCAGTTGAATTCAACCACGTCACCTTCACATACGAAGGTGCCGGAGCATCCAGCTTATCGGACATCACCTTCCGTGCGAAGAAAGGACAGACGATCGGAATCATCGGAGGAACCGGAAGTGGTAAGAGTACACTGGTCAGCCTGATCCCGAGATTCTATGATCCACAGGAAGGAACGGTAAAAGTAAATGGTATCAATGCAAAGGACTATCCGCAGGGAGAACTTTGCAGTGAGATCGGAGTGGTACAGCAACGTTCCATCCTGTTCAAAGGAAGTATCCGCGACAATCTGAAGTGGGGCAATGATCAGGCTTCAGATGAAGATCTGTGGAAAGCAATCACAATCGCTCAGGCAAAAGATGTTGTAGAAGCTAAGCCTGGAAAGCTTGATTTTGAAGTAGAACAGAACGGACGTAACCTGTCCGGCGGACAGAAGCAGCGTCTGACGATCGCACGTGCACTGGTCAGCAAGCCTGAGATATTGATTCTGGACGACAGCTTAAGTGCGCTGGATTTTGCGACAGACGCAGCGCTTCGTAAAGCAATCGGTGAACTGGAAGGCAATGTGACAACCTTCCTGGTATCTCAGAGAATTTCCGGTATCCGTCAGGCAGACAAGATCCTGGTTATGGAGGACGGTGAGCTGGCAGGACAGGGAACCCATGAAGAACTAATGGAGACTTGCGAGACCTATCAGGAGATCTATTATTCACAGTTCCCGGAAGAACGTCCGGCTGCAGTTAAATCTTCAAAGGAAACCGGAAAAGATTTGGACAAAGCGGATAAAATGACAGAGAAGGCAGAGAAAGGAGCGGCAGAGTAATGAAGAAATTATTAAAGCTCATAGGAAAGTATAAGATTTTCCTTGCATTCAGTGTAATCTTTGCTGCAATCTCTGTAGTATTGCAGTTATATGTGCCGGTTTTATTCGGTGATGCAATTGATGAAGTTGTATCGGCACATCAGGTGAACTTTGATATGATGTGGTATTATCTGAAGCAGATTCTGATTTTTATCGTGATATCAGCATTTGCTACGTGGTTCATGAATCTGTTGAACAACCGGATGACTTACCGGATCGTGCAGGATATCCGTTCACAGGCAATCCGTCATATCCAGGTACTGCCGTTGTCTTATCTGGATCAGCACAGCACCGGAGATATTGTAAGCCGTGTCATTGCAGATACAGATATCTTATCCGATGGTCTGTTGTTGGGATTTACACAGTTATTTTCAGGAATCGTGACGATCGTTGTGACACTGATTTTCATGTTCTCTAAGAATGTGTGGGTAACACTGCTGGTGATCGTACTGACACCATTTAGTTTCGTAGTGGCGAAATTCATTTCTTCCAGATCTTATACGATGTTCCGGAAGCAGAGTGAGACCAGAGGACGGCAGACCGCACTGATTGAAGAAATGATCGGCGGACAGAAAGTAGTAAAAGCATTTGGGTACGAGAAAGAATCATCCAGAAGATTTGATGAGATCAATAAAGAACTGCAGAACTACAGCCAGAAAGCAGTGTTCTACAGCAGTTTAACGAACCCGTCCACACGATTCGTCAATAATATCATTTACGCTGGAGTAGCTTTACTTGGAGCATTTCTGATACCGGGCGGCACGCTGACGGTCGGAGGACTTTCTGTACTGTTAGCGTATGCGAACCAGTATATGAAGCCGTTCAACGATATCAGTTCGGTAGTCACAGAGATGCAGAATGCGCTGGCATGTGCGGACCGTATCTTTGATCTGTTAGAGCAGAAAGAAGAGACATTGGATGCGGAAGGCGCATTTGCTACAGTTGATGGCAATGTTACAATCGACGATGTGGCATTTAGTTATGATAAAGAAAAAGAACTGATCGAGAACTTCAATCTGGATGTAAAACCGGGTATGCGTATTGCAATCGTTGGTCCGACAGGATGCGGTAAGACGACATTTATCAACCTGCTGATGCGCTTCTATGATGTAGATGAAGGAAAGATCCTGGTGGATGGAAAGGACATCCGGGAGGTATCCAGACATGCCCTTAGAAGCAGCTTTGGTATGGTGTTGCAGGATACCTGGATCAAGAGCGGAACCGTAAGAGACAACATCTGCTTTGGAAAACCGGATGCAACCGATGAAGAGATCATTCGTGCAGCGAAGGAAGCAAGAAGCTGGGAATTCATCCGGAGACTTCCAAAAGGTCTGGACACAGTGCTTCACGAAGACAGTATCAGCCAGGGTCAGAAGCAGCTTCTGTGTATCACAAGAGTCATGCTCTGTCTGCCGCCGATGTTGATCCTGGATGAGGCGACATCAAGTATCGATACCCGTACCGAACTGCAGGTACAGGAAGCATTCGATAAGCTGATGAAAGGAAGAACAAGCTTTATCGTGGCACACAGACTTTCGACGATACGGAATGCTTCGTTAATCTTAGTTATGAAAGACGGTAAGATCATCGAGCAGGGCAATCATGAAGAATTGCTGAAAAAAGGTGGATTTTACCATAAGTTATACCATAGTCAGTTTGAAGGTTAATACGCAATCTGGCAAAAAGCTCGCTTAGGCGGGCTTTTTCAGTTATAATACAGATAAATACTAATCAGTAAGAATGGAGAAAATCTGTAGAAGGAATGTGCTATAATATTCTGCAGTGAAGAAGAACAGAGGGAGTAACAGTATATGACGATCAAAGAAATTGCCAAACTGGCAGGAGTATCCAGCGCAGCGGTGTCGAGATACCTGAACGGCGGATACGTCAGTGACGAGAAGAAAGAACAGATTAAGAAAGTAATTGATGAGACCGGCTATCAGCCATCGGCGCAGGCGCGTATGCTTAGAACCAAGAAAGCGTGTCTGATTGGGGTGGTTGTACCGAAGATTAATTCAGAATCCATCAGCCGGATCACGGCAGGAATCGAAAAGGTTCTTTCGGAGCGGAATTACCAGATGCTGCTTGCCGGAACGGATAATACACCGGCGAAGGAAATAGAGTATATGCGTCTGTTCGAGAATTATCCGGTAGACGGGATTATTCTTGTGGGAACGATGATCACGGCGGAACACCGGAGATTTCTGAAAGAATCGAAAGTACCGGTGGTTGTGATTGGTCAGCATACGAAATATGCGAACTGTATTTATCATGATGATTACGGCGCAGGGGAGGCCATGGGATGTGCGGTTGCGGCAAAGAGCCGGAAAGAGATTGCATATATCGGAGTATCAAGAGAAGATAAAGCAGCTGGAGCGGCCAGAGAAGATGGATTCCGGGAAGGTCTGAAAAGGTCGGGAAAAGAATTAAAAGACGGATATTATAAGGTGGCGGAGTTCACGACAGAATCCGGATATGAAAAGGTTCTGGAATTATTGAATGAAAAACATGACATCGATATCATATCATGCGCCACTGATACAATCGCAGCCGGGGCAATCGAAGCGATTCATACTTATGCCGGAAGTCAGATTCCGAAGAATGTAGAAGACACAGGATCCAGATTCCGTTATATATTAGAAAATACATCGATTCAGGTTACCGGATTTGGCGATAATCAGCTTTTAAAGGCGGTAACAGGTGGAATACCAACAGTGCATTTTGGCTATAAGACCAGTGGAATCCGGGGCGCAGAACTCCTGTTGGATGTAATAGAAAGGGATGAAAGCATTCCGGTAGAGATCAAACTTGGATTCCGGCTCGCTAACATTGATGATCCGGAAGAAAATATAGAAGACTAAGAGATGCCGGAGCAGAAAATCAGTGTGTAAAATGTGTAAATAGATTCCGAATCAGTCAAAAACAACAGAATTCGTGCAAACCGCACAAAATCGAATAGCAAATATCAGTAAAAATGCCATCTTTACAAATGGCATTTTTTTTCTTATTATAAAATTACAAGATGTGAAAACGATTACACATAGAACGAGGAAGGAGAGTTAATATGGATTACAGAAAGACCGCACAGGACATCCTGGATCATGTCGGCGGAAGTAAGAACATTGCATCTGCAGCACATTGTGCAACGAGACTTCGTCTTGTCATTGCAGATAATAAGAAAGTAAGTAAAGAAGCACTTGAAAATATTGACGGGGTAAAAGGGGTCTTCGAGGCATCGGGACAGCTTCAGATTATCCTCGGAACAGGTACAGTAAATAAAGTATTTGCCGAGTTCATCGACATCGCAGGTATCACGGCAAGCTCGAAAGCAGAGGCAAAAGAGGCAGCTGCAGAGAAGCAGAACTGGTTCATGCGTGCGATCAAGCTGCTTGGTGATATCTTCGTACCGATCATTCCGGCCATCGTAGCCAGCGGTTTCTTAATGGGAATCATGAACTCACTTGATTTTATGAATAGCAACGGATTCCTCCATATTAATACACACAGTTCGATTTATGTATTTGCGAATCTGTTCAGTAACATTGCTTACACATTCCTGCAGATCCTGATCGCATTCTCAGCTGCAAAAGCATTCGGTGCGAACCAGTATCTTGGTGCAGTTATCGGTATGATCATGATCCATCCGTCACTGCAGAATGCTTATACTGTAGCAACAGAGGGTGTACAGCAGACACAGAGCGTATTCTTCGGACTGTTCAAGATTGACATGGTCGGATATCAGGGACACGTCATTCCGGTTATCATCGCCGTATGGATTCTGGCAGTGATCGAGAAGAAGTTACATAAGATCGTTCCGGAAGTTCTTGACTTGTTCGTAACACCTCTGGTCAGCGTATTTGTAACAGGTTACCTTACATTATCAATTGTAGGACCGATCTTCGTATGGGCTGAAAATGCAATTCTCGGAGCAATCCAGTGGATGTTAACGCTTCCTCTCGGAATCGGAAGTCTGATCATGGGAGGTTTATATGCACCAACCGTAGTAACCGGTATTCATCAGATGTATACAGCCATTGACATCGGACAGCTTGCAAAATACGGTGTTACATACTGGCTTCCACTTGCAAGTGCAGCCAACGTAGCACAGGGAGCTGCAGCACTTGCAGTAGGTATTAAGTCTAAAGATAAGAAGATCAAATCTCTGGCGCTTCCATCATCACTCAGTGCATTTATGGGAATTACAGAGCCTGCAATCTTCGGTGTAAACTTAAGATTCTTCAAACCATTCATCGCCGGATGTATCGGTGGAGGATGTGGGGCATTATATGCATCACTGGTGCACCTCGGAGCTAAGGGGACTGGTGTAACAGGTATCTTCGGTATCCTGCTCTGCCTGAATCAGCCGCTTCAGTACCTGATCGAGATGGTGATCGCAGTCGGTGTTGCATTCGTGATCTCATTCCTGATCTATAAGGATGCAGAACCAAAGGCAGCAACCGCAGATGCAGCAGAGACAGCAGCAGTAGAAAATATGGAAACAACAGACGCAGTAGCAACAGACGACACAGCAGCAGACACAACAGCAGCTACAACAGAAGAGAAATTAACAAGCCCGGTAAATGGAACACAGATTCCGTTAGCAGAAGTAGCAGATGAGACATTCGCATCAGAGATGCTCGGAGCTACCGTTGCAGTAGAGCCTGCAGATGGAAAAATCGTAGCGCCATGCGACGGAGAAGTATCGAATATTTTCGAGACAGGTCATGCCGTATGTATCACAACAGAAGCGGGTGGCGAACTTCTGATCCATATCGGTATTGATACTGTAAAAATGGATGGAAAAGGATTTACAAAGAAAGTTTCTGATGGCGACAAAGTACATGCAGGAGATATTCTGGTAGAAGCGGACCTTGAGGAAATCAAGAATGCAGGATATCAGACGACAACAATGATGATTCTGACAAATACAGATGAATTCGGAAATGTAACAAAGGCAGAACCTGCTGAAGTTAAGACAACAAGTAAAGTTATGACACTTACAAAATAATGTGTATAGAAATAATGCTTATAGATAGATGGAGACGATTGATTTATGAACGCATTAACAAGAGATCTTGTAAAATTAGTAGAGACAGCAGAACAAAGCCAGAAAACCAGAGAAGAGTTATCCGTATCAGATAGAAAATTCCGTGAAAAACTACACCTGATGCCGCCGGTCGGCTGGCTGAATGATCCAAATGGACTCTGCCAGTTCCAGGGTATCTATCACGCGTTTTTCCAGTATTCGCCGTTTAATGCAGAAGGCGGTGTGAAGATGTGGGGTCACTATACCAGCAAGGATATGATTAAGTGGGAATATCAGGGTACCGCACTTTATCCAGATCAGCCATTTGACTGTCACGGAGTATATTCCGGATCCGCATTTATTGAAGATGGAAAAATGTATCTGTACTATACAGGAAATGTCAAATTAGAAGACGGGGAATATGATTACATCCGCACCGGACGTGAGGGCAATACCGTTCTGGTTATAACGGAAGACGGCAAGACGTTCGGAAAGAAAAAAGAACTGATGAGAAATTCAGATTATCCGGACGATCTGACCTGTCATGTAAGAGATCCAAAGGTATGGAAAGAAAATGGTACTTATTATATGGTACAGGGTGCAAGAACGAACGAAGATGTAGGTCAGGTACTTGTATTTGAATCTGAAGATAAAGTAAACTGGAAGTTTAGAAACCGGGTGGAATCCGAAAAGCCATTCGGGTATATGTGGGAATGCCCGGATTATTTCAAAATCGGAGATAAGAAACTTCTTTCCACGTCTGTTCAGGGACTGGAAGGTGGTATCTGGGAGGATCGTAATGTATATCAGTCCGGATACTTTGAGATAGAAGGAGATATTCTTGGAGAATACAAGTTGTCAGAGTATCATTTGTGGGATTATGGGTTTGATTATTATGCCCCGCAGAGTTTTGAGACGGAAGACGGAAGGAGGATCCACATCAGCTGGATGGGAATGCCGGACTGCGAAGAATACAGCAATCCGACCATTCAGACAGGATGGCAGCATTGCTTTACATTTCCAAGAGAAATCTTTGAAAAAGACGGCAAGATCTGTCAACGTCCGATAAGAGAACTAGAAGAGAAGAAACATCTGGTAAGTGATGTGAAAGGTATGCTGGTAAGAGAGGGATATCCGGTATATGAAATGACGATTTCGGATATTACAAAGAACCGCTTTAAAGTTATCCTTTCAGAGAAGCTGATCCTGGATTATGCTGACGGAAAATTCCGGATGCATTTTACAGATCAGGATAAAACTTCGGTATCTTCCGGAAGAAGCATGAGATATGTAGAAGTGGAAGAAGTGGAGAATCTGAAGATTCTGGCCGATACATCCTCTGTTGAAGTATTTGTAAATGATGGGGAATATGTATTTTCGACAAGATATTATCCGGAAGTTTATAAATTACAGGCAGAAGCTGTGGGAGCACAGATTACGTTGTCAGAAATTATGTAACGAAATATCAATCTGAGATACCAATAATATAGAAAGAAGATCACCATATATCAAAAGAAAGAGTTTCAGTAGAGAAATTTTCAAAAGATATATGGTGATTTTTAATACCAATGTATGCAATAGAAGCTGCCAGTGGTAGGTTCTATGTATGCAAGAGATACAAATATTTTTCAAAATTAACGCCTTCGTTTACCGGAACATGTTCTTCTACAGAATCAATTAATGATTTTTCAAGAAAAGAACCTGCGGTCTGCATCATTTCCGTAAGGGAAATATCTCTGGCAAGTCCGCCTGTGATGCAGGAAGCAAAGAGATCACCCGTACCGGAATAACTTCCGTTGCAACAGGGATATGCCGAAAGAAAATGTGAAGAGCCATCTAGCAGGAGATTTCCAATCTTATGAACTCCGTCATCTGCAGTAAAATGAATACCAGTGATGAGGACCTTTTTTTCATGATCCTTTGTCAAAGTCTGCCCTGCATCCTTAAGTCGTGAAATGAGCTGCTGTATAGACAGAGACGGATCCTGCAGGCTGTTATAATCTATATCCGTCAGCAGACAGAATTCGGTAAGGTTAGGAGTGATAACATCTGCACGTGCGGCAAGTTCTTTCATAGCAGTCAGAAGCCCGGAAGTATACATATCATAGGTAACGCCATCGTCTCCCATTACAGGATCGACCAGAAGAAAGGTGTCTGCTGTCTGGAAAGTATCCAGAAAGTGCATGATCTGTTCAATCTGGCAGACATTGGCAACATAACCGGTATAGATTCCGGAAAAAGAAGTGCCTAGTTTCTTCCATTCCTGGCGGAAATAATCCATCTTATCGGTAAAATCATAACAGTAGTAGCTGGGGTATTCTGTTTGTGAACTTAAAATGGCGGTAGGGAGTGGACAGGCCTGGATTCCCATCGCAGATAATACGGAGATGGCAGCAGTCAGGGAACAGCGTCCAAGTCCGGACAGATCATTGATTACAGCAACTTTTTTTGTCATAAAGAAATCCTCATTTTCTAATGTATTGTAAATATGTAATAATTATACCATTATAAAAAGAAGAAAGAAACGGCCAGAGAAAAGGAAGACTTGCAGGCCACCAGAGCTTAAAAAAATAATTTAAAAAAATTTGAAAAAGTTGTTGACAGATAGAAAACGTTGCGCTATAATTAATTTCGTTGCTGAGGTACATAAATAACTGAGGCAAACAAATATAATATGTGCGCGTAGCTCAGCTGGATAGAGCGTCTGGCTACGGACCAGAAGGTCGGGAGTTCGAATCTTCTCGCGCACGTACGAGAGACCCTTGTTTGACATTAAGTCGGACGAGGGTTTTTTGCTGTTCCGAAGCGGATGTTTCAATTCAGATGACCGGGACAGTATTGACATAATTTGGGCAACTGTGTTAAGGTTACATAGTAAATTTAATCAAGATTGTGTGAGGTGTCAGTCAGAAGGATTCAGAATAATTTGTGGAAAGAATGATCTGACTGGTGAAAAGGGAAACAGGTGAGAATCCTGTACGAACTCGTCACCGTGTTTTGCAAGCAGAAGCTACAGATCCACTGGGAGAACCGGGAAGGGAGCAGATGTGTCAGAGCAATAAGCCGGGAGACCTGCCTTTCGCAGTACAGGAACGAAAAAGTTCAGGCCACGAGGAATTGGCAGTACGAAATGGATCACAGAACTGTATGTGGTATAATACAGTTTTATTTTCGTTGTCTTCGTTTCCTGACGGAGGCTTTTTTTGGCTATATATTCGGAAGGAGCTGACGGAGGCCGAGTTTTTTTGTATCTCGTGCATTGACAATCGGAAAATCAGGAGGTAAAAGAAATGAAAAAGAAACTGGTAGTTGTATTATTATCAGCAGCTATGTGTGTAGCAGCACTTGGCGGATGTGGTTCCAAAGCAGGTAGCAGTTCAGACAGCAGCAAGAAGACTGCAGAGAATTCATCAAAAGAGGACGATCAGAAAGCTGCAGATGAAGTAGCAAAGAAGATTGATGCCATCTATGTGCAGGAAAGAAACGACAAGACAGATGAGCAGTGTAAAGAAGCGAAAGAAGCGTGGGACAAATTGACAGATGCACAGAAAGAACTTGTGGAAGGTGAAAATGCTGATCCGGATTATTTCGGAAGAGATACAGGGGATGCTTCCCAGGATGATCCGTTAAATGAAGATAACATCGGGGAGAAGGAACTCTTGGTAGTAAGTTTCGGAACATCTTTTAATGCAAGCCGTGCAGCCGATATCAGCGGAGTTGAAAAAGCACTTCAGGCAGCTAATCCGGACTGGTCCGTAAGAAGAGCATTTACAGCACAGATCATCATTAATCATGTACAGGCAAGAGATGGTGAGAAGATTGATAACATGGATCAGGCTTTAGAGCGTGCAGTAAAGAATGGTGTAAAGAAACTGGTTGTACAGCCTACACATCTGATGCACGGTGCAGAGTATGATGAGTTAACAGAAACAGTAAATAGTTACAAAGATAAATTCGAATCTGTTAAAATCGCAGAACCACTTCTCGGAGAAGTTGGAGCGGACGCAACAGCAATCAATGAAGACAAGGCTGCAGTAGCTAAGGCAATCACTGCAGAAGCAGTAAAGACAGCAGAATATGACAGCCTTGATGCAGCAGCAGAGGACAGCACAGCATTTGTATTCATGGGACATGGAACATCTCATACAGCAAAGATCAGCTATTCTCAGATGCAGGCACAGATGGAACAGCTTGGATATAAGAATGTATTCATCGGAACAGTAGAAGGTGAGCCGGAAGATACTTCCTGCGAATCCGTTATCGCAAAAGTAAAAGATGCCGGATATAAGAATGTAATCCTTCGTCCACTTATGGTTGTTGCCGGAGATCATGCTAATAATGATATGGCCGGAGATGATGATGATTCATGGAAGAGTCAGTTTGAGGCATCTAAGAACTTTGACAGTGTAAAGACACAGATTGCAGGTCTTGGAGAGATCGATGCAATTCAGCAGTTATATGTTGCTCATACAAAAGCAGCTATGGATGCACAGTAAGAAAGATAATTAAGGGAGATAACAATGTTGAGAAAGAGATTGATGGCAGTTGTACTGTCTGCAGTAATGACAGCTGCAATATTCACAGGATGTGCAAGTAAGGATGACAGCAGCAAATCAGACAACAAATCAGCCAAGACAGAACAGCAGAAGTCTGATGCAAAAGAAGAAAAATCAAAAGATTCAAAGTCCGAAGCAGCAAAGGCGCCGATCGAGGATGGGACCTATACTGCAGAATTTAAGACGGACAGTACGATGTTTCATGTAAATGAAGCAAATGAAGGAAAAGGTACACTGACTGTAGAAGATGGAAAGATGACGATACATATCAGTCTCGTATCAAAAAATATCGTGAATCTCTTCCCTGGTACAGCAAAAGAGGCTCAGAAAAAAGGTGCAAAACTTTTAGAACCAACCACAGACAAAGTTACATACAGCGATGGAACGACAGAAGAAGTCTATGGATTTGATGTTCCGGTTCCGGCGTTAGATGAAGAATTTGATCTGGCGTTGATCGGAACAAAGGGCAAATGGTATGATCACAAGGTAAGTGTATCAAACCCGGTAAAAGCTGAATAAAATGTATGAATAAAAACTCTTATTTCCCATATATTGTACAGACTACAAAAAGGTGGGGAATAAGAGTTTTTTTTGTATCAAACAATGCAAAGATACATAAAAATAGTAAAAATGCATAAAAAAAATAAGAATTACTGGACTTTTATGTTTAAATACACTAATATTGAATTAACGGTAAAACGGAATAAAAAACAGGAAGGAAATAAGCGAATGAAAGGAAATGTAATTGTAGGACAATCTGGGGGACCAACTGCAGCGATCAATGCCAGTCTTGCCGGTGTATACCGGACAGCGAAAGACCGTGGAGCCAATAAAGTATATGGAATGCTTCACGGAATCCAGGGATTATTAAAAGAAAAATATATTGATCTGTCAGATCATATCAAGACCGAACTGGATGCGGAATTATTAAAAAGAACACCGGCCGCATTTTTGGGATCCTGCCGTTATAAGCTTCCGGAGATCCATGAGAACAGAGAAGTGTATGATAAGATATTTGAGATCCTGGACAAACTGGATATCGAAGTATTTATCTATATCGGTGGAAATGATTCTATGGATACAATCAAGAAATTATCGGATTATGCCATTATATTCGGTCATGCAATCCGCTTCATTGGATGTCCGAAGACGATTGATAATGACCTTGCACTTACCGATCATACACCAGGATATGGAAGTGCGGCAAAATATATCGGAACATCTATGAAAGAGATTATCCGTGACAGCTTCTGCCTGGAATATGAAAAAGGCGTGGTATCTATCGTCGAAATAATGGGAAGAAATGCCGGATGGTTGACCGGAGCGGCTGCATTGTCAAAGGGAGAAGACTGCGAAGGACCGGATCTTATCTATCTGCCGGAACTTCCATTTGATCTTCAGTTATTTGGAGAAAAGATCAAACAATTATTACAGGAGAAAACATCTATTGTTGTTGCAGTATCAGAAGGAATCCGTACAGAAGATGGAACTTATGTATGTGAACTTGGCAACAGTATTGACTTTGTAGATGCATTTGGACATAAGCAGTTATCCGGAACAGCATCTTACCTTGCAAGTTATATTGCAGGGGAGATTGGATGTAAGACACGTGCGATTGAATTAAGTACATTACAAAGAGCCGCATCTCACGCAGCCTCAAGAGTTGATATACTGGAAGCATATCAGGTTGGAGGAGCAGCGGTAAAGGCAGCAGACGAAGGAGATACCGGAAAGATGGTAGTCTTAAAACGTCTGTCGGATGATCCATATCAGTGCGGAACAGAAGTAAAGGATGTACACAAGATTGCCAATGATGAGAAGCTTGTACCAAGAAACTGGGTAAACGAAGAAGGTACTTATGTAACAAATGAGTTTATTTCTTATGTGCGTCCATTGATTCAGGGGGATGTATCACCGGTTATGGTAGATGGAATTCCAAGACATCTGTATACACCAAAAGAATTAAGCCACAGATAAAAAATAGATAAGATTTGAAGGTTGGAAAGATAGTGCCGTATTGCGAGCGTATAACAAGATACATGTCTTGCAATATGGCACTTTTTGTATACCAAAGCAGCATGTAAGAGAAGTTGCCGGTAGCAAGTTCTGTAGATACAAAAATATGTAAGAGAAGTTGTCTGTGGCAGGTCCTTTAAAGTGCTGTGCCAGAAAATATATAAAAACAATAAAAAAGGGTTGAAATTTTGAAATGAATCAGGTAAGATATCTTTAATCTATATTTTCAAGATAGATTCTTTTAATTAATCTATATAGTCTGTAGGACTTCGTGAGGCCTCACCAAATTTACCATGTAAGAAAAAATGAAAGAAGAACAGGGGTGATATATGTTGCAACAAAAAGAAAGTTATGATGTGTTGCGGCTGATTGAGCATGGACAATTATGCTATATCAGTTCCGAAAATGTGCAGGGGAAAACCCTGGACAGATACTTAAAATATCATCCGGTAATAAAAAAACGGGAGATATTTTTATTATTAAAAGAGATAGCAGGACAACTGGCGTCATTTCACAGGTGCAGGGGAAATCCTTGTTATCAATATGTAAATCCATATAGTATTGTCAGGTCTGAAGATGGAAGAATTTATTTTCTGGATATGCAGTCGGAAGCAAACAGAAGCAAGATGATATTTATGCAAAGAAGAGATATCCGTGAATATTTTCTTCCGCCGGACGAAAAGTATTATCAACATGCCAGTAAGGAACTGGATATGTATGGGCTGGGAAAAACATTTCAATATATTCTGGCATCTGTGGAGGCAGAACCACGTTTTAACAGACGAGAAGAATATCGTCTTCAGAGAATTATTTCAAAAGCAATGGGGATAAGATCAACCCATTATCTAAATGTATCAGAAATCCAAAAACAAATCCCAAGGTATGAAGAAAAAGACAGAGATAAAATTTTGAATAATAAGGGGAAAAGAAGAAAAAAAGTGTGTATAACAGTAGTTTTGTCTATTGTTTTCGGGGGATATTTGTTCATAAATGCATGGGAAAATGCTGAAAAAGCAAACCAGAGAGAGATGAAAAGAACGGAATCTTCCAAATCAGAAGAGAAAAAAAGTGAAAAATCGGATGACCGGATAAAAAAGAAAATATATGAAAGAGATGAAGAGTATCTGGAATTGGCACTGGCATATTTCCTGAATGTGGGAGATATGAAAAAAAGTCTGAAATGTCTGAATCAAATGGAGAATCAGACTCTGGCAGTTAATCTGAAAAGGCTTATCAAAGCGTATGAAAAACAAAAAGTGCCGGAAGAGGCAGAAAAATTTGCAGCAAGTCTTGCTTACCTGGAGAATGAATGGAAAGAAAGAAGTATGCAGTCGGAAGAGAAGAAAAAACAGGCAATACAGTGCCTGATAAGAGGGTATGGATTACTGGATGATAAAGAAAGTTCAGAAAAAGTGTTGAATCTGGTAGAAGAAGGATTAAAGACAGATTATCTGAATGATTCTGCGAAGAGAGAACTATTGCAGTATCAGGCGTCTGCATTGGAAAAAGAAGAAAAGAAAGAGGGGGCAGCAAACATATATGCAGAGATATTGGAGGATGAGACGGAACCGGGTAAGAGAGAAGAGCTGTATAAAAAGATGGTACAGTTGTATGAAACTGCAGGAAGACGGGATATGGCAAGCGATACATGCATTCAGGGGATAAAAGAGCTTGGAGAATCAGAAGAGTTGAAATTAACACATATAAGACTGATATGTGCAGATCCGGCTGTCAATAGAGATACGTGTGCACTCAAGATTAAAGAATATGTAACAGAAGATACTGAACTTTTGGAAAATGCAGAATTTAAGAAATTACAAAAAGAATATGGAATTAAGGCAGAAGGAGGAAATATATGGGTAGGAAGATAAAAAAAGTAATAATGATAGCAGCGTTTGGTATGGTGACCGGAGGACAGATTGCTGATCTGTTACCGGAAGGAAATGTGATGCAGGTAGAAGCGGGAAGTCGAAAGCAGATTATAAAAGTAAAAAATAAAGGAAAAGACAGTAAGAAAGAATTTGACAAGGACAAAGACAACGCCAAAGATAATGAAAAGGATCTGGTAGAAGAGGGAGAAAAAGAGGACAGAAAAGATTCGGAGGAAGATAGAGAGAAAGACGATAAGAAAGATGACGGGAAAGATCCGGAGAAAGATGATGAAAAAGATGACGGGAAAGAGGATGGAAAAGATCCGGAGAAGGATGACGAGAAAGAGGATGGGAAAGACTCGGAGAAAGATGACGAGAAAGATGACGGGAAAGACTTAGAGAAAGACGATGAAAAAGAGAATGGAAAAGATCCGGAGGAAGAAGAGATAAAAATGTATCATGCGGAATATGAGGATCCGGATGGTCAGAATGGCTATTATATCAGTGCTCCGACCGGAAAGATCACACATATGAGTAAGAATGGCGTGACCAGATACCTTTTTGAGAATGGAAATGGGGAAAGGCAGGAAGGTACGCTGGAAAAATTAAATGAATCCTGCCGGTTGAAACAATTGAATTTTGCAGATGGAAGGAATGAACTGGAAGTATGGATGGAAGATGAAGAACATCATCAGATTGAAAATTCAGAAAGCAGAAAGGAATTCTGGATAGACAGTGTAAGACCGGTGATCGGTCTGGAAGTGTCCGGAGGAGCAGATATTTGGCACAAAGAGGCAGCAGAGGTAGTGGTAGAAGCTTCTGACGGGAGCAATGGAAGCCAGATCGCGGAAATTATCTGTAAAACAGGAGAAAAAATAGTTGGGAAAAGCAGTAAAGGAGCAGAAAAATTTGTCATTACAGAAAGTTCACAGAATGGGGAAAGTACCCCGGTAACAATTATTGCTACAGACTATGCGGGAAATCAGACGGTGGTAACGGATCGGGTTTTTGTTGACAGAGATGCACCGAAAGCATTGATACAAGGAGTGGAGGATTATACGATTACCAGTAAACCTGTACAAGTCAGCTATCTGGCAGAAGAAGAGAATGTAATTCAGATTGTGCGGGCAAATATTTTAAAAGAAGATATCGATGGGAAAAAGGAAGAAACAGAAATCACAGAATGGAAAACAAAAAGCAGGAATGAGTCTGGTGATACAAAAAAAGAAAGTGTGCAGACACTTGCAGAAGACGGGCTGTATAAACTCCGAATGAATGTAACAGATATGGCAGGGAATGTCAGTCATGCCGAGAGACAGCTGATTATAGATAAAGAAAATCCCGTTATTGCACATGTAGATGAGTTGGATGGAAAGTATTTAAAGAAGTTTAGTTGGAATTATTCTATCGAGGAATCGATTAAGGATTTTACGAATTATACATATGTAATGAAAGTGGACGATGCATTTTACCGGCCAGGAGAAAAGATTGAAAAAGAAGGGGTACATGTACTGACAATTGAAGCTTTTGATTCAGCAGGAAATAAAGGAGAAGCAAAAGCGAGATTTACCATCGATCATACACCGCCGGTGATCGAGTTTGAGGAGATAGAAGATGGAGAAAAATATGAAAAAGAAAAAACATTTTATGTCAGAACAGAGAATCTGGAAGATCAGATTGAATACATTAAAATTAATGGAAAAAAACAAAACAGGAAAAAACAGAAGAAGGGATATGAAATTCAGCTAAATGAGGCAAAAAATTATGAAATAGAGGTAAAAGCAAAAGATTTTGCGGGAAATGAAAAAGTTTCACAGATAGGATTTGAAATATACGAGGAAAAGAGTTTGTGGCAGAAAATTGTGGAACCGGTCAGAAAATATATTTTTTATGGAAATGAAAAGGTAATACAGGATGAAAAAATGGTCAAGGAAGATAAAAAGGAAGGAAAAAAGAAGAACATAATTTTATGGGAGAGAGCTGTTTTATTTGGCGCATTGATTGTTGTAGGAATATGGAAACGGGAAAAAGTGAAAGAAATCTGGAAAAATCTTTCATAAAAGGGAGGATGCCGGGTAACCACTTTTGCAGTTCCCGGCATGTATTATGAAAAAGTTTATTCCAAATAGTATTTACATACTAGATAACGTCTTTTGTATATCAAAGGATATGAGAGAAATTCTAAATCGCCATGTGTTCGGAAGTAGCTACCAAGTTCTCTGTATTTCTTTGATGATTATAGTATAAGAAAGACCTATGAAGAAAGAATGTTAAAGTAATGAAAGAATTTTGAAGGATAAATGAACAAATTGTGAACACGGGATTTTACAAAGATTTTGTTGGAAAATAGCGAAAAATAGATTATACTAATAGAAGTCAAATTGTAGAAAGAGGAGAAAATGAAGAATGAAATATATTTCTTTTGCCATTCCGTGTTATAATTCACAGGATTATATGGCCCATGCGATAGAAAGTATTCTTCCGGGTGGAGAAGATATTGAAATAATTATCGTAAATGACGGATCAAAGGACAGAACATCAGAGATTGCTCATGAATATATGGAAAAATACCCTACTATTATTAAAGTAGTAGACAAGGAAAATGGTGGACATGGAGATGCTGTAAACTCAGGGCTGATGCATGCAACCGGTAAATATTTTAAGGTTGTAGACAGTGACGACTGGGTGGACGAAGATGCACTTCATAAAATATTAGATGTTTTACGCCATATGGAAGAAGATGGAATGGAACTGGATATGTTGATCGCTAACTATGTGTATGAAAAAGTTGGTGCAACACATAAGAAGGTGATTCATTATCGTAACGTATTGCCACAGGATGAGATTTTCCGTTGGGATGATATGGGACATTTCCGTCTGGATCAGTATATTCTGATGCACTCGGTTATTTACCGTACAGACATGTTAAAACTGATCCAACTTCATCTGCCAAAGCATACATTCTATGTGGATAATATTTATGTATATTACCCACTCCCGCATGTACGCAAAATTTACTATATGGATGTAGACTTCTATAGATATTTTATTGGAAGAGAAGATCAGTCGGTTAATGAGAAAGTAATGATCAAAAGGCTGGATCAGCAGATTTTTGTCACAAAGACGATGATTGATATGTATCAGCTTAAAGATATTGGAAGTAAGAAATTAAGACAGTACATGCTTAATTATCTTGCAATCATGATGACAGTTTCTTCTATTCTTTGCATCCGTTCCAAGAATAAAGAAAATCTGGAAAAGAAAAAGGAATTATGGCAGTATCTGAAGAAAAAAGATATGCGAAGCTTTATCAGAATCCGTTACGGTATTCTCGGACAGACAATGAACATTCCGGGAAAATCAGGACGTAAGATATCGTCACTGGTTTATATTGTTGCGCGGAGATTGATTGGATTTAATTAATTTCTACTTAATTCACGAAGCTGACTACCCGGACCGGAATAAAAGTTAGTAATCCTTTCCTGTTCAGGTTCCGTCGGTGGGAAATACTAAAGGGGCAAAATTCTGCTAAAAGCAGGCATTCGAAATTTGAAACTCGCATACGCTCAGACAATCAAATTTTGAATACCTAACGCAGAATTTTGCCCCTTTAGTATTACCAGCACCTCCTACACATTCACAGGAAAGGATTACTAACTTTTATTCCGTGTGTATCTAACGCTATAGTGAATTAATAGAGGAGCCGTAACCGTTGTGAGACCGGAAGTGTATCTATTATATAACCTGTCGCTGGCAGTTTCTTATAAATTAAATGCTTAACAACAGAAAATCCGGAAAATCAAGACTTCCACCACAACTTTCCGGTAACACAACGGTTACAGCCCTCTATTGAATTCATTATCATTGGCCAAGCACGACATGAGAAAGACTTGGTGCTCTGTTTGTCGCGTATATGGAGTGATGTTTAGAAAAACTTAGGGTGTTCAAATCTCCGTTAAAGGCATGGAACGAATTGTTTGAGCGAAGCGAGTTATGAGTGGAATGCCTTTGCTTTTAGGAGATTTGGACATCCTTAGATTTTCTTACATCACGGAATCTTAGTAGCAAATAGAGCACCAAGTTTTTCTCATGGACTGAGAGGCCGCGATAATTAATTAAATAGAAATCTCCCCTAAAATAATTCTCAACAGTGCTTTATCCAACATAATCGTCCGGTTCCAAGGATTGATGATGATACCCTGAATGTTATCAGCTGTAATGGCAGAATTAAATAACTGTTTTATATCAGTAAGAAATGTAGACATTACGCTTCCGGAACCTTTGAGTTCTTCATCGAAGCTGGTAAATGCCGCCCACCATTTGCGGCCGTCATCGGTCTGGATTGCCTGTACCTGGAGGCCGGAGGCAGCGGAAGAGGGATCAATTGCGATAATCAGTTCGCCGTGTTCATTCATACGCCGGCGGATGACAGTTAGAGTATGAGCAAGCATTTCCTGAGATGGTTCCTGTTGAAGAGCTGCAATGGCAGATTCAATCTTGTTATTGCCCTGTAAAGTTTTATCGGTATGTGTATGGTCATTCATAATTGTGCAAAATCCTTTCTAGATAGATAATGGATACAGAGAACCTGTCAATGACAGCCTCGCTTGCATATTTTTGTATAAAAATATACGGACAGCAGGAGAGCCATCCGTATATTAATATAAAGTATTTCAGTTGGAAGAGCAAGCTAATTGAACTCCCATGGAGAAATATATTTATTTGGAGATGAAGCATATCCATTGTTATATTTCACTGTGACATATAAAGAGTCATCACCATCAACCAGTTTCACATAGCAGATATTATCTTTGTTGAATTTGTGTGTGATATCGATGGACTGATTTTTGTAATACAGGATGACGGAACCATCTTTTTCATATTCTATATCCGGAGCATTTAGTTCTTCCATAATTTCTTCTTGTGTAAGGCTGCGTTCGGAGCCATCCTGGTTAAATGCAATGCCGCCTCCGCCAAATTCTTTATTTTTTCCGTCTTTATCTGCATAAGTTCCGGTATAAGAACCGTCAGAATTGATTGTTAAAGTAGCAGTTGTCTGATCTCCGTGGATCCAGAGCTGGACTTTACGTTGAATTCCGCCAAGATCGGATGCGTAGGCTGTTCCGGTTCCGACTGTTACGATCAGGCATGCGGCAACTGCGGCTGCTAATGTTTTTAATTTGTGCTTCCTATTTAAGATACTCATTTTGTCTACCTCCAGGGAAAAATTGACGGAGGCGGAAAGTGTATCAAAAGTCTGCTTGTATTTTTCTTTATTCGTCATCGTTCCATTCCTCCTTTAAGGTTTCTTTGAGAAGAGCACGTCCGCGGGAAAGCCGGGTCTTTACATTGTTGACAGAAAGATGCAGGATATCACTGATCTCTTGTGTTGTATAATCCTCATAGTAAAAGAGATGCAGGACAATCCGGTATTTTTCGGGAAGTTTCATCACTGTGTCAAACAGAGTTTCTGATTCCGGTGTTTCGAAGGTTAATGTTTCCATATATTCTTCTAAGTTGCATTTATTTCTGTGCCAGAATGAGCGGGTGATATTCTTTGCTTTATTGATTGCAACCCGGATCAGCCAGGCACGGATATGTTCTTCTGTATCAAACTCTTTTTTATATGTGTGATACTGAATAAATGTATCCTGAACGACATCTTCTGCATCTTGTTGGTTTCTGCATATGTTAAATGCAATCGCATACAGATGCTTTTGATATCGTTCGATTAAAACTTGTGTTGCTGGTTTCATGAGTACTCCTTTTTTTGTGTTGTATCTACAGAACATGTTGCCGTAAGACCTACAATAAGCATCTCCTTACAAATGTTCTGGCGACTGAGTGGGGCATCAGACGTTCGTTTCTTAAGGCCTTTCACTTATAATACAAATGAAAACATAGAAAGGTTACAAATTAATGAAAGTTATTTTCCAAAGTTGTTTTTCAAAAGAAAACTTTAGGTATTGGAGGTAAGATATATATTCTAACTATATCTTACTATCGAGCATAGGCATTTTACATTTTAAAATATACGACGTAAACTATATTAAGAAAAAATAGCTTCAATAATAAGCTGAAAAAATTAATATCTATTATAAAATGAAGGTGAGTGGTTTTCATTATGTTTTCGAATAAAGATTTGAAGAATCTGATTGTACCGCTGTTTTTAGAACAGTTATTGATGGCACTGGTCGGAGTCGCAGATGTATTTGTGATTGGTTTTGTAGGGGAGGCTGAGGTATCCGGAGTATCACTTGTAAACTCATTTAATACCATATTCATCAATTTGTTTACAACACTTGCTTCCGATGATGCGGTAGTGATCAGCCAGTATATAGGAAGGAAAGAAGAGAAAATTGATTATGAAGAAAAATATTGGAGCACAGCTGGCATTATATCCGGCACCGGTAATTGTAGTAGGAGCAATAGTAAATGATAAACCGACATGGACACTGGTGGCACATGCAGGAACTATGGCGCATAGTCATCTGATGGTGTCGCTGGTACATGCACACTACATTAATCAGGAAATTATCGAGAGTAAGAAATTATCAGTAAATATCGTAGACGAAGCATGGCTAAAAGAAGCTGACCGTATGGGAGTGATAAGTGGAAATAAAGAAGACAAATCAGAATCAGGTAAGATTGATTATCATACATTCAAACCGGTACTTTTTGAATTCCCGACATATGAATATTTTGTGACGGGAGAAAAAGTGGGAGACTGTGCAAAGATGAATTAGAGGTTTTCATCCCTGGCAGATTATGCTATCATGACAGTATGTCAGAAAGCGAAAGGATGGAAGTTTCATGCCGGCGAGATCAGAAGAAAGAACGAATGCGAGAAAAGAAGAGATCATCAATGCATGCGAAATGCTGTATCAGACGATGAATTTTAAAGATATTACGATAAAGGAAATCGGAAATGTCACCTCTTTTTCCAGAACATCGATATATAATTATTTTGAGACGAAAGAGGAAATCTTTCTTGCATTGTTAAAAAGAGAATACGATGCGTGGATTCTGGATCTACATAAGATTGTTGAAGAACATGAAAGCATGGACGATGAGCAGATTGCATCGGCGATTGCAAAATCTTTGGATCAGCGTCATCAACTTCTGAAGATACTTTCCGTGAATCATTATGATCTGGAGGAAAACAGCCGTATTGAGATGTTGATAGAATTCAAAGTATCTTATGGAAATTCACTGAGAGCTGTAATGGGGATTCTTGCAAAATTCAGACCGGATATGGATATTGAAAAGAGACAGGAATTTGTCTATGCATTTTTTCCGTTTATGTTTGGAATTTATCCGTATACCGTGGTGACGGAGAAACAGAAGAAAGCGATGAAAGAAGCAGGAGTTGATTATACTTATAATTCGGTATATGAACTGACGTATACGGCAGTGAAAAAGATGTTGAAGTAATGAAAATATTTGAAAGGAGATAGAAATCATGAAAACATTAGTAGCATATTTTAGTGCAAGCGGAACAACAGAAGGTGTAGCAAAGAAGGTGGCAGAGGCAGCAGGAGCAGATCTGTTCGAGATCAAACCAGAAGTACCATATACAAATGCAGACCTGAACTGGATGGATAAAAAAGCAAGAAGTACGGTTGAGATGAACGATCCGTCTTCCAGACCTGCTACTACAGGAACGGTAGAGAATATGGAGCAGTATGATAACGTAATTATCGGGTTTCCAATCTGGTGGTATGTTGCACCGACAATTATTAACACATTCCTGGAAAGCTATGACTTCGCTGGAAAGAAGATCGCACTTTTTGCCACATCAGGTGGAAGCGGATTTGGAAAAACAGTATCCAGACTGGAAGGTTCTGTGGATAAATCGGCAGAATTCGTATCAGAGAAACTGTTAAACAGAGCAGGTAAAGCGGAGATTGAAAGCTGGCTGAAGAGCTGGATGTAAGAAGCAGGAAGCCTTTTCGGTGATGCAGGAGATAAAATGTATCTGATATCGGTGTATTTTGATGACAAAAGTAATAAAATAATTTCCAATTATATAAATAAAATTGCGCAAAAGACGGGAAATACGTTTATGACAGATAATCATGTTCCACCACATCTGACAATTATGTCTGTAGAGGCAAGAGAGGAAAAAAAACTGACAGAGGTGATGGAACAGTTGGAGAGGTCCCTGACCAAAGGGCAGATCCAGCTGGTCTCGGTCGGAGTGTTATTGCCGTATGTATTGTATGCGGCACCGGTTCTGAATCTGTATCTGGAAGATATGATCGAACAGGTACATGATATGGTAAAGCACATTCCGGAGGTCAGAATGAGCCGGTATTATCAGCCTATGCAGTGGCTTCCGCATATCACACTGGGAAAGAAGCTTTCAAAAGAACAGATGCAGGAAGCCTTTTCGGTGATGCAGGAACTGTTTGTGCCGATGGAAGTGACGGTGGCAGAGATCGGACTTGCGAAGACGAATCCGCATCAGGATCTGATAAGAGTAGAATTAAATGACTGATCGATAAAAAAGAAAAACATGGAAAGCCGGAATGTTATGAAAAAGTACATAGGTATATTAGCAAAAATAACAGGATTCATACTGATTGTGATTCTGGCGGTGAATATCATTCTGCCGCTGATAAAAAGAAATCCGTATGATCGGAAATGCGAAAAAAAGTATTGTGTTATCCACATTTGATCTGTGTCCGGATGACAGTGGTACGAAGATCATTGCGGCATTGTATACGGCGGCAGAAAGGGGTGTGCAGGTACAGATATTGATCGACGGGATCTATCAGAAGCTCTTTTTGGAAAAGAGTCCGGTGTTTCAGGCACTGGCAGCACATCAGAATGTAGAAGTTGGAATCTATAATCCAGTCATGAATCGGAAAGTAAAAGGAAAAGAAACAAAATGATTAACAGAGAAGACATGCTGGCACTGACCAGAAGAATGACAGTTAAGAGAACATCTATGACCAGAATCGCCGGAGGATATCTGGACATGGATGGGTATATAGACGGGACATTTAACACGGGATTTTTAAAATTGAGCCCAGATGAGAAAGAAAAAAATTTACAGATAGCAAAAGTAATCCCATTTGCAGATACGAATCAGAATCTGAAAGAATATGCATTTTCCAGTGAGAAGATGAAAGGTGACAGTATGTGGAAGCTTTTAATGGGAATGCGTGTGTGTGGACTGAAAAATGATGCATTAATGGAGACCTTTTATGAGATTGTCGGGGAACAATATCAGGCAATGGGAGATTATGCGGTCTATGTATTTCATGACAGGTATGACATTCCGGCAAAGGGCAAAGATCATGTCCGCCAGGGGGAATCCGAGGAGATGTTCGAATATCTGATCTGCGCTATCTGTCCGGTGAGTGGAGACTATGAGCCCGGAGAACCGGAGTGCGGCTTTCTTTTCCCGGCATTTATGGATGGCGCAGCAGCACTCAATTATGTGGACGTATATCAGAAGGATCAGGCACATCCGCATACAGAGTTTCTGAAAATGCTTGGCGTGTGGTGAGATAGAGAAAATTTCTTATAAATGAGTTTAATGGTTCCCAATTCCTTCCGGATATCCTATAATATAGTGGATTGAGTTTATAGGAAAAGGCAGGGAATATACAATGCATACAATGAAAAAATTCATCCGGTATTATGCCCCATATAAGGCGGTATTCTTTCTGGATCTGATCTGTGCGGCGGTTATAAGTCTGGTAGATCTTGCATTTCCGCAGATATTGCGGACACTTACAAAGACCTTGTTCGCAGAACCGGCAGACCGTATATTACAGGCCCTTCTCCCAATCGGAGCGGGGCTTCTTGTAATTTATATTTTACAGGCGCTGTGTAAATATTATGTCAGCTATCAGGGACATATGATGGGCGCCAATATGGAACGGGACATGCGGCAGCAGCTTTTTGACCATTATGAGAAATTGTCATTTTCATATTATGACCAGAATAATTCCGGGCAGATGATGAGCAAGCTGGTATCGGACCTTTTTGATATCTCAGAGTTTGCACATCACGGACCGGAGAACTTATTTATTTCGCTGATCAAAATTATCGGTTCGTTCATATTCCTGTTTCTGATCAACTGGAGACTGGCAATACCGCTTCTGGTTCTGGTAGTGTTCATGTTGTTCTTCTCGTACGGGCAGAATAAGAAGATGCAGGCGACATTCATGGACAACCGGCGTAAGATCGGGGATGTTAATTCGAGTCTTCAGGATACACTGGCCGGGATCCGTGTTGTACAGTCCTTTGCAAATGAAGAGATTGAACGGGAGAAGTTCCGAAAAAGCAACCAGGGATTTCTGCGTTCCAAGGATGCCAATTATAAATGTATGGGAAGCTTTATGAGCGGCAACCTGTTCTTTCAGGGGATGATGTATCTGGTAACGCTGGTATTCGGAGGATGGCTGATCGCACATGGGAAGATGGAGGCAGCGGATCTTGCGATGTACGCACTCTATATTGGGATCTTTATCAGCCCGATACAGATTCTGGTCGAGCTTACTGAGATGATGCAGAAAGGACTGTCCGGATTCCGCAGATTTCTGGATGTGGTAGAGACCGAGCCGGAGATCGTGAATGCACCGGACGCAGAATCAATAGATGAAGTAAACGGACACGTTTCTTATGAAAATGTATCGTTTCATTATAGCGATGATGATACACCGGTGCTTTCTAATGTTACATTCGACATTCCGGCAGGAAAATCCGTGGCTTTAGTCGGACCTTCGGGAAGTGGTAAGACGACGATCTGCTCTCTGCTTCCGAGATTCTATGATGTAGCAGGCGGACGTGTTACGATTGACGGAAAAGATGTCCGGGATCTGACACTGGAAAGTCTGCGTAATCAGATCGGACTGGTACAGCAGGATGTGTATCTGTTCTGTGGAAGTATTAAAGAGAATATCGCATATGGGAAGCCGGGAGCATCTATGGAAGAGATTGAAGACGCAGCAAGGAAAGCGAACATTCATGATTTTATTATGGAACTGCCGGACGGATATGATACATTTGTTGGTGAACGTGGAACAAGACTTTCCGGCGGACAGAAACAGAGAATCTCGATTGCAAGAGTATTTCTTAAGAATCCGTCAATCCTGATTCTGGATGAGGCGACAAGTGCACTGGATAATGAGAGCGAACGCTGGATCCAGAAGAGTCTGGAAGAGCTTGCAAAGAACCGGACAACGATTACGATCGCGCATCGATTATCAACAATCCGCAATGCGGATGAGATCCTTGTAGTGGCAGATAATGGAATCGCAGAGCGTGGAACACATGAAGAACTGTTAAAACAGGGCGGAATCTATGCGCATTATAATGAGATGGGATAGGCAGAAGATAAGAAAAACGGAAGCTGCTCTGTGAGTAGAAACATAAAAATTATCAATAAAGAAATTTGTAAAAGAAAAAGATTGTCGTGAAAAGAATCTATGATATAATTTACAAAGATATCAGTGGCAGAAAAGACAGTGCAAAACTGTAAAGGAACAGTAGAAATGATTGATATCAGTGAATAAAAGCGGCCACAGAATAAGGCGGCAAATCATAAGAAACAGAGGTAGAATTATGGGAAAAATCAGAATTGGTATCGTTGGATACGGTAACATCGGACGCGGAGTAGAGCAGTCTATCAAGCGTAATGATGATATGGAATTAAAAGCAGTATTTACAAGAAGAGATCCTGCAAGTGTAAAGATCCAGACAGAAGGGGCAGAAGTAAAGCACTTTGATGATATGGAAGCTATGAAAGATGATATCGATGTAATGATCCTCTGCGGCGGATCAGCAACAGACCTTCCGGTAATCGGACCGAAGGTAGCAGCATCATTCAATACCATTGACAGCTTTGATACACATGCTAAGATCCCTGAGTATTTTGCAAATGTAGATAAAGCAGCAAAAGAAGGAAAGAATGTAAGTATTATCTCAGTAGGCTGGGATCCGGGAATGTTCTCTCTGAATCGTCTGTATGCAGAGTCTATCCTGGTACAGGGAAGCACTTATACATTCTGGGGAAAAGGGGTCAGCCAGGGACACTCTGATGCAATCCGCCGTATCGAAGGTGTGAAGAACGGAATCCAGTATACGGTACCGATCGAAGCAGCGGTTGACCAGGTAAGAAGCGGAAGCGAACCGGAGTTGACAACAAGACAGAAACATTTAAGAGAGTGTTATGTAGTAGCAGAAGAAGGAGCAGATAAAGCAGCCATTGAAGAGGCAATCAAGACAATGCCGAACTACTTTGATGAATATGATACAACGGTAACATTTATCACAGAAGAAGAATTAAAAGAAAACCACAGCAAGATGCCTCACGGTGGATTCGTGATCCGTACCGGTGAGACAGGATGCGAAGGCAACAAGCATGTGATCGAATATTCTTTGAAACTGGATTCCAACCCGGAATTCACAGGAAGTGTTCTGGTAGCTTATGCACGTGCTGCACACAGACTTTCTAAGAAAGGTGAATCAGGAGCAAGAAGCGTATTCGATATCGCACCGGCTATGCTGTCTCAGATGACACCGGAAGAGTTAAGAGCACATATGCTGTAAGAGATAATTAATAAAAATGTGTACAAGTTCTATCGTAGACTATTAATGTTGTGATGGAATATAAGGAGCAGAAGTAAAAAAATCAGGCATCGGAGGCGAAATGAAAACTCGCTTCCGGTGCCTGATTTTGTAGAAATTAAGGATTTATTTAAGATTTCCTGCGATTGCATTCTCGTGATTTGTGCCAGCCTTTTTGTCGGTACAGGCAGAAACAGACTGTTCATCGGTCCGAAAGAATCGATAATGTCTGTTAACTACTGATGATTTTAAAATGAGAGATTTTACGTACAATACCGAAACGTACGATCGGTCAGAATTCTCGCAAATATCAGTCCAAGCGGCAACATCACAATAATCATAATCGCAGAAGTAAACCATGAAACCGCATCCGTCAGGGACATAATCCCGAAATTATAAATCGCACGGTACAGGTAAAGTCCCGGAACCATGATCACGATAGAAGGCACGGTAAGCGAGATTCTTGGATATCCATTACTCTTTTTAATAAAAGAAGCAAGCAATCCGGCAGTCAGAGCCCCGATAAATGCGGCGGCGGCCGGAGGCATATGTGTGAAATCAACAAGTTCAAGCCGGAGTGTATTGGCAATGGCACCAATAAATGCAGCCGTTGCCGCCATCGAATGAGAACTGTTGAACATGATCGAGAAACCGAATACTCCGCAAAAGCTTGCAATCACACGGAAAATCAGACGGGCAGCAGCACTTAGATGCAGTGCCGTAAAATCGGCCGGTTCCAGATGCAGAAGTAAAGCCATGATCCATGCAAATAAAGTGGCAACCATAACGATAATGATTGCATAAGTAAGCCGCTCCAGTCCCGAACGCAGATCCAGCTTTGCAAGGTCGATCCCGCTTGTAATAAATGGAAATCCCGGGATGATGAACAGCATCGAGCAGATATAACCAGCTTCATGAAATTCCGGAATGTGAAAGACAAGTTCCGCAAGTTTCAGAAAGACTGCATAGGTAAAACATGCTGCTGAAACAGAGACTGCTATATTCAAAAACAGTGTGTAATGGTGTTTGATCAGTTTCGTACGGATCAGATTACCAATCCCGGCGGCAATAAAAGCAAGAGCCATCTCAACCGGTCCGCCTCCGAGTAAAAAAGTAAAACCGCAGCAGGCAAGAGCTGCGGCAAGCCCCAGCTTTGCAGGTGAATAAAGAGCATGGATTTCTTCAATTTCATCCAGTCGTTTATGGATATCTTCACCGGTCATATGTGCTTCTTCTTCGGGAAAATGATCTACAAACTGTTCCATGCGGTAAAGCTTGGAGGTATTCACTCCCGTATTGGCAATACTCAACGACTGGGAAACACAATCGTTTCCATCGAAACAGTTAAATACAATGGACATCAATCCCACATCTACCGTACAAGTTACACCAAGCTCTTTGGAAAGCCGGTTCATGGAAGTCCGTACACGCCATGCACCGGTTCCACAGGAGAGCATGATTAACCCAACACGGCCGATGACAGAAGCTTTTTCGATCAGTCCGGCTTCTGCAATCAACACATTACTGTCATCATTGGCGTAGTCATGCCATGGAATCTCCATATGATTTTTTTCCATAATATCAATAAAGTCAGAATTAGTTGTCTGCATAAATGATCGCCTCTGCTTTGGAAACGTGGCGTTCCAGATTTTTTAAGAAATGTGAATTCGGAAGGAAAACTCCGATCTCATCATAACGGGTATTATCTTCAACAAGAGAATCCTGTCCATAGAATACATAGGACATAGGAAGCTCTTTTTGAAGTTTTATGACAATATCCAGAATAGCAGAATAAGCTTCTGCTTCGGTTTCTTTTAATTTTACGGTATCCGGTAATTCACGGATCAACAGTACACCGTTATTCTTTTCCAGAATGTTTTGTTCCGGTTCCATATCGTCGGATGTATAAGAATGGCTGTAGCGGTATGCCTGTGCCAGAAAAATATTCTTTGGAGCTCCGAGATCTGTATATACCTCATGGAAATGACGGTATTCCCGTTCATGAATCGATCTCTTATATTCAGGAAGTAACATTCCATTTTCATCTGTCATGATCATCGGATTCTGTTTTCCGTCCGCATTGAACCGATAGGGAATCAGGAATGCATTTCTTAAAAGATCAAAGACTGTATTCTGGCAGATAGCCATCAGAAAGGCAGATAAATCCCGATTGCGATAAGAATTAAAAAGAGCCTGTGCGAATTCTGTAGATGACGGAGAATCGGGAAGGTCTACCCCATCGTTACTGAATAAATAACTGCAGAATGTTTCCATCAGTTTTTCACATGCCCATTTATCTTCGGATATTTTCTTAAATAAGATTTCTGATTTTTCTTCTCTTGGAAAAAGTGTTTTTTCCTCCATAATAAAGCGCTTCCTTTCATATTTTCATCCGAATAAATTATACAACTGTGATAAAGATAAGTAAAAGCTATAATTAATATAGCGGATATATGATTGTGATATAATAAAGAAGTGAAATCTGAGATTTTTATGCCAAAGTATACAAGAAAGGGTGGCGGTGGCAGGCTATATAGATGTCAAAATATGTAAGAAAAATTGCCGGTGGCAGCTTCTGTAGATAGTCGGTTGATGATTTGAAAGGGATATTTGATATAGTTTAAAACTATGACAAATACACATTTTTTTGTATTATACAAGTTTATCAAAACAAATTATAATAAATCCATCGATCGAGAACATCATCAAGAATATGAAAAATATAAAAGAAAGCCATCAGGGACAACAAAAAAGACAGAAAACCTAAGTCCCTGCCGGCAAGGAGGAAATAATCATGAACACACCATTTCGTTACGACTTTGTAGGAAGTTTTTTACGCCCACAGAAATTAAAAGACGCAAGAAAGAATTTCGAAGAAGGGACAATCTCACAGGAAAAACTGACCGCAGTAGAAGATGAATGCATCCTGGAACTGGTGGCAAAGATTAAGGAACTTGGATATCATGTGATCACAGACGGAGAATTCAGAAGATCGACATGGCATCTGGATTTCATGTGGGGATTTGAAGGAATCGAGCATCAGAAGACAGTAGAGGGGAATACAACATTTGATGCAGAAGCTGCAATGATTGATGATACATACATGACGGGAAAGATTTCAGTAAAGAATCATCCTTTCGTAGAGCATTTCAAATTCATCAAAGCATTAGAAGATGAAAATACTGTCGCAAAACAGACTATCCCGTCACCGGGACAGTTCTATGCATACTTTACCGGGGCACAGCTTTTGAATACAACATTAGAAATCTATGGATCGGAAGAATCATTTGCCGAGGATGTGATTAAGGCATACGGTGAATTCGTGCAGGAAATCTATGCAGCAGGCTGCCGTAACCTTCAGTTTGATGACTGCGTATGGGGCGGAATGGTAGATGCGAAGATGGCAGTTGCACTGACCGGAAGAACAGGACAGAGACTGGAAGATTACAAGAAACTCCTTCTGGAACTGAATAACCAGGTAGTAGCACAGGCACCGGAAGATCTGGTGATCAATACACATGTATGCCGTGGAAATTATCATTCTACATTCTTCAGTTCCGGAGCATATGATTCCGTAGCAGATTTGTTATTCGGAGAAGAAAATGTAAATGCATATTATCTGGAATATGACGACAAGAGATCCGGCGGATTTGCACCACTTGCAAAGGTATCCGGCGATAAGAAGGTCGTACTTGGACTTATAACAACCAAGACACCGGAACTGGAAGACAAAGAAAAAGTAATCGCAAGAATTCACGAAGCAGCAAAATATGTTCCGCTTGACCGCTTATATTTAAGCCCGCAGTGCGGATTTGCATCCTGCGAGATCGGTAATAAGCTGACAGAAGAAGAACAGTGGGCAAAGCTTAAGCTTGTAAAAGAGATTGCCGACGAAGTCTGGTCAGACAGATAAGCCAGAATAGATTGGCCATAAGCCAGCCGATACCGGTAGCAATGGCAGGGGCTGCCAGCCCGAAATGAGGGAAGAAGAACCAGGTTAAGATTACGCAAAGTGCAATCTGGAGCGTACTTCCGGCTAACGTCAGAACCATTTTCCCAAGTCCGTTATAAGTACCGGTGAAGGTTCCGCCGGTATTGATCGTACCTTGTACAAGGATCCGATGGTTGCATTATTGCCAGATGGACACAAGCTGGCAAAAAAAAAGACATTTTCGGCAAAATTTGCAGAGACGGAAGCCTATATTGTAACATGTCCAGGATTAGATATTGATGGAACACGTTATCTGGATAAGCAGGGGATTAAGCCGAATGTACAGTTTTCGACAATGGATATTCAGGCAACATATGCGATGGCGGCAGCGGGAATGGGTGTGAGCATTAAGATCGTTCTATCATCTGGAAGTATGATATACTGATAACAAGACTTGCAAAAAAGATGGAGGTGGACTACATGGATGTTGCAACGATGGTAGCGATTACTAACCTGAATATGGTTACAGTGATGGCAGTACAGGCGGCAAATAATGTAATCACGATCGTAAATGGAGAAAGGATGGAAGAAGATATGGATGGTTCAATGTTAGATCAGTATATGGGAAAAGATTGTACGGTAAGTCTGTTCAATGAAGTAGGAGCAATCAAAGGAAAACTCATGGACGCAGATATACAGTGGGTAAAGGTTGATACAAAGAAAGGGACACAGCTTATCAACAGAAATATGGTACGGAATATTACTTTTGATAATAAGTAGAATGAATAAAAAATAGTTGTTTCGGAAAAAGTCAGAAATGAATAAAAAATGAGTTGACATTTCGTGTATGAGTTCTTATACTTAAATATGTAGATAAAACATGGGGAGCTTGTGTACCAGGCTGAGAGGAAGTTAAGAACTTCGACCCATATACCTGATTTGGATAATGCCAACGTAGGAATGTATAACGTAGATTTTAGGAGAGATGCATTTAGTTGGTAGCTCTCTTTTTTGTTACTATGTGACGGAAATCAGGAACAATTGAATATCGGATAAGTTGAGAGTGAACGAGAGTTCATGAAGGGGTGCACCACCACGGGTGTATTTACTTCGTGAACTCTTTTTTTCATACTAAAGTATGCAAGAGAAGTTGTCAGTGGCAAGTTCGCTGTATATATCCGGGAAAGGAGAACATACATGATTATCGTAAATGGAAAAGAAATCAATCTGACAGAGGATACTACTGTTGCAGAATATCTGGAGCAGAATCAGTATCAGGTAAAAAGAATTGCTGTAGAGTTAAACGGAGATATTCTTCCAAAATATAGTTATTCCGATACCATGTTAAAAGACGGCGACCGTCTGGAAGTTGTGACATTTGTAGGAGGAGGCTAACATTCATGGGAGAAATCGTATCAGAAAATATGACGAAAAATGCGAACGCAAAAGTACTTAGTAAAGAAGAGATTATGGCTGCGCTTAATGAAAGACATTCTCCGGAAAAGCAGAAGCATCTGTCTGCAGGAAGGGTTGCGATAGCCGGACTTGGCGGATTAGGATCAAATGTGGCATATGCACTTGCCAGAATCGGAGTCGGACATCTCCATCTGATAGATTTTGATGTAGTAGATATTACGAACCTGAACCGGCAGCAGTACTTTATGGAGCATATCGGAATGTATAAAACAGATGCGTTAAAATCATTACTGTTAAAAATTAATCCGTATCTGGATATCTATACAGACTGTGTGAAAGTCACAGAAGAAAATCTTAAGACACTATTTCGTGACGAGCCTATTGTATGTGAAGCATTCGATAATCCAGAGGCGAAGGCAATGCTGGTGAATGGAATACTGGAATATTTCCCGGGAAAGAAACTCATATCGGCAACCGGTATGGCCGGATACGGAAGCAGTAATACGATTCGCACACAGAAGTTAATGAAGAACTTTTACCTGTGCGGAGACCGCGAGACGGCACCAACGTATGGAAATGGCCTGATGGCACCAAGAGTTGCAATCTGTGCAGCACATGAGGCGAATATGATCACACGTCTGATCCTTGGAGAAGAGGATGTGTAGGAAGACAGGTAAGAAACATAAGATTCATGCCGCAAAAAAAGATAGATAAATAAAAAAGCATGAGCAGAAAATAAAATAATAGGAAAGAAGGTCCTGATTATGGATAAAAAAGAAATAAAAAATACAGATACATTTACACTTGGAGGAAAAGAGTTTACTTCTCGTTTTATATTAGGTTCAGGAAAATTTTCACTGGATTTGGTGAAAGCATGTGTGGAAAAAGCAGGGGCACAGATTATCACACTGGCACTCCGTCGTGCAAATGAAGGCGGTCTGGCAAATATTCTGGATTATATTCCGGAAGATGTGACACTTCTTCCGAATACATCAGGAGCCAGAAATGCAGAAGAAGCAGTACGTATTGCCAGACTTTCCAGAGAAGTCGGATGTGGCAATTTCGTCAAGGTGGAAGTGGTAAGAGATTCGAAATATCTCCTTCCGGATAATTATGAGACGATCAAAGCTACAGAAATTCTTGCAAAAGAAGGATTCGTGGTTATGCCGTACATGTATCCAGATCTGAATGCTGCAAGAGATCTTGCAAATGCCGGTGCAGCATGTATCATGCCGCTTGGCGCACCGATCGGATCAAATAAAGGGCTTAGCACAAAAGACTTTATTCAGATCCTGATCGATGAGATCGATCTGCCAATCATCGTAGATGCCGGAATCGGACGTCCGTCCCAGGCATGCGAGGCAATGGAGATGGGAGCAGCCGCAGTTATGGCAAATACAGCAATTGCGACTGCGGGAGATGTACCGGCGATGGCGGAAGCATTTAAGAAAGCAATCGAAGCGGGCAGAAGTGCGTACCTTTCCGGACTTGGAAGAACGATTGAGCGTGGTGCAAGTGCATCTTCACCGCTGACCGGATTTCTGCAGGATTAGGAGGCACGACAAATGGGAACAAATCATGAAGATACACATATTAATGAAAGTATTTTAAGCGAGGAGATTCTGGAAGACCAGAAGAAGAACCGGATCGATCACATGACCTATCTTCCAGGCATGGAGGATATCGGATCAGAAATACTCGACCAGGTCGTGGCAGCCATGGAGGCTTATGATTATAATACATATACAGCAGAAGATGTAAAACGTGCACTGGCACATGCAGAGCGCACACCGGAAGATTTTCAGGCGTTATTGTCACCGGCAGCACTGCCATTTCTGGAGGAAATAGCGCAGGCAGCGCAGATCGAGACGAGAAAACATTTTGGTAACAGTGTCTATATGTTCACACCAATCTATATCGCAAATTATTGCGAGAACTATTGCATTTACTGTGGTTTTAATTGCCATAACAAAATCAACCGTGCACAGTTAAATGCGGAAGAGATCGAAAAAGAGATGGCGGCGATCGCTGAGACAGGTCTGCAGGAAATCCTGATTCTGACAGGAGAAAGCCGTAACAAATCTACAGTAGAATACATCGGTGAAGCATGTAAGATCGCCAGAAAATATTTTAAAGTTATTGGTCTGGAGGTTTATCCGGTAAATTCAGACGAATACGCATATCTGCATGAATGTGGGGCAGATTATGTAACGGTATTTCAGGAGACATATAACTCAGATAAATATGAGACACTTCATCTTGCCGGACATAAGAGAATCTATCCATATCGTGTAAATGCGCAGGAAAGAGCATTGAAAGGCGGCATGCGCGGAGTCGGATTCGGAGCACTTCTGGGGTTGGATGATTTCAGAAAAGATGCATTTGCGACCGGATATCATGCTTACTTATTACAGAGAAAATATCCACATGCGGAGATCGCATTTTCTTGTCCGAGACTTCGTCCGATCATCAATAATGACCGGATCAATCCGATGGATGTGCATGAGCCGCAGCTTCTGCAGGTAGTGTGTGCATACCGCCTGTTTATGCCATTTGCAAGCATCACGGTTTCGACACGAGAGTGTGAAAGAGTCCGCGATAATCTGGTAAGTATTGCAGCAACGAAGATATCTGCTGGTGTAAGTACCGGTATCGGAAGTCATGTAGAAGATATCGAAGACAAGGGTGACGATCAGTTTGAAATCTCGGATGGACGTTCGGTGGATGAGGTCTATCAGGCACTTCTGAAACACAATCTTCAACCGGTGATGAGTGATTATATCTATGTGTAACAGGGAGCATCTTGTGTTAAAAACATGCCGAATACAGCTGAAAGGAGTTGTCAGTGATAAAATCTGTAAACAATCAGGACTTTAAAATCATTGCAGTCAGCAATCGGAAATTATGCAACCGCCCGTTTTTAGAGCAGATAGAAAGAGTCTGCAAGATACATCCGGAAGCTGTGATCTTAAGAGAAAAAGATCTGACAGAAGAGGAATATGGGACATTGGCAAAAGAAGTAATGAATATTTGCAGCCGTTATCAGGTGTCTTGTATTCTTCATAATTTCTGGAAGACTGCACTAGAACTGGGATGTACATCTGTACATCTGCCACTTCCGATTTTGCAAAAAATAACTGATGAAGAAAAGAAAAAATTTACAAAGATTGGAATTTCTATACATTCTGTAGAAGAAGCGAAAGAAGCAGAGCAATTGGGAGCTTCCTATCTTACGGCAGGGCATATCTATGCGACAGATTGTAAGAGGGGATTACCGCCAAGAGGATTGGGATTCTTAAAAGAAGTTTGCCGGGAAGTCAGCATTCCGGTATATGGAATCGGCGGAATAAAGTTCGATGAAGAACAGTGGAATGATATGGAAAAATGTGGAGCAATTGGTGGATGTATTATGTCCGGGATGATGAAAATATAGCAGCTGAAATAAAACAGCTCATTTTTAAAAGAGCAGGAAAGCCTTCTGAGTCGGTACTCGGAAGGCTTTTGCTTTGCACTGGCATATAAGTACATATCAGATAGTACTTTACAAACTTATTTCCAAGTGTTATATTAATGCAAAAATGAATAGTTCAAAAATGAAATAAAAAGGAGACCTACATATATGAACACAGGAATCGAATTTGCAGAAAAGCTGTCAAAGGCATACAGTGAGACCTGCAAACCGTTATGCCATGAACTGAATATTCCACAGACCGCATTTGACATCTTACTTTTTCTGGCGAACAACCCAGAATACAAAACTGCCAGAGACATCGTAGAAATACGAAAAATTAAAGCCAATCTTGTATCGGTAAATGTGGATAAACTTGTGAATGAAGGCTATCTGGAGCGGAAAAGTGTAGAAGGTGACCGAAGAAAAGTCAATCTGATCTGTACAGAAAAGTCAAAAGAGATTATCCAAGAAGGACAGAAACTTCAGCAGTCGTTCGTTGAAAAACTATTTGAAGGAATGGATGAAGATACAAGAAAAGCACTTCAAAAAGGAATGGCGCATATGGAAGCGAATATAGAGAAGATGTTGGAGGAAAAGAACTAGATGAATACAATATTAATGATTATCGTAACATTTTTCGCAGGGATGGGAGCCGGACTCGGAACCGGATTTGCAGGAATGAGTGCGGCGGCAGTGATCAGTCCGATGCTGATCACATTTCTTGGAATGGATCCATATATGGCAGTCGGAATTGCACTTTCATCAGATGTACTTGCAAGCGCAGTATCTGCCTATACATATGGAAAGAATAAGAATCTGGATGTGAAGAATGGTCTGATCATGATGGTCAGCGTACTTGCCTTTACCGTTGTGGGAAGTTATGTGTCCAGTCTGGTACCATCTACAACGATGGGAAATTTCTCGGTATTTATGACATTCTTGCTCGGCATTAAGTTCATCGTAAAACCTGTCATGACAACAAAAGAAGCCATGGAAAAAGTATCGCCGAAGAAACGTGCAGTACAGTCGTTAATCTGTGGTGTCATGATCGGATTTATCTGTGGATTTATCGGTGCCGGAGGCGGTATGATGATGCTTTTGATCCTGACCTCTGTCCTGGGCTATGAGCTTAAGACGGCGGTAGGAACGAGTGTGTTCATCATGACATTTACTGCCTTTACCGGTGCAGTTTCGCATTTTGCAATCGGGGGAATGCCGAATATAGCGGTGTGGATCTTATGTATTGTGTTCACACTATTGTGGGCAAGGATTGCGGCAGTATTTGCGAATAAGGCAACACCGAAGACATTGAACCGGGCGACGGGTGTGATATTAGTGGTTCTTGGGATTGTGGTTATGGCGTTTTCTATTTTAAATTAATAGAGAGCAGGAAGAAATTAATATTATAGGAGAGAATAAAAGGTATTAATAGAAAAATAATATGATGTTTTGTTTATTATGCATTCTACAGGGACTGCCGGTGGCAGGTCCTGTAGAAAGAAAAACATTGCTTATGATTCTTTAATATTTCCCTTTTCTATATTTTCTTTGAGTATCTGGTCTGTTACTTTATATAAAGTCTCAGATCCCAGCTGCGTTTTCCGTTGTCTTCCGTATACCTGTTCGGAAGTAACCTGATGCTCACGCCAGTCGCCACCGCCGTTACTGTTATTGAGAAGCAATGGCTGCAGGTTATCCAGGGAATGTGCAAATTTGGATTCCGGTGTCTGGTAATTTTCGAATTCATCAAAGAGTGCAGTCAGTTCTTTTTTCTGATCTTCTGGTAACAGTGAGAAAATCCGTTCTTTGGCAGCATCTTCACGTGCTTTCTGCGTCTTTAATCCTTCTGTATCGTAGGCATAAGTATCTCCGGCGTCAATTTCCACAATGTCATGGATCAGGCACATGATCATAACTTTTGCGATATCGACGGGTTCATTGGCATAATCTTTTAACAGGTATGCCATAATTGCCATATGCCAGGCATGTTCCGCATCGTTTTCACGTCTTCCGTGTCCGGAAAGGTGGGTTTGTCTTAATATATTCTTTTCTTTATCAATTTCGAGAATGAAATCAAGTTGTTGTTTTAATCTTTCGTCCATGATAATTCCTCCTTGTGCGTTCAGTACGAACAAACTATAAGATAGTATAACATAAAAGAAAGCATAATGAAAAGCAAAAACACAGTAAACATATAAAACATATAAAACATATAAAACATATTGACTTAATAGGAAAACGGTGTTAAACTTCAATTATTGAAAGATAAAAGAGAGAAAAGCTCAGAAGGCAGGTGCAGGAAGTAATGAAACAGATATTATGCTTTGGGGATTCGAATACGTGGGGATTAGATGGAGAGACCGGAAAGCGTTTTCCGTGGGAAGAACGATGGACCGGAATCTTACAGGAAAAACTGGCGGACCGAGATATTAGAATTGTTGAGGAAGGTCTGTGTGGAAGAACGACCATATTTGAAGATCCGCTTCGCCTGGGAAGACGGGGAACAGAATTGCTTCCGACATTATTGGAGACGCACACGCCGGATGCAGTCGTGTTGATGCTTGGAACGAATGATTGCAAAACCATATTCGGAGCGTCAGCAGAAATCATCGGAAAAGGAATTGCAAGGCTACTTGAACAGATTAATCAGTATGCAGATAAGATGAAGGTTCTTGTGATATCTCCGATCTATCTGGGAGAAAAGGTATGGCAGGACGGATATGATCAAGAATTTTCGCCAGAATCCGTAGAAGTATCAAAGAAATTAGAAACGGTATATGAAAAAGTGTCCGGAAAGTATGGCAAACGATTCATGCGGGCAGCAGATTATGCGAGTCCGTCGGAAGCAGATCAGGAGCATATGGATGGACAGAGTCATAAGATTCTTGCAGATGCGATTTATAGAAAATTAGAAGCAGAGATTTTGTAGAAAAGATAAAAATCCGTTGTCAGTCAATGGCATCTCCTGTTTTACTGGATTTTCAGTAAAGGGAGCATATCAGGACAAGACAACGGATTTTCTGCTATCTTTTGGATGTAACTTCTGCAACGGATTTTCCGGTGATTAATTCCATTACCGTACTTTTGGCATCGATAGCGGTAAACACTCCTGCAAGAATGAAAATGGCCCCGAGATATCCCATCTCCGTGAGCTTCTCATGCAGGAAGATGAAGGAAAAAATCGCTGCAAAGATCGGTTCCAGGGAGAACAGGAATCCGGTATTCTCCGGTGTTGTATATTGCTGCACAACAGTTTGTACAACGAATCCGTAAGCTGAGGACAAAAGAGCAAGTCCAAGAACGGAGATCCAGTCCAACGCGGTGCTCGGAAATATCGGGGATCCGAACACCAGCAGACCGATTATGGAATAAAGGCAGGTAAAGCCCTGCTGATAGACTCCGAGTGCAAGTGGATCTACCTGTCTGGTAAAATAGCTGTTTAATACAATATTGATTGAATAACTGAAAGCCGAAAGCATACAAAGCAGCGTTCCGGGCTTGACAGCAAATATATCACCGCCGTTGATCAGTACCATTCCGATCAATACGATAATGATTCCAAGCCTGACATGATGCGCCGGAAGTCTCCGGGAAATAACTGCATGAATGACCGGAACAAGCACAACGGTGGTGCTGAGGATGAATCCACTCTGAGAAGCAGTGATCGTATTTAATCCGTAAAGGATTGGCGTAAGGTTTGTAAAAAGCAGAAAGCCGGTGATGGCACTGTAGAGTAAAAGTCTTTTATTAACGTTCAGTAACCTTTTGAAAAATATAAGTACCAGAATCAGGAATGCGATTCCTCCTATGTAATAGTTTTCTTGTTTTTTATTATATAGTAGAATAGAATATAAGTAAAATGCTTCGGTAGCGGTGAAGAAATTTCTGTAGTTTGTAAGAAAAAGGGAAAATCTTTGATTCGTGTATTTTTAAGTAATAAAATATGGAGAAGTGGATAGTGTATATCTATAAATAACAACATTTCAGAAAGGGAGCCTTAGAAATTGCTGGAAAAATTAAGAGAACTTGGAATCAGAGATGATCTGATCCGTGAGATAACAGAATATAGGGAAACATACCCGGTAGAACAAGAATATGGTTCAAGAATTCCGAAACTGGAACAATTTTACTATGGAAAAGAAGTCTGGGAGCAGGCAATTACCGCAATTTTGTGTGGAGAGAATATTCTGTTGGCAGGTCCGAAAGCAACGGGAAAGAGTCTGTTTGCAGAGAATCTGGCGGGAGTATTTGCAAGACCACGGTGGGATGTGTCGTTTCATGTGAATATGGATGCAGCTTCATTGATTGGTATGGATACATTCCGTGGGGGAGAGGTATCTTTCAGACCGGGGCCGGTGTATACAGCGGCAAAAGCCGGTGGATTTGCCATATTAGATGAGATCAACATGGCAAAAAGTGAAGCAATGGCGGTACTTCATGCGACACTGGACTTCCGGCGGACGATTGATGTTCCAGGATACGAACGTATGGAATTACATCCGGCGACAAGATTCATTGCAACGATGAACTACGGATATGCGGGTACAAAAGAACTGAATGAAGCACTGGTATCCAGATTTGTCGTAATCCAGATGCCGATGATTTCAAAGGAAAGTCTGATTAAATTAATAAAAAAGCATTATCCGGACATCAGGGAAGAAGGAGCAGAAGAACTGACATTTATGTTTCTGGAATTACATAAGAAATGTGAAAATGGAGAGATATCTTCCAAGGCTCTGGATCTGCGTGGTCTCTTAGGAGCAGTCGGTCTGATGGAAAAAGGACTTGATATATTTACGGCACTGGATATGGGAATTACCAATAAAACATTTGATACCTATGAACAGACCCTGATTCGTGATACGATCCGTACAAGAATCTCGAAGAAAACGGTGAAGAAAGATTTGTTTGTGAAGTAGCAGGAAAGTAGTGTGTTATAGCATGGCGGAAATAGAAGAACAAGAATTAAGAGAAGCAAAAAGAGCATGCAATTTTATATGGGCGGCAGCAGAAAATTATGAACTTGAACCACTTTTCCTTGCATTTGCATCGAACGGAACGGCAGATATGTATCTGAATCTGATTATCGGTCTGACTTACAAATGGTACGATCAGGAGAAAATAGATGATTTTTTTAATCAGCTGGGAGGAAAAGACCGGGAACTGTATGAAGGTCTTCTTTGGATCGGACTTGAGAATGCATTGTACCAAAAAGAAAGAAAAATAAGATCAGTAATGGAAGAACTGCGAAGGGAGTATGCGCTGGATAATCTGAACCGTTACAGGAATTATAAAGAATATGCAAGGATAGAACAAATCCGGAATGCACATTGCAGAGAAATTTTGGGACAGCCATCCGAACTAATTACAGAAGAGGAAGAACTTCTGCATGCATTTTCCTATACGGAAGAGATGACAACGGATGAGATTCTGGAACAGACACGAGAGAATCTGTGGAAATATTTTTCTTATTGTCCGTCAAAAGCTGCGAAAAAAAAAGGTGTTTACTTTCTTCAGAAAGTTGCCGGAGCATTCCATTCTGTTGGAAAAGTGAGTGCCACATATGTACGGGCGAAGCATTATGAAGATAAAGACGTCGGCAGTGAGGAAAAAACAGGAGTTATAGAGCGGTCAAAGCATTATCTGGTGCAGTTCTCATTAAAAAATGATCCGGGGGAGGCAAGAATATATGTAGAAGCCTGCTTTGGCAAGAATATGTACCCGCAGACTGAGCAGGAAAGAATAGAGCGGGAGATATGTGTGGATAAACATAAGAATTGTCATGTACTCTTTACAAGAGGAAGATCAGGATGGAAAGAAAAGCAGAAGAGCAAAACAAAATTAAAAGAACTTTCGGAAATAGAAAGAAAACGAGAAAGACAGGAAATCCTGGAATTTCAAAAAGAATCTGCCCAGCAATATGAGAAAAATAAACAGTATTATGAGAAGAATCGTGCAATATACAGAAACAGTATAAGAAAACTTACAGAGAAATTACGCATCTGTCTGGAGACACAGGACGAGACATTTCCAGAAATGGCAACGCACGGGAAGATCAATCCGAGAGAAGTATGGAAAGCAGTTTATCTGGATAATCCAAGAGTATTCGAACGGAAAGAAGAAGTGGAGATTCCGGGATTTTCAGTCGATATGCTGATCGATGCATCGTCTTCCAGAAAGCAGATGCAGGAACAGATTGCGGCGCAGGCATATGTCCTGGCAGAAAGTCTGGAAGAGTGTGGAATACCGGCACAGATATATTCCTATTGCAGTATCCGGGGCTTTACGGTGATGCGGATCTTTAAAGATTATGAAGAAGAACAGGTTGGAAATGAATTATTCGGATATGTTGCGGCAGGAAATAACCGGGACGGACTGGCTCTGCGTGCAGCAGGATATTTGATGGAAGCAAGTAAGAAAGCAAAAAGAATTTTACTTGTACTGACGGATGCAAACCCTATGGACGACCAGAATATCGGTGAGGGAGCTTTTTATACGAACAAGGAATATACTGACCAGCCGGCAATAGAGGATACAGCAAGGGAAGTTCAGAGGTTAAAGCAAAAAGGAATCAAGGTCATAGGAATCTTCATGGGAAGTGCAAAATCCAGAGAGGCAGCAAGAGAGATATTCGACCGAGAATTGGTACAGATTCAGAATATTAATGATTTTGCCGGGGCAGTGGGGCGAGTGCTGGGAGAAGTGATGACGCCATAGGGGACGTGAAAAAGTGGCTTTTTCAGTGTCCCCTATGGCTTACAAAGCACATATATTAATAACAAAAGCATCTGGAGTTAATGTATGACCAGTCAGAAACTAGAAAATCTTTTAAATCTTGCACTGAATTCCGCGGAAGATGAGCGGGAAAAATCCTTGAATTTAAATGTTGGATATGATCCGCTTGACCGGGAATGGGATCTGATCATCAAATATTCCGTAAATCTGGACCGAGTCAGGAAGATAGCATCCAAAGTAACAGAACTTCAAAATGAATATGCAGTCATCCGAATTACAGAATCCAGAATCGACATCTTATCGGGAATTCCGGAAGTTGAATATGTAGAAAAACCAAAACGGCTGTTCTTTCAGGCGGCAGAAGGAAGGCGTGTGTCTTGTATCAATGCGGTACAGGATACACGCCTTTCTCTGTATGGACAGGGAATATTGGTTGCAATCATAGATTCGGGAATCGATTATGCGAATATAGATTTTCGAAATGCGGACGGAAGCACGAGGATTCGGTATCTGTGGGATCAGTCTCTGAATCCGGCAGATGGGGAAACAGCACCGGTTGGATACAGCATCGGTGTGGAGTATACGAAAGGACAAATAGATGAAGCATTAAATGCACAAACTGTATCAGAACAGAGAAGGCTTGTGAGAAGCCAGGACATTTCCGGACACGGTACGGCAGTGGCGGGAGTAGCAGCAGGAAATGGAAGAAACAGTGGAGGACGTTATGCCGGAGTTGCCATGCAGAGTGAATTGATCGTTGTAAAACTTGGTAATCCCATACAGGAAGGATTCCCAAGAACGACAGAGCTAATGATGGGGATCGATTATATAATAAGAAAGGCACTGGAGCTTCGGATGCCTGTAGCTGTGAATATCAGTTTTGGAAATACTTACGGCGGACATGACGGGACGACACTTCTGGAGCGGTATATCGATGATGTGTCCAATATATGGAAGAGTGTATTTTGCATCGGAACCGGAAATGAAGCGACAAGTGCCGGGCATACTTCCGGTAGAATTATTTCAGAAGGAGAAGAGACAATCCAGCTTGCAATTCAGAGCAGACAGTCATCGATCAGTATCCAGATATGGAAAGAATATACGGATCAAATAGAGATTTCGATCATCAATCCATCAGGAGTGCGGGTCGGACCGGTACCGGAGATATTGGGACCACATCGCTTCCGAATTGGTCAGACAGAAATACTGCTTTATTATGGGGAACCAAGTCCTTACAGCATTTCCCAGGAAATCTATATAGATCTGCTTCCGGTAGAAAGTTATCTGACAGAAGGAATATGGAGAATTGTTCTAAGTGCCGGGAAGATCGTGACAGGACAATATGAAATGTGGCTTCCAAGCGACAATGTATTGAACCGTGGAACAGGATTCTTGTTTCCAACAGATGCTACGACGCTCACAATTCCATCTTCTGCCAGCCGTGCAATATCCGTAGGAGCATATGACGCAAGGACATTTGCATATGCGGATTTTTCGGGAAGAGGATTTACCAGACTTACAAATATGGTGAAACCGGATCTTGTGGCACCGGGAGTGGAAGTTATGACAACAACAGTGGGCGGAGAATATGCAGCATTTACAGGAACATCCTTTGCCACGCCATTTGTGACAGGAAGTGCAGCGCTTTTGATGGAATGGGGGATTGTGAGAAAAAACGATCCATATCTATATGGGGAGAAGGTGAAGGCGTATCTGAGACGTGGAGCGAAAAAAGTACCGGGATTTGACGAGTATCCGAATGAGGAAGTGGGGTATGGGGCCTTATGTACAGCACAAAGTATCCCCAAAGTATGAAAACGGCTGATTTGAAAAAGTAAATTTCAGTGCCCGAGTAATAAGGATAAAAGGTACATTTTTTTAGTAGGATAATGTTTCCAAAAGTGCTAAAATAAAATTATCATACATAAAGCGAGGCGTAAAACAATGAAAAAAATCAAGTGGGGCGTTATAGGAACTGCCGGAATTGCCAGAAGTTGTACCATTCCGGGAATGATACAAGCATACAACTGCGAATTATATGCAATTGCCGGAAGAAGCATAGACAAAGCTGAACAATTTAAAGAAAAATTCGGATTTGAAAAAGCTTATGGAAGTTATAAAGAATTGTTGGATGACCCGGAAGTGGAAGCGGTATATATTGCGCTGCCAAATACTTTACATTATGAGTGGGCCGTGAAAGCTATGGAAAGCGGCAAACATGTACTGTGTGAGAAGCCGCTTGCACCGTGTGAAAAGCAGGTAAAAGAATTATTTGACACGGCAAAAGAGAACCATGTATATCTTATGGAAGCTTTTGCATATCAGCACAGTCCATATATCGTTGCAATTAAGAAAGAGATAGAAGATGGAACGATAGGAGAAGTTCGTTATATAGATTCCGCATTTATCACATCGGATTATAATAAGGAAAATATCCGGATGAGACGGGAGACTCTTGGAGGGTGTACATACGATCTTGGAGTATACAACACAAGCCTGACGTTAGGACTTCTGAATGAAGAACCAGAAAAAGTCGAGGCTTCCGCAATCTTTTCGGAAGAAAAGATCGATAAGCTGACTTCTGTGGTCATGGAATTCGCAGATGGAAAGAAAGCAGCATTTACCTGTGGCATGACACTTGCAACGGATCAGGACAGGAGACTGGATCGTCTGGAGATAGATGGAACGAAGGGAAGTATTACCGGAACCAAATTTGCATTCAATGGTGAGGGAGAATTAAGCTATACGATTCGTACGGATGAGGGGCAGGAAGAAGTAAAGACGGTAGAAGTTCCACAGAATTATCGCCTGGAGGTAGAACAATTCGGCAGATGCATCGATGAAAATGAGAAGCCGGCGGTTACGGAAGAATTTTCGCTGAAAAATGCGAGACTTGTTGAGAGGATTCTGGAGGAGATCGGATATTAAGATGAAAAAGAATGAAAAGATCAGGACGCCGTTAGGAATCATTTCTGTTTTCAAGAATGAAATACCTGAAAGATATCATTGTGCAGCGGAACCGGAGATTTTACGTATCAGTGAGACGCATATACGGATTCGGACAATAGATCAGGCCGTATCCTGGGGAGAAGAAGTGTATTCACCAAGACTTCATCAGAACTGTATGAATCCTGAAAATATTACACTGTATCCACTGGAGATTGAGTGGAATGGGGATAAAGTTACGGTTTCAGATCATTATGGGATGAAAAGGTGGATAACCGGGGAAAAGTTACCGGAAATTCAAGACTGGAATCTAAAACTGAAAAAATTAAGATGTAATCCCTGCAGAAACTGTGGAAGATGTTAGGAAACGAAAGAAAAGAGAGAAAAATATGAATTATTCAGAATGTATAGAAAATGCAAGAACACGTATTGGAAATTATTGTAAAGCCTGTCCGGAGTGTAACGGACGTGCCTGTAAGAACCAGATGCCGGGACCGGGCGCAAAGGGAGTAGGGGATACAGCTATCCGCAATTATGACAAATGGAAGGAAATCCGTGTACAGATGGATACAATTGCCGAGAATAAACCGGTGGATACATCACTGGAGCTCTTCGGGAAGAAATTCAAATATCCGTTTTTTGCAGGTCCGGTTGGTGCAGTAGGATTACATTATGGAGACTGCCTGGATGATGTGGCATATAATGATATTCTGGTATCTTCCTGTGCAAAATACGGAATTGCTGCATTTACAGGAGATGGCGTGGACAGTAATGTGATGGTTGCAGCAACAAAAGCGATTAAGAAAACAGATGGAATCGGAATCCCGACTGTGAAACCATGGAATCTGGATGTGATTGCCGGGAAGATGGAGATGGTACATGAATCGAAAGCCCTCGCAGTGGCGATGGATATTGATGCAGCAGGGCTTCCGTTTCTTAAGAATATGGAGCCACCGGCAGGAAGTAAGACGGTAGAAGAACTCCGTCAGATTGCGAAGATGGCAGGCACACCATTTATTGTGAAAGGTGTTATGACCGTCAAAGGAGCATTGAAAGCAAAAGAGGCGGGAGCATCTGCAATTGTAGTATCGAATCATGGCGGCCGTGTACTGGATCAGTGCCCGGCGACAGCAGAAGTTCTGGAAGAGATTGCACTGGCAGTAGGTGATTCTATGAAGATATTCGTAGACGGTGGAATCCGCAGTGGTGTGGATGTATTTAAAGCACTTGCATTGGGAGCAGATGCAGTGATCATTGCAAGACCATTTGTGACAGCTGTATACGGAGGCGCAGAAGAAGGCGTGAAATCTTATATCGAAAAGCTGGGAACAGAACTGGAAGATACGATGAAAATGTGTGGAGTGACGAGTTTGGAAGAGATTGACAGGGATTGTGTGTGGACAAGATTCTGATCTGCTAATCCCACATTTTTAGAAAGTCCTGAATCTCCTCCGGGAGTTGTTCTTTTCTCCATGCCAGCAGGATCTCTGTAGTAAGATCTGCGCCTGAGATCCTGCATGATGTAAGTTTTGAAGAAAGCGTCTGCATTGAAGCAGGAAGGATAGCAATACCAAGCCCTTTTTCTGCCATGGTCATGGCAGTGCGGGCATCTCCGCAAGTGAAATATATATCACACATCAGTCCGGCGCGTTCAAAGGCTGCCAGCATATATTTACGATAGCGGTATGAAAGAATCAGCGGCTGTCTGGAAAGCTCTTTAAGCGGGATAGAAGAACGTTCCTGAAGAAGCGGGGAATCAGGAATGCTCATAGCCATAAGGCTTTCTTTTAAGAGCGGCTTTGTTTCACATCCGTTCAATGCAATGGGAGTCCGCAGAGTAGTAAGGTCGATGATCCGGTTTTCCAGCTGGTCTTTGAGTGTAAAGGTTGAGCCTTCGTGTACATCAAAACGCACTTTGGGATACTTCTTTGCAAAATGAAGAAGATGATCGGACATCATTGATACGGTGGAAGGGGTCATACCGATATGCAGAGTGGCAGACTGGCTGGATTTTATCACTTCACGTTTGGCGAGGTCGGAAAGCATCAGGAGATTTCCGGCCTGTTCGTAAAGTGTTTTCCCGGCTTCGGTTAAAGTGATTCTTTTTTTACCACGAAGAAAAAGCGGCACCTGTAATTCCTCTTCCAGCATTTTGATCTGATAGCTGAGAGGAGGCTGTGTCATATGAAGATCTCTGGCCGCACCACTGATGGTCCCGGCATCTACGATAGCACGAAAATATTCTAACTGTTTCAGTTCCATAAAATTTCCTTTCTCTATATGATAAAAATAAAAAATATAAGAGTTATTTATGAACAAAACCATATAAAAAATGTTAAATTGCCATATAAAAACAATAATTTACATATATGATAACCGATGTTATACTGAAAACGCAAGAAAAAAGAAAAGGAATGAGTAAAAATATGAAAAGAGTTGACTTTGAAAATGGAACCGTGACCGGGAATATTCTTGGTGCAGCACTTCCGATGCTCGTTGCTCAGATCTTAAACTTATTATATAACATTGTGGATCGTGTATACATTGCACGTATCCCGGAGGTGGGAACGAAAGCACTGGGGGCAGTTGGAATCTGCTTTCCGTTGATCGTGATCATTACTGCATTTGCAAATCTTTTTGGAGGCGGAGGTGCACCGCTTTTTTCTATTTCCAGAGGGAAAAGGCAGGAGAGAGAAGCCGTGTGTATTATGAATACTTCTTTTTCCATGGTTTGTGTCAGTGGTGTGATATTGATGGTGACGGGGGTACTATTTGCAAGACCGATTTTAATTTTGTTTGGAGCTTCTAAGAGTGCACTGGTGTATGCGTATCCGTATATGATGATCTATCTGCTCGGTACATTGCCGTCAATGATCGCAGTCGGGATGAATCCGTTCATCAATGCCCAGGGATATTCTGTAGTTGGAATGCTTTCTGTTGCAATCGGAGCAGTTGCGAATCTGATACTTGATCCACTGTTTATCTTTGTTCTCGGATTCGGAGTGCGGGGCGCAGCCATTGCGACCATACTGTCACAGACATTATCGGCAGCCTTTGTCCTTTTTTTCCTTACAGGAAAAGCAGAATTGAAAGTACGGTTTTTACGGAAGAATGAGATATCGGAATGTACAGGGTATGCGAAAAATATTGTAAGTCTGGGGATGGCCGGATTTATCATGCAGCTTACGAACAGCCTGGTGACAATCTGTTGTAACAACGTACTGTCTGTTACAGGCGGAGATATTTATATCTCTGTAATGACGATCATTTCCAGTGTGCGTCAGCTTGTGGAGACTCCGATCCATGCAATAAATGAAGGAACGTCTCCGATCTTAAGCTATAATTACGGGGCTCGTCGTCCTACGCGTGTGCGAAAATCAATTGCAGTTCTGGCAGTTATGATCCTTATATATACAGGAGTGATGTGGGGAAGTATTATCATGATTCCGGAAGTCCTGATCCGAATATTCAGTTCAGATAAGACTCTTATGAAAGATGCCGTTCCGGCGTTGAAACAATATTTTGCGGCGTTTATATTTATGGATCTGCAGTATATGGGACAAACAGTATTTAAATCACTGAATAAGAAGAAGCAGGCAATCTTCTTTTCACTGCTTCGTAAAGTGTTCATTGTAGTTCCGCTTACTTATCTGATGCCATATGTATTACATATGGGAACGGATGGGGTATTCCTTGCAGAGCCGGTATCAAATGTGATCGGTGGAAGTATCTGCTTTATCACGATGCTATGTACAGTGATGCCGGAGCTGAAAAGGATGGAAGCGTAAAAGGGAAAAACTTCGTTTTTACCAGTCTGGCATGTTTAAGAAAAATTTGGTAAAATAAAAAAATCAGGAGAGAAGAAAAAAGGCAGAAGAGGAGTGTGACAGAGATGGTTATATTAAATGACTATCTGTATTCCGGAGATACAGTACTTCGGATTCTTCACAATTACATCAAAGATCTGAGAAAAGATGCCAAGAAAACAGGAAATGAAATAGATATGATTCATTGTAATTTTCTGTTGCAGATCCAGGAACTTCTGGAGCATAATGATTTCTTAACTGCGCAGTCTCAGAAAATGAGAGAGTTTTACAAATATATGGCGAAAGAATATCCGTTTATGGCATTTACTTTCAAAGGAAGGATCAAATCACTGATCCGGGCAGAAGAGAAATTCAATGGTTATGTGGTGGAATTCATTTATGATTATTATGAAGAACACGGGAAATATCCGAGCATAGCAGAGCTTAAGAAACGATTGAGTTGCTTTAGAGATTTAATCGCTTACAGAATTATTATTTCAGTTCCCAGATGCCATCTGAACAGTGAAGAAGACAGAGAAGAGCAGGAGCGGAAATACCTGTATCAGATCGCAAATGTACTGCCGGGATTTTTGGAGGAGCAGGGATTTAGTGCAGAACCGGCCATGGGGATAAAGGAAAGTACATCCCCGCTTTTGAACGAATCAGTGAAACCGTATTACAGAGATTATATCTGCAGCCATAGTTCGAATAATTATCAGTCTTTACATATTACATTTTACGATAATAGTTCAAGATGTTATATGGAGGTACAGCTTCGAACCAAAATGATGGATGACATTGCAGAAATAGGCTCGGCAAATCATATCGGTTATGAAAAAGAGCAGGAACATGAACGGGGCAGAAGAGATGCAATCCCGGAAGGAGAGTGTCTGTATTTTGATGAGGCTTATGAGAGAGGAATGAAACTTCTGAATCTTAAGCTGGCTGAACTGGATGTGAATATGTTTTCGGCAGTAAATAACAGTCTGATCAATGACGGATGTGGACTTTACCGTGGAAGGTTGATTCTTCCGTATGAGCATTTGTCCAGATTCCAGAACGACCTGATTGATTAATATTTATGATCACAGGGATAAAAGAACAAAAGTAAGTTTCAGTTTGCAATATAGATCAGAATATAGTATGATGTAATTCAGGGCTTTAAAGTGTAGTGCTTTAAAGTCCTGAGATTTTGAAAGGATATTTATACTATGATAGTTAAATTAATAGAACAAGTATATGGCTTTTTGTGGGGAGATTTATTGCAGATACCTCTTCCGGGAGGCGGTAGTGTCGGAATTTCACTGTTGATCATACTTCTGATACCGGCAGGAATATATTTTACCATCCGGACCAGAGTACTTCCGATCAGGTTATTTCCGGATATGGTAACGGCACTGACAGGAAAGAAAGAAGACAAGAACAGTCTGTCTACTTTTCAGACATTGATCGTATCGACAGCAACCCGTGTCGGAATGGGAAATCTGGTCGGCGTTGTTGCGGCAGTATCCGCAGGTGGTGCGGGAGCTATATTCTGGATGTGGGTGACAGCGCTGATCGGTTCTTCGACAGCATTTATAGAAGCAACACTTGCTCAGATTCATAAAGAAAAAGATCCTTTATACGGAGGTTTCCGCGGTGGACCGGCATATTATATCCATGATTATGTGGAAGGCAGGACTGGAAAGAAGAGAAAGTGCGTACTGCCTGCAGTATTATTTGCCATCTCAGGTTTGATCTGCTGGTGCGGGATCAGTCAGGTAATCAGTAATTCTGTGGCTGCATCTTTTAAAAATGCATTTTCTATTCCGCCACTTTATACGACGATCGTTCTGGTGATCCTTGCGGCGATTATCGTACTTCGTAAGAATGCGACGGTAAAAGTACTGGATCTGATGGTTCCGTTTATGGCGGTGTGTTATTTCTGCATTACGATTTTTATTATTATTACCAATATCGGAAGTCTTCCGGGGGTATTTGCAAGAATCTTCCAGGAAGCTTTCGGAATCCGCCAGGTGGCAGCCGGTGGATTTGGAGCAGTGCTGATGAACGGAGTAAAACGTGGATTATTTTCGAATGAAGCTGGTTCAGGCTCTGCGCCATGTGCGGCAGCGGCAGCAGAATGTGACAAACCGGTGAAAGCGGGATTAACACAGGCACTTGGAGTGTTTGTAGATACGATCGTAATCTGTAGCTGTACCGCTATGATCATGTTACTGGTACCGGAAAAACTGGTCGCTGGAAAAGAAGGAATGGATCTGTTACAGACTGCGATGAGATATCATCTGGGAGAATTCGGAGTGATATTCATTGCAGTGACCTTATTCCTGTTCAGTTTTTCTACATTTCTGGGAATTCTCTTTTATGCAAGATGTAATGTGGCATATCTGTTTGGTGACAAATGGTGCTGGCAGACTGCATACAAAGTATTGGCACTTGTGATGTTGTTCATTGGAGGAATTGCGACTTATACATTTGTATGGGATCTGGGAGATGTCGGAATCGGTCTGATGACGATCTTCAACATTGCAGCGTTGTACCTGATTGGAGGTCAGGCACTCGATGAACTGAAGGCATATGAGGAGTCTAAAAAATAACTGGATATAGATGAAAAGCAGTATTGTATAACGATGAAAAATCGGAATACAATACTGCTTTTTTAGTCTTTTAATACATTTGCCATATCAGCAGGAAGAGGTGCCGTAAATGACATCCATTCACCGGTGATCGGATGTGCAAATTCCATATGATGGGAATGTAAAGCCTGCCTGGTCATGTGTTCCATATCTGGATTATACAGGTAATCACCGATCAGTGGAAAGCCAAGGTATTTCATATGAATACGGATCTGATGGGTACGGCCTGTCTCAAGTTTTAATGAGACCAGACTGTGTCCGTTTGCTTCTCTTATCAGTTTATAATGGGTGATGGCTTCCTCACCGTGTTCAAAATCTACCATGCGTTCAATGATCGTTCCCTCTTTTCGGGCAAGAGGGGCGCAGATTGTTCCGGATGAAGGTGTGACACGGCCCTTTACTACTGCAAGATATTCGCGGTGTACTTCCCGGTTTTTAGTCATGGTAGAAAGGATGCTTCCGCTGACAAGGTGTTTGGAGACCACAGTGAGTCCGGAGGTATCGCGGTCAAGACGGTTGCAACAGCGAAAGATAAAAGGTTTGTCCTGCTTCTGGTAGTACCATGCAAGTGCATTGGCAAGGGAATTATAATAATTGTTCATTGACGGATGAATCGGCATGCCGGCGGGTTTATTGATCACGATGATGTCTTCATCTTCGTAGATAATATCCAGTGGAATCTCCACCGGGGGGATTTTCTCAGAGCATTTTGTTTCACAGATAATGACTTTTAGAATGTCTCCGGCAGTCAGTGTCTGGCGCATATAATAATGGACACCATTTACCAGTATACTTTTTGGCATACGTTTGATTTCGGCAAGATTCTGACCGGAATATCCTTTCCTTCGTAAGAATTGTTCAATCCGGAGTCCGTCTTCTTTTTCGGTAATCAGGTATTCTATTGTACGGTTCATTGCAATTCTCCTGTAGTATAGGTATAATAATGCCAGAAACAAAATCTGGCATGTATAACGCTGATATTTATAACGCTGGTATCCATATCATATCATGAATGCCGTGGATACTAAAGCAGTAAAATCAGATAAATTAAATGTAAAAATAACAGAAAGAGAGGATGAAATGACAGGACTCAGTACACTTTGTTATATTGAAAAAGATAATAAATATCTGATGCTTCACAGAATTAAGAAGAAAAATGATGTGAATGAGGGAAAATGGATCGGTGTCGGAGGGCACTTTGAGGCAGATGAAAGCCCTGAAGAATGTGTTCTAAGAGAGGTAAAAGAAGAGACCGGGTATACGCTTACTTCTTACAGGTTCTGTGGACTTGTAACATTTGTATCGGGAGACGGAGTGACAGAATATATGTCTTTGTTTCACGCAGATGGTTTTGAAGGGGAACAGATTGCCTGTGATGAAGGCGTTTTGGAATGGGTTGATATTAATAAGATACAGGATCTGAATCTCTGGAGAGGAGATAAGATATTTTTAAAACTGATAGCAGAAAAGGTTCCGTTTTTCTCGCTGAAACTCGTTTATGACGGACATGACGGTCTGGTGTCAGCAGTGCTAAATGGAACAGAACTGGATCTGGAAAAGGTTTAGAAGGAATGGAGCAGACAGAAAGGATGAGAGATTGATGGAACAGATCAGATTGGAAAATGAACAGATAGAAGTAACTGTGAATATTCACGGAGCAGAATTGCGGTCGTTGAAAAGTAAGGCTGACGGACAGGAATATTTGTGGAATGCAGATGCAAAATACTGGGGAAGGACGTCGCCTGTGTTATTTCCATTTGTCGGCGGAGTAAAGAATAAAGTTTACAGACATGAGGGCAAAGAATATCCGATGAATCAGCATGGATTTGCAAGAGATATGGACTTTACATTGATAAGCCGGAGCACAGATGAGGCATGGCTGGCGTTGGAGGATACCGATGAAACCCGTAAAGTCTATCCGTTTCATTTCCATTTGGAGATTGGATACAGACTGGAAGGAACAGCTGTCAGGGTAATGTGGAAAGTAAAAAATACAAATGAGAAAAATATGTATTTTGCGATCGGTGCGCATCCGGCATTCTTCTGCCCGGTCAGAGAAGGCGAGAAGCAGTCAGAATATTTCCTGAAGTTTAAGGATGGAGAAGGAAATGCACCGGAATCACTGACGAATACGGTATTCGGAGAAGGCGGAGTTGTTACAACACAGAAAAAAGAATATAAGCTGACAGACGGCTTCCTTTCTATTGATGAGCATTTGTTTGACGGGGATGCGCTGGTAATTGAAGGGCATCAGATTCAAAGGGTCGCATTGACGGATCCACAGAGGAAGGAATATCTGGCAGTAGAATTTGACGCACCACTTGCAGGAATCTGGTCACCACCGAAAAAACAGGCTCCGTTTGTATGCATTGAACCATGGTATGGACGTTGTGACAGTGAAAGATTCGACGGGGAATTAAAAGACAGAGACTGGGAAAATGCTCTGGAAGCGGGCGGAGAATTTGAGGCTTCATACAAAATTATTATTGAATAATTTTTTCAGAATATTTTATAGAATTTATATGGATAACTTTGGGGAATCGGTTATAATAAGCATGTAGTTACATGATAATAGTCATTACGAAAGAGAGGAAATAGATATGGCAGTTATACATTTGTCAAAAGATAATTTTAATGAAGAAGTACTGGAGTCAAAAGTACCTGTAATGGTAGATTTCTGGGCAACATGGTGCGGACCATGCAAGACGATGGCACCGATCGTGGAAGAGATTGCAGAAGAACGTACAGATATCAAAGTATGCAAAATTGACGTAGATCAGGAACCGGAACTTGCAAGACAGTATCGTGTAATGTCTATCCCGACATTTCTGGTGTTCAAAGACGGAGAAGTCGTTAAGAGAGATATGGGTGTGATGTCCAAGGACGAGCTGGAAGGTCTGATTGTTTAATGTGTGAAAAGGTTGATATCCGGCCGGAATAAAATAAAAGGTACATTCCTGTGCAGACTTTAATGCAAGGGAATGTACCTTTTATTTTTATCGCCATGCGTTCGTAAGGAACTGCCAATGGCGGATTTTTTGTAGTTCTGTGTTTGATCCATTCATTAGTGGATTAAATTCCAAGCACATCTTTGATGGAATAGAACCCAGGGCCTTTCCCTTCAAGATAAGCAGCACAGTCACAGGCTCCTCTTGCAAAGCATTCCCAGTTATAGGAGTGATGGGTAATTTCCAGACGTTCGCCCATGCCTCCGAAGTATACGGTATGGCTGCTTGGAATATTGCCGGCACGAAGGGAATGATAGCCGATGGTTCCAGGTTCACGAGGTGATTCGCCTTCACGTCCGTAGACTGCAATATCGCTAAGCTCTTTGCCGAGAGCATGAGCCATGATCTCACCCATCTCTTTAGAAGTTCCGCTTGGTGCATCCTTCTTCCACTGATCATGCATTTCCAGAATCTCGATATCAATCTCGTCTTTTAAAGTTGCAGTAACAAGTTCCAGAAGTTTGTTCATGATATTCACAAGTTTTGAAGTGTTAGCCGCATAGAGCATTGGAATCTGTTTGCCGGCTTCTTCGAAGCGTTTCATTTCTTCAGCGGAAAATCCGGTCGATCCACATACCAGTGCTTTCTTATGGGCAATAGCAAGATCCAGAACTTCCATGGCCATTTCTTTTGTGGAAAAATCAATGATGACATCACAGGAATCAATGATACTTTCAAGGTCATCGGTTACAGGAACTCCGAGTTCGAAGCCTGTCATGGCAACAGTGCCCAGATCCTTTCCGATATAATCCCGTCCCTTTGGTGCTATTGCACCCACCAGTTCCATATCGTCACGACTGGCAGCGACCTGTGTGATCAGTTTCCCCATTTTACCTCTTGGTCCGATTACAATAACTTTCATAATAGTAGTCTCCTTTCATAAACCGGTCATATGTTGCTGAATCATATTTTATATCGCTATGCGTTCTGCAGATTCAGACATTGTATAAACTGTCTTCAGTATAGCACAGCAAGAGGCGGGTGAATATGAAGAAATAAAAAAGTGGATGAAAAGTCTGAAAATTACGAAAAATGAAAGCTGTCAACCAATGGTTGCGAGATTGCAATGTTACATATGTGGACAAATGCAGGAGAATAAGACATAATGAAAAAAATGAATTCATTTCGTATAGATATTATTAAGAAGGTGAGAAAATGACATTAGGTGAAAAGATATATAAGTTGAGGACAAAACGATCTATGACGCAGGAACAGCTTGCGGAAAAAATAGGAGTGTCACGACAGTCTGTATCCAAATGGGAAACAGACAGTGCCATTCCGGATATAGAAAAATTAAAATTACTGGCGGAGATTTTTGAAGTGTCCATAACAGAGCTTTTGGGGATGGAATGCGAAGAAGATACAAAACGTAAAGATGAAAAAGAAAGAATAAAGAATTATCATCCAGGGAATGGAAGGATCTGAAAAATCACGGACAGATAGGGTATTCATATGAATATAAAAACACAGGAAAGTTGTATGATGATTATACAGACGATAAGATTATAATAAAGATCAAATATTATAATAAAGAACTGAAAAAGAATGTAGAAATATGGATAAATCCATGGGAAGGTATAGAATCACGGGAAAAGATACTGCTGAAAGACTGAAAGAAGACCGGGCTTGTAGTAAAGCCTTGAAGTATAGTATACTTAGAAAAGACAGTTTTATGAACAAAAAGATAACGGAGGAAGGAAATGAAGGGAATTATATTTGATGTAGATGGTACTTTATGGGATTCAACCGAAATGGTAGCAGTTGCATGGAATAAAGTGATCAAGGATGAAGGAATAGAACACAAAGAACTTGAAGAAAAAGATCTGAAAAAAGAGTTTGGAAAGCCAATGGAAGCGATTGGTGAAAGTCTTTTTCCGGAGATGCCGAAAGATGAGATGATGAAGCTCATGGAGAAAATGTTGAAATATGAAAATGGATTGGTTGCGGCCGGTCCATGTGTGATATTTGAAGGTGTACAGGAGACAATTAAAAAATTAAGTGAGAAATATCCACTGTATATTGTAAGTAACTGTCAGGACGGATATATTGAAGCATTTTTGCAGTATTCAAAATTAGGAGAGTATTTTAAGGATTTCACCTGCCCGGCTTATACCGGAAGATTAAAGGGAGAGAATATCCGGATTATCATGGAAAGAAATGGTCTGAGTGAGGCGGTTTATGTTGGAGATACACAGGGAGATGCGAATTCGTGTAAGGAAGCAGAAATACCGATGATCTATGCAGCTTACGGATTCGGCGAAGTAGAAAAAGCAGACGCTTCTATTCAATCTTTTGATGAGCTTCTGGATATGGATTTTGACAGATTATAAAATGTATACAGGATAAATGACTGAATTATAGGGAATATAAGGGTAAAAAAGATTGCATTTTACATGGAAAAATACTATAATTCTCTTATATTTATTTCGTAGAAAAATACTAGAAAAGCAGAGGTATAGATTATGAAAAAAAGAGTTGTAGTTGCATTAGGACACAGAGCACTTGGTACGACATTACCAGAACAGAAAGAGGCAGTAAAGAAGACTGCGAAAGTTATCGGTGATTTGATTGAAAAAGGATATCAGGTTGCAATTACACACAGTAATGCACCTCAGGTTGGTATGATCCATACAGCAATGAATGAATTTGCCAAAGAACATGAAGATTATACGGCAGCACCAATGTCTGTATGTTCTGCTATGAGTCAGGGCTATATCGGATACGACCTTCAGAATGCAATCCGTGAAGAATTGATGAATCGTGGTATTTACAGAACTGTCAGTACAGTTCTGACACAGGTGATCGTTGATCCGTACGATGAAGCGTTCTATACACCAACAAAAGTTCTGGGACGTTATATGGATGCAGAAGAGGCAAGTGCTGAGCGCAAAAAAGGTAATTATGTAGTAGAAGAGCCTGGAAAAGGATTCCGCCGTATTGTATCTGCACCGAATCCGGTCAACATCGTAGAGATTGATGCGATCAAAGCATTACTGGATGCAGATCAGGTTGTTATAGCCTGCGGAGGAGGCGGTATTCCGGTGCTGGAACAGGATCATCGCCTGAAAGGAGCAAGTGCCGTAATCGAAAAAGATCTGACTGCAGGAAAGATGGCAGAAGAGACAGATGCCGATGAACTGATCATTCTGACAAGTGTTGAGAAAGTTAAGATCAACATGGACAGACCGGAAGAGGAAGAGCTTGGAGAGATCAGCGTCGCTCAGGCAAAAGAATACATGGAAGAAGGACATTTTGGAAAATATAACATGTATCCAAAATTCAGAGCAGCAGTTGAATTCCTCGAAAAGAGAGAAGGAAGAAGTGCGCTGATCACATCATTTGACAAATTCGATGAAGCACTTAAGGGAAAAACCGGTACAGTGATTAGATAAGAACAGGAATAATTTGCTGAAAATGAGACATACTGTTGTAGAGATTTTACAAGGAGGGATGTTTCATGGAAGCAAAGGTTATAGACGGATGTATCTCCTGCGGAGCATGTATCGCAACATGTCCGGAGGTGTTCCGATTTGATGAAGACGGCCTGGCAGAAGCTTATGCCAAAGTGACACCGGAACATGAAAGTGCAGCAATAGAGGCCAAAGAAGAGTGTCCGGTGGCTGTTATTATGATCGAAGAATAAAAAGGAAAACGGTCTGTATAGACGCAGTGTAGCACTGTGGATGTACAGGCTGTTTTTTTGACCGGAGAAGGGGGCTTTGCATATTTTAAAACAGGACTCTTTATTACAGAAAATGAGTATAAAATGGAATAAAGAGCAGAATATTGTCAAAACAGGTGAGGGAAGATGGCAAAAGTTCGATTAAGTGAATGGAAGAAAAAAGAAGTGATCAACTGCTGTGACTGTAAAAAGCTTGGTTATATAGAGGATTTGATCATTGATGAATGTAAAGGATGCATAGAGGCCCTGGTGGTACCGGAGGGAGGAAAATGGTGTAATTTTTTCGGAGATGGGACGGAGTATATCATTCCTTTTTCCTGCATTAAAAGGATTGGTCCGGACCTGATTCTGGTGGAAATCCATGAAGAAAAATAGGAGAAATTTGTTTGACTTATGTTTGTGGAAAAGATATACTGTATTTGAATATAAAGACAGTATAATGGACAGAAAGGAACGATTCAGATGAAGTGCCCATATTGCAATAATCCGGATACAAGAGTTATCGATTCCAGACCGGCAGAAGACGGGAGTTCTATCAGACGCCGCCGTTCATGTGATGTATGCGGCAAACGTTTTACGACATATGAGAAAGTAGAGACAATTCCACTGACTGTGATCAAAAAGGACAATACAAGAGAGCAGTATGATCGTCGGAAAGTAGAGAATGGAGTTGTGCGTGCTTGCTATAAACGACCGGTTGCAACAGCAGATATTCAGAAAGTTGTTGACAGAATAGAGACAAAAGTTTTCAGCCTGGAGGAAAAAGAGATTCCAAGCAGTGCGATCGGAGAAGCAGTCATGGATGAACTGAAGGCATTGGATGAAGTTGCTTATGTCAGATTTGCATCTGTTTACAGAGAATTTAAAGATGTAAGTACGTTTATGGATGAATTAAAGAAGATATTAGAATAAGAATGAATTGCTTATAAAGTAATAAAGTGATAGAATATAAGGGAGAAGCAAAAAATTATTTGCTTCTCCCTTTTTCAAAAAGAAAACAGATATAGAATTATCTTTACAGTATATGGAAATAATAGAAACAGATAAAATGATAGAAGATGAACGATAGAATAGATTGGGTGAAATAATATGAGAACATATAAGTTAACCATTTCCTATGATGGAAGCAGATATCAGGGATGGCAGAGACAGGCCACAACAGATAACACAATACAGTATATTCTGGAGTGGAGTATCGGTAAACTGGTTGGATATCGTGTGCATATAGATGGATCGGGAAGAACAGATGCGGGTGTTCATGCACGTGGACAGGTTGCAAGTGTGAAACTTTCTAAATTATATGATACCAAGGAACTCAAAGATTCACTGAACAGATATCTTCCGGAAGATATCCGTATTGTGAAAGTAGAACTTGCCAAGAATGGTTTTCATGCACGCAAGAGTGCCAAAGGGAAAAAATACGAATATTATATTGACTGTCGTGAAAAACCGGATGTTTTTTCCAGAAGATATTGTTATCATTATCCGGAAAAACTGGACATCGAGGCAATGCGTGATGCAACAAAATATCTGATAGGACCAAAGAATTTTACAAGTTTTACGGATGATAAAGAATGCAAAGATCCAATCCGTAAGATTACAAACATTAAGATAGTAAGCAGCGGAGAAAAAGTGCGGATCACCTATTACGGAACCGGATTTTTATATCATATGGTAAGAATCCTTACAGGAACACTTCTGGAGATTGGTGCAGGAAAGAGGGATGCATCCATGCTGCCGGTCGTAATTGCAGCAGAGGACAGAAGCCTTGCAGGATTTTTAGCTCCGGCAAGAGGATTGTTTTTAAGAAAAGTATATTATTAAACTGCGCCTATATGGGTGAATCAGGGACAAAAAAGTAAGAACGGTCGGGAGGAAGATATGAAGTTTATATCGTGGAATGTCAACGGAATCCGTGCATGTGCACAAAAAGGATTTATGGATATTTTTAATGAAGCGGATGCAGATATTTTCTGTATACAGGAATCAAAGATGCAGGCTGGGCAGCTGGAACTAGATACGCCGGGATATCATCAGTACTGGAATTATGCTGAGAGAAAAGGTTATTCCGGAACGGCAATCTTTACAAAAGAAGAGCCTCTTTCCGTGAGCTATGGATTGGGAATAGAAGAACATGATAAAGAAGGCCGTGTGATTACGTTAGAGTTTGAAGACTTTTATTTTATTACAGTCTATACACCAAATTCACAGAGCGAACTTGCACGACTGGATTACAGAATGCGATGGGAAGATGCGTTTCTTGCATATCTTAAGAAATTAGAAGAAAAGAAACCGGTGATCTTCTGCGGAGATCTTAATGTAGCACATAAAGAGATTGATTTGAAGAATCCGAAAACCAATCGTAAAAATGCGGGATTTACGGATGAGGAGAGAGGAAAATTTACGAATCTGTTAAATGCGGGGTTCATTGATACGTTCCGCTATTTTTATCCGGATGCAGAGGGAATCTATTCTTGGTGGTCATACCGCTTCAGTGCAAGAAAGAAGAATGCAGGCTGGCGTATTGACTATTTCTGTGTATCTGAAAGCCTGAAAGACAGGATAAAAGATGCGAAAATCCTGACTGAGATCATGGGGTCGGACCATTGCCCCGTGGAACTTGATTTTGAATAAAAACATATAAAAAGAAAAACATAAGCGAACCGTGCAATATTTATTGCACGGTTCGCTTATGTTTAAGAAACAGTATTGTATGAATATCGGTTGGTCAAAAAAATTTTATAGAAATCCGCCGTCAACTCCGATGATCTGTCCGGTCATATATTCTGGAGCATGTACAATATTCCATACCATCTGAGCGATTTCTTTCGGAGTACCATATCTGCCGGCCGGAATTTCTTCTTCAAGAGCCTTTCTCTCTTCGCTGGTAAGCTGATCATTCATAGAGGTATCGATTACTCCGCAGGCAATCGCATTAACCTGAACGTTACTCGGTGCGAGTTCTTTGGCGAGCGCTTTGGTAAATCCGTTGATGCCGGACTTGGAAGCAGAGTATGCAACTTCACAGGAAGCACCGGATGTCCCCCACATGGAAGAAATATTGATGATTTTTCCGGAACGTTTGGAAACCATCGGAGGAATCGCCTGTCTGCAACAGTAAAATACGGAAGAAAGATTAGTTTGAATGATCCGGTTCCAGTCCTCATCTGTCATATCAGTCAGAAGATTAATATAGGAAATACCTGCATTGTTGACGAGTACATCAAGATGTGTACATTCCTGATAAATTTTATTGTAAATTGCCCGTACGTGGTCAGGATTTCCTACATTACCCGGTACAAGTGTACATGGAGTATGGTATTTTTCGGTGATATATGCCCGGAGCTTTTTGAGCTCATCTACAGAAGAAGAGCAATTCAAAAATGTATGATATCCGCGGGAAGCGAATAAAAGGGCGATGCTTTTCCCGATGCCTCTGGAAGCACCTGTAATAAAGATTGTTTTTTGTTCCATAATTTATCTCCCCCTGATCAATTTATAGTGCCAGGATATCCAAACCGCCATGCGCTTGAAAGGGACAGCAGGCGGCGGGGTCCAAAGGCAACTTTTCTTTTATTATATACTGAAATTATTGTCATTTAAAGTATCAGGTGATATTATTTATATATTAAAGACATAACTAATCAGGCCGTATCATCGGCTCCAAAGACCATATGCGATAAAAGAGAGGTACCATTATGATTAATAAGGCAATTGAATTTGCCACGAGAGCACATGCGGGACAGTTCAGGAAAGGAACCAGGAGGCCATATATTGTGCATCCGATCGAAGTGGGAGATATTGTCTCAACGATGACGCAGGACGAGGAGATTATCAGTGCAGCAGTTTTACATGATACGATTGAAGATTGTGAAGGTGTATCGAGAGAAATCCTTGCACGGGAATTTTCGGAACGAGTGGCAGGAATTGTAGCACAGGAAAGCGAAGATAAAACCAAGACATGGATGGAACGCAAGTCTGCAACGATCGAACATATACGAAATGCACCGAGAGAAGTACAGATGGTAGGATTGGCGGACAAGTTATCGAATATGCGCGATATTGACAGGGATTATCCGGTATATGGAGAAGAACTATGGAACCGTTTCAGGATGAAGGATAAAAAGATCATAGGCTGGTATTATATAGGAATCAGAGATGCGTTAAAAGATGCATTTGAGGGAGTAGAAGCTTATGAAGAGTACAGCAGGCTTGTTCATAAGAATTTCGAGTGAAGAAAGTTATGCAAAAGAAGTTGAAAATATTCGCTTTTCTTGCATAGCGGGATGTAAAAAGGCAGGGTATTGCGTAGCGCAGTACCCTGAATTATTCAGAGGTGGTAATAGATGTCGGAAGTAAGAAAACATATGATATTCCATGGAAGAGTACAAGGCGTGGGATTTCGTTATACAGCAAAATATCTGGCAAGATCTATGAATCTGACCGGATGGGTGAAGAATGAATATGATGGGACGGTAGTTATGGAAGTACAGGGAAGAGAGACTCTGATCTTTGAACTCATGAAGGGATTGAACCGGAACCAGTTTATCCAGATTGACTGGATTGATACCGAAGAGATGGAGCCGGAACTGGAAAGTAGTTTTGAAGTAAAGTATTAAGAAGAATTTTCTGTGTACACTGTTAAAATAAATATGTTATACTAAAAGTACTTTAAAAGAGGGCGGATAAGGAGAAAATAAATGGAAATAGAAACAGACAACAAAAAAAGTGTAAAAGGAAGAATCGTAACAGCGGCATGGCAGTTGTTTTATGAAAAAGGATATAATGGAACAACGGTAGATGACATTATTGAATTGTCAGGAACATCCAAAGGATCGTTCTATTATTATTTTAATACCAAAGATGAATTGTTGAATACATTGTCGATTATTCTGGATGATAATTATGAAGTGTTAAAGACCAAGATGGATCCGGATATGAACTGTTATGAGAAGCTTCTTTATCTAAACTACGAAGCACATTCGATGATGGAAGAAAAGATCAGCATTGATCTTCTGGCTTCGCTTTATTCAACACAGCTTGTAGCACAGGGGCACAGATCACTTCTGGATCAGAACCGGACATATTATAAACTGATCAGCAGTGTGATCGATGAAGGACAAAAAAGAGGAGAGATATCGGATGAAGTACCGGTGAATGAACTGGTCAGATATTACTCGATGTGTGAACGAGCGCTGGTTTCGGACTGGTGTTTGAACAAAGGAGCATATTCATTGGGAGAATATTCCAAACAATGTATGCCAATCATGTTGGAACATTTTAAAAAATAAGAGATATACAAAGAACTTGCCAGTTGCAGATCGCGCAGCTGGCAAGTTTTTTATATACGTATTTTATTAATGCATTTTTAATGCGGTGTTACGGCCGGTTCCGAAATGGTCGTTTTTCAAGATTTCAAACGCTTTCTCATAGTTTCCCTTTCTCATATAAGAAATCATTTTTTTCAGATTGTCATTTGTTCTGGGGATTTTCATCCCGTTTCGGATAGAATACTGGCCAATGCGGATCAGTTCGGAAAGATTATTTTCATAGATCCGGTTGATTCTGTCATTGTCAAAAATACTGATAATTTCCATATGCATGGCAGTATCTGCAATCTCCCATTCATACAGATCGCCTGCAGCGGCGCACATACGCACGACTTTCTCTTCAATACGGTAAGAATACTCTTCGTACCGCCCGGAGGTAAAAATCTGACGGAAAGCGGCCCCCTCTAATAATTCCCGTAACTGATAAATCTCATTGATATCTTTATCTGTAATTTCTTTTACAGTCATAGATTTGTAATAGTCCGAGACAATAAGTCCTTCGACCTGAAGCATCTGGATCGCAGTGCGTACCGGGCTTCGGCTCATTTCGAGCTCTTTGGTGAGCATAGCCTCGGTAAGGACCATGCCCGGAGGATAGGTAAGATTCAGAATATTTTCTTTGATGGTATGATAAGCCTGTGTGGCAAGAGACGGACTTTTTTCTGCCATAGTAAATGCCCCCTTCAAATAGTACTTTCACAATAACGTAGTAAGTTATAGCAGTGCATATCAGCTTTTATATAAAAGTATACATTTTCTGTATTTGTATACAAATTATAACGTGTTTTCAAAGAAAATTCAAGGTTGTGTGTTGACTTTTTGAGAAATGAGTGATATAGTCACAGTAGAAATGATTTGTATACAAATTTAAAAAACGTATACAAAAGCACGGAGCGAACATAACAGATTGTTTATGTGTCACGTGCCGGGAGCAAAAAGAATATAACAGGTTAAAAAGGAAGGTAATAAGGATGAAATTAGGATTTATCGGTACAGGTAACATGGCATCAGCAATTATGGGCGGAATTATCAAGAATAATGTAATTCCTGCAGAAGAAATTATCGGGGCAGATCTTTTTGCACCTGGAAGAGAAAGAGCTCAGAAAGAATACGGAATCAATGTAACAGCAGACAATAAAGAAGTTGCACAGAAAGCAGAGACAATTATTCTGTCTGTAAAACCTCAGTTTTATGAGAGCGTAATTGCTGATATCAAAGATGTTGTGACAGACAAACAGATTATCATTACAATTGCACCAGGTAAGACACTTGCATGGCTTGCAGAACAGTTTGGAAAAGATGTAAAGATCGTTCGTACAATGCCTAACACACCGGCTATGGTTGGAGAAGGTATGACAGCAGTTTGCCCGAATGAACATCTTACAGAAGATGAGATTGCATATGTAAAGAGCCTTCTGGAAAGTTTCAGCCGTGCAGAGATCGTTCCTGAGCGTCTGATGGATGTAGTAACAGCAGTAAGTGGAAGTTCACCGGCGTATGTATTCATGCTGATCGAAGCTATGGCAGATGCAGCAGTTTCAGGCGGAATGCCAAGAAAACAGGCTTATCAGTTTGCAGCACAGGCTGTTCTTGGAAGTGCAAAGATGGTTCTGGATACAGGAAAACATCCTGGAGAATTAAAAGATATGGTTTGTTCACCGGCAGGAACAACAATTGAAGCTGTTCGTACATTAGAAGAGCTCGGCTTCAGAAGTTCTATCATCGAAGCTATGAAAGTATGCGAAGAGATGTCAAGAAGCTTATAAGAATAACAAAATATAGAGAAATAATGGGCGGGGATTGCAGAAAATCTGCAATCCCCGCCCATTGCGTACACAGGACAGGTGAGCAGATATGAAAAAAGAACTGGAATATTTTATGATTGATGGAGAATTCGGAGGAAATCAGGACTGGTTCACGAATATTGTTATGAATGTTGGTGGATGTGGAGCTGCAACGGCATGTGACAGCTGTATTTATCTGGCAAAATATAAGGGAATGAAAAAATTATATCCGTTCGATCTTGAACAGATGGATAAAGAAGCATACAAAAAATTCAGTCAGATTATGAAACCATACATCCGTCCAAGAGTTCAGGGTGTAAAAAAGCCGGAATGGTATATTGAAGGTCTGGCAAAATATATTTCAGATGTGAATGAAAAATATGGAACGGATTATCAGATTGATATGGAAAAATTCGACGGGACAGGTACTGCGGAAGAGGCAGAGAAGATCATATGCGAACAGATTGATAAGGGACTTCCGGTACCATATCTGATGTTGAGACATTTGAATGTTGAAAAGTACAAAGATTTCATCTGGCACTGGTTTCTTGTGGTCGGATATGAAAAGAATGAACAGGGTATGTGGATCGATGTGGCTACTTACGGGGAAAAAGTCAGACTGGATCTAATGGAGTTGTGGAAAACGGGCTGTGAAGAAAAAGGTGGAATCGTAATATATGAGTTGAAAAATACGGAGGTGCAGAGCAAAAACGAATAATTAAAATAAAAATGACCATATTTCATATTTTTAACACAAATTCTTGTTAAAATATTTATAACTGTGAAAAAATAATAAGAAAGTGGGATAGAAAAAGTGAAAAAGCGAATCATGACTGCAGGAATGTTGGCTATGATACTTGCGATGGGAATGACAGCGTGTGCAAATGCAGACACGAAAGAGAAGAGCACAACGAAGAAAGAACAGGTTTCAGAGTCTGATGAAAAAAAAGAACAGAAAATGTCAGATAATGAAGCAAATGTAATGAATGAAAAACAGAAAAAAATCTATGAGAAGATCAAAAAAACATACAATGCAGAAGAGCAGCAGAAAATAGCGGACGAACTGGAAAAGAAAAAAGAATCTCAGGAGTATACACTGAGTAATATGCTGATCGAATACAATCCTTTTGGAACCAATACACAGTCATTGTATGTTTATTTTGAGACAGATTCGGCGGTGAAAGTTTCTTATACGATTCATGTAAAGGAGGATGATATTGCCGACTTTAGCAGAAATGTATATCAGGATGAAGAGTATCAGAAAGAGCATGAATTTCAGGTGATCGGTCTGATCCCGGATACGGAGAATACGATTACATTCTATATAACGAATGAAGACGGTTCTACGGATACGAAGGAAATCGTATATGAGATGGGAAGTCTGTATGGAGAAGAGGCAGTACAGCTTGATACGGATGTAAAACAAAGTGCGGACAAGTTAGAAGACGGGCTGTATGTGGTACTTGGAAATGACAGTACTTCTATGGATTTTATGTATTATTATGACAATAACGGAGTCTTAAGAGGAGAAGTTCCTCTTCTGGGATACCGAAGTCACAGGCTTATCTTTGACGAGAATTCGATGTATTACAGTATTTCCGAAAAGAAGATGGCACAGGTGAACCGTCTTGGGCAGGTAACAAAGGTATATGATCTTGGCAATTACAAATTGCACCATGATTATGTGTTTGATGAAAATGGAAATATGTTGATTCTTGCAACTGATACGACGCAGGACAGCGTGGAAGATATCGTGTTGAAACTGGATGTAAATTCCGGTGAGGTGACAGAGGTACTGGATCTGGGAGATCTGTTTGGCGAATATAAAAAGACTTGTGTGAAAAATTCTTCCGATGAACTGGACTGGATGCATATCAACACGATTCAGTATATAGGAAATGGGTCAGTACTTTTAAGTTCAAGAGAGACGTCAACAATCATCAAAGTAGATAATATCTATGACGGGCCGGTGGTTTCTTATATGATCGGTGAAAAAGATTTCTGGAAAGATACTTCTTATGTAAGTCTTCTGCTGAATAAGAAAGGAGATTTTACAATACAGGGTGGCCAGCATACGATCACATATGAGACAGATGAAAGCCTTGCGGACGGGCAGTATTATCTGTATATGTTTGATAATAATATTGGAATCAGTGAGACAAGACCGGATTATGACTGGTCGTCGATAGGTCTGAAAGTAAGTTCTGCGGTTGACGGAAAGAATTCCAAGTATTACAAATATCTGGTGGATGAAAATGAAGGTACATTTGAACTTGTAGATTCGTTTAAAGTACCTTATTCCGGATATGTCAGCAGTGCGCAGGAAACAGGAGATAATGTACTTGTAGATTCGGGATTAAAGGGGACTTTTACAGAGTATGATGCAGATCATAAAGCAATTGTAACTTATAAGATGGATTATGAGAAATTTATTTATCGTGTATTCAAATACAAGTTTGATGGATTTTATTTTGAAAAAAGTGAATAATCCATAAAAATGATATAGAAGTCTTTACGGATAAGGATTTATCCGCTAAAATGGAAGCGTCGGTTTTGCCGGCGCTTTTGTAATGCTATGCGTTCATAAGGAGCTGCCAGTGGCAGGTCCTGTAGATAACAAAAAGAAAAGAGGAAAATAAAATGACAAATCCAATCGTAACAATTGAGATGGAAAATGGAGATATTATGAAAGCAGAACTGTACCCGGAAGTTGCTCCGAATACAGTTAATAATTTTGTTTCACTGGTGAAGAAAGGTTATTATGACGGACTGATCTTTCACCGTGTCATCAATGGATTTATGATCCAGGGAGGATGCCCGGACGGAACAGGAATGGGAGGCCCGGGATACACAATTAAAGGAGAGTTTGCTCAGAACGGTTTCGCAAATAATCTTGCTCATACAGAAGGTGTACTTTCTATGGCAAGAGCTATGCATCCGGATTCAGCAGGTTCACAGTTCTTTATCATGCATAAAGCTGCACCACATCTGGACGGTGCATATGCTGCATTTGGTAAGATCATCGAAGGAATGGATATTGTAAATAAGATTGCTGAGACAGATACAGACTACAGTGACAGACCGCTTGATGAGCAGAAGATGAAAAAAGTAACCGTTGATACAATGGGAACAGAGTATCCGGAACCGGAAAAAGCATAAGAAAAACATAAGAAAAAGAAACGAAACAGCAGAATCATAGCAACTTCCAACACATATGACGCGGAGGAAAATAAAAGATGGAAATGATCCAGACAGAAAAATTAGTATATGAATATGAAAAACGTGATGAAGAAGGCAATGTGATTGGAACATCGCGTGCTATTGATGAAGTGGATATTGAAGCAAAAGAAGGACAGTTTATAGCAGTTCTCGGACACAATGGTTCCGGTAAATCAACGCTTGCGAAGCATTTAAACGCAATTTTAGTTCCGACAGAAGGTTCCGTATGGGTGAATGGAAAGAATACAAGTAATCCAGAAGAACTCTGGGATGTAAGACAGTCGGCAGGAATGGTGTTTCAGAATCCGGATAATCAGATCATCGGTACTGTAGTAGAAGAAGATGTAGGATTTGGTCCGGAAAATCTGGGAGTTCCGACAGATGAGATCTGGCAGCGTGTAGAAGAAAGCCTGAAAGCAGTTGGAATGATCGAGTACAGACATCATTCTCCGAATAAGCTTTCCGGTGGACAGAAGCAGAGGGTTGCAATTGCAGGGGTTGTAGCAATGGAACCCAAATGCATCGTTATGGATGAGCCAACGGCGATGCTTGATCCGGTTGGAAGAAAAGAAGTCTTAAAGACGGTCCACAAACTCAGAAAACAGAAGAATGTTACAGTAATTCTGATCACGCATTATATGGAAGAAGTAGTAGATGCGGATAAGATCTTTGTAATGGATCACGGCAAAGTTGTGATGGAGGGAACTCCGAAAGAGATATTCTCAAGGGTGGATGAGCTTAAGAGCTATCGCCTGGATGTACCACAGGTGACAATCCTGGCAGATGAACTTCGAAAACGTGGACTGGATATTCCAAAAGGAATCTTAAGAAAAGAAGAACTGGTAGAAGCAATTACGCATTTACAACAATAGAACATTTGATGTGAGAAATGGTGAGAAGAAATGACAGACATTGCAATTAAGATAGAACATTTGAATTATGTATACAGTCCCGGGACTGCATACGAAAAACATGCACTCAAAGACATTTGCCTGGAGATTTCACACGGTGAATTTGTGGGAATCATCGGTCATACCGGATCGGGGAAATCGACTCTGATCCAGCATCTGAACGGACTTGTGAAAGCAACGGACGGTGCGCTGTATTATAATGGAGAGAACATTTACCAAAATGGATATGATATGCGTGCACTCCGTAATCAGGTAGGACTGGTGTTCCAGTATCCGGAGTATCAGTTGTTCGAGATTGACGTACTGACAGATGTGTGCTTTGGACCGAAAAACCAGGGGCTGAGCAAAGAAGAGTGTGAAAAGCGTGCGTTGGAAGCACTGAAACTGGTAGGATTGAAAGAAAAATATTATAAATCTTCTCCGTTCGAGCTCTCGGGCGGTCAGAAACGAAGAGTAGCGATCGCAGGAGTTCTGGCAATGCGTCCGAAAGTGCTGGTTCTTGACGAGCCGACGGCGGGACTTGATCCAAAGGGAAGAGATGACATTCTGGATCAGATCGCATACCTGCATAAGCAGAGTGATATGACGGTCATTCTGGTATCACATAGTATGGAAGATATTGCAAGATATGCAGACCGGATCATTGTGATGAACAAAGGGTCTGTAATGTATAATGGTGCGCCGAAAGAGGTATTTGCACATTATCAGGAACTGGAAAAAATCGGACTTGCAGCTCCGCAGGTGACGTATATCATGCATGATCTGAAAGAAAAAGGTTTACCAGTCAAGGTAAATGTAACGACTGTAGAAGAAGCGGCAGATGAGATTATGCAGGCACTGGAGAAGAAGATATGATAAGAGATATTACAATCGGACAATATTATCCGGCAAAGAGTGTATTACACAGATTAGATCCAAGAGTGAAACTGGTGGGGACGCTGTTATATCTGATTTCATTGTTTTTATTCAACAGCATTCCGGGATATGTGATGACAACATTGTTCCTGATCATTATTATTAAAATGTCAAGAGTTCCATTTTCCTTTATTGTAAGGGGATTGAAACCAGTCATCATGCTTCTGATGATTACAGTGTTGTTCAATCTGTTTCTTACAAGAGACGGGGCAGTACTGTTTCACGCGTGGATCTTCACGATTACAGAAGGGGGATTAAGGACTGCGGTATATATGGCAATCCGTCTGATCTACCTGATCATCGGCTCGTCGCTTATGACATTTACAACGACTCCGAACGAGTTGACAGATGGAATCGAAGAGTTACTTGGACCACTGAACAAGATTCATGTTCCGGTACATGAGATTGCGATGATCATGTCGATTGCACTCCGCTTTATTCCAATCCTTCTGGAAGAGACCGATAAGATCATGAAAGCACAGATCGCAAGAGGAGCTGATCTGGAAAGCGGTAATATGATTCAGAAAGCAAAGAGTATGATACCGATTCTGGTTCCGTTGTTCGTATCGGCATTCCGAAGAGCCAATGATCTGGCAATGGCGATGGAAGCGAGATGTTACCGTGGCGGCGAAGGACGCACAAAGATGAAACCGTTAAAATATCATAAAGAAGACAGAATAGCATATATTACTGTAATTGCTTATGTGATTTTGGTGGTGGTGATCGGAAGATGCGTACCGGTGCATATTTGGGTGTTTTAAAATGTATACAGGGACGGAGGAATTAAAAAACCTCCGTCCCAAATTTATGTAATCTTGTTACTAAAAATTAATTGTATCAGATTGTGTGGAGGTCATCATGAAAAGAATCAGAATATTCGTAGCATATGATGGAACTAATTACTGCGGCTGGCAGGTCCAGCCAAATGGAGTTACGATTGAAGAAAAACTGAATAAATCATTAGCAAGACTTACCGGGGAAGAAATCAGAATTATCGGGGCAAGCAGGACTGATTCAGGGGTACACGCACTGGGAAATGTAGCGGTATTCGATACAGAATCTTCCATTCCGCCTGAGAGATTTGCGTATGCATTGAACCAGAGGCTTCCGGAAGATATTGTAGTAGTAAGGTCCGATGAAGTTCCGGCAGACTGGCATCCGAGATATCAGGAGAATATTTCAAAGACTTATGAATATCATATATACAATGCGGCGGTACCAAATCCGTTAAAGACAAGATATTGTACGTTCGTATCGTTTCCAATGGATGTTGAGGCTATGCGTGCCGGTGCAAAATATTTGGTTGGAGAACATGATTTTGTAAGCTTCTGTAATATCAGAACGAATACGCAGGATACCGTCCGGACGGTGTATGATTTGATAATTGAGAAAAAAGACGATGAAATCGTGCTTCGTATTACAGGAAATGGTTTCCTTTATAATATGGTTCGTATTATTGCGGGAGTCCTGATCCGCGTTGGCAGAGGATTCTATACTCCGGAAAAGGTAAAGGAAATTCTGGATGCAAAAGTTCATACTTCAGAGGGAGCGACGGCACCACCGAATGGGCTTGTGCTTATGAAGATAGATTATAATTAATCTTCTATACAAGAAAGTTATTGGTAAAAATAGATTATAAATAATCAATGAAAGGTCGGAAATTTGGACAATACACAGAAAATAATCGGAATAACGTACAAAAATAAAAAATAATGCCATCAAAAGTTAAGAATATGTTAAGATATACCTGTCTGACATGAATTTGACAAAGTCGGACGGAAGGAGAGAATTTATGGAAATGTTATTGTACCTTGTTCCGGTATTTGGAATTCTTGGACTTCTTTTTGCAGCTTATCTGGCAGCAAGAGTAGGAAGACAGGACGCCGGAAACGACAGAATGAAAGAAATTGCCGCTGCTATCAGTGACGGTGCGCAGGCATTTCTGACAGCAGAGTATAAGATTCTGATCATCTTCGTTGCTGTATTATTTATACTCATCGGAGTAGGAATCGGGAACTGGATCACTGCTGTATGCTTCGTAGTAGGAGCTCTGTTCTCTACGCTTGCAGGTTACTGTGGAATGAAAGTAGCTACTAAGGCAAATGTAAGAACTGCAAATGCAGCAAAAGAAAAAGGAATGAACAAAGCACTCTCAATTGCATTCTCCGGTGGAGCTGTAATGGGTATGTGTGTAGCTGGTTTTGGTGTGTTTGGTGTCAGCATGATTTACATTCTGACTAAAAACGTTGATATTATTACAGGATTTAGTTTAGGAGCTTCTTCAATCGCTCTGTTTGCCCGTGTTGGTGGTGGTATCTATACAAAAGCTGCTGACGTAGGAGCTGACCTTGTAGGTAAAGTGGAAGCTGGTATTCCGGAAGATGACCCGCGTAACCCGGCCGTTATTGCTGACAATGTAGGAGATAACGTAGGTGACGTTGCAGGTATGGGAGCAGACCTTTTTGAGTCTTATGTAGGAGCACTCGTTTCTGCACTGACACTTGGAATCGTGTATTATAAAGCTGAGGGAGCAATCTTCCCGCTTCTGATCGCAGGACTCGGACTGGTTGCATCTATCCTTGGAACATTCTTTGTAAAAGGTGATGAGAATTCAAACCCACACAAAGCATTAAAGACTGGTTCTTATGTAGCAAGTGCACTGGTACTGATCGTATCCTGTGTACTCAGTAAAGTATTCTTCGGAGACTTTAAGGCAGCAATCGCTATCGTAGCTGGTCTGATCGTAGGACTTCTGATCGGTATCATTACAGAAGTATATACGTCCGGAGATTACAAATCAGTAAAAGAAATCGCAGAACAGTCAGAGACTGGATCTGCAACAACCATCATCAGTGGTCTCGCAGTAGGTATGAAATCTACAGCAATCCCGATCCTTTTGATCTGCGTTGGTATCTTTATTGCTTACCAGACATGCGGACTTTACGGTATCGCGCTTGCCGCTGTAGGAATGCTTTCTACAACAGCCATCACAGTAGCTGTAGATGCTTATGGACCGATCGCTGACAATGCCGGTGGTATTGCAGAGATGTCCGAGCTTGATCCACACGTTCGTCAGATCACTGACAAACTGGATGCCGTTGGTAACACAACAGCAGCTATGGGTAAAGGTTTTGCTATCGGATCTGCAGCCCTGACAGCACTTGCTCTGTTCGTATCTTACGCAGAAGCAGTACATCTTAAGTCAATTGATATCCTTGACTCACGTGTAATCATCGGAATGCTGATCGGTGGAATGCTTCCGTTCTTGTTCTCAGCTATGACAATGTCATCTGTATCAAGAGCAGCATACCAGATGATCGAAGAAGTAAGACGTCAGTTCAAGACAATGCCTGGAATCATGAAGGGTACAGAAAAACCAGATTACAAGTCATGCGTTGCAATCTCAACAACAGCAGCATTAAAAGAAATGCTGGTTCCTGGTGTCATGGCAGTACTTGCACCGCTGGTAGTCGGAATCCTTCTTGGACCTTCTGCACTTGGCGGACTTCTTGCAGGAGCACTTGTAACAGGTGTTATGATGGCAATCTTCATGTCTAATGCAGGTGGAGCATGGGATAACGCTAAGAAATACATTGAAGATGGAAACCACGGTGGAAAAGGAAGCGAGGCTCATAAAGCAGCTGTAGTTGGAGACACTGTAGGTGATCCGTTCAAAGATACATCAGGACCATCTATCAACATCCTGATCAAACTGATGACAGTTGTATCACTGGTATTTGCACCACTGTTCCTGTCAATCGGCGGATTATTATAAGAACATTTTAGAATAATCATAAAAAGCAGACGATATCTGTACCATCCGGTACAGATATCGTTTTTTTACTCTACTATGTGTACAAGAAGAAATTGTCTGCAATCCAAATATCTATAATGAGCAGCAGGCAGCAGAGTTTGCGGGTGATTTATAAAAAGTTGAGAAAAATATTAGAATTGGGGGACTGGCAACCACCCGCTGTTTGTGATAATATATGTGTCGGGACTTTTATTAATTTTGAAAATAGATAGAAAAGAGGCAATAAACATGACAAAAGTAGATATTATTTCAGGATTCCTCGGAGCAGGAAAAACTACATTTATCAAAAAGCTGCTCAGTGATGTATGGGCAGGAGAGAAACTTGTGCTGATCGAGAATGAATTTGGCGAGATCGGTATCGATGGCGGATTCTTAAAAGATGCAGGAATCGAGATTACAGAGATGAACTCAGGATGCATCTGCTGTACACTGGTTGGTGACTTCAGCAAAGCTCTGGTAAAAGTATTAGATGAGTATCATCCGGACCGTGTAATCATTGAGCCATCAGGAGTTGGGAAATTATCTGACGTAGCAAGAGCAATTGAAGCTGTAGAAAAAGATGCGGACATTGAAATTGACGGAAGAATCACAGTTGTAGATGGTAAAAAGGCAAAAATGTACATGAAGAACTTTGGAGAATTCTTCAAAGATCAGGTAGAGCATGCGTCAACAATCGTAGTAAGCCGTACACAGATGATGACAGATGAAAAAGTAGAAGAATGCGTACACACACTTCGTGAAGAAAATGCAGAAGCAACGATCATCTCTACACCATGGGATGAGCTTGGCAAAGAGGCAATCAGTCATGCACTGACAAAGGGTGCTGAGATTGAGAGCCTGTTTGAAGATCATGAAGATCACGATCATGATCACGACCATTGTGACCACGATCACCATGACCATCATGATCACGATCACGACCATTGTGACCATGATCACCATGACCACGATCATGATCACTGCGATCACGATCATCATGATCACTGCAATCACGATCATCATGACCACGATCATCATGACCATGATCACGATTGCTGCTGTGGACACGATCACGATCATCACCACCATCATCATGCAGATGATGTGTTTACAAGCTGGGGCAAAGAGACTGTTCATAAATATACCGAAGAAGAACTGGATTATCTGCTGAAGGCACTGTCAGAGACAACATCTTACGGAACAATTCTTCGTTCCAAAGGTATTATCCAGATGACAGACGGATCATGGAAACAGTTCGACTTAGTACCGGAAGAGTACGAAGTAAGAGAAGGACAGCCGGACTACACAGGACGTATCTGTGTAATCGGAACAGACCTGAAAGAGGACGACCTTCTGAAATTATTCCACGTATAGGATACTAATAATTGGCTCCATATTATTATGGAGCCAAAAATCACAATATAACCATAAAAGAAAGAGGTGCGAGTATGGCAACACCTATGTTTATCGTTACGGGATTCTTAGACAGTGGTAAGACAACCATGATCAAGGATACCCTGATGGAACAGGAATGGATTGAACCGGGACTTACACTGTTACTTCTCTGTGAAGAAGGAGAAGAAGAGTATCCGGAAGAATATTTAAAAGAAAAAAATATGGCAGTTTTGAAAATCGAAGAATTTGACCAGTTGAACACTGTATTTTTCAAAAACTGTGAAAGAAACTATCATCCGGCACAGATTATCATCGAGTACAATGGAATGTGGAAGCTGGAGGATCTGCTTTCAATCAGATACCCGAGAAGTTTCGAACTTCAGGGAGTATACTCTACCGTAAATGGTACAACACTGGATATGTATCTGATGAATATGAGAAATATGCTGATGGAACAGCTCACAGAGTCTGAGCTGATCGTTGTTAACAGATGTGCAGATGGTGTTAACAGATCCGGATTCAGACGTGCACTGAAGGTACAGAATCCGATGGCACAGCTGATCTTCGAAGATATGCAAGGCAAGATCATCGAGCCATCCGAAGAAGATCTCCCATATGATGTAAAAGGAGATAAGATCGTACTGGATGATGTTGATTTTGGTGTGTGGTATGTGGATGCATATGATCATCCGGAATTATATCTGCATAAAGAAATCGACTTCAAAGGACAGATCTTCCGCCCGAAGGGAATGCCGGACAATATGTTCGTTCCGGTCAGAGAGATCATGACATGCTGCGCGGAAGATGTACGTTATTACGGATATCCATGCAAAGCAGAAAAGAAGATCGATGTAAAAGCAAAATCCTGGATGCAGATCCGTGCAAGGTTCGAGTACGAGGCAGTAAGTTCCTTTGGAAATAAACAGCCGGTACTGTACCTGATCGATATGGAACCAGCCGCAGAGCCGGAAGAGAAGGTTGTGTATTTAGGGTAATTGGGATTTAATTCAGAAAGGCACGACGACCCGGACCTGCATAAAAAGTAGGAAGCCGTTCCTGTTCAGGTTCCGTCGGCGGGAAATACTAAAGCGTCAAAATTATGCTAAAAACGGGCTTCCGAAATTTGCAACTCGCCATTCGGCTCAAACAGGCAAATTTCGAAAACCCAACGCATAATTTTGACGCTTAACTATTTCCAACACCTTCTTCACATTCACTGGAACGGCTTTCTACTTTTTATTCCGTGTGTATCGAATGCCTTACGAATGAAATGGCAAATGCGTAACCGTAGTGGCCTCCACCGGGGTAGACTTCCGGGCATTTCATTTATTAACATCCGCAGCCAGTCACGAGACTTGAAGGAAACAATAGATAAGGATTATTGTGAATGCGGAATGCCAATAGAAAACAAAAGCATAAATGTATTTCGCGCAAGTAGAAACAGAAAAAAACATCCCGTAACAATCAATGTTTCGACATGATTTACGCATTTACGAATAAATAAATTCACTGTGATTATGCATACATTCACGAGCATGAAAAGCTCCAATATGCCGAGTACCGGCAAGGTGTACAGTTGAAATATCTCCATCAGTATAGTCATACAGATGGAGACAATAAGAGCAAACCACAAATAGTACTTTTGTTTTTCGGTCATAATAGTTCCTCCCCACATAGAAAGACTAAACTATAGTTACATTAAATTTAGTAAATAATACCATAACAAGTCTTAAATGAAAAGCAAGAAAGGCATTTTACATAAAATTAGAAATACCCTCTTGCAATCTGAAAAAACATGTGCTAACATTTAAAACAAATTTTAGTATAGTAAAGCGATGAAAGAGACTCTGGACTCTGGAACCTGACAGGAATGTGGTGTCACCGACTGAGAGCACTGCTTGGGGAATGAGGACAATAGGGAACACTCTGGAGCAGACCAGCTGAACAAGTAAATAAGGTAAAGCTGAATGAAAAGTAGGTTGGTACGTAGACTGCACGTTACGCACGAAAAGAGGAATCTTAGAAAGCACTATACAGCTTTGAGATTCAATGCGGGTGGTACCGCGGATAACGATGATGATATCCGTCCCGGGATACAAGTATGTATTCCAGGGCGGATTTTTATGTTTATAACCGTTATTCGTCCCGGGAAGAAAAGGAGGAAAAGAACATGGAGTATTTAACAGGTGTAAAGCCAAAAGAGACAAAAGAAATCAGTGAATTACTGGAACAGGCAGAAGCAGGAGCAAAGGTAAAAGTCAACGGAGCAGTGCATACGATCCGTGATATGGGAACTGTTGCATTTGTGATCTTAAGAAAAAGAGAAGGTCTGCTTCAGTGTGTCTATGAAGAAGGCAGTGCTGATTTCGAACTGAAAGACATCAAAGAAGCAGCAACTGTCGAAGTAGAAGGCGTCTTAGAAGAGAATGAAAAAGCACCAAATGGAATTGAAATCCGTATGGAGAACGTAAAAATCTTAAGTGAGCCGGAAGACGAGATGATGCCGCTTGCAATTTCCAAATGGAAACTGAACACATCTCTGGAAGCAAAACTGAACTATCGTTCCATTTCCCTTAGAAATATCCGGGAGCGTGCCAAATTCAGAATCCAGGAAGGACTTACAAGAGCATTCAGAGATTTCCTCTACAGTCAGGAATTTACAGAGATCCATACACCGAAGATCGGAGCGAAAGGAGCCGAGGGGGGAGCCAACATTTTCAAACTGGAATATTTCCACAGACCGGCAGTGCTGGCGCAGAGTCCACAGTTCTATAAGCAGATGATGGTCGGCGTATTTGATAGAGTATTTGAGACAGCTCCGGTATTCAGGGCAGAGAAACATAACACAAAGCGCCACCTGAACGAATATACCAGTCTTGATTTTGAAATGGGATATATTGATGGATTTGAAGACATCATGGCAATGGAGACAGGATTCCTCCAGTATGCGATGGAATTGCTGAAAAAAGATTATGCAAGAGAGTTAAAAGTATTGGGTGTTGAACTCCCTGATGTGAGTCAGATCCCGGCAGTGAAATTTGCAGATATCAAAGAAATTGTTGCAGAGAAATACAACCATAAGATGAGAAATCCATTCGACCTTGAGCCGGAAGAAGAAGTACTGATCGGACGTTATGCGAAAGAAGAGTGGGGAAGTGATTTTGTATTTGTCACACATTATCCTTCTAAGAAACGCCCGTTCTATGCAATGGATGATCCGGAAGATCCAAGATATACATTAAGCTTTGACCTGTTGTTCAGAGGACTGGAGATCACGACAGGCGGACAGCGTATTCATGATTACAAGATGCTGACAGATAAGATTGCTGCAAGGGGAATGACAGAAGAAGGAATGGAACAGTATCTTGCGACATTTAAGCATGGAATGCCGCCACACGGAGGACTTGGAATCGGACTGGAACGTCTGACGATGCAGTTGTTAGGAGAAGACAACGTAAGAGAGACTACATTATTCCCAAGAGATTTAAGCAGACTGGAACCATAGCGGGGAGTAAGGTATAATAGATATGATACCGGTGATAACATGTCATGAGAGGGAAATCATATGTTTGGAAAAAGATGTAGTTTATGCGGAGGAAAGTTAAACAGTAGAGGAATCTGTACGGAATGTGGGCTTGATAACAGCAAATCGGATAAGAATTACCGGATCAACCGGAGTGATTGTGACGGAATGCCGCTTACACATGTACATGAGGAGAAAGAAAAACACAGACCGGACAGGAAAGCAGATCACAGGGAAATAAATCACAAAGAGACGAATCATAAAAAAAGAGATTACGGAAAACAAGGCTACCGTATGAATGAGTCTGATATGACCGGGAAAAAACGGAGAAAGCATGTGCAGACTCCGGATATTACAAATCGGAGAAGACCATTGAAAATAGTGATTTTGGCAATTATCGTGATTGCAGTTTTGGGTAATCTCTATGAGGAACATAAGTACGATATAGAATATGCAGTTGGAGATGCAGTTCAAGGTGTATTTCAGGATACGGGAGATCAAAAGACAAATGATACGGATGAAACAGACTATGATCATTATCAGTATGTGACTCGGGAAATCTCGAAAGAAGGAGAAAGTGCAGACTATGAACTTGCTTCCGGCAATTATGTGGCAGGTGTGGAGATCCCGGAGGGAATCTATACAGTGACACCGCAAGATGACTATGACACCGTACAGATCGATGATCCTGAGAACAGCATCTATCTGTATGAATATACCGAGGGCAAGAAAGACAAGATTAAGGATATCCGTCTTTATAAAGGAGCGCATCTTACATTAAATTGTAGGACAACAGTAAAACTGCATACCGATAATGCACAGGATGTGGAGGCAATGGAAACGGCCGGACAGAGTAATCCGCTCACAGAATCAGTGGATATCAAAGGTCAGAAAACGTTGACGGCTGGAAGAGATCTCGAACCGGGAATATATGATCTCAGCCGTGTATCAGGGGCTGGAAATGTGGATGTAATCATTTATTCGGACGAACAGGAAGAAATAAATTCATGGAGCCAGTGTCTGTCGGAAGATGGAATAGACGGAGAGACATTCCATTATCTGGTAATTCCAGAAAATGCAACAATGGAAGTGTCAGAAGACTTGAAAATAAGGCTTACACCGTCAGAACAGATTGCATCAACAGATTATTATGGCTTTTATAACAGATAAGTTTACTGAATATAAAGTATAGGGGAATTGATAACATCAGGAAAGAAGGAGCAGAAAGATGGCAAACAAAATATCAGATGAAACCATAGAATACGTTGGTATTCTTGCAAAACTGGAATTATCCGGTCAGGAAAAAGAAGATGCCAAAGCAGATATGGAAAAAATGTTAGATTATATAGATACTTTAAATGAACTGGATACGGATGGAATCGAGCCAATGTCACATGTATTTCCGGTGAAGAATGTATTCCGGGAAGATGTCGTGACAAATGGAGACGGCAGTGCGGAGACACTGGCGAATGCACCGTTGGAAAAAGACCAGAGCTTCAAAGTACCAAAGACGATCGGATAGGAGGAAAACGGTTATGGATATTACAAGTCTTACAGCAGTAGAGCTTGGAAAGAAGATCAAAGCAAAAGAAATATCTGTTGTGGAAGCCGTGAAAGCCTCCATTGCACAGATTGAAAAAGTAGAAAAAGATGTAAATAGTTTTGTAACACTTGATAAAGAGGGTGCATTAAAGCGTGCAGAAGAAGTGCAGACATTGATTGATGATGGAACACTTACAGGACCGCTTGCAGGTGTACCGGTGGCGATCAAAGATAACATGTGTACGAAAGGAATGCTGACAACCTGTAGTTCGAAGATTCTCGGCAACTTCCAACCGATGTTTACCGCAGAGGCAGTTAAGAATCTGGAAGCAGCAGGAGCAGTTATCTTAGGAAAGACGAACATGGATGAATTTGCCATGGGAAGTACGACAGAGACTTCTCATTTCGGACCGACAAAGAACCCGTGGAATTTAGAGCATGTTCCGGGGGGATCTTCGGGAGGAAGCTGTGCAGCGGTTGCAGCAGAAGAAGCACCATATGCACTTGGATCCGATACAGGCGGATCTATCCGTCAGCCAAGTTCGTTCTGTGGTGTAGTCGGAATCAAACCAACATATGGAACGGTATCCCGTTACGGACTGATCGCTTATGGTTCTTCACTGGATCAGATCGGGCCGGTTGCGAAAGATGTGACGGACTGTGCAACAATCTTAGAGACGATTGCATCCTATGATCCAAAGGACAGTACATCGATCAAACGCGAAAGCTATGATTTCACATCTGCACTGGTAGATGATGTAAAAGGCATGAGAATCGGTATCCCGAAAGATTATTTTGGAGATGGACTGGACGCTGAGGTGAAAGAAAATATTTTACAGGCAGTGAAAGTACTGGAAGAAAAAGGTGCGGTTGTAGAAGAATTTGACTTAAGTCTTGTAAAATATGCGATCCCTGCATATTATGTCATTGCATCCGCTGAGGCAAGCTCCAACCTTGCCAGATTCGATGGTGTGAAATATGGTTACCGTACAGAAGAATATGAAGGCCTTCACAATATGTATAAGAAATCCCGTTCTGAAGGTTTCGGACCGGAAGTAAAGAGAAGAATCATGCTTGGTTCATTCGTTCTGAGCTCCGGATATTATGACGCATACTATCTGAAAGCATTGAAAACAAAAGCGTTAATTAAGAAAGCATTTGATAAAGCGTTTGAAAAATATGATGTGATCGTAGCTCCGGCGGCTCCGACGACAGCACCGGAACTTGGAAAGAGCTTAAGTGATCCGATCAAGATGTATCTGGGAGACATTTACACAATTTCTGTCAACCTGGCAGGTCTTCCGGGAATCACAATTCCGGTAGGAAAAGATTCCAAAGGACTTCCGGTAGGTATGCAGTTGATCGGAAATTGTTTCGAAGAAAACAAAATCATTCAGACCGCATATACATTTGAACAGACGAAGGCATATGAAGCACCAGAACTTGCAAAGGAGGACAGATAGTCATGGCAAAACAGTATGAGACAGTCATTGGACTTGAGGTCCATGTAGAACTTGCAACAAAGACAAAAATCTTCTGCGGATGCAGCACGGCATTCGGAGGAGCACCGAATACACATACATGCCCGGTTTGTACCGGTATGCCTGGATCACTTCCGGTATTAAATAAACAAGTTGTAGAATATGCAATGGGAATCGGACTTGCAACACATTGTGATATTACAAGAGTGTGCAAATTCGACCGTAAGAACTATTTTTATCCGGATAACCCGCAGAATTATCAGATTTCACAGCTCTATCAGCCAATCGCAAGAAATGGATATGTAGAGATCACAGTTGGTGATACAAAGAAGAAAGTCCGCATCCATGAGATGCATATGGAAGAAGATGCCGGAAAGCTGGTTCATGATGAATGGGATGATACATCTCTGGTAGATTTTAACCGAAGTGGTGTGCCGCTTGTAGAGATCGTATCCGAGCCGGACATGCGTTCATCAGAAGAAGTTATCGCTTATCTGGAAAAATTAAGAACGATCATCCAGTATCTTGGAGCATCTGATTGTAAGCTCCAGGAAGGTTCGATGAGAGCGGATGTCAACTTATCCGTAAGAGAAGTGGGAACCCAGGAGTTCGGAACCAGAACAGAGATGAAGAACTTGAACTCATTCAAGGCAATCGCAAGAGCCATTGAAGGAGAAAGAGAGCGTCAGATCGAACTTATCGAAGAAGGAAAAGCTGTTATCCAGGAGACCAGAAGATGGGATGACAATAAAGAATCATCTCACGCAATGCGTTCCAAAGAAGATGCTCAGGATTATCGTTATTTCCCGGAACCGGATCTTGTACCGATCGTGATCGACGATGAGTGGATTGAAAAGATCAAAGCAAAACAGCCGGAATTTCGTGATGAAAAACTGGAACGTTATAAGAAAGAGTTCGATATTCCACAGTACGATGCAGAAATTCTCACAGAGTCCAAGCATATGGCGGATATCTTTGAAGAGACAACAGCAATTTGTGGAAAACCGAAGAAAGTATCCAACTGGCTGATGGTAGAAACCATGCGTCTGTTAAAAGAACACGGCATGGAACCGGAAGATATCAGCTTCTCACCGGCAAATCTTGCAAAACTGATCGGGCTTACAGAAGCAGGAACCATCAACAGTTCCGTTGCCAAAGAAGTGTTCGAACAGGTATTTGAAAAAGATGTAGATCCGGAAAGTTATGTAGAAGAACACGGATTAAAGACAGTCAATGATGAAGGCGCACTGGAAGAAGTGTTAAAAGAAGTCATTGCGAAGAATCCAAAAGCCATTGCCGATTACAAAGGCGGCAAAGAAAAAGCACTCGGCGCATTGGTCGGACAGACTATGAAAGCCATGAAAGGAAAGGCAAATCCTGGAATGGTGAATCAGAAATTGCGGGAGATGTTGAAGTAATTTTCTATTTAATGCATCATGGCGGCTGTCACCGACCGGAATAAAACTACAAGGT
>ERZ832973.97-NODE-97-length-114461-cov-13.036082_pt1 | contig 114461 bp, 90 predicted proteins | sample MGYA00519950_ERZ832973 | MGnify/ENA primary metagenome ERZ832973 (study PRJEB31850, sample SAMEA3708734) | human gut metagenome | biome: human gut; feature: human-associated habitat; material: faeces | place: China | collected 2014 ... | reverse complement strand
CAAAGAGGAAGGAAAACCGCAGGTTGTCCTTCCTTTTTGCCCCCGCGGCGGGCGCGGCAAACTCCCGCGCTCCGCAGAGCGCAACTCCCTCGCTGAACCTCAGCGAAAAACCTCCCGCCCGTTAGGGGCGAACACGCTTACGCAGTTCGCATACCCCGCTCAGCCGGTGCAGAAAAAAGACTGCCGCCCGGATAGGGCGAATCCGCCTGCGGCAGTCCGTGTGCCCCGCTCAGCCGATGCAGAAAAATTCGTGTCGAATTGATAAATCAAACGCATCTAATTAAAGCATATCCTAAAAAAACAGCACTGTCAACGCAATAAAAATTACAAAATGTAAACAATTTGTATATGTCAGCGCACTTTGTGGGAATTTGTGCAATAAGGATTGACAACCATCTTCTACTATTGTAGAATATAAGCAATAAAAGGTGTTTTACATTTGTAGAATAGAAGGAGGGTTAGACTATGCGAAACGACAAGCGATTGCCCGATGCGGAGCTGGAGGTCATGCAGACAATCTGGTCTCTGGGCACACAGGTCACGGCGGCCGAGGTGCAGCAGCACGCGGATAAGGATTGGAAAATGACCAGCGTGCTCACGTTCCTGTCCCGCCTGTGCGACAAGGGATTTCTTTCCTGCACGAAGGAGGGACGGCAAAACCTGTACACGCCGCTCGTCAGCGAGGAGGACTACCGTCAGCGCGAGAGCGTCGGTTTTCTGCGCCGGCTGTGCGGCGGCTCGGTGAAAAATCTGGTCGCGAGTCTGTCGGATGCGGGCGCACTGACCGAGCAGGACATCGACGAGCTGCGCGCGTTCCTCGACAGGCAGGCGCACTAAGGAGGGGATCTTATGCTGCAATTCTCGGAAAAACTGCTCAACAATCTGATGCAGATTGGCTTGACCGTATCGTTGGCGGCGCTCGTGCCGCTCATTCTGCGGCGGCTGATGAAAAAGCGTTATCCGGCCCGTATGGTATGTGTTGTGTGGGCGATTCTCGCGCTGCGGCTGCTCGTTCCGGTGCAGCTGACACTGCCGCAGGCGCCGGTGCAGGTCATGCCGCGCACCAACTATGTGGTGCAGAGCAACCAGACGGCGTTCCGGCAGGCCGGACTGCCGGTTGCGCAGAACCCAGCCCGATGGGTGACGGGCACGCAGGCGCAAATGCTCAGCGCGGCAGACACCGGCACGGTCAAGACCGTGGATATTACCGACATTCTGCTGACGCTGTGGCTGGCTGGTGTTATTTCCTGTATACTCTGGCAGGGGATTGGCTATTACCGGCTGATACGCAGCCTGAAAGGTAAGTCCCGTTCGGTCGAACGTGCGGATCTGCACACGATTTTGCAGGAGCAGTGCGCCGATCTGGTTATTGACCGGGAAATCCCACTGCGGGTATCTGCGGCGGCGGACTGCCCGATGCTGGCCGGATTTATCCATCCGACGCTGTATTTGCCGGATGAGCGCATTTCCCGGATGGACGCGGCGTTCATTTTCCGCCACGAGCTGACGCATTACAAGCACGGTGATCTGTGGCTCAAGCTGCTGCTTCTGGCGGCACGCTGCCTGCACTGGTTCAATCCGCTGGTGCATCTGATCGCGCGATTCGCGCAGGAGGACATTGAGGCGGCGTGCGACGACGCGGTTGTTCGCGGACACGACGGCGCGTACCGCAGAGCCTATGGCGAGACCATCCTGCGGTCGGCTATCGCGCAGGCGCAAAAGAGAAAGGCTTTGGTATCCTGCTTCGGTGATGACAAAAAGACGCTCATGCGCCGGTTTGAGGGACTGTTTGACAAGTCGGTCAAAAAACGCGGTGTCGCGCTCGTTGTGATGATCGCGCTTCTGGTCGGTTCGCTTGGCTGCACGATCGCGGTCGGCGACAACGATAAGGGCCTAACGAAAGAGCTGCGTATACAGCTGGCACAAAAACAGGCGAATGAGGCAGAAAACCTCGGTTATACGGTCAAACTGGACGGGAAAGACACCTATTTGATCACGGATAGAGAGTTCAGTGATAATCCGGGCGAAACCATTCCCGGACGTGTGGTACAAAAGCTGACCTTTGCAAAACAGGATGGAGAGTGGGCCGTATCGAACAGCGAAATTGTGCCGGAAAACGGCCGCGTGACTTCTCTGGATGAATTTAAGCTGTTGTATGAGAATGACCTCGGTCTGCCGGATTTTCTCTCGGACAGTAACCAGTGGAAAATCACAAACGGCTACAATATCAGCGACCCAGTAAATGCAGCAGAAGTGTTGCTCGGTATTTTTCCAGCGGCCAGTCAGGTTGAGGGCAGCGACGAAGAATCCGCACCGTACAACGACATCCGCAAGGTGACATTCACGTTTAAGGATAACAGCAAGGTTGTTGTCACCATGATAAACCAGTTCGGTCAGGGCTGGCTGCCGCAGGACTGGACGGACGGCAGCGGCGTTCGTTCCCGCACCGCGGCGGACCTCGCGCAGCAGTATGCCCGCGGTGTGCTGCACAAGAGTGCGCAGTATATTTTCCCGATTTTGACGCCGGACGGTCAGACAGACCTTATCAGCCAGCAGACTGCCATGACCGGCGGGGAGCAGTGGACTTGGAAATACGGGCCGTCCTCGCCGTCTGCAACGGATTTCGTGCTTGTACCCACCGATGACGAAAACAGCTGCTACGTTGTATTCCGTCTGTCTGGCAGCGGCGTGAATGATGCGCGCTCGGCGTACACCGTGCAGACCATCCGCGAGAACAAAAACAGCTCGGTGATCGGCGATATCCTCGAACTCAGTACGGACAGCATGACGCAGAGCGAATTGTTCCGGACGTACTATGCGACCGGTCTGTCGTGGCCGGATTTGCCTGATGAAGTCGGCAATTTCAGTGGCAAAGACCGCCTGAACGCGGAAGAAGCCGCTAAGGACGCGTTCTACTACTTCGGCAGCAATCTGGAGCAGGACATGAGCGACTGGGAAACCCCGTGGATCCGCAGCACGGAACTCGACTGGCAGGTCACCTCTACGGACGGCTATCAGAGCAAAATCGTGCAGCTGAACTTTGCTGACGGCAGTACACCGGTTAAAATCCAGATGGTGCAGAATGATTCCGGTTACTGGAAACCGATTGGCATGGTGGATTCTGTTACCGCCAAGAGCAGAGAACAGGAACTGGGCGTCGGTGTGGATGCGCGTTCTGCGATGGCACGCGGAAAAATGCCAAATCTGGCAGTCGGTGACAAAATTACCCTTACGTTTGAAACCGAGCCGGTCGGCGGTGTGCAGATCACCAATCGGTTGGTGAACTGGGAGGACGGCTCGCAGTTTGGTGTAATCGATGAGCAGATCACGCTGCAGAAATCCGGCGATGGCTGGGTCTATACCGTGCCGACGAGCCTTGGTGAAATGCTCTCGAGCACCATCAGCTATCCGTATTACCACGCTATCATGCTGGAATACACAGACGCAAGCCATATTCAGCATAAGGCGACTGCGGTGTATACAAGCGGGAGCAACAGTGCGGACGAGACCGAGGGCAGCGATATTACCTCAACGGATTATTACAACGATTCGCTGAATTACAGCCTCAAGCTGCCGCAGTCCTTCGTTGATAACGGCTACGCCAAGCGTAATCCGGAGGACGACAGTATCCTGTTCGGCATGAAGAATGCCATGGGCGATGACAGCCGCGACCCGACCGAGGACGGTGTAATTATGACATTACGCGCGGATGCGACTGCTGTTCTGCATAGTACATACGGCGATAACTGGACGGAAAATTATCCGGTTCCGGCTAAGGAGCTTGCGCAGAAGGACGGCTTGACGTACCTGCTCGAATATGTATCCGATGTGCAGTATGACCCGTCCAATCAGGAGATTGCCGCCAAGTACAAGGAAATGTTCACTGCCGCGCAGAATATCACCGCGGATGATTTTGCACTCGACGACCTGACGGATAAGGACGGTACCGTTCGCCGTGCACAGCTGCTGACAAGTCTCGGTGCACATTATGCGGTACTGCATATGGGCGCACAGCATGACCAGCCGTATCAGGTTGCCGTTAATACGGATAATAATTCCTGTGAGGTCTATGTCAGCCGTATCGACTGGACAACCGAAGCACAGTATAAGGTCTATGCCGCTGATAGGGTGACTTTCGAGGATATTACCAATACCGAACCGACAACGGTGGAGCATCTGGCCGATTCTGCAAAGGGATTGACCGCAGAGCAGTTTGATTTGCTGTGCAGTAGACTCGAGTTTACGCTTTACTCCGACAGTGAGCAGAAAACGATACAGCAAACCCTGCAAAGCGACCAGACCCCCGAACAGGGAGCACGAGCTTTCCTCGGCCTGAACGATAAATACGGCAGGTTCGACAGCGATTCCGAGCAGATTTACGGCGAAAATAACGAATTTGCGTCAATAACTTATCGGTTTACCGACCCGAATACCGGTAAAGAAAACGGCAAATACGTCAAGCTGACCATGCACAAGGCAACAGCCGACAGCAGTCTGCCCGCACTGTGGATGCCGTATAGCTACGAGTTGTATACAGCCTAATCCAACGGTGCTGAGCATAATAACCAATAAAACCTCTGGGCGGCGCTGTTACGCCGCCCTTTGCGTTGCGTAGCCGATATGTGTAGCAGTAGGGTAGGCGAGAACTGCGAATATGTCGGGAAATGGGAGCACACTGTGCTCCCCTACGGTAGAGTAACCCGACTGCCGTTCTCCTTTTCGGAGCGGTCGCCGGTCTCTGGTCTGCGTCAGGCTATCTTAGGAAGAAGGATGATTCACAAGAAGGAGGGAACCTTGGTTCTCTCCTTCTTGTGCCCCTGCCGGGCAGGCAAGTTAGGTTCGCTTCTCAAGCAGCAACCTCCTGTTCAACAAAAATTGAAAACCCATGATTTTGTTCACACAACGAACAAACACCGGCGGTATACTTGCGGTATTATAAAGAATGTAAGGTGGAATTATATTGTCTACTATTTTAATCGCAGACGATGAGGCGCGTATCCGTCGTCTGGTCAGCGACTTTCTCAAGCGGGACGGTCATACCATCGTCGAAGCCGCCGATGGAAAGGAAGCACTGAATATTCTGGAGAACCGCCGTCCGGGACTGGATATGGCCATTCTGGACGTGATGATGCCGGGGATGGACGGCTTTGAAGTCCTGCGAGAGCTGCGCGAGCAGGAGCACGGCGAAACCCACCTGCCGGTTATGCTGCTCACCGCCCGTGCCGAGGACGCAGACCAGGTGCGCGGCCTGGAAGGCGGTGCGGACGATTACGTCACCAAGCCGTTCTCACCGATCGTGCTGGCGGCCCGCGTGCGCACGCTGCTCAAACGAGAAGGCCGTGCCGGTGCACCGCTCGAACAGCTTGGCAAGCTGTCGGTCAATGAGCTGCGCCGTGAGGTCATGGTGGAGAACAAGCCGATCGACCTGACCCCCAAGGAGTACGAGCTGCTTATCTACTTCAAGAACAATCGTGCGATTGCACTGTCGCGTGAGAGTATCCTCAATGCAGTCTGGGGTTACGATTACTTCGGCGACCTGCGTACCGTGGATACGCACGTCAAAAAGCTGCGCGCCAAGCTCGGCGAGTGCGGCACCATGATCGAAACCGTGCGCGGCTACGGTTACCGCTTTGAGGTATGAAGCTGAAGCATCGGTCAATCCGGTTTACGTTTTTTGCTGCGATCAGCATTATCGCGCTGGTGTTTATCGGTATTCTTGTGCTGCTCAACGTGTTTTTCTATCAGGATTACTATATGATGACACGCCGGAGCGAGCTGCGTGATGCCTACGGCAGCATCTGTACCAGCTACGCGAGTGATTCCTCGGATGTTGCCGCGCTGCTGGACAGCTATGAGAGCCGCAGTGCCATTCGTCTGGCAGTGGTGACCGATAACGGCGATGTGATTACCTCGTCTGCCATGCAGGAGGGTGACGTAGGGTTTGATTTTGGGCACATGGAGCAGAAGTTCCGCAGCTTTGCGGTGCTGGCGTCCGTGGTTCAGAATCGTGACTGGGTAGATTTGGGTAAAAACGAATACCGCTTTATGACGATCAGTCTGCGCGATAATGACCAGTATTTGTGTCTGATCGGCGTGCTGAATGCGGAACACGGTGAATATCTGATCGCATATATGCCCTATGCGTATATCGAACAGAATTCTTCGCTGAATCTGGTGTTTCTGCTGATTGCCGGCGGCTGTGCGCTGCTGATTTGTCTGGGGTGCGGCTATGTTATCTCGCGTCAGTTTACGCGCCCGCTTATTCAAATGGCGGGACTGGCCGACCGGATGAGTGAGCTGGATTTCTCTATGCAGTACACCGGCAAGGAGGACGGCGATGAGATTGACCAGCTGGGACAGTCGCTCAACCGCCTGTCTGCGTATTTGGAGCAGGCAATCGGTGAGCTGAAGGAGTCCAACGATCAGCTGGCACAGGAGATCAAGGAGAAGGAGCGTATCGACAATATGCGGCAGGAGTTTATCGTCAACGTGTCGCATGAGCTGAAAACGCCGATCGCGCTCATTCAGGGCTATGCCGAGGGCCTGACGGCTGGCGTGGCCGATGACCCCGAGGACCGCAAGTTCTACTGCGACACCATTGCCGATGAGGCTGATCACATGAACAAGCTGGTCATGCAGCTGCTCAGTCTGTCGCGGCTGGAGCTGGGTGCAGAGCAGACGTTCGATGAGGATATTGATCTGCATGCACTTTGTGCGGAAGCGGTGCGAAAAACCGCTGTTTTGTGTGAAAACCGAGGTTTGACCGTGGAATATGAGAACGCGCATATTACGGTCCGCACGGACGGCGATCTGCTCGATCAGGTGCTGATGAATTACCTGTCCAACGCTATCCGCTACACGCCTGAGGGAAAGCATATTGAGATTTCGGCCGCAAAAACCGGCAACAGCGTGCGCCTGTCCGTGTTCAATGAAGGCGATGGTCTGCCGGAGGAGGAGCTGCCGAAGATCTGGGAGAAATTCTACCGCACCGACCGCGCCCGCACCCGAGAGGCCGGCGGCACCGGCATCGGTCTGTCGCTTGTCCGCGCCATCGCGGATACCCTGCACGGCGCCTGCGGCGCGGAGAACGTCGAAGGCGGTATCTGCTTCTGGTTTGAGCTGCCGGATCTGCTGCCCGCGGAGGACAGCAAGATAAAAGACTGAATTTGTCGAATAGAAAATTGAAAATTATGCTTGACAACTGTGCTATCCTATGGTATAGTATATAAGCACTCTGAAAGAGAGCTGCGATAAAATCTATATCGCGGGGTAGAGCAGTTGGTAGCTCGTCGGGCTCATAACCCGGAGGCCGCAGGTTCAAGTCCTGTCCCCGCAACCATGTTTAACCGCTGATTTCGTAAGAAATCAGCGGTTTTTTGTATTTTTTAGAGCACTTAGAAAACCTCCGGGCAGGCGACCCCAAAAGTAGAAAGCTATATGCGGAGAGGGAAACAAGTAAAAAGAGAGTACAACTGAACAGCACCCCATTTGCTAGACAGTATGATATACTATCTAACAAATGGGGTGCTGTTCAGACGGCTGTGCCTTTTCTTTACTCTAATTGAGTGTTACAGACAATGAAAAATGCAAAAAGAAACGTCATTCTTCATTTTCCATCCTCAATTCTCAATTCAGAATCTTTTCCATCTCAGAGATCATTTCATCAAACAGCTTTGTTGCGTCCTCGATCGGCTTCGGGCTTGCCATATCCACGCCTGCGCCGCGCAGCAGCGTGATCGGGTCAGCAGAGCAGCCGCCGGACAGGAAGCCGAGGTAATCCTTTACCGCCGGTTCACCCTCCCGCAGAATGCGGCGCGAGAGTGCAATGGCAGCGGCGTAGCCGGTCGCGTACTGGTAAACGTAGTAATCGTAGTAGAAGTGCGGGATGCGCGCCCATTCAAGCGAAATCTCCTCGTCTACGTTCATTTCCGGTCCGAAATACTGCTCGTTCAGCTTTTTGTACATCGCGCAGAGCGCTTCGGCGGTCGTGCCCTCGCCACGCTGGGTCATTTCGTTGGCGGCCAGCTCGAATTCAGCGAACATGGTCTGACGGTACAGCGTGCCGCGGAACTGCTCGAGGAAGTGGTTGATGAGGTACGCGCGCTCCTTTTTATCGGTCGTGACGGACAGCAGGTATTCCATCAGCAGGGCCTCGTTGCAGGTGGATGCAACCTCGGCAACAAAGATAACGTAATCCTGATATGCGGTCGGCTGGGTCTTGTTGGACAGGTACGAGTGGATGGAGTGACCCATCTCATGCACGAGCGTGAACACGTCGTCGAGCGTGCCCTTGAAGTTGAGCAGTACATATGGGTGCACGCGCGCGCCTGCCGAGTACGCGCCCGAGCGCTTGCCCTCGTTCTCGTACACGTCGATCCAACCGTTTGCAAAGCCTTCGCGGAGCAGATTCAGGTAGTCCTCACCAAGCGGCGCAAGCGCCTTCAGTGCGATCTCCTTGGCCTCCTCGAACGTGAATTTCATTTCCACGCCGTCCACGACCGGCACATACAGGTCGTACATGTGCAGCTCGTCCACGCCGAGCAGCTTCTTTCTCAGCGCAACATAGCGGTACATGGGCGCAAACGAGCGGTGTACTGCATCGATCAGATTGCGATAAATCTCGGTCGGCACCTCGTTGCCGTCGAGCGCGGCATCCAGTGTCGAGGGATATTTTCTTACGTTTGCGAAAAACAGCAGCTGCTTGAGCTGCGCGGACAGCGTTGCTGCCGAGGTGTTGCGGAACTGGCCGTACACCGAGTACAGCGAATCGAACGCGGACTTGCGGAGCACACGGTCGTAGGACTGCATCAGCGGGATGAACGTGCCGTGCGTGACCGGATGCGCGATGCCGTCCTTGTCCACTGCGTCCGGGAATTTGAGGTCAGCGTCGCTCAGCATGGAGTAAATGTCATCCGGGCTGGCGGCCATTTCGCCTGCAGCGGCCAGGATTGCCTCCTCCTTGTCGGACAGCACATGCTCTCGGCGGCGGCGAATGCGGTCGATATTCAGGCGGTACAGCTCCAGCTCGGGTGCTTCGGCGTACAGACGGTCCATGTCCTCGTCGCTGATGGCGAGCAGCTCAGGGGTCTCAAACGCGGCGGCAGACTGAATTTCGACCGCGAAGCGCGTCACCTGGCTGACCATCTCCTGATATGCGGCGACGCGGGTGTCCTCATCGCTGCGGCGCTGTGCGTAGTGTACGAGCGCGTCAAACGCAAGGCTGATTTCATCATCCAGACGGAAAAAAGACAGCAGAGCAGCGCCGCTTTCGGCCAGTCTGCCGCGGAATGCGGTGATACGCGGAATGAACTCCTTGGCCTTCGCTAACGCGGCACGCCAGTCATCGTCGGTCGCAAACAGATCCTGAATCGCCCATTTGTCCTTTTCGGGCACATCTGCGCGGGCGGGAATTTTATTGGTTTCCATGGAAATACTTCCTTTCCGGTAGAGTTTTCTTCTCTTATTATGATACTCCAACCGCGGGATTCATGCAAGACCCTGTCGCAAAACTACCGTTTTGCCGACAAGAGGAACGGACCGTGGGCCGTTCCAGAGTCGTCCGAAAGTTCCTGTGCAGAAACTTTCTCCCTCTATAAGTCAAAAAAGTCAGGTACACGCCCTGACTTTTTTGGAATTTGCACAGCAAATTCTATTTCATGCGCGCTATCGCGCGAAAAGATTCGCTTGAGGATAGAAACCCTTGAATAAAAAATTATTCTTCCTCCGGCAGCGAATTGCCGTAGGTTTCGAGTGCGCGCTTGATATCATTCCACGCAAAACCGCGCCGCTGGAGTGCCGCAACGGCTTTTTCGACCTCTTTTCGGTCGGAAACATCACCGCGCAGGCGTTTTTCGAGCAGAGCCAGCATTTGCGCCTCATCCGGAGAGAAGGTCTGCATAGCCGCTTCTGCGGTGTCGCGGTCTATGCCGCGGCGGGTCAGCTCCTGCCGGATGCGTGCCGCGCCGTAGCCCTTGCGCGTGTAGCTGCGTACAACGCTTTCCGCGAAAAGCTCGTCATTGAGCATGCTGCGTTCGGTCAGCCACGCAAGCGCGTAATCGGTGGCTTCCTCATCATGACCCTTGGCAAGCAGCTTGTCGCGCAGCATTTTCGCACTCAGCGCCCGGTAAGACAGCTGTTTTGCCGCCATATCGAGGGCTGCGCGGTATTTATCCTCGCTCATTATTCTTCGTCGAGGTCGTCAAAATCGTCCGCGTCGATGGAGACTGCCTTGGAGGACGACGGACGCGGTGCCTTATCCGCGGGCTTTTCGGCCTTCTCGGTCGGCACAGCGGCGGAAGGACGTGCCGCATGGCTCTGCGCCAGCTTGCTGCGCTCCTCGGCAACCTTTTCCATGATCTGCTTCTGTACGTCATCCGCGATGTCCGGATGATCCTTGAAATACTGCTTGGCAGCATCACGGCCCTGACCCAGACGGGTATCGCCCATGGAGAACCACGCGCCGGACTTGCTGAGGATGCCGAATTCCACGCCGAGATCGACCAGCTCGCTCGTGCGGGAAATGCCTTCGCCGTACATAATGTCGAACTCAGCCTGCTTGAACGGGGGAGCGACCTTGTTTTTTACAACCTTTACGCGGGTGTGGCTGCCGATCAGTTCGGTGCCGTTTTTCAGATGCTCTACGCGGCGGACCTCCATGCGGACAGACGCATAGAACTTGAGCGCACGGCCGCCGGTGGTGACCTCCGGATTGCCGTAAATGACGCCGACCTTCTCACGCAGCTGGTTGATAAAGATGGCTACGCACTGGCTCTTGGCGATCGAGCCGGCCAGCTTGCGCATCGCCTGACTCATCATGCGGGCATGCAGACCGACAAAGGAATCGCCCATTTCGCCTTCGATTTCGGCGCGCGGTGTCAGCGCGGCAACCGAGTCGATAACCACGATGTCGATCGCGCCCGAGCGCACGAGCGCCTCCGCAATGTCCAGACCCTGCTCACCGGTGTCCGGCTGGGAGACCAGCAGGCTGTCAATGTCAACGCCGAGTGCCTTGGCGTAAACCGGATCGAGCGCGTGCTCGGCATCGATAAACGCAGCCGTGCCGCCCAGCTTCTGTGCCTCTGCAACGCTGTGCAGCGCAACCGTGGTCTTACCGGAGGATTCCGGTCCGTAGATCTCAATGATTCGGCCGCGCGGCAGACCGCCGATGCCGAGCGCGAGATCCAGACCGATCGAGCCGGTCGGGATGTGTTCGATGTTCATGCCGGTGTTTTCGCCCAGACGCATAACCGAGCCTTTGCCGAACTGCTTTTCGATCTGACCGAGCGCAGCGGCAAGTGCTTTCTTCTTATCAGCCGCAGGAGCGACCGGTTCCAACTGCTTTTTGGTAGCCATGATAGCATTTCCTCCTGAAAAAGTTACAAATATGCAAGCCGCAGAGCGGCGGTGTATTCGGATTCGATACACCCATTATAACAGGGTGCCGATTTGAATGCAATGATTTTATCGAAAATTTGTTCGATAAAATTTGATATAAAAAATCCTGCCTTTTCAGGCAGGATTTTCAACGGGTCTTATTGACCCTGTGCGTCGATATACGCCTTCGCATGCTGTTTGAGCTTGTCGAAGGTTTCCTCGCTCAGCACATGCTCGATGCGGCACGCATCCTCAGCGGCGGTCTCAGCGTCCACGCCGAGAGCGGTGAGGAACGCGGTGAGCACGGTGTGGCGCTCGTAAATGCTGGTGGCGATCTGCATGCCGGATTCGGTCAGCCCTAGCAGACCGTTCTGGTCGATGGAAACGTAACCGTTATCGCGCAGCAGGCCAACGGCACGGCTGATGCTCGGCTTGGAAAAGCCGGTGTAGTGCGCAACGTCGATCGAGCGCACCTGTCCATTTTTCTGCGTCAGAACCAGGATGGCTTCCAGGTAGTTTTCCGCGCTTTCCTGAATTTTCAATGCACGGACCTCCTTTTTCTAAGATACTCTTTTCTGTAGGGCAGCACATGGGTTGGTCCTGCCGCGAAATTCTGTAATAGTATATCTATTTTATCATGACTTGCGTGTTTTTGCAATCTGCGTTGAACAAATTTCAAGTGGAAACAGCGGTCTGTGTTACGGCTGATCGGGCGGGAGCGGATTTTCCGGTGTATTCTGCGGCTCGGGCTGCGCTGCAGGAGCCGGCTGCTCGAACGGCTGCGGCTCGGGCATTTTGCGGTCAATGCTGCGCAGGGTGCGGTGCATGCTGAACAGCATCATAATAAATTCATAGCCGAGCCGTGCAGCAATATTTCCGACGATAAACAGCAGGATCGCCCAGAAAAAGTGGAAAAACAGGAGAATAACGCTGTAAACAGCCAGCGCAGCGACCGTCATGCAGTACAGGATTTTCAGCAGACCCTCGGTGTATGCGTGCCGAAAATTGAGAAAATCATGCAGCTTTGCTGCCGCGCCGTGGTAGTGATTCGGCTTGCGGACAAACAGCGTGTACAGCGCGATGCCGCCCGCAAGAATCAGTAAAAGTGCCAGAATCGGCAAAATCATTGAGAAAAGCGGTGTGTATGTATAGGTGTAAGCGTAATTCATGGTATGCACCTCTCCTTTGGAAATGGGTTGATACATTTTTAGTGTACCATATTCTGCGGGGATGATAAAGGGAAAGTTGAATAATTGAGAATGGAGAATGCAGGTGAGGGGAAAATCGGTGTATTTATCAGGTCGGAATGGCGTTCTCTCAAACATCGGCAATCGTGGAATCGCAGGGACGGGCCGGCGACCGCCCGCATACCGTTAAATATTATGTTCATTTTCCATTCTCTATTCTCAATTTTTCATTTCAAACCGCCTACGACCATTGCAAATTCAATCAAAATGTTGTACTCTTGATGTACCACCGAACAGGAGAGATACCATGAAAATTTTGCACACTACACCCGCGCAGGACGGGTTTTATATGCCTGCGGAGTTTGCACCGCATGAGGGCTGCCTGATGATCTGGCCGGAACGCGCCGACAGCTGGCAGTACGGCGCCTATGCGGCCCGGAAAGCCTTTCTGCGTGTGATCGAGACGATTTCCGAAAGCGAAAGCATGACCGTGCTCTGCTCGGAAGGACAGTATGACAACGCGCGTGCGCAGCTGCCCGACCGCGTTCGTCTGGTCGTGATGGAGACTGACGATGCGTGGGCGCGTGACGTTGGCCCGACCTTTGTTATCAACGGCAGGGGAGAGCGCCGCGGCATCGACTGGGGGTTCAACGCGTGGGGCGGCGATGTGGACGGCCTGTATCCCTCGTGGGAGAAGGACAACCGCGTGGCGCGCAAGTTCTGCGACCTGCTGAACAACGACGTATACGACAAACGCGGTTTCATTTGCGAGGGCGGCTCCATCCACTCGGACGGCGAGGGCACCGCGCTCGTCACCGAAGCCTGCCTGTTGAGCGCGGGACGCAATCCCGATCTCACAAAAACTGAAATTGAGCAGGTTTTGTGCGATTATCTGGGCGTTTCCAAGGTGATCTGGCTGCCGCGCGGTATTTACAACGACGAGACCAACGAGCACGTTGACAACGTATGCGCTTTCACGGCTCCGGGAGAGGTTGTGCTCGCGTGGACGGACGACGAGACCGACCCGCAGTATGCGCTCTCCAAGGCCAGTCTGGATGCACTGGAAGCTGCGACCGATGCCAAGGGACGCAGGATCAGAGTGCACAAGTTGCCGCTGCCCAAGCCGGTGACCATCACCGCAGAGGAGTGCGACGGCCTTGACCTGTGCGACGGCGAGCCGACCCGCACCCCGGGAGAGCGTCTGGCGGCAAGCTACGTCAACTTCTACATTGCGAACGAGGCTGTTGTCATGCCCGCCTTCGGTGACCCGATGGATGAAAAGGCGCAGGCTATCCTGCAGGAGCTTTTCCCGACCCGCAAGGTAGTTGCGATTGCTGCCCGCGATATTCTGATTGGCGGCGGCAATATCCACTGCGTGACCCAGCAAATCCCGAAAGTGTAAAAATAGAGGACGAACCAAGCGGTTCGTCCTTTATTTTGCTGTTTTTACTTGAGCAGGCCGTTATCGGTGAAATAGTCGATCTTCATCGCGTGACGGACTCGATCGAGCGTGCCCTGAGCGGTCTCAGCGGCGATTTCGCTGCCCTTCTTGAGAATCTCGTAGACTTCAGGCAGGCGACCCTCCCACTGCGCACGGCGCTCACGCATGGGCGACAGCAGAGACTGCATGACGTTGTTCAGGAACTTCTTTACCTTCACATCGCCGAGTCCGCCGCGCTGGTAGTGCGCTTTCAGCTCGTCAAGGTTCTGGTAGTCCGGCAGGAATTCTGCGAAGTGCTCCGGCTGGCAGAACGCATCCAGATAGGTGAACACGGAATTGCCCTCCAGCTTGCCGGGATCCTGCACGCGGATGTGGTCCGGATCGGTGTACATGGACATGATCTTCTCACGAACGACCTCCTCCGGATCCGCAAGGTAGATGCAGTTGCCGAGCGACTTGCTCATCTTCGCCTTGCCGTCTGTGCCGGGCAAACGCATGCAGGCATTATTGGACGGAAGAACAATCTGCGGCATCGTCAGCGTTTCGCCGTAAACCGTGTTGAACTTGTGCACGATTTCGCGGCACTGCTCGAGCATCGGCTCCTGGTCCTCGCCGACCGGAACAGCCGTAGCGTTGAATGCGGTGATGTCCGCTGCCTGACTGATCGGATAGCAGAAAAAACCGACCGGAATGCTGGCTTCAAAGTTGCGCATCTGAATCTCTGCCTTAACGGTAGGGTTGCGCTGTACACGGGACACCGTGACAAGATTCATGTAGTAGAACGTCAGCTCGGTCAGCTGCGGCACCATGGACTGGATGAAGATATTCGCCTTTTCCGGGTCAATGCCGACCGCAAGATAGTCCAGCGCGACCTTCATAATGTTCTGGCGCACGCGCTCCGGGTGCTCGGCGTTGTCGGTCAGCGCCTGTGCGTCCGCAATCATGATGTAAATTTCGTCATATTTTCCGGAATTCTGCAGCTTCACGCGCTCGGCCAGTGAGCCGACGTAGTGGCCGACATGCAGGTTGCCGGTCGGGCGGTCGCCTGTAAGAATGATCTGTTTCATATCGTAAACGCTCCTTAAAATTCGTTTTTCAGACAGGTTTTCCAGTTTTCAGGCAGTTCCACGTTGGAGGAAATCCACATGGCGAACATGCCGTTGAGCATCGTCCAGTAGCGCAGAAGCCGCCATCGTGCCTCATCCTGCGGAATGCCTTGCTTTTCCGCGATAGCGACAGCCACACGGCGGAAAACGGAAAACGGCGGGTAGTTGCCCTCGATCGGCTCAAGCGAGAACGTCAGCTTCTGGGATGCGTTGCGGAAATACGCGCTGAAATACGTCGGGTTGCGCATGTAAAAATCCAGATAGGCGGTGCCGAGCTGCTCCATGGTCTGCGGCAGGCTTTCGTCCAGACCGCTGAGCGTCAGCTCGAGTGTGCGCGTCAGCTCCTGCATGACGTAGGCACGGCAGGCGTCGATCAGGCGCTCCTTGCTGTCAAAGTGGCGGTAGATGGCGTTGTGACTTACGCCGCACTGCGTTGCCAGCCGCCGGAGAGAAAGATTTTCAAGGCCGTCCTGCGAGATCAGCGTGACCGCCTCCTCCAGCAGCTTGCTTTTCAGATTTCCGTGATGATACTGATCGGCCATTTGCTCACCTCGTTGTTTGTTGTGATGGGTTTATTATAGCCCCCGATGTTGTCGGCGTCAACATTAAAATGTCACAACGATAACCAATTACATTTGCGAAAAATGCGTATAAAATGACGAATTACATTATCGTGGTGAGAATTTATCGTTGCGATGCAAGACAGGATGTTGATGATGTACACACTGTTTTGCGGCAAAAAAACACCGATACTCTCCGGAAAAACGGAGAATATCGGTGTTTGCAGCTGCGGTTTAGTAGATTACGACAGTCGAACCGATCGGTACGTTGTTGTAAATCCAGTTGATGTCGTTGTGCTTCATGCGTACACAGCCGTGCGAAACCGGATAGCCGCTGCTGAAGTCGTATTCGGTATCGGTGCCGGGATAGCACAGGCGGGAGTGGAACGCGTAGCCGGTGCCCGGGTAGAAGCCTACAACCGGACGAACCGTGTAAGTACCGGTGGTCCAGCCTGCCTTCAGCTTGTAGCTGACGGTGGTCACGCCGACCGGAGTCGGGGTGGAGGCAGCACCGGTGCCGACGATAAAGCTCTTGGTCAGCTTCCAGTTGCCCTTGGAGCCGGTGAATACGTTTACATGCTGGTATGCGCGGTTGATCCAGACCAGATAATTGGTGTTGCTGGAGTAGCCCTTGGCGTTGATCCAGACCTCCTTGGTGGTGGTGGAGTAGTCGTTGTTAGCGGCGTAGGACGTGGTGTAGTTGCCGCGGTAAACCGAGGATACCTGCTTGAGGATAGCGGCAGCGTCGCGCTGTGCATACCACTCGGCAGAGTAATTCTCGATCGGAACGGTCTTCTGGGCGTAAACCTGCTCGGTCTCGCCGGTGGACGGGTTGTCGTAGAGCAGCTTAAAGCCAATCGCCGTGCTGGTCTTCATATTCTTGGTGAAGGTGAAGGTGCTGGTGTGGCTGGAGGTCTTGCCGTTGGTCAGCTCGAAGCTGTTGTTCGTGCAGCCCTTGATCGCGGAGCCGTCCTGATACCAGATTGCAGTGCAGGTAACGCCTTCCTTTACGCCGGAGAAGCTGACCTTGGCAGTCAGCGAGCCGCCGGCCTTAACCTTATCCGGAACGGTCATCGTGATCTGAACGCCATCCAGACCGGGATCGATGTTGTCGATCGTGTGGTCGGCCTTAGCCGTTACCGTGCAGCCGACCATGCGGGTGTCTACGGTGCCGATCTTGCCGGTGCCGTCAACCGTGGTGTTCTTGCCGGCCAGAACCATCGTGCCGACCGTGCCGGACAGCGTGATGCGGTTGCCGGAGCCGCGCAGAACGGAAACGGTATCCGCGTCGCCCTTGAGCAGGATGGTGTTGTTGCTGCCGGTGATGGTGATGGCATCCGAGGTCATGCCTTCGAGCACGATCGTGCGGCCGGAAGCGGTGATCTCGATGTTGGAGACTGCGCCGCTGTAGCCAACGGAGCCGCCCTTGCCCGCGATAACGAGCGTGTTTACGGACGAAGTGTTGTCCATCTTCACATCAGCCGTGCCTGCCGGGTCAACAGCAAGCGTGAAAATGCTGGTCTGCTTGGTGCCGTTCAGTACAGCGCGCTCCTCGCCCTTGAGGACGATGCGGTGCGAGCTGCTGACGGAATCGAGCGAAATTTCATTCGTGGGAGCGGCAAAGATCCAGTCGCCGTCTGCGACCGCGCCGGTCAGAGTGATGCTCGGATTGGTGAGTACGGTGCCGCCGGCCAGCTCGGTCGGTGCGCTGTCTGCGTTGGTGGCAGCTGCAATGCGCACGATCATGGTGACGAACTGTGCACGGGTCAGCTTGTTCGACGGAGACAGCTTGGTAGCAGAGGTACCGTTTACAACGCCCTTGCTGATCAGAGCGGCAGCTGCCTGCTTCTGCTCGGTGGTCATGGAGGAGGTGTCGGTGAAGCTGCTCAGCTCATCGGCAGCGGTCTCTGCGCGGTCGTATGCAAACGCACGAGCCATCAGCACGAAAGCCTCAGCACGGGTAGCTGCAGTGTCAAAGTTGCGGTTGTCGTTTGCGGTAATCAGGCCGAGGTGGATGGCCTTGCCCAGATCCTTGCTGTACCATGCGGACTGCTGGCTGGCAGTCAGACCGGATACACTGTCGGCCTGCGCTGCGCCAAGTGCGCGGTTGAGGATAACGATAGCTTCGGAACGCTTGACCGAATTATTCGGCATAATTTTGCCGTTGATGCCCTTCAGAAGACCCAGCTCAACACCCTTGCGCAGTGAAGCGGCAGCCCAGTGGCCGTCGATGTCCGGGAAATCCGTGGTTGTCGGCTCGGAAGGTGCGGTCGGGTCAGTCGGAGTCGTGGGTTCGGTGGGAGTGGTCGGAGTCGTCGGCTCGGTGGTCGTCGGAACGGCGGTCTGCTCCATTGCAAACGGGAGCGGATCGAGCATCAGATACTGCGGCATGTACTTGGACGCACCAGCACGCAGCGGATCGGAATCGCCGCCGATCACCAGCTTGCTGTCGGAGAAGCTGTCGTCCACCAGCATGCGGAAGGTGGTGGTGCCCCAGTGGAAGGTGAGCCACTGCGCCTTGTCAGTGTCGTTCTTGCTGTCCGCGAGGTATGCCTTTACCTTGTTGTGGGCCTCGGTCAGCTTGGTCTTGCCGGAGTCGGTCAGGGCGATCTCAACGGCTTCTTTGCCGTTTTCGGTGGTCGCCTTGGCAGAGGCAAAATCTGCACGGTCGAACTGCCACTCCTCGTTCAGAAAGTCGGTTACACTGCACAGACGGCGGTCGCCCAGACGAGCGGCCCAGTAAGCGGCAGTGCTGCCGGTAGCTGTTTTCGGAATGGAAACGGTGATCACATCGCCGGAAACGGCGGCAGACGCGCCGGTCAGACCCTCAAGCTGCATGCGCTGCGAGATGGTCTTCTGCGCTGCTGCCAGATCGGTCTGGAGAGCAGTGCTGTCGTACGCGCTGCCGGTGATCGGCTTGAGTGCAAACATCAGCGCGTTTGCAGCCGTGGTTGTCGCCGAATCATTTACGGCAAAAGCAGTGGTGAACAGCATCATGGCGGCCAGCAGACCGCTGAAAATGCGTTTTGTCAACTTCAAAATACTATCCCCTTTTTGACAGTTGCAGAATGCGGACATTCTGCCTTACTTTATTACCTATATTTTACGTTCCGGACCAGAGCTTGTCAAGATGAGTAAGGTTTCAGTTCCGAAACATTTCGCTGCCCGCTGGGGGCGGCGTACCCACGCCGAGAGGACAAGAGGGTAGACACCTGCGGTTTCTACCCTCTTGACTCCCGTTTCCCTTGGGAGAGCACGGCGAAAATCGGAGAACTGAGACTCGCCAGGGGGAACGGCTGTACTGCTCTGCTTCCGTAGGGGCGGACCAATGTGTCCGCCCATTTCTCCACCTTTGCACGTTGTTGTGCATGGCACCTACGGATTTCATCCGTTGCAGAATCTATCTTGTAGGGCGGGATGACCCCATCCCGCCGTATGTAAATGGCAGCAAATCGTAAAAAACGGCGGGGTGAGGTCACCCCGTCCTACAATATAACGCGTTAAAGACTTGTGCGGCACTGTCATGCCGCACCCTGCGTAGATTTAACCATATGTGTAGCAGTAAGCTGTCTGTGAAATGCGAAAAGGCGGAGAAAGACACGCTGCGGTAACCCGACTGCTGTTCCCCATTTTGCAGCGGTCGCCGGTCTCTGGTCTGCGCCAGACTAAGAAACAAAAGGAAGTGGGAGTTAAGAGGGTAGAAACCATTGGTGTCTACCCTCTTGTGCCCCTGCCGGGCAGGCAAGCTTCCCTCGCTTCGCAAGCGGCAATCCCAATACTGGAACAGCCATCCACGCTTTACAATCTGAATATAGCATGTTATACTATAAAATAAGCATAAAAACGACCCTTTTTCAAAGGAGGAAATCACTCATGCTTTGCAAAAACTGCGGCAAGGAGCTGCCAATCGCCGGCAAATTCTGCCCCTTCTGCGGCGCAGCTGTTGAGCAGACCGGTGTCAACGACGAAACCGCTGTATTTACCACCCTGCCGGATGATATGAAGGACCCTGTCGAGACCGGTACGATTGACACCAGCGCGTTTGACGCGGCTATGCGGGATGAAAAGCAGCAGCTTCCGGTGGACGACACGGTTGCCGATCCGCTGGCAGACACCAATCCCAATATCCCGAATCCGAACAGTCCCACGCAGGATACCATGCGTCCGATCAACACGCCGCCGGTCCGCCGTGCTGCGGGCATGCCCGAGCGCCGCACGACCTACTACAACGGCGAGGCTGATCCGAAGGACCGCGTTTACAAAAAGCCGTCCAAGGGAAAACGCGGCCTGATCATTGCGCTGGTGGTCATCATCGTGGCGGCTTTGATTGGCGGCGGTGTGTGGTATTTTACAAATTCACACAAGGCCGACGAAAACCTCGTCATGGCCGAAAAGTATATGGATCGCGGTGACTTCGACAAGGCGCTCGAGTATTACCAGAAGGCGCAGGCGGAAGCCAAGGACCCGGCTGCTCTGGATGCGACCATTCAGCTGATCAAGGACTATCAGTCTGCCGAGGATTACGTCAATAACGGCCAGTACACCGAGGCCATTGCGGCGCTCAAGCAGCTGCAGAACCGTGTCACCGACCCGGATTCCGCGATGTACAAGGCCATCGAGGATTTGCTCGATAAGGCGCAGTCTGCCCAGTCGGACGATCAGTTCAATTCCGATCTGGACGAGGCACAGAGCTATCTGGACGATAAAAAGTACGATGCCGCCAGCGGCAAGCTGGATTCTCTGGCAAATGATGATTCGCTGACCGATGACCAGAAAAAGCAGGTCAAGGAGCTGCAGAAGCAGCTTTCCGATGCACAGCAGCAGGAAAAGCAGCAGGAAGAGAGCAGCCAGAAAAAGGCCGAGCAGCGCGATGCGTTCAGCAAAAAGATGGATGAGCTGGAAAGTGACGATCTGAAAATTTCGTCGGCAGAGAATCAGGAGGATGAGCTGGCCATGACCGCAAGCTCGTTCGAGCAATGGGATAACCTGCTGAGTGAGATGTACGACTACCTTGCGACCGTGCTCAACGCCGATCAGTACGCTTCCGAGGAGGCAAGCTACAAGCAGTGGGTGCAGGAGCGTGACTCCGGTGCGGAAAATGCCGCAAAGGAGACCGAGGATGACACCGCAAAGCAGCTTGCATCCTACAGCTTTAAGCAGAGCTACACCAAAACACACTGCTATAAGCTGCTCGATCTGATGAACTGAACACAGGAATAACGAAAAAAGGACGCATCAGGCGTCCTTTTTGTTTGCCGCAAATGAGAAACAAGGGTGCAAAAAAGCGCCGCTTTCTTGCGAAAGCGACGCTTTGCGTATCCTTGATTATAAAAAACGAATTGCTTACTCTGCGGTGTACGGCAGAAGAGCAATGTGACGTGCACGCTTGATAGCCTCGGTCAGCTGACGCTGATGAGCAGCGCAGGTACCGGTCATGCGGCGGGGCAGAATCTTGCCGCGCTCGGACATGTACTTCTTCAGCTTGCCGGCATCTTTATAGTCAACGTGTGCAACCTTATCTACGCAGAATGCGCATACCTTGCGACGGCGACGGCCGCGCTGCGGGCGCTCTGCACGCTCCGGACGGGGAGTAAATTCCTTCTTGGTTTCTTCCATGATCACGTAACCTCCTTCAGTTTAGAATGGGACATCGCCGTCGTCATCAGCAAGCTCCTGAAAATCTGAATCTCCTGCAGGGAGATCGAAAGCCGGAGCAACCTGGGACGCGGCAGGCTCGGGCCGCATCTGCGATCCGTTGTCATAGCCGCCAAAACCGCCCTGATTGCCTGCATTGTAGGCATCGCGGGATTTCTTCGTTTCACCGAAGGAAACCTCGTCGCAATTTACTTCGATTGCAGTGCGGTTGTTGCCGTTCTGATCCTGCCAGCGGCGGGACTGGATACGGCCGACTACGATTGCCATAGAACCCTTCGTGAACCACTGTGCAACGAACTCTGCCTGACGGCCCCATGCGACACAGTCGATGAAGTCGGTCTGGCGTTCGCCGTTCTGATCTTTGCGACCACGGTCGATCGCAAGCGAGAACGAGCACACAGCCATGTTGGACTGGGTATGGCGCAATTCGGGATCGCGGGTCAAACGACCCATCAGAATCGCCTTATTGAGCATTGGTGTTCACCGCCTTAGTCGTCCAGGCAGACGATGATGGAACGCATGATGCCGTCCGTGATCTTGTAGATACGGTCCAGCTCAGCCGGGAAATCGGGCTTGGACTCAAAACGAACCAGCGTGTAAACGCCCTCCGTCTGATCCTCGATCGGGTACGCCAGACGGCGCTTGCCCCAGTCCTCGACCTCTACGTTCGTGCCGTTCGCCTCAACGAGAGACTTGAACTTGTCCACAACAGCGGTAGCCGCTGCCTCTTCCAGCTTGGGGTTAACGATGAAGATAGTCTCGTACTTGCCAGAAATCTTTGCCATATTCTTAGCACCTCCTTTTGGACTTTTGGCCCACATCCTTTGATGTGAGCAAGGATACTATATCATTATAACGGATACACGGAGAATGTCAAGAAAAATTTCAAAAAAATATTGACGAACTTTCAAAAGCATGATATACTGAGAACACTGTGAACGAGGCAGAGATTCGTCGCAGGACGCATAAGTGCTTGTGTGGCTCAGTTGGTAGAGCAGCGCATTCGTAATGCGCAGGTCGCCGGTTCGAGTCCGGCCACAAGCTCCAAAACCCTTCCGATTTTCGGAAGGGTTTTTGCTTTATCCGGATATCGGCGTCTGTTTTCTATATAATGGGATAGCGGTATGCCAAAACTTATTATTGACATATATCGAAAACATGATAGACTATAGGTAATGTTATTGGCATATGCCAGAAATGATTCGGAGGAAATGGTTATGAAGATCGCAGTTACCTATGAAAACGGAGAGGTTTTCCAGCATTTTGGCCACACGGAGCAGTTTAAGTTGTACGAGGTATCCGGCGGCAAGCTGCTGCATGCGCAGGTGGTGGATACGAACGGCAGCGGTCACGGTGCGCTGGCCGGCCTGCTGGCGCAGCTTGGTGTGGATACGCTGATCTGCGGCGGCATTGGCGGCGGCGTACAGGCAGCGCTTGCGGAGGCCAATATCCGTCTGATCGGCGGCGTGCAGGGCAACGCAGATGAGGCGGTGCAGGCTTTCCTGAACGGTACGCTGGCGTTTGATCCCAATGTACATTGCACGCACCATGATCACGGCGAAGGCCATTCCTGCGGCAGCCACGGCTGCGGCGGTCACTGTCACGAATAATCCATGCCGAGACCGAGAAAGTGCCGCAGAATCTGCAGTATGCCGACGTTCAGCGAGTTTTCCCCGCAGGAAAATACGACAGAGTGCGTACAAATGACGCTGGACGAATATGAAGCCATCCGTCTGCTGGATCTGGAGAATCTGCAGCAGGAGCAGGCTGCCGCGCAGATGGGGGTAGCCCGCACAACGGTGCAGCTGATCTACAACAACGCCCGCCGTAAGCTGGCGGATTGCCTTGTAAACGGCAAACGACTGGTGATCGAGGGCGGCGATGTTGCGCTGTGCGAGCGTCATGCGCAGTGTCCGGGACGCGGACATTGCTGCCGCAGCGACTGTCCGAAACATCTCAAATAGGTGCAGAAAACGAAAAAACCGTTGCTTTTTGCAACGGTTTTTCCGTTATTCTTCGTGATCGAGTACATAGCGGTACAGCGCGTTTTTCTTTACGCCGGTTTCGGCGGAAACCGCCTTGACCGCGTCCTTCTGGGTCTGGCCCTGTTCCACGCGGCGGCGGACCGCCTTGGCGGCAGAGGCAAGACGCTCGGCCTCGTCCTGCTCGGTTTCCGGCTCGTCCGGCGCACCCTCGAGGATGAGCACGAACTCGCCGCGCGGCGCATTGGCGTCAAAGTATGCAACCGCCGCATCGAGCGTCATGCGGAGCGTCTGCTCATGCAGCTTGGTCAGCTCGCGCGAGAGCGACAGTCGGCGGTCGCCGCCGAAGGCGTCGCGCAGGTCACGCAGCGTTGCACACAGCTTGTGCGGTGCTTCGTAGAAGATCATCGTGCGTTTTTCGCCCTGCAGTGCGTCCAAATGCTCTCTGCGGGCCTTTTTGTTGACCGACAGGAAGCCTTCAAAGCACCAGCGTCCGGTCGGCAGACCGGATGCCGCCAGCGCGCAGACCGCCGCACAGCAGCCCGGAATCGGGATAACGGGCACATCGTGCTCGGCGCACAGCGCGACCAGATCCTCACCCGGATCGGAAACCGCAGGCGTGCCCGCATCGGTTACGAGCGCACAGGTCTCACCGGCGAGCAGCTTCTCCAAAACTGCTTCACCGCGTGCGCGGCGATTGTGTTCGTAGTACGAGATCATCGGCTTTTTGGGCAATTCGCAGGCGTTAAGCAGCTTTTGCGTCACGCGGGTGTCCTCTGCCGCGATGAAATCCACCGTGCTGAGCACCTCGCGTGCCCGCGGCGATAAATCACTCAGGTTGCCGATCGGCGTTGCGACTAAGTATAATGTAGACAATTCAATCCCTCCGGAATTTCTTAAATGGAGAATAGAGAATGGATAATTGAGAATGGGAAATGAAGGTGCGGCTAAATCATCGCGCATTGCGCGTATCAGCGCAGCGCGGACGGGACTCGCGCAAGGATAGCGCTGATTCTCCATTTTCAATGCTCAATTCCGTAAATACGGAAATATTCATCACTCTCAACGATCAGCGGCGGCTCAACAACAAGTCCTTCCGCACTGCCGCCTTTTCGGCACTCGACCATGACGACGCTTGGCGCCGCTTGCACGCTCTGGTGCACGAACCGCATTCTTTTCGGCACGAGCCGCACGCGCGAAAGCGCTTCGAGCAGCACCCACAGCCGTTCCGGCCGGAATACGAACGCGGCTTTACCACCGGTATGCAGCACGAACGAGGCCGCAACCGCCAGTTCCTCGACCGAACAGGTCGCGTCCTGCCTTGCGGTGCGCTTTTCGGCGGTCGGCGCATTCGCGCCTGCGTTGCGGTCGAAATACGGCGGGTTGCAGATAACGTAATCCATACTGCCGTGTGGCAGCAGCGTACGCATCTGCCGCAGATCGCCCTGCAGAGCGGTTACGTTTTCCAGCTCGTTTGCTGTGATGGACTGCCGGAACAGGTCGAGCGGGCCGTCCTGCAGTTCCAGTCCGGTGATCTTGAGATCCGGCCGCCATACGAGCAGCGCCAGTGCGCCTGTGCCGCAGCCGAGGTCGAGCAGTTTGGCATTGCGTCTCGGCTTGGCGAACGCGCTGAGCAGCACGCTGTCCTGTCCGAGCTTAAAAAACCGGTCGTCCTGTAATAATTGCAGTCCGTTAGGGAGTATTTCAGTGCTTTGCGCCATGATTTCTCTCTCCTTAATAACCCTTTTCTACCGCAGCCTGCAGCACCTGCGAAGCCACCGTACCGGCAACCGACGAGCCGCCGCCGCCGTTCTCGACGAGAACGATGAAGGCATACGGCGTAGCCTCGTCGCGCAGGAAGCCGGTGAACCATGCGTTCGGTGATTTATCCGCGCCGACCTCGGCGGTGCCCGACTTGGCACAGATATCCATGCCCGGGAAACGATCCTGACCGTAGGTCTCGATGACGTTGTTGTGCATCATATCCGCGATGGTACCCGCGGTCTTTTCGTCGATCAGCTGCGCCGACTTGTGCGGATAGTAAATGCCGGTCGGCAGGCCGTAATCTGTGGTGGATTTTTCGATCAGACGCGGCACGGCAGCCTTGCCGCCGTTGGCGATCGCGCCCATATACTGGAGCATGTTGATTGGGCACAGGGTATCCTGACCCTGACCGACACCCGACCACGCCAGCTGATTGTCATTGCCCGAGAAATCAAACTTGCCGACAGAGGACTGGATGCCGTCCACCTTGATGGACTTGGTAAGCCCGGCGGCATCCGCGTATTTCTGCATGGTTTCGCCGCCGAGTTCGACAGCCAGCTGACCGAACACACCGTTGCACGAGTTGGCGAGCGCTTCCTCGATGTCCTGTTCGCCGTGAGCGTGCGGGCAGGTGACTTCCTCGCCGCCGATGTTGACCGAGCCGGTGCACGTCCACTTGCGCTGGAACAGGTCGGGGATGTTCTCGATAGCGGCGTTGATGGTCACAACCTTGAAGATGGAGCCCGGAATCGAGTTTGCGGACAGCAGTCGGTTGACGTAAACGCCGTCCCATGCGGGATCATCCGCCGCAATGTCCGGCGGATTAGCCGGATCGAATGTCGGTGTGGACACCATGCACAAAATTTCACCGGTTTTATAGTTATAAACGCCAACCGTTCCGTTCATTCCGTTCAAAGCCTGATAGGCGATATTGTTCAAATAGGCATCAATCGTCAGATACAGGCTGTTGCCGGTGCCGAGCGGAGAATATACGCCGGTGAGCAGATTGTAGCCGGACAGCTTATCCGCGAACGAGGTGAGCGCACCCGCACCGATGTTGCCGTTTTTGTCGCCGACGGCGTGCAGTGTGGCGCGCCGGACGGCTGCGTCATCGTTGTAGATGCGGTTGCCGTCCTCGTCGAGTGTGGACAGCATATCGCCGTCCCGGTCGAGGATGGTGCCGCCTTTCAGCTGGCCGGAGTTGTTATAGAGATGACGGTTGTACGGGTAGGAGGCCCAGTCGCCGCCGTCTACGACAAACTGGAAGCAGAAGAACGCCAGACCCAGACCGAGCAGCGCGGCAAGGATCAGACAGAAAATACTGCGTTTTTCGATTTTCCGCATGGTTACTCCTCCCCTCTAAGCTCGCGGCGGCTGGGCAGACGAACCGCGAACGATGCATTTTGTCGGGTGTCGGTCGCCTTCAAAAAGGCGAGCATACCCCATGCCGACAGCATGGACGAACCGCCGTTGGATACGAACGGCAGCGTAACGCCGGTGAACGGCAGAATATCGACCGCACCGAATACGTTCAGACAGGTCTGGAACACCAGCAGACTGGTGGCCGCGCATGCGGCAATGGTGTAAAAGCTGGAGCGTCCGGCGCGGCAGGCGCGGACAGCGAACACCGCCAGCGTAATGATGCACAGGATGGTCAGCACGGCAATGACGAGCCCCCATTCCTCACACAGCATACCGAACACGATGTCGGTATCCGCGGCAGGGAGATTCGAGAGCCAGCCCTTGCCTGCGCCTACGCCGATCATGCCGCCGGAGGCGGCTGCGGTCAGCGTATGCGTCTGCTGGAAGCCCTTGTCGTATACGTCCTCCCAGATATGTCCCCAGGAGGCAAATCGTGCGGCAACGTGCGGCTTGATGGTCAGCATGACCATGCCCGCGCCGAAGCAGCCGGCGCACACAAGGCCGATGGTGGCGAAATCGCCCGAACGCAGGTACGCGATGACGAGGAACGTCACGAAGAACACAAGTGCGGTGCCGAAGTCGTTCTGCAGCGCGAGACAGCCGCCGCAGATGGCGGTCAGACCGATGAACATCCACAGGTTGCGCTTGTTGAACAGGCGGTCGAGCGTTGCTGCGCCGGCAAAAATATAGCAGATTTTCGCAATTTCCGAGGTCTGCAGAGACAGAGGACCGAGACGCAGCCATGCCTTCGCGCCGCCCTGCGACGAGCCGATCAGCAGTGTAATAGCCAGCAGTCCGACTGCCGTTGCGCTCATGAACCAGCGCACCTTCTGCGCCCGGGTCAGGTCACGCAGGAAGAAGCCGAGCACGATAAAGATGGCAAGGCCCATCAAAATCGCAATCAGCTGCTTGGGCAGCTCGTCCGGCACGGTCGAGCCGGTGACGGCGAGTGACAGCGTACATAGGAAGAACGCTATCGTCTCCATTTCAAAGCCGATGCGGCGGAACAGGCGCATGACGATGAAATACGCCCAGCAGATTACCGTAAAGACAAAAAAGGTGAGCGGAATGGTGGTGGTCGCCTTGTCGCCCTGTGCGATAATGAGCTGCAGACCGGTGAGGATCTGGAACAGCGTCAGCAGTACGAGCGAACCCCACATGCCGGCAGGCTTGCCCTCAATGCGGCGTTCGACCATCTGTGTGCGCTTCTCCTCAGCGGTAATGGGCTCCATGATAGCGGGAATACCCGCAAAGGTGACCGTGTCGCCGTCTTCGACGAGCGCATACTCGTCCACCGGCAGGTCGTTTACTTTGATGCCGCCCTTGGAACCGAGGTCGTATATCGTCCAGCTGCCGTCATCCTCGCGGATGAGCGCGGCGTGCTGACGCGATACCGACGGATATTCCAGCTGCACATCGCAGCTGGGGGCGCGTCCGATGATGTTCTCCCAGTGGGTGATGGGCAGGCGCACGCCGTTGCGCAGCACCAGATAGCCCCAGACCTCATCCGGGTGCTTGACCTTCCACAGCGAGCGGATCGCACCGACAAGGATCATCAGCGCCAGCAGCGGGAACACGAAGCGCACAACGGTTGTGTACCACGCCCCGATGAGCGGTTTTTCCGCCAGCAGAGCCGTCAGCCTGTCGAGAAGCTGTTGCAAAGCATCATTCATGTAAAGTTCCTCCTTTCGAGGGATGCTGTTGATTACTTGGATTTACCAATAATATTACCAGTATAGCCTATCTATTATAGCATAGGTTGTCAAGAAATTCGCCGTTTTTCACAAACTTTCACGAATATCTTGATTGACATTGACAGAATGTTGTCACGGTGTTACACTGAATCCATAAACTACATACGCGACAAACGAAGTTTGCAGGAAAAAGTCAAAGACTTGCCGAAGGAGCAAAACTCTCAGGCGTCCGGATTTCCGGATGAGGACTGTAAATGGATGTGGCTCTGGAGAACGTTCCTCAAGGGGACTGCCGAAGGTGCAACGCGCGCAAAGGGGTTTGCGTGCCAATCTCTCAGGCAAAAGGACAGAGATGAACCTGTTTTTATAGACGTTAGGATATAAAAATAAGTTCCGCGGAACCACAGCAAATGTTTTTTTCACGGTGCAGGGTGTACCGTCTGTTTGCTGTCTTTCCGTTTCTTTGGAGCCGTAACCCGATGCTGATTGGGTTCGGCTTTTTTGTTTGCCGCAAAACAAAGAAGGGGTATGTAAAATGACAATGGAAGTATTGGCAGACTGGGTAAGCAAGGTCAGCAACGTCGTATGGAACGGCCTGCTGCTGTACCTGCTGGTTGGCACCGGCATCGTGTTTACCATTCGCACGCGCTTCGTTCAGGTGCGCAAGTTCGGCGCAGGCTGGAAGCATCTGTTCGGCCATTTCTCGCTCAACGGTGAGAAGGCGGGCAAGGACGGCATGAGTCCGTTCCAGGCGCTGACCACCGCGATTGCGGCGCAGGTCGGCACCGGCAACATTGCAGGCGCGGCTACCGCACTGTATTCCGGCGGTCCGGGTGCGATTTTCTGGATGTGGCTGAGTGCGTTCTTCGGCATGTCCACCATCTACGGCGAGGCGGTTCTCGCGCAGAAGTACAAGACCACGGACGACAAGGGCCACGTTACCGGCGGTCCGATCTACTACATCCGCGCACGCTTTACCGGTAAATTCGGCAAGTTCCTCGCCGGCTTCTTCTCGGTTGCGATTATTTTTGCACTGGGCTTTACCGGCAACATGGTACAGGCAAACTCGATCAGCGTCGCGTTCAACACCGCGTTTGGCGCACCGATGATCGTTGTCGGCATCATCTGCGCGATTATTGCAGCGTTCATCTTCCTCGGCGGCGTAGGCCGTATCGCATCCGTTACCGAGAAGGTCGTTCCGATCATGGCGCTGTTCTACATGGCTGGCTGCATTGTTATCCTGTGCATCAATCATGCAGCGATCATTCCGGCATTCAAGTCCATCTTTGTTGCGGCATTTGATCCGCAGGCTATCCTCGGCGGCGCTGCAGGCATCACGGTTCGTCAGGCAATGCGCTACGGCGTTGCACGCGGTCTGTTCTCGAACGAGGCCGGCATGGGCTCCACCCCGCACGCACATGCGCTCGCTAAGGTAAAGCGTCCGCAGGATCAGGGCGAAATTGCTATCGTTTCCGTATTTATCGATACCTTTATCGTACTGACGCTGACCGCTATGGTCATCCTGACCTCGGGCATGCTCAATCCGGGTGCACCGGACGGTCTGCAGGGCACCGAGCTGGCACAGGCAGCCTTCAAGGCTTCGCTTGGCTCGGCAGGCATGGCGTTCGTTGCCATCTGCATGCTGTTCTTCGCGTTCTCTACCATCATCGGCTGGTATTTCTTCGGTGAGCAGAACGTAAAGGCACTGTTCGGCCACAAGGCTGTTAAGGTTTACGCTGCTATCGTTGTTATCTGCATCGTGATTGGCTCCGCACTGCATGTTGATCTGGTATGGAACCTGTCCGACCTGTTCAACGGCCTGATGGTATTCCCGAACCTGATCGCGCTGTTGGCGCTGTCCGGTCTGGTTGCCAAGGCGGCCCACGACAAGGACATTATGAAGTAAGCTATGACCTGTCGCGAAACTACACGGTTTGTGCAGGAATCGGCTCTATACAGTATTATTTGATAGAAAATGCACCGCAATTCTGCGGTGCATTTTTTGCAGACATCGAAAAAACACTGGTTTTCGCGTTCTCAGTACCGTATAATAGGGGAGTACCGCGGGAACATTTTCATATTCCACCCGTTCAGGATATAAGGCAACACCGCACAATTAAAGCTGCGGCGCTTTGCGGAAATTTTACGCTCTGATGTCGTTGCGGATTTCTGCAATACGCAAAGTATTGCTGCAAACCCGCGCCTAATCAGAACGCAAAATTTACGCGCAAATCGCTCTTGTTCAATGATGCGGTATTGTCTAAAAAGGAGAATTTCACATGAAAAAACGTACATTTTTGCTTTTTGGCCTGTTGGCGATGCTGGTTCTGACCGCCTGCGGCGGCAAATCGGGCGCGCAGACCTCGACGGATGATGCCACTGACACGAGCGATAACTCACAGCAGACGACCGCTGAGGAGACCGCACAGCCCATCGGTCAGCACCATGCACAGATCACCATCAAGGACCACGGCACGATCGACATCGAGCTGGACGGCGATGCAGCGCCTATCTCGGTTCAGAACTTTATGAACCTTGCAAACGACGGTTTTTATGACGGACTGACCTTTCACCGCATTATTACCGGCTTTATGATGCAGGGCGGCGACCCGCTGGGCAACGGCATCGGCGGCTCGGAGAACACCATCAAGGGCGAGTTTTCGGATAACGGCGTGGAGAACAAGCTGTCGCACACGCGCGGTGCGGTTTCGATGGCACGCTCAAGCGACCCGGACAGCGCATCCTCGCAGTTCTTCATCGTTCAGCAGGACAGCACCTATCTCGACGGTCAGTACGCCTGCTTCGGCTATGTGACCAAGGGCATGGATGTTGTGGATGAAATCTGCGATAATACGCCGGTCGAGGATGATAACGGTACGGTTAAGACGGAAAATCAGCCGGTTATTGAGAGCATTAAGATTATCGACTGACCGTGCAAAGCGTAAAGAGTTGAGAGTGAAGATTGGAGAGTAAGTTACGGTTTTTCTCTTAACATAATAAAGCACCCCCTCTGTCAGACTGTATATCATACTGTCTGACAGAGGGGGTGCAGTTCCATCCCGGACTGTACACAGGATTCGGGATGTTTTTTTTACTTCGCTGTTAATATTTCAGATGCTGTTCCGAAGGATTTCATCTTTTGGGTAAACTGGAATTTACCGAGATAACACCACTTTTTCAGTCGGCCAGGATTTCCTGAGAGCTGCATAGGAAACCAGAAAGTTGGCAAGCCAGCCTGCCGGCACGGCAAGCCAGACAAATGCAATACCAAAACGCGGTGCACAGATCAACGCCACGGACAAGCGAATCGCAAGGTTTACCATATTGGCAATGAGGAACGGCCGCATGATTCCGAGTCCGCGAAGAACGCCATCGGTCGCCATTTTGATGCCCATAAAGATAAAAAAGAAACCAAGCCATCTCATATAATCCCCGGACACCTGATAAGCCAGGGCGGTTCCGTCTTTTCCAAGGAACAGCGAGGAAATCTGTGTGTGCAGCGTTTCAATGACAAGGAAGGCAAGAATAGCAAAACATACATCCAGCACCAATGCTGCGCGGTAGCCTTTTTTGATGCGCTCGGTTTTGTTTGCGCCAAGGTTCTGGGAAACATACGGCGAAACCGCATTGCCGATGGACACAAAAATCAGAGAAAAGACGTTCTCCACCCGCATCGTTGCCGCGTATCCCGCGAGTGCCTGTGTGCCGAAGGGATTTACCACCGCCTGTACGATCATCATACCAATAGATACGGTAGACTGCTGAAGAACCGATGGAACAGCAATCTGAAGCATCGAACGCAGCTCCTGCCCGTCAAACCAGACAAAGCTGCTCTTATACCGCCGCATCCGATAAAAGAAAATCAAAAGTGAAAACACAGCCGAAATGCCCTGCGCAATCAGCGTTGCAAGCGCCGCACCGAACACGCCAAGTCCCAGACCGGCTACCATCCAAAGATCCAGCACAATATTCAAGATTGATGAAAAGATCAGCAGTCCCAGCGGAATTTTTGATTCACCAATGGAAGTGAACATGGTAGAAAGAATATTGTACATGAACAAAAACGGAAAACCTACGAAATAGACCCGCAGATACAGTACTGCCTCCTTCAGAATATCGGCAGGGGTCTGTAATCCGCTCATCATCGCATGGGAAAAGCAAAAGCCAAAGACGCCAAGGATGATACTCAGAAGTAAAAAGCTGATCAGGGAGGTAGATACAATGGTTTTCATTTTGCCATACTCTCTGGCGCCGAAATAACGGCTTACGAGCACGCCGGCACCGACACCGGCACCCAGTGCCACACAAATGAAAACATTGGTCAGGGCAGCGCAGGCGCCGACCGCCGCCAGTGCGGAGGAGCCGACAAACTGACCGACGATGATGGAGTCGGCCATATTGTATACCTGCTGAAAAAAGCTGCCGAGAATCATCGGCATGGCAAAAACCGTCAGCGCTTTCAGCGGCGCATCGGTAATCAAATACTCATCTTTTGACATGATCATTTTCCTCCACAATTTCTGGCTTTTTATTAGAAAGTACGAGCACCGCAGGAATTTCTCTAAACAAGAAAAAGCCAAATACCATTGCTGCAGCCGGTTCACAGGAACACAGAATGGATGCCTTTCCCGCCTCCATATAATCCGGTGTTGCCTTAAGGAATCCGCTTTGTCCGTTTTGATCTTGCGGATAGAACCGCCGTGTACCGGTCGGTTCGCACGGTGGTGTGCGAGGTCGGCTTTCTATGCAGGAGAGCCTCCTGCCCGATTGGCTATATCAAACCGGACAGCACGGCTGTCATCCAATCCGATAATACCTTTTCATAAAATCCAGAAAGTGAATAGCCTGCTCGGACATACGCCGTATGGACGGATACACAATGTACAGCCGGCGCAGGAACGCTGACCGTCCGAGGGGGAACAGCAGCAGGCGTCCCTGCTGTGCATCGGTCTGCACAGTTGCGCGCGACAGAATGGAAATGCCCATGCCAAGTGCGATGCACCGCTTGAGCGCTGCCGCGTCATCCATGACGGCGATGACATTCAGTTCATCAAGCGACAGACCGTGATTTTGAAGGAAATACAGTGTTTCCTGCTTGGTGCCCGAGTTGTCCTCGCGCAGCAGGAACGGTTCGCGCAGGAGCGCTGTCAGCGGTTCCGGCTGGCTTTGATAGGCACGGAAATGCGGTGTGTTCGGTGCGGCGATTACCAGCTCGTCCGAGGTGACCGGCAGAAATTCGCAGTTGGCCTCTGCGGTCTTTGTGCCGACCAGACCGATATCGCAGGTGCTGTCTGCGACCTTGTTTATCACATCCAGACTGTCTGAGCAGCTGGTGCGGAACCGGATCTCCGGGGCCTTCTCGTGGTACGCTGCCAGCAGCTCGGGCAGCAGATACAGCGACGGCACGGACGATACGCCGATATGCAGCATGGTTTCCTGCTCGTTGGACAGCTCCAGAATGGCTTTGTGCCGCAAATCGAGGATTTCTGCGGCATAATTATACAGCGTTTGGCCGGCCGGTGTCACCGAAAGTGTTTTCGTCGTGCGCTTGAGCAGCTGTGTGTGCAGCTCCTTTTCCAGATTGCAGATGTGCGCGCTGACGGTCGGCTGCGACAGATACAGCTTCTGTGCAGCAAGTGAAAAACTGCGGTACTTCACGGTATAAACATAGGCTTCCAGCTGACGAATATCCATGGGCGGCATTCCTTTCGTTTTCTCCATTATAGCTGTATTTATAGATTATATCAATAGATTCAATCAAATTATCAATAGAATCAATTTCACATTGAAAACACCGCATGATATACTGAATACAGCATAAAATTCCCTCATTTCACAAAAAAGGAGAAAATCATGAAACTGTTTGACAAGACATGGAAGCTGGCAGTGTCCGGTGCGGTGATCGGACTGTTGGTCATGCTTCTGGCAATTTACGGCAACCCTGCCAACATGGCGATCTGCGTTGCCTGCTTCATCCGCGATACAGCGGGTGCGCTCAAGCTGCACACTGCGGCTCCGGTGCAGTATTTCCGTCCGGAGGTTGTCGGCTTTGTCTGCGGCTCGTTCCTGCTGGCGCTGCTGACTAGGGAGTATAAGTCCACCGCCGGTTCTTCGCCGATGGTGCGTTTTATTCTGGGCGCTGCGATGATGATCGGCGCCCTCGTGTTCCTCGGCTGTCCGCTCCGCATGGTACTTCGCATGGCCGCCGGTGACTTGAATGCGTGGGTCGCGCTTATCGGCTTTGCAGGCGGCGTGGCGACCGGCTCGTTCTTCATCAAGAAGGGTTTCTCGCTCGGTCGTGCGTATGAGGCCAAGCCGGTCGGCGGCGCCGTTCTGCCAGTCCTGCTGGCGGCGCTGCTCGTTATCGGCATTGCAACCGGCGTTTACGCAGCCAGCACCGAGGGCCCGGGCAGTAAGCACGCGCCGATTATCCTTTCTCTGGTCGTGGCGCTCATTATCGGTGCGCTCGCGCAGAAGAGCCGTATGTGCTTTGCAGGCAGCATCCGCGACCTCATCCTGATGAAGAATTTCGATCTTATCAGCATTATCGCGGCTCTGTTTGCCGTGATGGCGGTCTATAATGCCGCGACCGGCAGTTTTCACCTCGGTTTTTCCGGTCAGCCGATCGCGCATTCCCAGCACCTGTGGAACATTCTTGGCATGTATGTTGTAGGCTTTGCGGCTGTGCTGGCTGGCGGCTGCCCGCTGCGTCAGCTCATTCTGGCAGGTCAGGGCTCGTCTGACAGCGCGGTCACCTTCCTCGGCATGCTGCTCGGCGCGGCATTCGCGCATAACTTCGGTCTGGTCGGCGCGGCTGCCAAGGCGGCAACCGAAACCGAGCCTGCAGTCGCAGGCGGTCCGGCGGCAGCCGGCAAAATCGCCGTGATCGTCTGCATTATCGTGCTGTTTGTCATTGCGGGCACCAATCTGCGCCGCAAAAAGACGGCAAAGTAAGTCGGAAAAGGAGAATGTGCAATGGCTGAATATGTTGAAGTAGATGTTCGCGGTCTGTCCTGTCCGGAGCCGGTTCTGTTGGCGATGGACGCGATGCAGGATCACCCGGGGAAGCTGATCCGTGTGCTCGGTGACGAGGCGCACACCCGCAAGAATATCGAGAAAATGCTCGAGTATGAGAACAAGTCCGGTCAGACGACCGTGCGTCCGGACGGGTGCTTCGAGATCGTTTTTCAGGCGTAATGCGAGAGAAAAAGCCGTATCAGGTGCTCACCTTCCACACTACCGATGCCGCCATGGAGATGGAGTCGTTCTGCAAGCAGAACGGTATTGCCGGCCGGCTGGTGCCGGTGCCGCGCAGATTGTCCGCCGGATGCGGCATCGCGTGGCGCATGGAAGCCGAAGTTTACGCGCAGTATCAGACGGTTATCGCGGACTGCGGGATTGAGATCGAGCAGAGCGAGGCGTTTGTGTTCTAAGTAACCATAAAGCGGCATGACTTTGATGCAAGTCATGCCGCTTTTCTGTTTATTTGTTTTCGGTTTTCACGATTTTCTTTATAAAATGACATTGAGGAAATCCTGTGCAGCCCCAGAATTTTTCGCCGACATGCGCACCGCGTCTGGCCTCCCGCATGACAAGCGGCTTGCCGCACTTCGGACAGCGGTTTTTCTCAGGCAATTCCGGCTTAGCCGGCTCGATAAGTGCAGGCTGCTCGGCGGCAGGCTGGTCCTCCAGCTCCTCCTGCTTGAATTTTTCGATATAGGTGATTGGCTTTTCAATGTGCATTTTGTTCAGATAATACTCACCATCTTCTTTCAAATCCTTCATGGAAGATTTCAGTTCACTTGATTCTCTGTTCATCCGCTTAATCGTTTCCACCAACTGATCCGCACGGATAACCTGTTTTTTTACTTCCTGTGGAGCATCTTGGTCATTGATAATCGTTTTAGGATTAGAAAGCACGACCAATCCCTTGAAAAAGTTACTAAACCAGTGATTTCGAAGTGCTGCCATCACCCTACCATGATTTTCGTTTCGACATTCATTCAGCACCTGCAAATGCCGCTGATTCTGCGTAATCGGCGAATAAATTCCCTCTTTATAGTACCGACCGCCGCAGCGAATTGTGCGGATAAAATCACCCTTGCTGTTGATCTCGATATTGCCGAACAGATTTTTGCACTCCAACACAAAGTTAATCTTTGGAGTCAGTACCAGAAAGTCAATCTGTGCCGAGGCACCGGACACGCTTTCAATATACAAATCGTGCAGCACAACCATATCCATACCGCTGTTTTTCAGCTCAAACAGAATATTATCCTCACCGATAATGCCGGCTTTCACCACGGCAATCTCTTTTGCGATTTTTTTCGCGTTTTCTCCGGTTGCCTTTTCCGCCAGCTCTTCCAGCTGCCGCAGATACTCCTTTGCGTTGCTGGATTCTTTCGCAATCACAACCTCCGGTTTTGAAAACAGTCCCATGTTTATCCCTCGTGTTTCTCTTTTTCCTGCGATTTTTGCTTGTATAATTTTAGTATACCATATAGGAGAAACAAGGAAAAGTTCCGTCCTCAAATTTATCCACAGGTTTGTGCATATCTTCGTGGATATTTCCGCAGGCACGCAGAAGCCGCAGACTTTTGTCTGCGGCTTCAGTCTGTCAAAAAAGCAGCATTTCGACTCTTATGCTTCGTGCGGCAGCACGAATAAAATAGAATTTGCAGAGCAAATTCATAAATTCCGAGAGCATGTATCTCGGAATTTATACAAGGGAAGAAAAAATGTGCCTGTAAGGCGCGTTTTTTCTTCGGAATTCGATCGAAAGCGTGGTTTCGATCGAGAGGCTGCTCGGAAAACGTTAGTTTTTCGACAGCCTCAAGCCGCAGACTTTCGTCTGCGGCTTCGTTTACGTTTACCTGGCACTGCTAATCTTCGTTGCCTTTCTCAGCACAATCTGCGCTGTGTATGTTTATGATGCGGATTGCAGCGGCAGTTACCCGTGGGTGTTATTTTCCGTCGTTTGCAATCGCGGTATCAATATTCTCCTGCAGCTGCTTCATGCTGCTTTCGTTCGTGATGCCGCCGAGTACTGGTTTACCGACGATTTTTCCGTTCCGGTCGATAACATAGGTGGTCGGGAATGCCGTGGTGTTCAGTGCAAACTGACCGGCCTCGCTGCCGGATGCAAAGGTGATGTTGCGGTAGGATGCCCCCTTGGTCTGCAGAATTTGTTTAGCGGTAGCAATGGCATCAGCATTGTCATCGAGCGTTTCTGTATTGATGCCGATAACCTCGCCGCCCTGAGCCTTGACGGTCTGATTCAGCTTGTCCAGATCACCAAGTTCGGCCACGCACGGCTTGCAGCCGCTGAACCAGAAATTCACGACCGTAAACGCGTTGTCAGCGAACAAGCTGCTGTCCACGGCGTTGCCGTCCAGGTCTTTGCCCTCGAAAGCGGGGAACGTGCTGTCGGCGGATGCGGTGGTGCCTTCCTCGGGTGGAAGTTCCTGCAGCTGGTCCTCCAGCTTGCGGACCTTGGCGGCATCGTCGGTCAGTGTCTTGTAGTCCTCGGCCGAGAGCTGGTCCTTGACGTTATTAATCGCAAGATCGAGTACATCGGCGTAGTTGGTGCTCTGGGTGCTCTGCGACAGATTGTCCTTGTCGAGCGAATTCAGAGCCGTTGTCCACAGTTCCTGGTGCTGGTCGAGGATGGCGTTTTCCTCCGCTATCAGCTCGGAGACGGTTTTTGCCGGTTTGCCGCAGGCGGATGCGCCGAGCAGCAGGCTTACGGACAGGGCAAATGCAATCAGTCGATTTCGTTTCATTAGATGGTCTCTCCTTTGTTATGCGTTTGGGTTTTATCGCCCAGACCGTAGCGGTAGCAGATAGCATCGGTCGGGCAGGCTTTCATGCACATGCCGCAGCGGATGCACTCGGCATGATCGGGATTTTTCGTAATATCCACATCCATTTTGCAGGCTTTGGCGCATGCGCCGCACGATACACATTTGTGCGTATCCACCTGCATCCGGAACAGCGAAACGCGGTTCAGCAGCGCATAAAACGCGCCGAGCGGGCACAGCCACTTGCAGAACGGACGGTAAAACAGCACGCTGCACACGATAACGGTCAGCAGAACGGCTGCTTTCCAGGTAAACAGTGCGCCGAGCGCGGCGCGGATGCCGGAGTTGACCGCCGCCAGCGGCAGCGCACCCTCGAGCACGCCCTGCGGGCACAGGTACTTGCAGAAGAACGGGTCGCCCATGCCGAGCTCGTTTGTGACAAGTACGGGCAGCAGCACCACCATGATCAGCAGCACCGCATATTTCACATAGCGGAGCGGCTTCAGCCTTTTGGTGGACAGCTTAGGCGAGGGGATTTTGTGCAGCAGCTCCTGAAACCAGCCGAACGGGCACAGAAAGCCGCAGATAAACCGTCCGAGCAGCACGCCGAGCAGGATCAAGATACCGGTGATGTAATACGAAAACCGGAATTTCGACGAGCCGACGACCGCCTGAAATGCGCCGATCGGGCACGCGCCCGCCGCGCCGGGACAGGAATAGCAGTTCAGGCCGGGCACGCAGACCGCCTTGCCGCCGCCCTGATATAATTTGCCCTGCAAAAAATTCGGCAGGTGGATATTGGTCAGCAGAGCCGCTGCTGCCTGTATCCAGCCGCGAAAGCGGGCTAAAACCGGAATATTTCTCTTATCCAATCCCAACACACTCCATACACAGGCGGATCGCCTTTGATAATACCGTATCGGCTTCGCCTCTCCACAGGCCGAACCCGATCATTGCAATGCCGACTGCCAGCAGGAAAAGCTGGGCGGCGGTTCTGTGCTTCAGCATTGTTATGCCCCTTTCGAAGTTGTTGGCACTAGTATACTGCACGGGAGATAAAATCTGTGTTAAGGTGCTAAAAAAACAAAAATTTTTTGCAACAGATTTCGTTAACACAAATTTTATCCCTGTCTGGTATAATAAAGGTATGAAAATGCAAAGGAGGAAAGCTCATGCGGCTTTTGGTGATAGAGGACGAGCGTGATCTGTGCGAAGATATTGCGAAAAAACTGCGCCTGTCCGGTTATGAGGCGGACACCTGCGTTGACGGGGAGGCGGCGCTCGAGCTGCTGGCGGTAGAGAAATACGATCTGGTGCTGCTCGACCTGAATCTGCCTAAGGTGGACGGTATGACGGTGCTGCGTACCCTGCGGGAGCATGATCAGGAGACCGGCGTGCTCATCCTGTCGGCGCGAAGCGAAATTTCCGACAAGGTGGACGGACTGGATGCCGGCGCGAACGATTATCTGTCCAAGCCGTTCCATTTAGAGGAACTGGAAGCGCGTGTGCGCAGCCTGACGCGCCGCCGGTTCGTCCAGCAGGATGTATGCCTGCGGTGCGGCGGGTTGACGTTTGATACCCGCAGCCGCACGGCCACGGCAGACGGACAGACGCTTTCGCTCACGCGCAAGGAGAGCGGCATTCTGGAATATCTGCTGCTCAACCGCGGCAGGCCCATCAGCCAGGAGGAACTCATCGAGCATGTGTGGGACAGCAGCGTGGACAGCTTCAGCAACTCCATCCGTGTGCATATCTCCATGCTGCGGAAAAAACTGCGTGCAGCACTGGGATACGACCCGATCCGCAACAAGATCGGACAGGGCTACGAGATAGGAGCGGGCGAATGAGCAAACGAATTTCTGTCCAGTGGCGCATTACGATATTGACCGCGCTGCTCATCGCGGCGGCGTGTGTGAGCCTGAATTTGCTGCTGTTTTACTCAGGCTCGGACAGCATGGATGCGCTGAACGGCTTTGTGGTGGAATACAAGACGGAAAACCAGCAGGAAATGACCATTCAGATACCCAAAGAGAATATGCAGGCATTTTTTAGTGACTTTTCGCAGCAGGTCAATGAAGAAAAGGTGCGTTTTGAGCGCATAGGCTGGTACATCACCGCACTGGTGACACTGCTGAGTGCCATTATCGCGTATTTCTTCAGCGGAAAGGCTTTGAAGCCGCTGAAGGATTTTGCACAGCAGACCGAACAGATCAACGAAGAAAGCCTGACGGACACCCGTCTGCCGGAGGATACGACTGCCGAGTTCCGGCAGCTGAGCGAGTCGGTGAACGGTATGCTGGACCGGTTGGCGCAGTCGTTCGATGCACAGCGGCAGTTTACGGGCAACGCCGCCCATGAGCTGCGGACACCGCTGGCGCTGATGCAGACAAGGCTGGAGCTCTTTGCGGCGGAACATCGGCAGATGAGCGAAGAAACCGCAAAATTACTGCATTTTCAGCAGGAGCAGGTTGAGCGCCTGAGTGCGCTTGTGCGTACCCTGCTTGAGATGAGCGACCTGCGGTCGGTGCCGCGCACCGACCGTATCGACCTTGCACCGATGGTTGAGGAGGTGTTGGTCGATTTGACACCGCTGGCACAGAAAAACGGTATTACACTGACGCAAGCAGGCGAAAACGTGCAGTTTATCGGCAGCGATGTGCTGCTGTATCGGCTGCTGTTCAATTTGACAGAGAACGCGATCAAGTACAACCGCACGGGCGGTTCGGTGGAAGTGTCTGTCGAACAGGAAGGCGGTCAGGCGGCAATCCGCGTGCGGGATACCGGTCCGGGCATTGCCGAGGAGTACCGGGACAGCATCTTTCAGCCGTTTTTCCGCGTGGATAAGTCGCGCAGCCGCGCGATGGGCGGCGTAGGGCTGGGTCTGGCGCTCGTGCAGGAGATTGTCCGGCTGCATGGCGGCACAGTGCGCGTTGAACAGAGCGCAGATACGGGAACAACAATTCTGGTAACACTGCCGGTTGAAAAAGCGGCTTGACGCGCAAATTGAGGGCATATATGCACGCTGCCTTAACAGTATACACGGTTTACACCCGCTCTGAAATTCAGTATAATTTAGACAGTACAACGGACAGGAGAGCACATTACAGTATTCGGAGGTGCGCGCCATGCCAAAATCGAAATGGAATCTGAACACGATCTACATATCCGAGCGGCTGCAGGAGAGCCTGCGGCCAATCTCGCGCTGTGCCATGACGACCGTGGTTGCACCCATGGGATACGGCAAAACGACGGCGGTGGAGTGGTATCTCGCGGAACGTGCCGGAGCCGAAGCGCCGTACATTGTGCGCATCAGTGTGTACTCGAGCAATCTTGCGATTTTCTGGAAAAGTGTGCAGGACGCCTTTGCGCGTGCAGGCATTGCCTTCCTGCGGGAGTACGACTGTCCGACCGACGGAGCCAGCGGCGGACTTCTGATCGACGATCTGTGTCATACGCTGACCGAGCGGGAATATGAGATTGTCCGGCTGATGGCACAGCGGCTGAACAACCGTGAGATCGCGGAAAAGCTGTATCTGTCCGAAGGCAGTATCCGGCAGTATGTGAATCAAATTTACACCAAACTGCAGATAGCAGGAGAGCCGCGCGCAAAGCGCAAGCTGCTGCTCGACCTGCTTGCGGATAAAAACTAACAACTTGTGAATGGTTTTTTTGAAAGGTTCACCGTATCCTATAGGTACGGTGAACCTTTTATTTTGTGTAAGCGAGAGGAGGTACGCATTTGGACCGGAAATACATTCAGTCAGTCAAGCCGCTGACCGACCACGTTCTGCAGGTCGATTTCGTCTCCGGCAGTCGCCTGCTGCTGGATATGAAGCCCTATCTGGATAAATTCCGATTCCGGTCACTTTCCGACCCGCAGGTGTGGAACAGCGCGGTGACAAACGGCATTTTTGTCCGCTTTGGCGATGTGGAGATGAGCCATAACGAGCTGTTTTCCATGGCCGAGCAGGAACACCACAGAAAAGGAGGAAAATGGTATGAGTAAAAAGCGGTTTATATGGCAGAGAAGGTTGAGCACAGGATTGTCTGTGCTGCTGTGCCTGAGCATGCTGCCGGTGGCAGCGCTGGCGGAGGAGCCGGACGGCAGTGAAGATGCGGCCCGGAACACTGTCGTTGAGAAGGTCGATACCGAGATTATCGAAAACACGACTGACAATGACGCTGTCGTCGAGGATGCCATCGTTGAAAACGCAGTTATTGAGAACGATGCTGTGGAGAGCAGCGATGATGCGGATGTGGACGCACAGGACATTGACGTTCAGGACATAGACGCGGATGCTGTTAATGTTCAGGCTGTTGCCGCAGAACACGCTCATCCGATTTGCGGCAGTGGGGACGCCTGCACAGACCCGAATCATGCCAGCCACGAGATTATCACGGACTGGAAGCCGATCGGCAGTACGGAGGAGTTGAAGGCAACAAAAGCGAACGGACACTACTATCTAACAGATAATGTTGTTTTCGACAGGTCTTGGGGGTGCGATATAAGTATTGTACTGTGTCTGAACGGTCATAGCATCACTTTCCAGAAGGCGTCCACTGCGTCGGACGATGGTATTTCAATCGGCAGCAATACAAATTTCACGATTTGTGATTGCTCGGAGAATCAGACAGGTACAATTACTGGTTCGACGCAAAACGGTGTGAAAGTAAGCGGTGGAAATTCGATTTTTAATATGTACGGCGGCAAAATCACCGGAAACCGCAACGATGCTGGCAAAGAAGATGCCTATGGCGGCGGCGTACGAGTAACCTATGGCAGTACCTTTAACATGTATGGCGGTGAGATTTCCGGCAATCAGAGTATTTCAGGTTGGTATTCCTATGGCGGCGGTGTTTATGTGGATTATAGGAATTCTATATTTAACATGTACGGCGGCGCTATTACTGGAAACACTGCTAAGACAGGCGGAGGTATTGCAGTACGGGATAATGCTACTGTCACAATCGGCGGTGCACCGATCATTAGAGATAACACAGGTACTGGTACTACTATTCCGGCCCCGGATATTTACATTACAGGCAGTTGTTTCAATACAAATGGCCTGACAGGAGATAATAAATATCAGATAACGGTAGAGAAGATGAACTTTACAGATCGGCGAGGAGTCTGCGTTGGTACCATGAGTAAAGAGGACAGCACACATTTTATCGCCACAAAACATTCCGAATTGGATGAAAATGATCCGTGGATTCCGTGGTATAACGGAGAACAGCTCTTTTTCGTGCGTGAAAGCGCCAAACATCAGGGCGGCATTCATCCGATATGCGGAGACGGTGCAGCCTGCACGGCTCCGGATCATGCAGAAAATCACGAAAACATAGCCTGGACACCGGTCGAGTATATCCATACAGAGACTCACGGAGACGAAGAATGGATAGAGCCGGGAAACTATTACCTGACCAAAGATACGATCCTTGCCAATAGTGCCTATTCAAGAAAGATCATCGTCACTGGGGATGTGAAGATCTGCTTGAACGGTCATACGCTGAAATACAGGCCTCGGACGACCGATACAGCAGGTCTTTGCCGTATTTATCTGAGAGACGGCGCCAGCTTCTCTATCTGCGACTGCTCGAAGGGACAAACCGGCAGGATCGTTCAGATTTCGGATGACGGGAAAACGTATTCGTCTCTGTTCCAATGCCTGCGGAACAGCACGCTCAATCTCTTTGGCGGTGAGATCAGCGGCGGCGGCAGCAGCAAGGTGCCGGATAACACTGCCTATCCGGGCGCAGTAAAGCTGTATGGCGGTACATTTAATATGTACGGCGGTAAGATTACGAACTGTACGGCAAATGCACAGTCGGTTATTGATGTAGACAGCTCCGGCGCCAGCGGACTGTACTCTGGCGAAACGAGTGTTCCGGGTGTATTTAATATGTACGGCGGTGAAATCAGCGGCAACCAAATGACGCCGTATAAAGGTCAGCACAATACCGCCGCGATTGATGCAACCTACAATAATGTTAATATCTATGGGGGAAAAATCTGCAATAACACCGCTGTCGGAAATGACAATGTGGCGCATGGTATAGATGTGATTTGGAGCGATCTTACCATTAGTGGCGGCGAAATTACTGGCAACAGCGGCTATGGCGTATGGATGACGAATAAAACACCGGCAACTGCTTTGTCCGGCGGCAAGATAACCGGCAATACAAAGGGAAACTTCTGCTTTGCATTCCAGCGGTTGAGCAATTATTACCCATCTACCGCTGTTCTGGGCGAACCCATAGCATCCGACACCAGCATCGGTATCAGCGTATCGCCTTTGGAGACCGACAAAGCATCGTATACCCTGTCCGAAGCCTGCGACACGGATAACAGCCGCTTTTTCCACTCGGATATGGCTGGTTATGCCGTAGTCTACGACGAGGAGAGCAAAACCCTGCAGATGCAGAAAGGCACGGCGCTCACCGGAACGCTCGAGATCAACGGTGCTGCGAAGTTTGGACAGGAGCTGACGGCAACGCTGACCGGTACGAATAACTCCGGCACCTTGACCTATAAGTGGTATCGCAGCGGTGAAAACGCGCCGATTGCAACCGATACCGATAAGTACACGCTGACTGCGGACGATATCGGCAAGACGATCACCGCAGTGGTAAAGAGCAGTGCGGAACTCGGCTCGGTGACTGCTGCTACCAAGGTGGTCGAAAAAGCAGATGGTCCTGCGGCTCCGCTGCATTTACCCTCGGTTTTATGCTCAATGAGGACGAAAAGACCTTCACAGCGACCATTCCGGCGGTGGAAAACGCGGAGTACAGCTTCGACGGGAAACAGTATTCCGCAGTCAACACTAAGAGGGACTGTGCGCCGAACACGGAATATACCGGCTATGTGCGAATCGTGGGAAACGATACGCAGAAGGCAAGTGCGGTGACCAGCAGCACGCAGACCGCTCCAAAGCTGACCGTTGCAGCGCCGGTCTTCAAGCCGGACGGCACGATCAGCTTCCGCGGTACGCAGACGGTGGAGGTTTCCTGCGCAACACCCGGTGCTTCCATTTATTACACGACGGATGGCACAACGCCGACCAGCACCGGCACGGTTTACAGCGGTGCGATCAGCCTGACCTCTACCACCACGATCAAGGCGATTGCGGTCAAGACAGACATGAATGACAGTGCCGTTGCCGCAGCAACCTTTACCAGATGTTCGTCCTCCGGCGGTGGCGGCGTCTCGTCCGTACCCGGCTACGATGTTTCTGCGGATAAGACCGAAAACGGCACTGTCACCGTATCTCCTGAGTCTGCGTCCAAGGGCGACACTGTGACCATCACGGCAACCCCCGACAAGGGCTACGTCCTCGAAAGCCTGACCGTGCTGGACAAGGACGGCAAGGCGCTTGCGCTGACCGACAAGGGCAGCGGCAAGTACACCTTCGTCATGCCTGCGGGCAAGGTCACGGTGAAGGCGGTCTTTATGGACGACAACACCATGCTCAACTTCTTCACCGATGTGCACGCGGAGGATTATTACTATGACGCAGTCCTCTGGACGGCGCAGAAGGGTATTACCGGCGGCATGAGCGACACGCTGTTCGCTCCGAACGCTGCCTGCCCCAGAGCGCAGATTGTGACCTTCCTGTGGCGTACGGCGGGTTCGCCCGAGCCGAGTGCGTTGAGCAACTTTAACGATGTGCCTTCTGACAAGTATTACGCTAAGGCAGTCGCGTGGGCAGTCGAGAATGGCATCACGGTAGGCACTACAGCTGCTACGTTCAGCCCGGATGACATCTGCACCCGTGCTCACGGCGTTACCTTCCTGTATCGTGCGGTCAAGGCGACGGCTTCGGTCGGTGTATCGGCATTTACCGATGTGGCCGACAGCGCCTACTATGCCGATGCGGTCAAGTGGGCAACTGAGCAGGGCATTACCAAGGGCGTCAGCAGCACGCTGTTTGGTCCGGATGAGACCTGCACCCGTGCACAGATTATCACGTTCCTGTACAGACTGTACGGCAGCAAATAAGTCAATCAACCGATAGAAAGCGGCGGCAGGGGAATACCCCTGCCGCCGTCTGTTTACCGATTTTTTGCCGCCATCTCACGCTTTGGAGCGAGCTGCATTCCCGGACAAATCGCTGCGATAAGAGCGGGAGAAACGGGGAAAATGTCATAGTTTCGGTAACTCTGCGGCAGTATGTCATAATTTCTTCTTTTTTTGTAAAACCCTGTTGACAAAACACGACAGATGCGCTATAGTGTGGATAAAAGAAGATGATGCAGTCGCTTTGACCGCATCTCAAACGATAATGGCAAACCCACCGAAAGGTGGCGACGCAAAGCTATAGGGCCTTACCCCTCATCGAGAGGGCTGGCAGCCAGTTACCGAAAGGAGATCGCCGGATATGAAGCGGCTTTTTCGTATTGTATGCGCAGTTTTTGCAGCAACTGCCCTCTCGATGGGCGTTACCGCAGCAGCAGCAAATGATGTTGTGGATATGAGTAATTCCACCCACGGTTATGTTACCGTAAACTACTCCTCGAGTGCAAGACTCAAGGTTGGTATTCAGTACAACGACGGCAAGACCGTATTCCATGATTGCCCGAGCGGCAAGGATGCTTCCTTTTCTCTCGATAAGGGCAACGGCAAGTACACCGTAACGCTGTACCGCAACGTTTCCGGTACGTCCTATCAGCAGGTCGAGTCCAAGTCCATGAACGTAACCGTTAAGGACAGCTACGCTCCGTATCTGGTCTCCACTTCCGAGGTTCAGTTCTCCAAGGGCGACACGGTATCCGCTAAGGCTGCTGAGCTCTGCAAGAACGCCAAGACCGATGAGGCTAAGGTTATCGCCATCTACAACTATATGGCAAGCCGTTATACTTATGATAACAAGCTGGCGAATGAGATCACCAGCGGCAAGATCACCAAGTACATCCCGGATACCGCCGCTACCCTGAAGGGCACCACCGGTATCTGCTACGATTTCTCCTCGCTGTTTGCAGCAATGTGCCGCAGCCAGGGCATCCCGTGTGCACTGACCAAGGGCTACGCCGGCTCTAGCTACCACGCTTGGAACAAGGTAAACCTGAACGGCAAGTGGTATCAGATCGACCTGACCTACGCGGTTACCCGCAGCGTGAAGAACGCAAAAACCCTGCATGACTGTGTATCTCCGCTGACCTACACCAACACCAGCGATGCGCTTGCAGTAGCTGCGGCTTAACACTTTTCTATTTTATTTTGTATGCAAATGGTCCTGATTGGATATATTTATGCCCAATCAGCGGCGATTTCTTGCATAAAAAACGATTCCGGATTGAAACTCTTCTTCGTTTTTACAGTATTTGCTTGTTATTCGCGGACATTTATGGTATACTAAAGAAGAGGATCCGGAGAATTTCTGTCCGGCTCAGGCAAAGGGCTGTGTATGCAGTCCGGCGTGCCTGCCGACAGAAAAGATCGTAAAATTCTGTGCATGACTTCCGTAAAGGGGTACAGGTACAGACAAAGGCACAGCCGGTGAAAACCGGTGTCGCAAAGCTAAATGGGCCTAAACGGAAGACTTTCTTCCGCATGGTAGCCGGTTGCCGAAGGTACTTTGTACCCCCTTGCAGAGCTATGCGCGCTGTAAAGGGGGTATTTTATTTGGAGGTTGAAACTGCATTGCATTCTGAGATTATCGCAAACCCACAAACACATGATCTGTGCGGCTCGTTGAGGAGCAAGTTGTACAGACAAAGGCACCATCGGTGAAAGCCGGTCTCGCAAAGCCAGGGGCCTAAACGGAGGTTTTTTTCTCTCCGCATGGCAGCCGGTTGCCAGAAATACATTTGCAATCCCTCTCGATCAGCATGCACGCTGACCAAGGAGGTATTCCTATGTTAAAAAAGAATATGCGTAAACGTCTGCTCGCAGGAGCACTTGCGACTATCATGGCGCTGACCATGTGCCCGACCTGGGCGCTGGCCGACGATGAAGGCATCACTACCCTTCCGGCACCGGAAGACCAGATGCCGGTTGTCGACAGTACTCCCGCAGAAGACACCATTCAAACTCCCGATGCTGGGACCCAAGGACAGCCTGAGGCTCAGGATCCTGCACAGGCACCGTCCGGCGGTACGGACATCGAGGAGACTGGCAATAATAGCAATTCCAATGAAAATGATTCTCAGAATAATGATGCAGTAAGCAATTCTCCGACGGATACAATTAGCGTGCAGGAGGTTCAAATCGACCGCGCATGGAATTGGCAGCAGGAAGCCAAGTACTTCGTGCTTCTGCCGAACCGTGATAAGCCGACGAGCGGCGAAAGCCAGGGCCAAGAAAGCTACCTGCCGAATGACACCTCGGACGGCGGCGTTACCGACCGCGACAATTTCAAAGGCTACAAAGGCTATCTGACCGCGAAGGGCAAGAAGATTGCTGATAAGAATTACAGCATCTACGATGCCACGAACGGTTATACCAAGATTGATGGCGTTGAAAGCGAATATCTGGATCCTCCGGAAAACCTCGGTTTCTTCACCAAGGCCAACTGGTCGGAAGATGGCAAAACCTACATCAAGGATTCCAATCCCTCTGATCCGTTCTCGGTACTGGGCGAAAACTTTAATGTGAATAATATTAGAGTTGTATGGTACACCATTAAGTATCAGGTAGACGGCTATCATGTCGACGGCTATGTAGCCGGTGTTCCGGTTAAGGTTACTTATCATTCTAACTATGGTACTATCCCCGGCACGACCGACGATTCCCGCGAAGTTGCTGCAATGAGCGGTGATACATATACCGTTCTTGATAACATGTTCACCGTCCCGACCGGATTCAGCTTCGGCGGCTGGTATGTTGACGGTAACAAGTATGAAGTTGGCTCTAAGCATCTTCTGATGACCGACCTGCATCTGTACGCAAAGTGGATTCCGAATCCGTATACTGTAACTTGGAAGAACGCTGATGACGCTGTAAATTCTCTCGCTACTGAGAAGGTTGACTACAACCACAAGCCGACCAAGGACCCGAGAGACAAGGCAAGCAAGGCTTCTGACGCGCAGTATACTTACGAGTTTGCAGGTTGGAAGCTGGCAGGCACTGAAGATACTGCACTGGTTAATCCGAAGGAACAAGCAGTTACTGCGGACGTAACCTACATCGCAGTATTTAAGCCGATTACCCGCCAGTATACCGTAACCTACTACGTTGACGGCGAGAAGCAGGGTGACGAGGAGACTTATAACTACGGCACTCTGGTAAAGATTCGTGGCAACGCTGTTAAGGAAGGCCATACGTTCTCTGGCTGGAAGATCGGTAGCGAAGCTGCAAAGGATTTTGAAATCAAGAGCAACGTTATCATCCAAGGCTTCTTTACACAGAATACGCAGCATTACACCATCAACAAGCACTTCTACAACGAGAAGGACGTTGAGGTTAAGGTAGAGAACGGTAAGACCAAGACCGGCAATGAGTATGCACTGGTTGCTGAGCTTTACAAGAATGATGCAGTAAACCAGACCGTTGACGGTAAGACCTACGTTTACGTTCCGGGTCTGACCAAGGTTACCGATAACCTTGAAAAGCTGACCAAGGACGTTACCATCGACCTGTACTACTACCTTGACGTCAAGGGCGGTGAGAAGCCGGACGAGACCGGCAATGGCACCCCGGACGCATGGGAGTACCGTCTTGCATTCAAGGTTGTAAACGGCGAGTGGAACAACGGCGGCAACGCTGACATCGTTGTTTACGTTCCGTTCAAGGACTATAAAAACGGCGATGAGCTCAAATACGTTGTGGTTCCGATCACCCGTATCCCGGCCGTGGGTGACAAGCCGAACTCCGGCTACCGTGCTGGTTCCTGGGATACGACTCCTGTCGGTAATGCAAAGGTTGAGAAGGACACCGTATTCACCTACACCTACGCAAGAAGATCTTCTTCCGGCGGTGGTGGCGGCGGCAGCCGCAAGCCCACCGTTACCATTCCGGATAATGTACCGACCGGTCTGAACGGCGATGACCACTATGCTTACATCGTAGGCTATCCGGACAGCACCGTTCGTCCTCAGAACGGCATTACCCGTGCTGAGGTAGCAACCATCTTCTTCCGTTTGCTCACCGATGAGACCCGCAATGCAAACTCCACCAAGTCCAACAGCTACTCCGATGTAGCAGCCGGCGCATGGTACAACCACGCTGTTTCTACGCTGAGCGCTATGGGCATCGTGAAGGGCGACAGCCAGGGCAAGTTCAATCCGAATGCGCCGATCACCCGTGCGGAGTTCGCTGCTATCGCAGCTCGTTTTGACGACAAGGCCAACACGACCGCTGTTGACTTCAGCGACATTGCATCCCACTGGGCAAAGGACGAAATCAGCGCCGCTGCCAACAACGGCTGGATCAACGGTTATACCGACGGCACCTTCCGTCCGAATAACAAGATCACCCGTGCCGAGGCGATGACGCTCGTAAACCGCGTTCTCAGGCGTCTTCCGGAGACTGCAGAGGACCTGCACAACGACATGATCAAGTGGAGCGACAACTCCGATACTTCCGCATGGTATTACCTGGCCGTACAGGAGGCTACGAACAGCCACTATTACGACCTCAAGGAAAACAAGCACGAGAAGTGGAGCAAGCTGCGCGAAACTCGTGACTGGACCGAACTGGAAAAGTAAATACTTTCCTGTAAGGGCGAACGAATCCCCCGGCCATTGGTCGGGGGATTTTATTGCGCTGATAGTTTTTTCTAAAGGAAACAAATTTCGGCAAATTTTTTTGTTAAAATTATAACATATTGCCCTTGTGGTTTTTATATCATAGGTTCATAATAGGGATTGCCGAAAGGGAAAAGAGGAATTCAAAAAGTAGGCTTTTCGGTGATTTTTATGCGAAAGTCATGCTTTCGCAGCCGGTATAGAGGAGGAGATAATATGATCAGCTTTATCGTATGCTTATTATTATTGATCACCGGCTATCTTACTTATGGTAAAATTGTAGACAAAACCTTTGGCCCGGATGACCGGGAAACGCCGGCAGTTCGCATTAACGATGGCGTTGACTACGTTGTCATGCCGCAGTGGAAGCTGTTTCTGGTACAGCTGCTGAACATCGCCGGCCTTGGCCCGATCTTCGGCGCACTGCAGGGCGCTCTCTGGGGTCCGGTTGTATTCCTGTGGATTACATTCGGTACCATTTTTGCCGGCGGCGTACACGATTATTTCTCCGGCATGATCAGTGAGCGAAATGACGGTGCTTCCATCGCAGAGGTTACCGGCAAGTACCTCGGTCACACCATGCAGAATATCATGCGTGTGTTCTCAGTTGTACTGTTGATCATGGTTGGCACGGTATTTGCAGTCGGCCCGGCCGGTTTGATCGTTACGCTGTGCAAGAGCAACGGTGTGTCCGGTGTGCTTTCGACCACGCTGTTCTGGCTGATCCTCATCCTGGTTTACTACTTTATTGCAACCTTTATTTCGATCGATAAGATCATCGGTAAGGTATACCCGCTGTTCGGCATGTGCCTGATCATCATGGCGGTCGGTGTTATCATCGGTATCTTCACCAACCCGAATTACACCATTCCGGAGATTTGGTCTCACCTGTACAATATGCACCCGTCCGGTACGCCGGTATGGAGCTTCATGTTCATCACGGTTGCATGCGGTGCAATTTCCGGCTTCCATTCCACGCAGTCGCCGCTGATGGCTCGCTGCATGAAGAACGAGAAGCAGGGTCACTTCGTATTCTACGGCGCAATGGTAGCCGAAGGCATTATCGCACTGATCTGGGCGGCAGCCGGCTGTGCTCTATATGAGGTCACCGGCGGTCTCAACACCGGTCTGGCGGAAGCGCTGGCAGGCGGTCAGTCCGCAGCGATCTACGATGTATGCTCCAAGACTATGGGCGGCGTCGGTATTGCTCTGGCCATGATCGGCGTTGTTGTCTGCCCGATCACTTCCGGTGATACCGCATTCCGTTCCGCTCGTCTGACGCTGTCCGACTGGTTCCACATGGATCAGAGTTCGTACGCAAACCGCCTGAAGCTGTGCATCCCGGTACTCGGTATCGGCGCTATCCTCGGCATCGGCAATGCAACCGGTCTGATCGACTACACGGTTATCTGGCGTTACTTCAGCTGGACCAACCAGACGCTCGCTATGATCATTCTGTGGGCAGCAGCTATGTACCTGTTTACCGAAAAGAAGAATTTCTGGATTGCAGCTGTTCCGGCTACGTTCATGAGTGCAGTTTCCTGCACCTATTTCATCCTCGCACCGGAGTGCCTCGGCAGCCTGCTGAACAGCAAGACAGCGGACGGCACGGTAATTTACAATACCGCAGTGGCGTACCCGATCGGCATTGTATTCGCGGCACTGCTGCTCGCACTGTTCATCCGTGCGACCAAGAAGCGCGGCGCAAAGAAATCTGCTTGAATATAATAGCATTGCTGCAGCTGGCCGTTCCTTTGTGCGGTCGGCTGCGGCCATCCATAACGATAATTGCGGGGTGACGGAAAATGTTGAAACCTTATCCGCTCAGCGCGGGGCGCATTGATGACGCGGCGCTTGCCGAGGATAGAAAAACCTGTCGGAAAATCGGTCCGTGCGGCATCGGCGGGCATGCCCTCTATTTGAACAGCTTTTTTGTTGACCGGCGGTATTATGTTCCGCTTTCCATGGTAACGCGTGTGTACAAGCGCGTTGCGATGAGCAAGGGCGGCTTTTCTGGCAAGGGCATTTTCGCCACGCTGTCCTATCTGGTCGTGGAGTTCGATGGCGGACAGAAGGTGTGCAATTTCAAGTATGAGCAGCAGGTCGATGATTTCCTGAGCGTTATCCGAGCTGAGCACCCGTCTATTCCGTGTGTCAGCGCGGCGGCCGAACGGCGCATTGCCGAGGAGAAGACCCGCCGGGAGGAAGAGGAGCGCAATCGTCCGCCGATGAGCGCACAGGCGGAGAAAACCGTGCAGGCACTCGATAACGCAATCGACTATCTGGAGCACCGTCCTGAGCTGACCGAACGACTGAGCGCAGCCGCAAAACGCCGCCGGAACTTTCAGTGTACGAACGGCAGCTACCGCTGGGCCGCTATGGCGATCACACTGCTGGGATTTGCGGCGCTGGCTTACGGTATTGTTTCCTTCGTGCGTCACGGCTCGTTCTCGATTTATTTTACGCTGTTCGGCCTTGCCGCGATATTCACGTTTGCGGGTTTCAGCGTCCTGCCGACAGCACGCAACAACCGTGCCTCTATCATGCAGAATGATGCACAGACACAGGAGAAAATGCAGGCTTACCTTGCGGACTATCTGAATTTCCCGCTGCCGGCCCGCTATGCACATCCGGTTGTGCTGCGCCGCATGCAGCGTGCTGTCATGGATGGCCGCGCAGTGACCGCTGCGCAGGCGCTCGACGTTGTGAAGGCTGACCTGAAGGCGCTGAATGCGGATGTCACCGTCTCGCAGGAGGAATACGATGAGGTTGTCGCCATCAAGCCCATGTTCCTCAATGCGGAGTATCAGTGATAATCAAATGATACAAAAATCCCTCCCGGTTTATCATCGGGAGGGATTTTTTGGCTTATATGACGTACATATCCGGTCTGCGGAGCGACAGATAGTCCGGATTCCTGCGGATTTTTTGCACCTCCTGCAGATTGATATCGCAGAGGAGCAGCTGCTCAGTGTCGTTTGCTTTGACAAGCACCTTGCCGCTCGGATGAATGACGAGCGATTCGCCGGCAAACTGCATTTCGCCTTCTGTGCCGACACGGTTGCACATGGTGGTCGAAGCAGATGACAATGCCGACGTTGCCGAACGGCGTGCGGAACACCTTGAAGCCATCGTTGGACGGCGTGTAGTAATCCTGCTCGTAGAAGTTGATATTCTGTGCGATGTGTACTATTTTTGCAACATCCTGCACGGTTCCGTCCGGCATTACCCATAGAGATGCTTCATTATATTATTTCATTTGGCAAATGAAAAGCGAAAAGGACATTCCCGAGGGGGGGAATGTCCTGCGAAAAAGAGTATCGATATGATCTGATTTAAGAGCACAGTCCGCATTTCGCACATGCAGACGGTGTGGCAGCGCAGCCGCCGAGGGCAGTCTCGCGCAGCTCGATGGGGATGCGGCGGCCGACCGCGTACATGGTATCGAGCATTTCATCGAACGGGATAAACTGGTGAATGCCCGCGAGCGAGAGCTCAGCGGCAACGAGCGCGTTGGCTACACCTGCCGCGTTGCGGTTCTGGCACGGATACTCGACCAGTCCGCCGACCGGGTCGCAGACCAGACCGAGCATGTTCATCAGCACGGTGGAGGCCGCGTCAAGACACTGCTCAGGCTTGCCGCCCATCAGCTCGACAGCCGCGCTAGCCGCCATTGCGGATGCGATGCCGACCTCGGCCTGACAGCCGCCGACCGCGCCTGCAACGGTTGCGTTGCGCATGGCGAGGTAGCCGATCGCACCGGCGTTGAACAGGGCGTCGATCAGCCGTTCATCCGAGATGTTGTAGCGGTCCTGCAGGGCAAACAGCATGCCCGGCAGAACACCGGCGCTGCCTGCGGTCGGTGCTGCGACAATCAGACCCATAGAAGCATTTACCTCAAGCACGGCCATCGCGTACTGCGCCGCTTTGTGCAGCACATCCCCGCAGATGGAGCGGCCTTTGGCTGCGTGCTGCGCCAGCTTTTTGGCTTCGCCGCCAATTAGGCCGCCCATGGACTTGACCGGCGTTTTGAGCGGTGTTAGCGCGGATGAGCGCATGATTTCGAGTGCTCTCTTCATACGGTGCGTGACCTCATCACGCGTTGTTTCGCCCAGCTGGCACTCGCGGCGGCGCATGATCTCGGAGATGGGGAGCTGCTGCTGCGTGCAGAGTGCAAGCAGCTCGGATGCGTTTTTGAAATCCATAATCTGCACTCCTCCTTACGGTTCGATGATCATGACGTCGTGGACGTTGGGATTGTTTTTAAGCGGTTCCTCAATGCCCTCGGGGAAATGACCGTCCGACTCGACGATGGTGTAGGCGGTGTTGCCCTTGGACTCGCGGAACAGGCGCATGAATGCAATGTTTACACCCTTGTCGCTGAGCACCTTGGTGATGTGCGCCACAACGCCCGGCTTGTCCTGCTGAACGACAATGACCGTGCTGTATTCACCGGTAAAGTCAACCTCGACGCCGTTAATGCGCGCGATGCGGCACTTGCCGCCGCCGAGCGACTCGCCGCGGATGGTCATCACCTGACCGGCGGCGTTCTCCATGCGGATGTCCACGGTGTTCGGATGGACATCGGTCTCGGTCTCACACGGCGTGAATGAGTAGGACAGACCGCGCTCGGTCGCAATCGAAAACGAATTGCGGATGCGGGTGTCATCGGTCGAAAAGCCCATGATGCCGCCGAGCAGCGCACGGTCAGTGCCGTGGCCGTGATAGGTTTTGGAGAATGAGCCGTACAGCGTGAAATCTACCTTTTTAAGCGGCGGCGCGATCATCTTGTGCGCCAGATACGCGATAACGGCTGCGCCGGCGGTATGGGAGCTGGAGGGACCGATCATATTCGGTCCCAGCACATCAAAAACACTGATAAAGGACATAGGGGATTCTCCTTACTGAGCGGAGGATTTGCAGATAAACTTGCGGTAGATGGTCTCCACGATCACGCCGATCGCGTTGTCGCCGGAGACGTTGCAAGCGGTGCCGAACGAGTCCTGCGTGATGTACAGCGCAACCATGATAGCGCAGATCGGGCCGCTCGGGTCACCGGCCTCGGTGCCGAAGATCATGTACAGGAAGGGCAGGGCGGTCATAATGGAGCCGCCCGGAGCACCGGGAGACGCCACCATGGCAATGCCGAGGGTCATGATGAACGGGATAACGGTGCCGATGGAGATCGGCAGCTGGTTCATCAGGCAGACTGCGGTAGCGCAGGCGGTAATGGTAATCATCGAGCCTGCCATGTGGATATTCGCGCACAGCGGAACCGTAAAGTTGCGGATTTCCGAGGAAACGCCGTCTGCTTCAGCGCACTGCAGGTTTACCGGAATGGTAGCCGCAGAGGACTGGGTGCCCAGCGCGGTTGCGTAGCCCGGAATCTGGTTGCGGATGAGCGTAAACGGGTTCTTGTGGCTGACCAGACCTGCAATTACGAACTGGATGCAGATGCAGATCAGGTGCATGATGATAACAACGATGAATACCTTCCACAGAATACCGAGGATGGCAAAGGTCTTGCCGGACTTGGTCATATCGGTGAACGTGCCGCAGATGTAAAGCGGCAGCAGCGGGATGATGACCTTGTGCAGTACGCAGTCAATGATGCCGGAGAAGTCGGACACACCGTTGTACAGCGTGTTGCCGATGGTCTTGCCGCGCAGGCTGGACATGCACAGACCGAGCACAAACGCCGTAACAACAGCGGACAGCGTGTTCATCAGCGCCGGAATTTCCAGGCTGAAGTACGGCTCCAGCGAGTTGCCTGCGGTTGCGGCAATCTTGTCGAGCGCATCCGCACTCATGAAGTGCGGGAACAGGGTGTCGGCTACAAAGAACGAAGCCGAGCCTGCGATCAGGGTCGAGCAGTAGGCGATGGCAACCGTGATGAGCAGCAGCTTGCCCGCGCCGCTCTTGAGGTTAGCAATGCCCATGGTAACATACGCAAGGATCATCAGCGGGATGATAAACGACAGGAACTGGCTGAAGAACGACGAGAGCGTTACCACAAAGCGGCAGAAGCCTTCCGGCAGGAACTGGCCGAACAGGATGCCGACAATAATGGCGATGATGAGCTTGGGCAGTAATCCGAGTTTGAATTTTTTCTTTTCTTCCATTTCTTTTTCCTCCTTTTTTGGCGGGCAGCACCACACAGTTCGGTTATGCGGTGTTACCCTTTGCGGCGCAGGCCGTTTGTTTGCCCCTCTTTGGTCTGCTGCCGTGGAAGTCTGCCGAGATTTTTTGCCTCCGGACACAAAAAGAACCGCTTATTTTAGGCGAAATGCTGTAAAATAGGACGCGGTTTTTGTGCAAAAAGGATAAGTAAAAAATCTGTGGTAAACATCCAATTTCTTTCTTGACCTCTTTGTAGATTTAGTATATTCTGTTTAATGGGTTAAGTCAAATTCATATATTTTATCATTTCGATTCAAAATATTGATAATATAGGGGAGAGAGGGAAATTCATGGAGCTTCGGCAGCTTGCAACCTTTATTCGAGTAGCACAGTTTAAGAGTTTTTCACGCGCAGCAGAGAGCCTCGGCTACTCACAGTCGGCGGTAACGGTGCAGATACGCCAGCTGGAGGAGGAACTGGACACGCGTCTGTTTGACCGCATGGGAAAGCGTATCGCGCTGACCGACACAGGCGAGCGTTTTCTCAGCCACGCGTGCGATGTGATGAATCAGGTCAATCAGGCGCGCATGTCGGTCACATCCACGGCAGAGCTGCGCGGTTCGCTGCATATCGGCACGATTGAGTCGCTTGCATGTCTCAAGCTGCCGACGGTGCTGCATCTGTACCGTAAATTCAACCCGAAAGTGTCTATCCGTATCACGGTCGGTGAGCCGGAAGAATTGATTGAGCATATGGAACGCGGCGAGCTGGACATGATCTATGTGCTTGATGAGCCGCTGTACAGCAACAACTGGAACAAGCTGATGGAGCAGCGCGAGGAGATCGTATTTGTGGCGTCTGCATCGCTGCGCGAGAAGCTGGGCGGAAAAGAGCTGACGATTGAGGAACTGCTTACGCAGCCGTTTTTCCTCACCGAGCAGGATAATTATCGCCGTGTACTCAACCGCCGTCTTGCCGCGCGGCGGACCATCCTTACGCCGTCACTCGAGTGCGGTGATACCTCGCTGCTCATTCGCATGCTTGAGATTGACCGCGGTGTATCCTTTCTGCCGTGGTACGCAGTCGAGAACAGCGTAAAAGAGGGAAGGCTGATCCGTTTGTCGGTCGAGGACTGCTATATTTCGCTCTACCGCCAGATTTTCAGCCATAAGGAGAAATGGCGCACACGCGAAATGGATGAATTTGTCCGCGTGGCAAAGCTGGCGGACGAGGAAGAATAGGAGCATATAACAACATCCCACTTGTTGAAGCACAGCAAGTGGGATGTTTTTTATTCCATGACCGCCTGCACTACCCAGCGGGTTGCGTGCCCGTTGCCGGTGCAGGTGGAAAGCGTGAGGATATGGTCGTTTACGGTCGGTGCTGCGCCGGTGCGGATCACCGACAGGGAAATGCCTTCGTCAATGAAGGTTTTTTTGATCGTTTCGTCGGAAAACGCACTGTAATACGCGGTTCCGTCAAGCGCTGCCTCATAGGCCGCATAGATTCTGTACGCATGGGTTCCGCTTGCATTGGTCACATATACCTGCGGATGTGCCTGCAGGAAATCCTGCTTTTTGTAGTGCTTCAGCGCGGCAAACATCGAGCCGTTGTTCATCCGGTGACCGTACACGATGGTGTTAAAGCCGCTGAAATCGGCAGAGCAGCGGCAGTCCATGAAAATCGCGCCAACTGCGCTGCTGTTTTGGTTCCAGGTGTGTGTCAGATAATAGTCGTTGTCCGTGCCCTGCACCAGCGGATAGGAAATCTCGGTGCCCGGAATGGCAATCCAGCCGATGACATCACTGTTGACCTGCTGCAGAGCAGGCAGGTCCATCTGCTCCAGCGCCTGTGCATACGGGTCGGCAGACGGAGCGGGTTCGGTCTGCGTTTCCTGCTGCGGCTGTTCGGTCGGCTGCTGAACGGTTTCCGTCTCCGTCACTTCGGGTATCGCGGCAATCTCGGAAGCCTCGGCGTAGGCTTCATCGCCTGCACGGTAGCTCGTCATTTGGCGCACCAGCATGAATGCGCTGACGGCAAACACCGCTGTCAGAAAAAACAGTATCACAGTCCGTATTTGGGACTTCATACGCTCACCTCGTTTTTTGCATATTATTATAGTATATCTGATTTAAGTTGTAAAATCGGATATATTTTATTGTTTGACAGAAAAGATTATATCTGTCAGACGCACCGATACTGGATATTTCGTGCAGATTTTGATTGTTTTTACACGCCTGACCGCGCGTTTCAGCACATTGTACAATCGCATATCAATAATTTCTACGTTTTGTCGATATCGTATTGAAGGCTTTCTGCCAAAATGTATCCTTTTTTCGTACCCTCTGTATGGTAAGCTGTACCATACAGAGAGAATACCTCGTCTGTCGCGGATGCAGACAACCGGCGAGGAGGATATATTTCCTGATTTCATGATAAAGGACTGAGTAGTATGAGCAAAAAGTTTACAAGGCTGATGGCCATCCTGCTGTCGCTTAATCTGACGTTCAGTACGGGTACTTTTGCCGCATTTGCGGCTGAAGTGGAAGACGGCAGCATCGACACCGGTTACTCCGAGAGCGGCGATCCCGCAGCATCCGCTCCGAAAGCGGAGGACAGCGGTACAGAAAGCACACCGGACATGAGCAACCCCGCTCCGACAGAGAGCACCGGCGAGAACGCCGAGCCGTCTGCACCGAGCGAACCGGCTGCACCGGGCGAACCGTCTGCACCGGGCGAACCTGCATCGCCGAGTATATCTGAAGCACCCACCGAGGCGGCACCGTCCGCACCGGCTGAGAAAGCGCCTGCGGCTGAGATTCCGGCAGAGGAGAAGCCTGCTGAAGAAAAGCTGGTTGCGGCGTATGCAGTCACCGCGTTTACGCAGGACAGCATCCGGTATGATGTTTCCTCGGGCGATGCCGTTGTTACCGGCTGCGTAGACAGCGTGACCAATCTGGTTATTCCGGCAACCGTAACCTATGACGATAAGGAATACAAGGTTGTCGGCATTCAGGAGCATGCGTTTGACTGGGCAAATCACCACAGTCTCGCACTGGAAACCGTTGATCTGGGCGGTCTGCCGCTGGAAATCGGCGAGTATGCCTTCCGCGGTCAGACGTCGCTGACGACTGTTGACGGCATGGATAATATTACCGCAATCGGCAACTATATGTTCACGACATGCTCGGCGCTGACTTCGGTCGCTGATCTGTCCAAGGTTACTTCTGTCGGTATTCAGGCATTTATGAACTGTTCTTCGCTGACTACGCTGAAAGGCCTGAATTTCTCCGCACTGACGAGCATTAGACAGGAAGCCTTCAATAATATGAAGTCCTTCTCGCTGGAGCTGGGTGAGCATACCTTTGATGCGCTCGAGTCTCTGGATGTCCGCGCATTCGCTAACATGACGGATATTACCGGTAAGGTTGTTCTGCCGGAACGCATTACCGAAATTCCGGAAGGTGCATTTTTGAACACCGGAATTACCGGCGTTGACTGGTCTCATATCACGGTCATCGGCACGGGTGCGTTCAGCAACTGTAAGGGTCTGACCGAGCTGCATTTGCCGGATTCTGTTACGTCGATTGGAGAAAGCGCATTCAAAGGCAGCGGTCTGACCGGAGAATTACAGCTTCCGAATTCGATCACTTCGATTGGCAATGAGGCATTTAGAAATGTCAAGATTGAAGGCAATTTGGTGCTGCCGAGTGCGCTGACTTTTCTGGGTACCCGCGCATTTAACGAAACCACCATCAGCAGCGTTACGTTCCCGGACACGCTGAAAAATATTGGTAACTATGCATTTTATAACTGCCCGAATCTTTCCGGCACGCTGATCATCCCCGAAGGGGTTGTTTCCATCGGTACGGCAACCTTCACGAAAACCGGTATCGAAAAGCTGGAGCTTGCCGACAGCGTACAGACCATCTCGGCCGGTGCATTCAGCACCTGCGCCAAGCTGACTTCCGTGCAGATTGGCGAACAGGGCAAGGGCAAAAGCCAGCTGCAGACCATCGGCAGTAAGGCATTTAACAACGATACCAATATCACCTACTTCTATATTGAAGCATGCTCGGCGGATGTTGCGATTGACTCGAATCCGCTGACGATTCCTGCCGGTGTTGCTGTAAAGTTTGCGGTCACTGTCGATGGCAAAAACATCCGCGAAGGCGAAGAAACCACGCTGCAGCAGGCCGTTGACGCAGCAGCGGAAAACACCATGATCACCGCAAACAAGAGCTTCATTGTAGACGGCACGGTTACGATTCCGTCCGGCAAGACCATCACGCTGACCGATGAAGGCAAGGGCTTTTCGGTTGTGTTCAAGAACGGCTTCGCCGGTCCGGCTTTCCACGTGGAGCAAGGCGCGGCGCTGATTCTGGACGGCAGCTTCAATTTCTCCTGCTTCCGCATCGCTAACGGCTCGTTTGCCGAGGTAAACGGCGCAATGACGCTGAACGGCGGCACGATTACCCGCATGAGTCTGAGCGGCTCGAACATGGGTGCGATTACGGTGGACGGCGGCTCCTTCACCATGGGGAACGGCGAACTCAGCAGCATTTCCGCTTCGTCCGCAAACTGCGGCGCGGTTTATGTGAACGGCGGCAAATTTGCCATGAACGGCGGCAAAATCACCGGATGTACGTTCAAGAACCAGTATTCCGGCGCGGTTGCCCTCGCAGACGGCACCATGACGATGACCGACGGCACGATTTCCGGCAATACCGCATCGGAGTATAACGCGGCAGGCGGCGTACTCGTAAACGGCACTTCGTCTCTTGCCATGAGCGGCGGCACGATTGCCGACAACACGGCAAAGCGCGGCGGCGGTGTATGCGTGCGTGAGAACGGCACGTTCACCATGTCCGGCGGTACGATTTCCGGTAACAGCACGGCAGTCGATTCCGCTACAATTCAGCAGCCGAATGCAGGCGGCGGCGGTGTCTTCGTAGAGGATAACGCAGCATTTGAAATGACAAACGGCACGATTTCCGGCAACAAGACCAACGGTATGGGCGGCGGCGTTGCAACGGCTGTTCTGAGCGAGAATGACACGGTTGGCGGCGGCCGGTTCCACATGACCGGCGGCACGATTTCGGACAATACGGCATCCTGCGGCGGCGGTGTATACAGCTGGTCCGGCAGAGACCGCGTTGTACTCGAAGGCGGCAATATTGTAAACAATACGGCGCGTCGACAGGGCGGCGGCGTTTACGTCAGCCATGCACCGTGGTCGATCACGATTAAGAATGCGCTTATCACCGCAAACAAGGCAGCCATTCAGGGCGGCGGCATTTGGTCCTGCCCGGTGGGCACGGTAAGCCTTGGCACGGATGCGGCTGTATTTGGCAACACGGCAGGCAAATCTGCTGATGATGCGGCATTCCTGCTTAAGTGGAACGAGACGTATTCCACCAGCTTCAGCGGCAAGATGTACGGCGGCGGACTGGTAACCTGGTACCGCGATACCTCAATCAGCGCGGGTGATGCAAACTACGGCGCTTTCGGAGGCGACCGCTACGATGCAGCGAATCCGGGTGCCCCGGTTAAGCCGGCTTCCGGTGCGACCAATGGCTACGGTCTCAAGGCTGTTGTTTCCGCAGAGAGCAAGGCACTGGCTGAAACCGCACCGCTCAAGATTATGGGCAATACCGCAGAACGCGGCGGCGGTGTCGGCACAAACGGCGAAGTGATCATTCCGGGTGAGGACACCTTGGAAAATCCGGTTTCCCTCACCGTACACAAGGTTTGGAGCGGCGCAAGCGCGTATCCGACCGCTGTTACCGTAAACCTTATCCGCATTGCGAAGGACGGCACGCGAACCGCAATCGGTACGGTGCTTCTGAGCGAAAGATCCACCGACAAGGACGGCAAGACCTGGTCGTACACCTTTGCAAATCTGGACGGCGCTTACACCTATACCGTCGAAGAGGAGGCCGTTGACGGCTTTAATACCTCGATTTCCGGCAGCATGGCAGATGGCTTTACCATCACCAACAGCAAGAGATCCGGCGGCGGCGGTGGCGGCGGCGGTCACCACAAGCCGGACCCGAAACCGACTCCCGATCCCGATCCGAAGCCTCCGGTTGACATTCCGGATCAGCCTACGCCGCTTGATCCGCTGAAGCCGACGGAGAACATCCCGGACAGCAAGGTTCCGACGACTAAGCCGGAAACACAGACCAAGACGCCGGATAAAACGAAGACAGTGAACATTCCCGACAGCAAGACTCCGACGTCCAGCGTTCCGAAGACGGGCGATATCGGCGGCCTGTGGGCGGCTCTGTGCGGTCTGTCCGCAATGGGACTGGCGTACTTCGGTATCCGCAGAAAGCACGATTAAAAGCAAAAACAGATAGCAAACACCCTCTATATCATTCGATATAGAGGGTGTTTTTTCACTCAAACAATATGCAAAAGCTGAATCAGCAGAATCCATGCCAGACCGTAATATGTTACAACGGCAACCAGATCGTTGATCGTCGTAATCAACGGACCGGACGCAACCGCCGGGTCTACCTTGATTTTATGGAACAGGATCGGCACGAGCGTACCGACCAGACTGGAAATCACGATCGCTACAAGCAGTGATATGCCAACGCAGCCGGAGATCAGGAACGCATGTCCGATGGCATAGCCCTTGAACAGCGCTATGTATGCACCGAGAAAGACAAGCGCCATAATGCCGAGCAGCGCGCCGTTGCAGGTGCCGACCTTCATTTCTTTGAAGGTGAGGTGCAGCTTGTCCTTAGCACTCAGGTTTTCATCCATCAGCACACGAATCGTAACCGCCAGCGACTGCGTACCAACGTTGCCGGCCATATCGAGAATTAGCGACTGGAAGCAGATAACGACCGGCAGCACGGCTACAACGCCTTCAAATGCACCGACAACGGTCGAAACGCCCATGCCGAGGAACAGCAGGATGATCAGCCACGGCAGGCGCTTTTTCATGCTTTCCCTGGTGGTTTCGTTGAGATCCTCCTCGGCGGACAGACCGGCGAGCTTTGCATAGTCCTCGCCGAGCTCGTCATCCACGGCCTCGACAACGTCCTGTGCGGTGATGATACCGATGATCTTTCTATCCTTATTCAGCACCGGCAGGGAGTCTTCGGCATAATCTTTGATCTTCTCGATGCTCTCTGAGATTTTCTCGTGGTCGAGCAGATACGGATACGCGTAGCTGATGATGGAATCCAGCGGAACGTTCTCTCGGGCAACGATGAGATCCTTCAGGTCGATTGCACCGCAGAAGCGGTTTTTATCATCGACTACATAAATCGTTCCAATGTTGTCATTTTCACCGGCCTGCTTTACCAGCTCGTGCATGGCCTGCCGAATGGTCAGGTTCTGCTTGATGCAGATGTAGTTGGTCGTGATCAGGCTGCCGACTTCGCTGTCGTCATAGGAATTGATAAGCAGGATGGCTGACTTGGTTTCGTCATCGATCATCGGGCGCAGCTTTACTTTTACGCTCTCGTCGATGTTCTCCCACAGATCGACCGCGTCGTCCGCATCCATTTCGTTCAGAATTTCGGCCAGCTTGTCAATGCCGATTTCATCAATGTATTCCGCCGGATCATCCAGATAGGAGATGATTTCCGCCAGCCATTCCGCATCAAGTGCGCTGTACAGCAGATTGCGTTCCGCGCGGTTTAGGCATTGCAGGCTTTGTGCGATATCGTTGTCGTGATAATCCTGCAGCTGTTCCCGCATCTCATTGATCGAAGGGGAGGTGCGGATGATCTCAACGATTTTCTCGGCAAAAGATGTTTTTTTCCATGTTGCTTTTTTCATAATCAGCCTCCTTCTGTGCCCGGAAAAGAGCACAAAAAATCCACCGTAACAGATACAGTGACACAAACATCAGTTGTGGACTTGTTCATCACGATGGAGCAAGGCTCAGCGCTTATTTCAAAAGAGGATGCTTACGGACACTCGAAACAGCAGCATAGTCTGTATCCATCGTCATATGTACATTTCGTCTGTCACAACTGTCCATAGGGCTTGCCTCCTTTTTATTTTTTCGCAATGATTATAGCACTTTTTGTGTGGAATATGCAAGGCATTTTTCGCAGTTTTAACAATATGGATGAAATTTGCGGACAATATCGCGCACGGGGAGACAAAAGGCTGACGATGCAGGAATGGGATTGTCTTGGTGTACGAATGATTTTGGAAGATTATCCAAACCGATCCCACCGAAACGCTTCGGTGGACAGAGCAGATGCCTTGCTGTCGAGTGCCGGCTCACTGAGCAGGATATCAACGATGTCATCTCGGATACGGCGATAGCCTTTGTCCGGATGCTGCATAGATAGCTGTTCCACCTTCTCTGCAATCTGCAGGTTCTCCTTGTCACGTCTGCTGTACTTGCCCAGATGCTCCTTTCTTTCTATTTCCTTCAATTTTTTGCAGGTAGTTTTCCATTTTTGCCATGCTCGCGGAACGAGAGTGGTACGGTATAAGCACCCTGGGAAACTGCAGACTGCGTATTTCTGCGCGGAATAACAAAGCAAACGAGACTGGCGAAAAGCAATCCCGTGTCGATTAACGGCAGGGTTTTCGTATATTAAGGTGGCATATTGAAAGCCGGTGTGATATAGTTAGGATGAACTAACTAACGATTGACACTGGAATCCCGCAAAAGCAAAGAGATGAAGAAATTATGCAAAGCAAACAGCAAAAGCAAATTAAGGAGTTTTTGGTACAGACCTTCGGCGGAAGCAGGGGCGGCTCGCTGTTTTCACGACAGGAAAAAATGCTGGATAGGTTAATCAAAACCGCAGCAAACAGGTCCAAAAACCAGATGAAAACACTGGTGCAGACCATTCTGCCGCGCATTGCGCTGTACAAGGTGCTGCAGGCAGAGCTGCCTGCGGAGGAAACCTTTACGCACATGCGGACGTACATGATGGACTGGGTGGCGGCAGAAAAGCACGCTTTCACGGTGAAAATGGAGTTTGTGCCGGGATTTTATCGGATTTACAGCTATTGTTTTCTCAAAATCATGCGTACCTCCGACCTGTGGGAGAGCACACAGGAACACGACAAAACGCACTTTTCCGCGTCGATTACCAAGTGTCTCTGGCACACGGCGTGCCAGGAAAACGGCTGTCCGGAGCTGTGTCCGCTGTTTTGCGACGTGGATGATGTGACCTACGGCGGACTGCGCAAGCTCGGCTTTTCGCGCACAAAAACGCTGGGCTGCGGCGGTGACTGCTGCGATTTTCGGTTTTTCAAAAGGTAGGCGAGCAGACGGAGAAGCGGACTTCGGCAGGATTTTCGGTGCAGCGGCGGAATCCGTGCTGTCAGCTCCATCGCCTACGCAGTGCGGCCGCAGATGGTTTTGAGTCGGATTCCTCTTCCATACCTTGCGATTTCCCCGGTTAAATGATACAATCAAACCACAAGGTTTCATTCCATCAAACGGATTCCGAAGGGGAGCCATCCCTTATCACATAAAGGAGCATCAGTGCATGAACCCAGTTTTTGTTATCGGACACCGCAATCCGGATACGGATTCCATTTGCTCTGCAATCTGCTACGCGCACCTCAAGCGCAGGCTGACCGGCGGAGAATACATAGCCTGCCGCGCGGGTCACGTCAATGCGGAGACCAAATTTGTGCTCGAACGCTTCGGCGTGGAGCCGCCGCGCTACATCAAGTCGTTTGAGCCGCGCCTGAGCGATGTGCAGTACCGCGAGGTGCCGGGCATCAGCGAGGAGCTGTCGCTGCACCGTGCATGGGATTACATGAACGAAAATGATATTCAGACGCTGGCCGTTGTCGATGAGGATCGCCATCTGAAGGGTCTGCTGACGCTGGGCGACATCGCGCGCTTCTACATCGAGGATCAGGACGCCAATGCGCTGGCGGAGGCCAAGACCAGCTATCGCAATCTGGTCGATGTGCTTGACGGCACGCTCGAGGTTGGCGACATTGACCAGCGGTTTGAGCAGGGCAGTGTGGTCGTTGCGGCGGCTAATCCGGACGTGCTCGAGGACTATATCGGCAAAAATGATATGGTCATTCTCGGCAACCGTTACGAAAGCCAGCTGTGCGCCATTGAGATGAGCGCTGGCTGCATGGTCATCGGTCTCGGCTCCAAGGTTTCGCGCACTATCCGAAAGTTGGCCTCGGAAAACGGCGTTTCCATCATCGCTACCCCGTATGATACCTACACCTGTGTCAAGGTTATCGGTCAGGCGGTTCCGGTGCGGCATGTGATGCGGAAAAAGAGACTTATCACCTTCGAGCCGGAGGAAACGGTTGAGGATGTAAAGCGCACGGTTTCCAAGAAGCGTATCCGCTATTACCCGTTGATGGATGAACAGGGACGATATGTCGGTATGTTCTCACAGCGCAACCTGCTGGATCTGGAGCGTCCGTCGGTCATTCTGGTTGATCACAACGAACGCGATCAGGCCGCCGAAGGCATTCGTTCGACCAATATTGTTGAAATCATCGACCACCACCGCATTGACTCGGTGGAAACCAGCGGACCAATCTACTTCCGCAATCAGCCGCTCGGCTGCACTGCGACCATCATCACGCAGATGTACCATGAGCACAACGTGGAGATCGAGCCGAAAATCGCAGGTCTGCTGTGCTCGGCAATCCTGTCGGACACGCTGATGTTCCGCTCGCCGACGTGTACGCCGCTTGACCGCATGGCTGCAGAAGAGCTGGCGAAAATCGCCGGTCTGGACATCAAGCAGTATGCAACAGAAATGTTCCGTTCCAGCTCACGTCTGCTCGATCGCTCGATGGATGAGCTGTTCCACATGGATTTCAAGTATTTTCAGGTGCAGAATCAGAAGATTGCGATTTCGCAGGTGACGAGTGTCAGTGAGAACGAGCTGTCCGGCATCCGTGATAAAATGCTCGAGTACATGGAAAGCTGCCTGGCATCGAGCGGTCTGTCCATGCTGTTCGCTATGCTGACCAACATTATCGAGGAAAAGACAGAGCTGCTCTACGTCGGCAAGGGCGCGCAGCAGCTGGTCCGTGCGGCCTTCAAGACCGACTGCGGCGAGTATTCGGTCGTCCTGCCCGGCGTCGTCAGCCGCAAGAAGCAGATGGTAGCGCCGCTTGTCGGAGCGATGGAGCACGATGAGGAAATAGAGTAAGATTTGCAGAGTAAAAGCGGAAGAAACCTTGGTTTCTTCCACTTGAGGCTGTCGAAAAACTATCGTTTTTCGAGCAGCCTCTCGATCGAAACCACGCTTTCGATCGAATGCTGAAGAAAAACCGCGTCCTCCGGACACATTTTTTCTTCCCTTGTATAAAAACCGAGGTACACGCCCCCGGTTTTTATGAATTTGCTGCGCAAATTCTATTTTATGCGTGCTGTCGCACGAAGCACAAAATAGAAATCTAACTTTTTCGACAAGCTGAAGCGGAAGAAACCTTGGTTTCTTCCGCTTTTTGTATTTAATTTAGCTTTTTCAACTGCTCAGAGATGGTTCGTTTCATCGTCTCGGCATCAAGCGGTTTAGACAGATGCGCGTTCATGCCTGCGGCGAGACACTTCTCGCGGTCCTCCTTGAAGACGTTGGCTGTCATGGCGATAATCGGAACGGTTTTCGCGTCCGGCCGGTCGAGTGCCCGGATAGCTTTTGCAGCCTCCAGACCGTCCATCTCGGGCATCATCACGTCCATGAGAATGGCATCAAAGCTGCCCGGCTCGGAATCCCGGAAGGCTGCAAGCGCCTGCCTGCCGTTCTGCACCGGCACGGTCTGCACACCGCTGTCGTGCAGCAGGAAGATTGCAATCTCCATGTTGAGCTCATTATCCTCGGCAACGAGCAGCCGCGCGCCGGAAATATCTGACGGTGTCTGCGGCGAAGCTGCTGCTGCGGTCGCGTCACGATCGAGTTCAAAAGGCAGTACGATGGTAAACCGGCTGCCTTCACCGAGTTTGCTCTCCACCGAAATGGTGCCGCCCATTTGCTCGATGAGCTGATGCACGATAGACATGCCGAGTCCGGTACCCATATAGCTTGAGCGGGGGGACTCGTCCGCCTGCTCAAACGGATTGAACAGATGGTTTTTGATGAAATCCTCGGACATGCCCAGACCGGTGTCCTCGATGATGAATTGACAGGTGATCTTCGTATCCGTCCGTTCGAGCATGTGCATCTGCATATGGATGGAACCGCCGGGCTTGTTGTATTTCACGCAGTTGGTGAACAGATTCATTAGGATTTTTTTCAGATGCAGCGCACTGCTGCGGACGTAAATACCGGAAAAATCGTCATGCTCACCGGTGACGGTAAGACCGGCGGCTTCCGCTTGAAACAGCACCGAATTGGTAATGCTGCCGCAGACTTCATCCAGATTCATGGATTCGCTCCGCAGAACAACGGTGCCGTTTTCCAGCTGAGCCATATCCAGAACATCGTTCACCAGAGACAGAAGCAGCTGAGAGGACAGCTCGATTTTATGCAGACAATCGCGTATGCGCGCGTGGTCGTCCTTATTTTTGCGAATGATAGTCAGCATGCCGATGATGCCGTTGATGGGTGTGCGGATATCGTGCGACATGTTGTTCAGGAACGTTGTTTTGGCGGCGTTGGCAGCCTTGGCCTGCGTGAGCGCCTCCTGCAGCTCTGTCTGGCTCTGCTGCAGCCTGAGGTTCAGCTCCTGCGCCTGTTTGGCGGACTGCCGGGCCTTGCGGAACAGACCGAACAGCAGCAGAGAGAGCAGGATGAACACAGCAGAGGCAGTGGTCAGATTGTCCTTGACAAAGTCCGCAGCGGTGACCTTTTCGGGCGCACTGTCGTACATGGCAAGTGCACCGGTCAGCAGGGAAGAAGGCATGGTTTTGAGCGTTTTGTTCAGGATGGACAGCAAAGCCGTATCGCCCTGCCGTACGGCGAACGAGGTCTTGCTCGTCTGTGTGAGGAACACGCGGTACAGCGTTTTGTCCTTCATATAGCGCGGCAGCTGACCGGCACGCATTACATAGCAGTCCGCACTGCCGGTACGCATGGCTTTGATCGCGTCATTCGCTGAAGGGTATTCGAGGATCGTCCACTTGGGATAATTATAGGAAAGGTACTGCTTGAGTGAAAAATCGTTCTCGGGGATGGCAGCGGTGTTTGGCTCAAGCTCATTAAAATAGTTCTTCGTGGTAAGCGCCGCCTGACTGAAGCTCAAGACGGTGTTCGACAGCACAAGACCGTTCTCTTCGGCGGCACGCGGGTTTTGGCTGGTGTGAAAAATCAGGTCGATCTCACCGTTCTGCAGTGCCTGCAGCTGCTCAAGCTGCGTGTCAAAGCCGTGCAGGTCGAAATGCAAGGCGTTATCCCCCAGACAATTCGTCGCATATACGACATAATCCGTGAGAATACCGGTAACATCACCGGTTTGGATATCAAAGGTGCTGATGCCGGTGTCATGATTCAGAAAACCGATGCGGATGGCGCCATGCTGCCGGAGCCAGTCCTGCTCCTCGGTCGAGAGGAGCTCGACCGACTGGGCAGACAGATAGCGCTGATACAGATCATCCTGATAGAACGGCTTGTCGTGTGCAATACGGCGCATGGCATTATCGAGCGCTTCCTTGAGGTCGGGACGGCTTTTGCTGATCACGAAGTAAACATCCGAGCTGCCGAACGAGGTGATCGCGGACAGGCCGTATTTCTGCCACTGGGGACTCTCGACCGAGATAAAACCGTCGATTTCGCGGCGGGCGATCTTGGCGGCTGCGTCCTCGTCGCTGGTGATGGTCACATGCTCGGTGTGCAGACCGTGGCGCGTCTCCCATTCGCAGAACTGCGTGGTCGCGATACTTTCGGACAGCATGCCGATGCGCTTGCCGTTCAGGGTGGTCAAATCGGATACGGAAATGTTGGCAGCGGCAAGATTTGCATACAGGTAATATTTTTCCTCGCCCATCGGCAGATCGGAAAACAGCATGGTCTGGGCACGGCCCTCGGCGTAGGATACGCCGGCCATCAGGTCGATTTCGCCCTTTTGCAGCATGTTCAGTGAATCCAGCCAGTTTGCTTCGATGTAATGATAGGTCCAGCCGGTATATGCGGCGACGGACTGCTGATATTCGTAGCCATAGCCGCTGCGTTCGCCGTTTTCGCAGGTGATGTTGTAGGCGGAATCCGGATACCATGCAACTCGCACGACAGAGGAATCCTGCACAGCGGCGGCTGTGCCCTGCAGCAGCGGCATAAGCAGGCAGAGGCACAGCAGCAGACAGCTGTACCGTTTCAGTCTGGTTGTAATTTTGTTCATATACCCCTCCGTAAGCCGGAATGCGTCCGGCATTTCTCTGTAAAAGAAAAAAGATGCACTGCTGCATCGGTAATGCATCTGTGCATCTCAAACGAGGCAGCTGGCTGCCATTTTACAGGCCCTGTGAAGTCGGTTTCGCAGTCATTGCGGAAGCGGCTTCTTAGCTTTGCGCCGCAGGCGTTCGCCTGGTTTGCTGAATATTTATTCGGTTATTATATTCTATTATAGGTGAAGAACGACAGGGTTGCAAGAGAAAGACGCAAAATCGACCGTGATTTCAATAGAATGCGGTATTAAAAATCGTTTGATTGATATACAGAACAGAGGGAACCAAATCGCACGGCATCTCGTCTAATCAAGTAACAAGAGAAAATACAGCGGCCGTGCGCCGTACCGCTCAAGAAACGAGGTGTCTGTTATGAAAAAACGATTGTTCCCCCTGTTCCTTGCACTTTTGCTGCTGCTTTCCGCCTGCGGAGCAGGCGTCGGCAATTCGGCATCGGCGGCAGCCGGTGACAGCGGCAGTATGCCGGGTGACATGAATGGCTGGACCGAGGAAGCGTCGGCAGATACCGCTGAGAGCGGTGCGGACTTTTCTGCGGTGAGAAAGAATGCCAAGCTGATTTTGAACGCTAATCTGACGCTCGAAACGCAGGATTTCGACAAAGCCACTGCAGATATTGAGAAAATGGCAGCGGATGCAGGCGGCTATCTTGAATCGAGCAGTCTTTCCGGCGATGCGGGCAGCCGACATGCAAGCTATGTACTGCGCATTCCGCAGGAGAAGTTTGAGGCGTTTTACGAGCAGCTCGGCAGCAGCGTGCATGTGGTGTACAGCTCGCGTTCGAGCGAGGACGTGACCGAGCAGTATACCGATATCGAAACCCGTCTGGCAACGCTGACCACCAAGCACGAGCGGCTGCTGGCGTTGCTCGATCAGGCAGATAAGATGGAGGATATTATCTCTCTCGAGAACGCGCTGGCCGACTGCGAATACGAGATCGACTCGCTGACCGGCTCTAAGCGCCATTACGATGATCTGGTCGGATTTTCGACCTTCTATGTGGATCTGAAAGAGGTTCAGACGCTGACCGCAACGCCAGAAGGCAGCGGATTCGGTGCACAGCTCACGCAGGCGGCTAAGACCGGAACACGCGGTCTGGTTAACGCGGTTCGCGCGCTCATCGTCGGTGCGGTGATGTTCTGGCCGGTGCTCCTGTTGGCTGCTGCCGGAGGCGGCGCTGTTGCGGTCCTGCGCCGTCGGCGCAGGAAGGCGCGCGAAGCCGAGCAGACGGAGATTCCGACAGAAAAAGATAATCGGTAATACAGGTGCAAAAGGAGCGCAGATGTTTGCAATCTGCGCTCCTTTTGTCGATACTTGTCGATTTACTGCGGCTATGATATACTGATAGTGCTACCGCCCCCCATAAAGGTAGAGAAAGGGGGTGTGCACGATGTCTATCACTTTGTCTTTCCTTATTTCTGTTGTGGCGAGTGTAGTTGCATATTACATTTGCAAATGGCTGGACAGAAACAGTAACCGGTAGTCAGCCTGAGGAATAAGCCGCCTCATACCAAACGGCATAGAAAAGCCCCGGTGCTGGAACACCGGGGCTTTTCGCGTGCACGATGTGCACTTTTGTCTTTCCTTGTGTAATCATATTATACCGCATATCAACAGCCAATGCAAGTAGATCCGACTGCGCCGGAAGATATTTCTCTGTCCAAGCGAGGGAATATGCACAATATCATTGGCGCTTATTTGGATAGTTTTTATACTATTGTCAAATACATTTGGCTCATTCCTTCAAAGTATGATATGATTAAATCATTCAGGAGAGAAAGAGAAACGGAGAGAAAACCATGAAACGATGGAAAGGGGCGGTATTGCTGCTGCTCTGCACAGTTGTGATGCTGCGGCTGCTGCAGGGATTGGCACAGCCGGAAAAAGAGAATGCCCATGTGCCGGTGCTCGGCATTGTCACCACGGCGGCAGAGGATGACCGGCGCGAAGCGCAGTCCGAAGCGCTTGTACATGCGGCGGAGGAACATGGCTTCAAAGTGCTGGAAATGCCGGTCGAGCGCACGCAGGAGGCACAGATTGAAGCCGTGCGTGCGCTGATCGTGTATCAGGTGGACGCAATCGCATTTACGCCGCTGGTGGAAAGCGGCTGGGACAACGTGCTGCGCGAAGCAAAATCCGCCTCCGTGCCGCTGCTGTCGATAGACCGCGCGATACGCGGCGTGGATGATGTGCCGCTGCAGCATATTGGATTTGATTATGCGTCGCTCGCCGGGCAGGCGGCGGATGCGCTTCTGCAGCAGCGCATGCCGCGGGACGGTGTACTGGAGCTTTACGGCACGGTAAATGCTTCGGACGCAAGAGAGATTGCACGCGGCTGCCGCGCGTCTCTGGAGGAACACGGGTTGACCGTAACCTACAGTCTGTGCGGCGACGGCATGCGCTCGCGCGGCTGCGAAATACTGGAGGAGATGGAGGACCATCTGGACGAAATCGGCTATATTTTCGCCCAGAATGACGCCATGGCGCTCGGTGCAGTGGATTATCTGCACAGCCACGGCCGTAAACCGGGCAAGGATGTGCTGATTTGTGCGTTTGGCGGCGGTGCAGAGCTGCGCGCGCTGCAGAAAAAAGGGGAGGTTGCCGTAATCGGCGCACTGGATGATACGCAGCTGGCTGAACTGACCGCAGACGCAGCCCAGCAGATTGCGAAGGCACCGTGGAAGCCCTATATCGCTCTGGCGGATACCGCCGTGCTGACGGAGGAGGGAACGGCCGATGCGTAAAACCCATCACAGCCTGCACGGCTTGCTGCGGCAGTCGCTGCTGCGCAGCGTGGTCTGCATGATCCTTCCGGTGTGCGTGCTGGCCGGTCTGCTGGTTGTTCTGACACAGCGCTATGGCGCGGATATTGCATTGACGACCCGTGCCTCCGAGGTTCGTACTGTGCTGGTGCAGGACCTGCCGGATGAGGTGTGGAACGTGGTTTCCGGCCGCATTTCCTTCGAGGATGGACGGCAGCGGATGCTGATTGACAGCGCTCTGCACGAGCTGAACGACATGCTGGACAGTGCCGGAGAGGACGAGGCACAGTATCTCAACGCGGCGCTGCGCGCCATCCGCACGATCGACAGCTACGTTGATCAGCTGAAAACGCAGATGGACGCCGGTGCCGCGGTCAGCCGCAACGAATCGCTGTACCGCGAGATTCACAGCGTCGGCCATCTGGCGGGCAGCATGCTTGACCGCTATATCGAGAATGAGATCGCCCGCATGGGCCGTTTCAACGCCCGCATTCAGCACGGACTGGGTGCGGCAGCGCTTGCACTCATTGCGCTGGTCGGCGTGATGATCTGGCTGACTATTCGGGCATCTGACAATCTGGAAGGTGCGATCGGCGCGTCTTTGCGGCAGCTGGAGCAGTTTGCCAACCGCATTGCCGCAGGTGAGCTGGCCGAGCGCGTCCCGCCGACTGAGATCGACGAGCTGCATCTGCTGACACGCGATCTCAATACAATGGCGGAGCAGCTGGGTGCGCTCATTCATGAGCGGGTCGAGCAGGAAAAGACCATTAAAAAAGCCGAACTGCGGGCGCTGCAGGCGCAGATTACGCCGCATTTCATGTACAATACGCTGGAAACCATCGTCTGGCTGGCCGAAGAGGGCCGCAACAGCGAGGTTGTCGAGATGACGATGGCGTTCACCGGTTTTCTGCGCATCTCGCTCAGCCGCGGCGCGGATTACATCACGGTCGAGCGCGAGGAACAGCACGTTGCAAACTATCTGCAGATTCAGTCGGTGCGGTACGGCAGCATCATGCGGTATACGATTGATATTGATCCCGCGCTGCACGAGCGGTATATGCTGAAAATCGTGCTGCAGCCGCTGGTTGAAAACGCGATTTATCATGGCATTAAGCGCAGGCGCGGCAGAGGACAGATTACCGTGACCGGCCGCAGGCAGGCAGGAGGCATGTACTTCGCCGTGGAGGACAACGGCATGGGCATGACACCTGAGCGTCTTGCCGAGGTACGGACCTCGCTGCAGAATGGCGCACCGCTTGACCCGGACGGCAAGGGCGGCTACGGTCTGCGCAATGTAGAACAGCGCCTGCGGCTGTATTACGGCTGCGGACTGACGATTGAGAGTGAATACCGGCACGGCACACGCATCAGCTTCACCGTACCGGACGAACAGGAGGGGAAAACGCTATGATGCGTGTATTCATTGCGGATGATGAGGAGATCATCCGGGACGGCATCCGCAACTGCATTGAAAAGGAGCAGGGACGCTTTCTATTTGCAGGTGAGGCGCCGGACGGCGAAATGGCACTGCCTATGCTGATGGAAATGAAGCCGGATGTGCTCATTACGGACATCCGCATGCCGTTTATGGATGGCCTGGAGCTGGCAAAGGTTGTGCGGCGCACCATGCCGTGGCTGCGTATTGTGTTCCTCAGCGGACACGATGAATTTGAGTATGCACAGAAGGCGGTTTCGCTGCACGCGGACGCGTATCTGCTCAAGCCGGTCAGCTCGGCGCAGCTGCTCGAAACGCTTGGACAGGTTGCCGAGCAGATTGAGCAGGAGCAGCAGCAGCTTCGCTCGGAAGGTGCAAACAGCCGCAGCGAACACGAGGAGGACGTGCTGCGTGAGCATTTTCTCAACGACCTGCTCTCGGGCAGCGTGCCGACTGCGGAGGCGGCTGTACAGGGAGAACGCTGGGGGCTGCTGCTGACAGCGAAGCAGTATCTTGTGTGCATCGTGCGCCTGCCGGAAAATGCCGTGCAGGAGCAGGTGCGCGCGCTGACCGAGCGTTTGTGCGGCGAGGAAAGCGAGGTCTGCGCCTTTTTCCGCGGCAGCCGCCGGCTGGTGCTCCTGCTGCGCGGAGAGACCGAGGAAGCTGTGCGCGAAACCGCCTACGAGTTCTGTCAGAACCTGCGGCACGAGCTTTGTCAGGTGCTGGGCTGGAACGCGCTGTGCGCGATCGGTGCACCAGTCTCCCGTGTCAGCGCCTTGCCGGAAAGCTATTGCACAGCGAAGGATACGCTGCTGCAGGCCTCCGCGTGTGCGGACAACGGCGTATTCGGCAGTACGGACTTTGCCGGTGTGCAGCACGAGTTCGATTTCTCGGCAGGCGGCTCACTGGCGGACAAGCTGCGGCATGCCGCTCCCGAGGACGTGCCACGTATTGTCGAGGGTTATTTCGGCGACTCTGCGGCGCAGGACATGCAGAGCGTGCTGTACCGGTATTATCTGCTGATGAATCTGCTCGTCACAGCCTCTCAGCTGGCTGATGAGGTGCAGGCAGGCAGCATTCCGCCTCCGGAGGATCCGCAGGCGGTGTTCAGTCAGGCGGCGACGCTCGAGGGCACAAAGGCCTGTGCCGCCGAGGTGCTCGGCCGCATGACTCGTCTGTGTTATCGCCATCAGAATGTGCGATACAGCGCGGAAATCAGCCGTGCAAAGGAGTTTATCCGCGAAAACTATGCGGACAGCGGTATTTCACTGCACATGGTGGCGGCAGAGGTCGGGTTCAGTCCGAACCATTTTTCCACCGTGTTTTCGCAGGAGACCGGTCAGACCTTTGTCGAATATCTGACCGCTGTCCGCATCGAGGCGGCAAAGCATCTGCTGACCGAGGGCAACAGCCGTATGAGCGATATTGCGTTCGACGTCGGTTATCAGGATTCGCACTATTTCAGCTATCTGTTCAAAAAGCACGTCGGTGTTTCGCCGCGCGAGTACCGCAGCCGGTCGGAAGAGAGATGAGGCAATACCGCACAATTAAAGCTGCGGCGCTTTGCGGAAATTTTGTGCCCTGACTTTGTTGTGATTTTGCGGTAATACATCAAGTATTACCGCAAAACCACGCCTCGTCAGTCCGTAAAATTTACTCGCAAATCGCTCTTGCTTAATTATGCGGTACTGCCTAAAATAATATCGTAAGAAATTCACCGTTCAGGAACGGCCTTCTTGAATGGTAAAATTTTATCGGATGATGGACGGTAGAGCGAAGCCGCTTAAACTGTTATAGTATAGGGGCAGAGAAAAGCTGCCCGCCTTTTGTATCGAGGTGGAAGCTATGAAAAGAATATGTTTTCTTCCTGTTGTTCTGCTGCTGACCGGACTGCTCTGCGGCTGTACGGGTCAGCAGCAGAACGATCCCTCACCGCAGGAGCACAATCATGCGATGGAGGAGGGGACAGAAACACCGAAATATGACCATCTTACCGTTTACAGTCCGCTGCCGGAGTCGGAAACGCTGCTGTACTGCAGTGCCTTCCGCAAGGATACCGGCATCACCGTGGACTGTATTCATCTTCCTGCCGGAGAAATGACCGCGCGGCTCGAGCAGGAGCGGGACAACCCGCAGGCTTCTGTGCTGCTGGGCGGCTCGGCGGATAACTATATTCAGCTGCGAGAGGCCGGTCTGCTGGAGGCGTATCAAAGTCCCGAGCTGACCGATGTGCCCGAAGCCTATCAGGATGAGCAGGGCGTGTGGAATCCGATCTACATCGGTACGCTGTGCTTCGCCTGCAACACCGACTGGTTTGCACGGACGGGAACGCCGATGCCGACCTGCTGGGACGATTTGCTGTCGCCTGCACTGGCAGGGCAGATTGTGATGGCAACTCCGAAAAGCTCGGGTACCTCGTATACCACGCTGGCAACGCTTGTGCAGATGCGCGGCGAGGACAAGGCGTGGGAGTATCTTCAAAAATTAGACCAAAACGTCGGTTTGTACACCCGTTCGGGTGTGGAGCCGGCAGAGCGGGTAAAAAACGGCGAATATGCCGTCGGTATTGTGTTCTCGCATGACGCCTTCCGCGCGGCGCTGGATGGCTATCCCATTGCGGTGCGCAGTCCGGCAGACGGCACCGGCTATGAGATCGGCGCGTGCGCGCTTGTGCGTGGTGCACCGGAGCAGGAGCGCGAAAACGCCCGCACCTTTATCGACTGGCTGACCTCTTCCCGCGGAGAGGAATGCTACATCGAAGCGAAAAGCTGCCGTCTTCCGGCAAACAGCACCGCCCGCGCAGCGGACGGACTGCCGCCGCTGGACGAGGTCAAGCTCATCACCTACGATCTGGAGTGGGCAGGCGAGAACCGCACGCGGCTGATTTCGTACTTCGACACGCATATTTACAGCGCGCGAACCTTAAGGCAACACCGCACAATTAAAGCGGCGGTGCTTTGCGGAAATTTTGTGTCCTGACTTTGTTGCAGTTTCACGGTAATACATCAAGTATTACCGCAAAACTGTGCCTCGTCAGTACGCAAAATTTACTCGCAAATCACTCTTGTTCAATTATGCGGTATTGCCTTAACTTAAAAGGTTTAACATAGACGCGGCGGTATGGCAGCAGCCGTACCGTGAAGAGAAAGGAGAAAGAAAATGGCTAAAAAATCTTCGCGTATGCGGCGGCTGCTCAGCGGTGTGCTGTCGGCCGTGATGCTGGCAACACTGGTGCCGAGCACTGCTTTCGCAATCGGAAGGACGGATACCGGCTCCTTCCTGACGGGTCCGTACCTGATGACCCCGAAAACAAACGGCATGGTTGTCGTTTGGGAACTGGATAAACCGATGAAGTCCACCATTACCTACGGTACGAGCGATGCGGACAAGAAAACGCTCGAGGTTCCGGTAGAGGAGGGCGAAAAGTTTAAGGGTGAGAGCATGCACATGTATCGTGCCCGCCTGACCGATCTGACTCCGGGTACGACCTATACCTACAAGGTTGAGACCGAGGACGGACAGACTGTGGAAGGTCACTTCCGCACGCTGCCCGAAAATTCGAATGAGATCCGCTTTGTGGTTGTCAGCGACAGCCATCGCTTTGAAACGGCAACCAAGGTTTCCGATGTGATTGCACAGTTCGATCCGGACTTTATCCTGCATACCGGCGATATGGTAGAGGGCACCGGCTCTCAGAAGGATCAGTTCCCGTACTGGTTCCAGAATGTCGGCTCGTTCCTGCACAATGTGCCGGTCATCTACAACAGCGGCAACCACGATTACGGTGCCTACTTTGATGAGTATGTCACCAAGGTGCAGAAGGAGCAGTATAAGTCCAACAAGACCGGACGCAACGTAGCGTTTGACTGCGGTCCGGTGCATTTCGATATGCTGGACAGCAACCCGTGGTCCCTGTTCGAGCTGAACTCCACTGCAGGCGGCGGCGAGGCGGATGCGGCAACCAAGGCCGTTGTAAACGAGTCGCTCGACTGGCTCAAGGCCGATCTTGCAACCGACGATGCCAAGAAGGCTGACTTCCGCGTTGTTACCATGCACCATCCGTTCGAGGATGACCTGACCCGCAAGTACGTTCCCTCCATCGTGGAGAACGGCAACGTGAATATCATGTTCAGCGGCCATACCCATCTGTATTCCCGCTATGCTTCTGCTGACCCGAAGCGCGGCGCGGATACCCTGTATGTAACCCAGGGCGATGCCCGCATCGGTGACGGCAAGATCGACACCGGCAAGCCGGATCAGCGCCTAAACGACAACTATCCCAACCTGCTTGCAACCGGCAAGGGCGATATGCTCGAAGTAACCGTCAAGGACGGTCTGCTGACCTATAAGAACCTGGGTCTGAGCAGCGACGGCGAGAAGGTATTTGAGACGGTTACGCTGTCCAAGGACGGCGCCAAGCTGGCGTACAGCGATATTTCCATCACCCCGGACACCGTTCAGTCCAACGGCACTGTCACGGTATCCGCAAAGGTGACCAATGTCGGCAAGGGTCTGGCGACCGCCTCCATGTGTGTCAAGGACAACGGCACCGACCGTTGGCTGTATGAGTTCGGCAAGAGCGGCAAGGAGCGCGTTGTCGGTCTGAATCCCGGCGAGTCCGCAACGCTGAGCGCACCGCTGACGCTTTCCGTACTCGGCACGCATACTCTCAAGCTGGACAGCTACACCAAGACTGTCAATGTTACCTTCCGCAAGGCAACCTACACCTACAGCAACCTGCGCCTGCAGCTCGGCGGCGGCACGGTAAGCGAGCCGACCAGCGATGTCATCTACACCAAGGCGGATGTGCAGAACATCGGCAATGAGGACGGCACCGCAGAGGCAGTGCTGTACATCAACGGCGCAGCCGTTACCTCGCAGAAGACTGCGCTCAAGGCAGGCGAGACCCGCACGGTTGAGTTTGCCTACAAGGCACCGGCAGGCGGCAGCTATACCGTCAAGGTCGGCAACTCGGCAGAGAAGACCGTTGCCGTGCTCGGCTCCATTCAGGGCACCCCGATCGTAAAGGATAAGTCCGGCAAGGGCAACGACGGCATCATCCGCGGCAATCCGACGCTCGTTAAGTACAACGGCGGCTGGGGTCTGTCTCTGGACGGCGTGGACGATTATGTGGAAATTCCGGATAACAAGAACTATGTGGTAGACAACGGCGTTACCGGCATGGTTTGGGCAAACATCGACCGTCTGGCAACGGGCGATGAGTGGGACCACAATCCGCTGCTGATGAAGGGCGCTTCCATCAGCTACGGCACCAACTACCTGTTCCGCATGGCAGTCCGCAAGACCGGCATGGTTACCTATGGCATTGGCTTTAATAACGATAACGGCGAGTACTTCTGGAACGACGACGAGAATATGGGCGGCGGCGTTACCCTCGGCAAGTGGGTACAGTACACCGGCGGCTTTGATCGTGCAACCGGCGGCGACAGCTACGAGGATACCAAGGCAAGCGGCCACATCGATGCACCGGATTTTGATTCTGAGATCCGCAACTGGGAAGGCAAGTCCATGTACTCCGGCTTTGCATTCCACCGTCATCTGCTGACAGACCGCGGCCGCGGCAAGACGCACACCATGCTGACAGGTGACATCGGTCAGCTCCGCTTCTATACCACCAAGCTGACCGCGGAGGAGAACAAGCAGATTTACGCAAATCCGACTGCAAAGGGTCCGGAAAGCGACAAGCTGGTCGTATGGCTGGATTACGCACCGGAGAATATCGTCACCAAGGGCACGCACACCACCGAGTGGCGCGCAATGACCGGCAGTGCAGCACAGTTTACCTATAACGCAGAGATTACCGGCGCGGCTTCTGCAACCGCAACCGTTGAGACCTCGGACGACGGCAAGACCGTAAAGGCTTCCCAGTCCGCAGAGCTGAAGAACGGCAAGAACACGGTTGATATTTCCGCACTGGGCAGTGCAAAGTATGTTCGCGTTACTACCGTACTGAACTCCTCTGTTGCAGAGAAGTCCACCGATATTCCGGTTATCAACTCGTATTCCATCAAGGCTGGCAATACCAATATCTGGGCAACGCTGGCAGACTGGAATGAGGGCACCTTCACCGATGCAGTAGGCTACGAATCCGATGATGTATTCAACGATTACTCTGTGGATTACGACGACTACGGCACCGTGGGCAAGAATGTCAAGGTTGTTGAGGGTACGGTAAGCACCTTCACCGACATCGCGGGCCACTGGGCAAAGGATGCCATCGAATATGTGACCGATAAGGCGCTGTTCAACGGCACGACCGCAACCACCTTCTCCCCGAACGAGGGCATGACCCGCGGCATGTTTGTCACCGTGCTTGGCCGTATGGCAGGCGCAGACATCTCCGCGTACAACATCCAGAGCCAGTTTGCCGACGTAGACAGCAAAATGTACTACAACGCATACGTCAACTGGGCAGCAGCCAACAAGATCGTTTCCGGTGTGGACGCTTCGCATTTCAATCCGAATGCGCTCATCACCCGTGAGCAGGCTGCAGTTATCATGGACAATTACCTGACCGCCACCGGCACTAAGGTAGAAGAAACCGGCAGTGCAGCCGCATTTGCCGACAGCGCAAGCATCCGCGCTTACGCGAAGGACGCTGTAACCAGAATGCAGAAGGCTGGTCTGCTGAGCGGCAAATCGGGCAACCGTTTTGACCCGCAGGGCACGGCCACCCGTGCACAGGTAGCTGTTATCATGCAGAATCTGTGTGAAAAGACCGGTAAATAAGCCAATAAAATGAGAAAGGGTCTCCCGCCATTCGGCGGGAGACCCTTTGCGTTCGGAACAGGAATAGCCAGGAGAGGTTATTGAACAGCACCCCATTTGTTAGACAGTGTGATATACTATCTAACCGATGGGGTGATTTTAATGCCAAAAGGAGTACCGAACAAACGATACACACCAGAATTCAAGAAACTGGTGTCGAAACGATGCTCGAGGTACGGCTATCGCCGTATCACAGCGGAAGCCAAATCTGAAATGGGTAACGGATGTGACGGAGTTCAGCCTGTTTGGGGAAAAGCTGTATTTGTCGCCCATTCTTGACTTGCACAACAGTGATTTGGTCAGTTATACGATTTCGGATCGACCTGTGTTAAGCATGGTGACAACGATGTTGGACAAGGCATTTGCAAAAATTCCGGACAACACAAATCTAATCCTGCACTCGGATCAGGGTTGGCAGTACCAGTGGATGCTTCGTGAAAAAGGGTACCCGTCAAAGCATGAGCCGGAAGGGCAACTGTTTAGACAACGCTGTGATTGAGAATTTTTCGGACTGCTCAAGAGTGAACTGCTGTATCTGCAAAAAATTCAGTCCATGGAGCACTTCAAGCAGGAACTCATTGACTATCCGGACTACTATAACAACCGCAGAATCAAGGCAAAATTAACGGGCTTGCCGCCTGCGGTTCACAGCCAACAAGCCCTTTCGGCAGTTTGAACAATTTTTACTTCAAAAGATTGTCTAACTTTTTGGGGCACTTCATCTGCATTGCCGTTCCTTTTGCACGCAGAACAGAATTTACAGGGAGAATGTGCTCTTGTGATTCTTTACAAAAACGAAAGGGATTATTTGTTGAAATAACAGATTGACGCTTATACGGACTGTTGCTATTTTGATTATAGCTTTTGTTTCAATAGTTTCGAATATCTGGAAGGAGTCATTCCATGATTTATACGGTAACACTCAACCCCGCATTGGATAAAACGGTAGAAATTCCGGGTATTGCGCTTGACACGGTCAACCGCATCACGGAAATGCGTACGGATCCCGGCGGCAAGGGCATTAACGTGAGCAAAGTGATTGCCAAGCTGGGCGGCGAGAGCCGCGCCGTCGGCATTCTGGGCGGTGAGAGCGGCAGAACACTTGAAAAGCTGCTCGAAAACGAGAATTTCACCACGCAGTTCCGGTTCGTTGAGGGGCAGACCCGCACGAATATCAAAATCATCGACCGGGTCGGCCACACGAATACCGACATCAACGAGCCGGGTCTGACCGTTACGAACGCAGATTTAGATGCGCTGCTGAACGACCTTCTGGCTGAGGTGCACGCAGGCGACATTGTGGTGCTGGCGGGCAGCTTGCCGAAGGGCGCATCGCAGGAAACCTACCGCGTGTGGACGAGCGCATGCAAAAACGCAGGTGCGCGGGTGTTCCTCGATGCGGACGGCGCTTTACTGGCGGAAGGCTTAAAGGCCGCGCCGTACCTCATCAAGCCGAATGATGATGAACTGTCGCGTCTGGCGGGCAGAAAACTGGAAACCATCGAAGAACTGACCGCAGAAGGTCAAAAGCTGCTGGAGAGCGGTATCGAACGGGTGGTTATCTCGCTGGGCGGCCGCGGTGCGCTGTATCTGCGCAAGGGCAGCACGATTTACGCTGAGGGACTCAAGGTTCCGGTCGGCAGTACGGTCGGTGCGGGTGACAGCGTGGTGGCCGCGCTGGCGTATGCCGAGTCGCAGGATATGAGCGAAGAGGACGCTGTCCGTCTCTCGACTGCAACCGGAGCCGCGAATGTCATGTGCAGCGGCACACAGGCCGCCGAGCGCTCGGTTATCGAGGCGCTGCTTCCGAAAGTACGCTTTTCCAAGCTGTAATTGCTGAAATCTATCGTGTTTTAAGATATGGTGAAGGAGAGTTTTATTATGAAAACAAGAGCTGCACGTTTGCATGCTGCGAATGATCCTGCGTCTGGATACCTTTGAACTGCCGGAAATCCGCGATGATGAGATTCTGGTCAAGGCCGTATCCGACAGCATCTGTATGTCCACCTACAAGTGTGCCATCCTCGGCACCGAGCACAAGCGCGTGCATCCCGATGTAGCTGAGCATCCGGCCGTCATGGGGCACGAGTTCGCGGGCGATATCGTCAAGGTTGGCGCGAGGCATCAGGATAAATTCAAGCCGGGCATGAAGTTCACGCTGCAGCCTGCGCTTACTATGAGGTGTCTCTTGCGGAGACGATGAGCTGCTCGGTCGGTGCGTTTAACGCCGCTTATCACACCAAGATGGGTGTTTATCACCACGAAATGGGTATTAAAAAGGGCGGCAAGCTGGTCATCATGGCAGGCGCCGGTCCGATGGGCCTGAGTGCGCTGACGTATGCGCTGCACAGTGATGTCCGTCCATGGTCGTTGTAACCGATGTGAACGAGGACCGTCTGGCACGCGCCGAGGCGCTGTTCCCGCCCGCAGAGGTTAAGGAGAAGGACGGCATCGACCTGCACTTTGTCAACACCGGCAAGATGGAAAATTCGGCGGCAGAGCTGCGCGAAATGACCGGCGGCACCGGCTTCGACGATGTATTCTGCTATGCACCGGTCGCAGCCGTGGTAGAGCCGTGCAGCGCCGTGCTCGGCCGCGACTACGCTCAATCCGCCAAAGATTTCGGGCGGCAAAAAAGGTGCTGTAACAGTGAGAAAACCCTGTCTGTTGTTGGAACAGACAGGGTTTCTTTTGGGGTTAAAGTCAGATATTCGGCTCATACGCCGATACGGCGGCAGTATCTGTATATTGCCCCTCGTAAAGCTAAATAGTACTTTATCACTATTAAGTCTTGCTCTGCGGTGTTTTCTTTTGCCGAGAAAGCGGTTGAGAATCTCTTTCCGCTCAGCGCTTCACTCTTCTTCCGAATCGGTGCCGATATCCAGAACCTTCTGCGTTTCGCTCTCGCTGAGTTCGGTAACGCCCTTCAGCTTGCGGCGGATAGCGCGCGTGCGCGTACCGACCAGCTTATCCAGCTCGCGGCTCGCCTGATCGAGTCGGTTCTGCGTCTGCGTCAGGCAGGCTTCAAACTTGTCAAACTCGGTCTTGACCGCACCCAGAACGCTCCAGACCTCACCCGAGCGCTTCTGAATCGCAATCGTGCGGAACGACATCTGCAGGCTGTTCAGCAGCGCCGCCATCGTGCTCGGACCTGCCAGATTGACATGATAGTCGCGCTGCAGAATCTCCACCATGCCGCGGCTGACAGCTTCGGCGTACAGTCCCTCGAAGGGCAGGAACATGATGCCGAACTCGGTCGTATGCGGCGGTGCGAGATACTTGTCGTGAATGTCCTTCGCCTCGGATTTCAGAGTGGCGATCAGCTGCTTGACGCATGCGTCAATCTGCTCGCGCGAGCCTTCCTCGTACGCATCACGGAGCGCCCCGTAGGTGTCTCCCGGGAACTTGGAGTCGATCGGCAGCCAGACAAAGCTGCCGTCCTCAACGGGCAGCTTGACCGCATACTCGACCACATTGCGGCTGTTCGGCACGGTCGCCACGTTGGTTTCGTACTGCTCGGGCGCGAGAATGTCCTCGAGGATCGCGCCCAACTGAATCTCGCCCACAATGCCGCGGGTTTTGACATTGGTGAGCACCTTCTTCAAATCACCGACACCCTGTGCCAGCGTCTGCATCTCACCGAGACCCTTGTAAACCTGCTCCAAACGCTCGTTGACCAGCTTAAACGACTCATTCATGCGCTCAGACAGTGTTTTCTGCAGCTTTTCGTCTACGATCTGGCGCATATCGTCCAGCTTTTTGTTGTTGTCTTCCTGCATGGCACGCAGATTTTTATCCACTGTAACGCGAATATTTTCCAAATCCTGCTTGGTCTCACCCGTGAATGTGTGCAGATTCTTGTCCATCGTGCTGCGGATAGTTTCCAGATTCTGTTTTGTCTCACCCGTGAAGGTGTGCAGGTTTTTATCCACGGTTTCGCGGATATTAGTCAGATTCTGCGTTGTTTCTGCCGTAAAGCCCTGCAGACGCGTCTCAAACCGACCGAGCTGATCGGTCAGACCGCTCATTTTGTCGCCAAGGCTCTTATCCATCGCGGAAAGCTGATTGCTCTGTGCTTCCCGGCCTTCGCGCAGGTTTTGTGTCACGAGCGTGCCGAGCGCAGTAATGGATGCGGTTGGGTCAATCTGCTGCGGAAGGTCCGGCTTTTCCGGCTTGCGGGTCAGCAGAACAATGACCAGTCCCAGCAGGATTACCACCAGAACCAGAGTTATAATGGGTATGTATTGCATAATTTCTCCTTTTACAGCACTTTCAGTTCTTTTGCGATGCGCTGCATCTCCTGATCGGTCTCCGCAATAACATCCGCACACTTCTTCAAATCATCGGACACATGCTCCGGAATCTCCACATCGGATTTATAGCGCAGCTGGTGCTCCAGGCTGGCCCAGAAATCCATCGCCATCGTGCGAATCTGCAGCTCGATGCGTACCGGCTGCGTGCGTTCCGCGAGGAAAATCGGCACCTCGAGGATCAGATGCAGGCTGCGGTAGCCGTTCGGCTTGGGATTGGCAATGTAGTCCTTCTTCTCGATCAGCGTCAAGTCGTCCTGCCGCATGAGCATGTCCGCTACCGTGTAAATATCCTCGATAAACGGACAGATCACACGGATGCCGCCAATATCATTCAGATTATCTATCATAGACTGCAGCGTGATCGGGAATCCGCGCCGCTTGAGCTTGCTGATAATGCTGCGCGGGCTTTTGATGCGGCTTTTGATCGAATCAATCGGGCTTGGCTTGCCCGAAATACGCGACTCATCGCTTAGAATATCCAGCTTGGTCTTGATCTCACGGATGCCGGATTCGTACAGCAGCATCATCTGCTGCATCTGCATCGCGGATTCGATCAGCAGTTCCTCGTCGTGCTGCGACAGCCGATCAATCGCAAAAAAGTCAGCCAGTTCCATAGTCTTTACCCTCCTTGCGTTTCTCTTTCCTGCTATCATTATACCACATTCGACAATCGGGTACAATGTGCACCGGACTTCCCTTTTGCGGGTTAACCGAGCGTTCGCGCGGCCTGTGTCCGCTGTGCGGCAAATTTTCATTGACGCGTATATTTTCCGCGGCAGCCGACCATACTGTCAGCAACGGAGGTAAAGGGACATGAAGCAATATCAATCCAAACACACCGCGGTGCTCTCTACCCGCGGATTCTACACCATTCTTTCGCTGTGTGCGCTCATCATCGCCGCATCTGCATGGGTGATCTGGGGCAATGCACACCGGCAGAACTCGGTCGAGCCGGACACCGGCATGCCTATCATCGCACCGGCCGACTCGACCGCCGAAGCACCGGCCGAACCGGCCACCGTTCCGCAGCAGGAGCAGGAACCCGAGTCAGTGCTTGAGGAACAGCCGGTCGCGGCGGCAGAGCCGGAACCGGCTGTGACGGTCAGCGCACCCGTGTATGTGCGGCCGGTGTCCGGAGCCGTGCTGACGCCGTTTTCGGGTGACACGCTGCTGTTCCAGCCGACCATGGGTGACTGGCGTGTTCATGCCGGCACGGACTTCTCTGCCGAAGCCGGCGAAACCGTGCTCGCACTGACCGACGGCACTGTGCAGCAGATTGCCGAGGATGGCCTGTACGGCACCTGCGTGACGCTGACGCATACTAACGGTCTGACCTCGTCGTACTGCGGCATGGACGATGTACGCGTGCAGGAAGGACAGGTTGTCTCCGCCGGTGAGGCGCTCGGCGTGTGCGCGGACAGCATTCCCGCAGAATCCGCACTCGGCACCCATGTGCATGTGCAGGTGACGCAGAATGACGCGCCGATTGATGTACTCACGCTGCTCGATGAGGATGAGCCGGAGTAAATCGACACAGACTGTGCGTCCTCTGCTCTGAAATCCTGCTGCCATCGCATGCGCCATCGGAGTATGCAGACCGAGAAACCCTCTGGAACGCGGTGGAGAAAGTCGAACGCGGAAAGAAAGCACAGCTTGCGTACAGCTTTGACATTGCCTTGCAGAACGAGTTTTCCATGCAGGAGAACATCGCTCTGGCAAGGCAATTTTTGTTGGAGAACTTTGTGAGCCGGGGTATGGTAGTGGACTTTGCCGTTCATTCTCTCGACAAGGAGGACGTCGGCATTTCCAATCCGCACTTTCATGTCATGTGCCCCATTCACCCTTTGGACGAACACGGCAGATGGGGCAACGAGCAGCGGCAAGGACAAGTGGATTCTGGATGAGGATGCTGCCCGGATTGTCAAGCGCGTCTTTGACCTCTGCATTGACGGCAAAGGCCCGGAGCAGATTTCGCGGATTCTTGAAAGGGACCATGTGGAAATCCCCGCACTGGCAGAACCCATGATTGCAGACTCTACCCTTGGACGCAAAAAAAACGGCGTGACCTTAACGGTCACACCGTTCTCTGCCCTAACCGCAGGACTTATAGTTCCTTACGACGGTTAAGCCTTACTCTGCGGTGTTTTTATGCTTTTCAGCCGAGCTTCGGGAACAAGTCCTGCTCGATAACAGCGTCGAGCGTCATGCCTGCATAGGCAATCTGCGCCAGACCGTCGATGAAGCGGGAGACTGCCGCAATCAGCACGGAAATGTTATCCGCCACAAACGGAATGATTTTCTCGAGTTCGAGAGAGCCGTCCACCAGTGTGTTGTGCTTGAGGTAAATCTGACCGGCCTCCTCAAAGAAGCCGAACGAACCGAGCGCACAGAAGTTGTTGCAGTAATCGCACGCATGACGAAGCTGCACCTTGTTGTTTTCCGGGGCACCCTGAAACAGCGTAACGAAGAACTGCAGCAGACCCATGTCCTCTGCGGGCAGCTGCATCGGGATGAAGCAGGCTTCAATCACAACGTCCTTGGCAACCTTGCCCTGACGCATTGCCTCGCAGCGCAGAATGGTCGGTGCGCCGTCCTTCTGCATGATTTCCGCACGGAAGCCGTTCTGGTTGAGAACATCGTTCATGCAGCCTAAAATCTGATTTTGCTGTTCGATTTTCATTCTTTTTTCCTTTCTTCCATTCACGCAGAATGTAGGGCGGGCTGAGGTCAGCCCGCCCTACAATAAACGTAAAATATTACTTTACGCCGATATCGGTGCGATAATGCGCCTTATCGAAGTGAATCTTCTTGACATCGGCATACGCCTTGAGGATCGCTTCATCGAGCGTGGGGGCAACTGCCGTTACGCCGAGCACGCGGCCGCCGTTCGTGACCAGCTTGCCATCCTTGACAGCGGTGCCTGCGTGGAATACGAACGAATCCGTCACATCGTCCAGACCGGTGATCTCCTTGCCCTTTTCGTAGGACTTCGGATAGCCGCCGGACGCCATGCAGACACAGCAGGCGGCATTGTCCGCCCACTTGATGTCAATGTCCTCGAGCTTTTCGTCGATAACGGCATTGAAGATGTCGAACAGGTCGGTGTCCAGTCGGGACAGGACAGCCTGCGTCTCCGGGTCGCCGAAACGGGCGTTGTACTCGATAACGCGCGGGCCCTTTGGGGTCAGCATCAGGCCGAAATACAGCACGCCCTTGAACGGACGGCCTTCCTTCTCCATGGCCGCGACAGTCGGCTTGAAGATGGTCTCCATGCACTCGGCGGCAATGTCGTCGGTATAGAAGCGGGACGGCGAGAATGCGCCCATACCGCCGGTGTTCGGGCCTTCGTCATGGTCGTAGGCACGCTTGTGATCCTGTGCGGACGGCATGGTCTTGAGGTGTTTGCCGTCAACGAATGCCAGCACGGAAACCTCAGGGCCGGTGAGGAACTCCTCGATAACGACACGCGCACCGGCGCCGCCGAATGCGCCGCCGTCGATCGCGTCCTTGACCGCCTCGATGGCTTCTTCCTCGGTCATGGCAACGGTAACACCCTTGCCGAGCGCAAGGCCGTCCGCCTTGACAACGATTGGCGCGCCGTTCTTCTTGATGTACGCGATGGCATCCGCCGAGTTCTCAAAAACGGCGTAGCCAGCGGTCGGAATGCTGTATTTCTGCATCAGATCCTTGGCAAAGGACTTGCTGCCCTCAATAATAGCGGCGTTCTTGCGCGGACCGAAGGCACGGATGCCTGCGGCCTCGAGCGCGTCTACCATGCCGAGTGCAAGCGGGTCGTCCGGTGCGACCATAACGAGATCCGGCTTGTGCTCCTTGGCGAAAGCAACCATGCCGTCGATGTCGGTTGCCTTAATCGGTACGCACTCTGCCTCAGCGGCAATGCCGCCGTTGCCCGGCGCACACCAGATGTGGTCAACCTTGGGGCTCTTCTTCAATGTATGGACGATGGCGTGCTCACGGCCGCCGCCGCCGATAACCAAAACTTTCATTTATTGTTCCTCCGTTTGTAGGTATATGCGCTGTGCGCGGAACATTTCTACGATCAGTGCTACTGTGCCGATGGAGATGCAGGTATTGGCCAGCGTCCAGACGGTGTTAAACAGATAGTCGTTCAGCCAGCCGGGTGCGCTCACGAGCACAAGAATGTAGCCCGCGCTCCAGATCACCAGCAAAACCCATTCGGGCAGCGTGCTGTGCTCGATCTTGTGCATCTGGTCTTTGACACCCATCAGCAGCATGCAGCCGGTGAGCAGCAGCGGCACGAGCGCCGCATACTGCAGCACAATCCGCAGCAGACAGGGCGGGATGACTGCCGGACCGAGGATGAGCTTGAACGCCATCGTCACGTCCGCGGCAATGCTCGCGCGCATATACCAGCGGGACGCATTCTGCACGGACAGCGCACCGGCAGACACCAGCGCGAACGCCAGTATCTGCAGTGCCCAGTTGTGCTGCGCGGCCAGACTGAGCAGCAGTCCGCCGGATACGGCTAAGTAGGCATAATAGCCTTTCAGCAGTTTCATTAGTGATGGAACAGACGCATGCCGGTGAACGCCATCGTGATGCCGTATTTGTTCGCGGTCTCGATTACGTTGTCGTCACGGATGGAGCCGCCCGGCTGTACAATGTACTCCACGCCGGACTTGCGTGCGCGCTCTACATTGTCGCCGAACGGGAAGAATGCGTCCGAACCAACGGTTACGCCGGTGTTCTTTGCAATCCACGCCTTCTTTTCCTCAGCGGTGAGCACCTCCGGCTTTACCTTGAAGGTCTTCTGCCATACGCCTTCAGCCAGTACGTCCTCGTACTCGTCCGAGGTGTAAACGTCGATCGCGTTGTCGCGGTCCGGGCGGCGGATGCCGTCAACAAACTGCAGACCGAGAACCTTCGGATGCTGACGAACGAACCAGTTGTCGGCCTTGTTGCCCGCGAGTCGCGTGCAGTGGATGCGGCTCTGCTGACCTGCGCCAACACCGATGGTCATGCCGTCCTTGACGTAGCAGACCGAGTTGGACTGGGTGTACTTGAGCGTGATGAGCGCGAGGATCATGTCGTGCTTTGCGCTCTCCGGCAGATTCTTGTTCTCGGTAACGATGTTGGTGAGCAGGCTCTCGTTAATCTCGTAGTTGTTGTAGCCCTGCTCAAAGCGGATGCCGAAAATGTCGCGCTGCTCGATCGGCTTTGGCTCGTAGTTCGGGTCGATCTTGACAACGTTGTAGCCGCCCTTGCGCTTGGTCTTGAGGATCTCGAGGGCCTCAGCGGTGAAGTCCGGTGCGATGATGCCGTCGGAAACCTCGTGTGCGAGGTAGGAAGCGGTGTCTGCGTCGCAGGTATCGGACAGCGCCGCCCAGTCACCGTAGGAGCACAGACGGTCAGCGCCGCGTGCACGGATGTAAGCGCATGCAATCGGAGACAGCTCCTTGTCGGTGTCAACAAAGTACATCTGCTTCTCAACATCGGTCAGCGGCTTGCCGAGCGCCGCACCGGCCGGAGAAACGTGCTTGAAGGACGCAGCTGCGGGCAGGCCGGTCGCCTTTTTCAGCGCACGGACGAGCTGCCAAGAGTTGAATGCGTCACAGAAGTTGATATAACCCGGCTTGCCGTTGAGTACCTCGATCGGAAGCTCGCCCTCGGTCATAAAAATGCGGGCCGGCTTCTGGTTGGGGTTGCAGCCGTACTTTAAGGCTAATTCTTTCATAAATAGTCCTTTCTGCTCATCAGGTCGCAGTTATTCTGCGTTCTTGTTGCGGATTTCCTGCTCAACTTCGCCGGTCTCCAGATCGACGTAGCGCACGAACAGCGAAACCTTGTTCTGCTCGTTCAGGCTGTTCCAGAGCAGGTTGGTGAACTCGTGAATGGGCAGCTCGATGCGGATGCACTTCGGCTCGCCGCGGAACGGCGGCAGCGGATCGCCGTCGCACTGATAGGTATGGATGAAATGGCCCAGACCGGCAACCGGCTTATCGTACTCATAGAAGAAACGCTTGTTGGCGGTGCGGTCCGAGGTGAAGTTCTTGAGGATGGACAGGCTGTAGGAGCCGTCCGGATTGACAACGCCCGAAATGCGGGAGGTGTAGTTGGGGGCGTCCGGCTCAAACTGGCGGGTGCGGAGCGCCTCAAAGTAGCTCTTGCCCTGCTTGAGATAGTCCACGATGGTATCGGTCTGGTCGCCGTTGGTAACGACCAGTGTGCCGTTGTACAGGCGCACCGGATGATAGATGATCAGCGAGGGATCGACCATCTTGGACGGGTCAAATGCCTCCGTGCGGATACCGTCCTCGGTTTCGGTGAACACGCGGTTGCGGCTGTTCTCCGAGCGGCCCATGATGAAGTAGGCGATAACATTCTTTTTATTATCCGGGGTGCGGCCGAGAATAATGCCGCGGCCGGGATATGCGTTGCTCATCAGCTCCTGGCTGATGTCAAAAACATTCTTGCTCATAATGCTGTCACTCCTGTTCAGTTTTTATGGACGATAGCGCCGTCCACGCGCAGTCTGCCTGCGCAGAAGTCGGATACTGCCTGCGGCAGAAGAATCCACTCCGCGTTCTGCATGACGCGTTTCTGCAAGGTCTCCGGTGTGTCGCCATCTTCCACTTCAACGGCCTTCTGCGCGATGATTGCGCCGCCGTCTACCACTTCGGATACAAAATGCACGGTCGCACCGGTAACCTTTACCCCTTTTGCCAACGCGGCTTCATGCACGCGCAGACCGTAGAAGCCCCCTCCGCAGAAGGAGGGGATGAGCGAGGGATGTACGTTGATAATGCGGTTTTCGAAATGGCGGCAGAAGCTGTCTGGCAGGACGGTCATGAAGCCTGCGAGCACGATCAGACCGATGTCTGCGTTCTCCAGCAGAGCGGTAAGCGCCTTGCCGTACTCTTCCGCGTCGGAAAAGTCCCTGCGGCGCAGCACCTCGGAGGGAATAGCCGCTTTTGCGGCACGCTCGAGTGCATACGCCTTTGGGTTGGACGAAACCACGAGCGAAATCTGTCCGTTTTCGATCTTGCCCGCCTGCTGTGCGTCAATGAGCGCCTGCAGGTTCGTGCCGCCGCCCGAAACCAAAACTGCAATTTTTGTCATTTATTTTTCTCCAAAAAACAAATGAAATGGAGAATTGCGGATTCGTGCAGAACGCGATTATTCAACACATCGCTTTGCACTGAACCACGCAGCGCGGACGAAACCCGCGCAAGGATAGCGCCAATTCTCAATTCTCCATTTTCAATTTACTTAAACGAGTTCTACGCCCTTTTCGGCGCCGTTTACGCACTCGCCGATAACATAAGCCTGCTCGCCTGCAGCGGAAATTGCTGCAACCGCGCGGGAAGCGTCCTCAGCGGCAACGGCAAGAACCAGACCGGCACCCATGTTGAAGGTGTTGTACATGTCGCGCTCCGGAATTTTGCCGGTCTTTGCGATCAGGTCGAATACCGGCGGAACCGGCATAGCAGCCTTCTCGATCTTGGCAACGATGCCTGCCGGCAGCATGCGCGGTACATTCTCATAGAAGCCGCCGCCGGTGATATGGCTGATGCCCTTAACCTCAACCTTGCCCATCAGGGACTGGATCGCCTTAACGTAGATCTTGGTCGGGGTCAGCAGCTCTTCGCCGAGGGTCTTGCCGAACTCGTCGATGTAGCGGCGAACCGACTTCTCGTTGATGCCGAGCGTCTTGCGAACCAGAGAATAGCCGTTGGAGTGTACGCCGGAGGACGCTACACCGATCAGCGCGTCGCCGGCCTTGATGCCGGTGCCGTCGATCATCTTTTCCTTATCGACCATGCCGACAGAGAAGCCGGCCATATCGTACTCGTTTTCCGGATAGAAGCCCGGCATTTCAGCGGTTTCGCCGCCGATCAGCGCGCAGCCTGCCTGACGGCAGCCCTCTGCGATACCGGAAACCATCTGTGCGATCTTCTCCGGGTGGTTCTTGCCGACTGCAACATAGTCGAGGAAGAACAGCGGCTGTGCACCGCAGCAGGCGATATCGTTTACGCACATGGCAACGCAGTCGATGCCAACGGTGTCGTGCTTGTCCATCAGGAACGCCAGCTTGAGCTTGGTGCCGACGCCATCCGTACCGGAAACGAGGATCGGATCCTTCATGCCATTGAACTCCGGACGGAACAGGCCGCCGAAGCCGCCGAGCGTACCCATAACGCCCTTGGTAAAGGTGCTTTCTACCATCGGCTTCATCAGCTTGACCGCTTCGTAGCCTGCGGTAACGTCAACGCCGGCAGCCTTGTAGCTTTCAGAACGGCTTACACTCATTCTTAACATCTCACTTTCATAATTAAAGATGGAAAATTGATAATGAAGGCGTGTGACCTTCATTATCAATCATCATTTTCCATTCAGGTTTAGTCTTTGTTAGAGGGGAGTGGAATCTCGGTCTCGAACATGTTCTTATCCACCTGCTCGGGTACCGGAATCGGGTACTCACCGGAGAAGCATGCATCGCAGAAGCCCAGCTTGCAGCCGACTGCAATCTTGCGGCAGGCTTCGAGCGACAGGAAGCCGAGCGAATCCACGCCGATGATCTCGCGCATTTCCTCAACCGTGCGGTTGTGGGCGAGAAGCTGGTTGCGCTCCGGAATATCCGTGCCGAAGAAGCAGGGATGACGGAACGGTGGCGCCGAAATTCTCATGTGGACCTCAGCCGCGCCTGCATCGCGCAGCAGCTTTACCAGACGGCCGCAGGTCGTACCGCGGACGATGGAGTCATCGACCATGATCACGCGCTTGCCCTCAATGGCGGTGCGCAGGGCATTCAGCTTGAGACGCACCGAGCGCTCGCGCTTGTCCTGACCCGGCTGGATAAAGGTGCGGGCGATATAGCGGTTCTTGATGAGACCCACGCCGTACGGAATGCCGGAGAACTTTGCGTAGCCGATCGCTGCCGGAATACCGGAATCCGGTACGCCGATAACCACGTCAGCGCCGACCGGATGCTCGATGGACAGGTACTTGCCGGCCTCCTGACGGGCCAGCTCAACCGATGCACCGTCGATGATGGAGTCCGGACGGGCAAAGTAAATGTACTCGAATACGCACGCGGAGGACTTGCACTCGATGCCGCAGTGCATGGAGCGCAGCTCACCGTTTTCGACAACGCAGACCTCACCGGGTTCTACATCGCGGATGAACTTTGCGCCGAGCGCGTCCAGAGCGCAGGTCTCGGAAGCGAAAATGTAGCAGTCGTTGTCCAGCAGGCCGATACACAGCGGACGGAAACCGTGCGGGTCGCGTGCCGCGATCAGCTTGCGCGGAGACATAACGACCAGAGAGTAGGCACCCTCAATGCGGTGCATGGTGTTCATAACGGCTTCTTCGATAGAGCCGCACTTGAGGCGTTCCTTAACAATGGTGTATACCAGAACCTCGGTGTCGTTCGAGGAGCGGAAAATGCCGCCGTCCAGCTCGATCTCGCGGCGCAGCTCGCCTGCGTTTACGAGGTTGCCGTTGTGTGCAACCGCGAGATTGCCCTTTACATGGGTGATGGAGATCGGCTGCGCGTTCTCGCGGCGGGTATCGCCGGTGGTGGAGTAGCGCACATGACCGATAGCCATCGAGCCGGGCATGTTGTCCAGAATCTCCTGATTGAACACGGCGCTGACCAGACCGGTGTCCTTATGGCAGTGGATCACGCCGTTTTTGTTTACGGCGATACCGGCAGCCTCCTGACCGCGGTGCTGGAGAGCAAACAGTGCAGTATACGCGTCGTGCGCGGCGGAAATCTCCTTGCCTTCCGGCGCTGCGATACCGAATACACCGCACTCCTCATGCACCTTGTCAAACGGAGTGCTGCTTTTTCTTAAAATACGATATTTCATTCTTCAGCCTTTTCTTGTCCGAATCTTGCCTTGCGGATGGGCTTACTTGCCCATAACGCGCTTCATGATCTCCTGATATGCCTCCTCGACACCGCCCATGTCACGACGGAAGCGGTCCTTGTCCAGCTTCTCCTTGGTGGTCTTGTCCCACAGGCGGCAGGTATCCGGAGAGATTTCGTCTGCGAGAACGATCTTGCCGTCCGCAGTCTTGCCGAACTCGAGCTTAAAGTCAACGAGGATGACGTTCAGGGTATCGAAGTACTGCTTCATAACCTCGTTTACCTTGAAGGCCATTGCCTTGATGGTCTCGATCTCCTCACGGGTAGCAGCCTTCAGTGCGATCGCATGGTAAGCGTTCATGAGCGGGTCGCCAAGCTCATCGTTTTTGTAGGAGAACTCGATGGTCGGCTCGTCGAATACGATGCCCTCTTCCACGCCGAAACGCTTTGCAAAGGAACCGGCGGAAATGTTGCGGATGATGACCTCCAGCGGAACAATGGAGACCTTCTTTACCAGGGTCTCGCGCTCGGAGAGCTGCTCAACAAAGTGGGTCGGCACGCCCTGCTGCTCGAGCAGCTGGAACATGTGATTGCTCATTACGTTGTTGATCACGCCCTTGCCGGTGATGGTGCCCTTCTTCTCACCGTTGAATGCGGTTGCATCGTCCTTGTAGTCAACGATTACGAGATTTGCATCGTCAGTAGCAAATACCTTCTTAGCCTTGCCTTCGTACAGCTGTTCTTTCTTTTCCATGTCCAATTCCTCCATTTGTATAAGTAGTGTTAATTTGAAACAATGTTGTTTGCAGGTTGTACATCGAAGCTGCCAATGGGAGCAGCCCCAATGCCTTTACCTTGCGGGGATGCGGTATTGCTCTATATAGATTACGCGAACTGAGCGCGAACCTTTTCGTCCTTTGCGGTAACTTCCGCTGCCATATCGGCCTTGAACTGCGCGAGCTTCTGTGCCAGCGCGTCATCCGACAGGGCGATCATCTGTGCTGCGAGGATGGCGGCGTTGTCTGCGCCGTCGATCGCAACGGTTGCCACTGGAATACCCTTGGGCATCTGCACGATGGAGAGCAGGCTGTCCATGCCGCCCATCACGCTGGTGGCCATCGGCACGCCGATTACCGGAAGCGTGGTGTAAGCCGCCAGTACACCGCCGAGGTGTGCGGCCTTGCCTGCTGCCGCGATGATAACGCCGAAGCCTTCGGCTGCCGCGTTCTCCGCCAGCTGCTCGGCAACTGCCGGGGTGCGGTGCGCGGAGCAAATGCGGACCTCAGTCGGAATATCGAACGATTTCAGACGGTCAACACACTTTTCCATTACCTTGAGATCACTGTCGGATCCCATGACAACGAGAACTTTTTTCATTTGTTATTCCTCCTACAAAAACAAATGAGGGCACGGGTATACCCGTGCCCTATAATCGCTCATTTATGTGCACCGATGCCCGAGAGAATGCACGAATGCCCGAGAACGAAAAACTGTTCAGCTGCAGTCTGGTTCAAAAATACGCTGCCGGTCATGTGTACACCTCTTTCTTAAAACCAACGGTGACGATACATATTTATTTTAGCTAATTTAACTTGTTAATGCAAGTATTTTACCCGCTTTTTTCGGGATTCGTGTAAATGCCCAAAGATAAATTTTACTCCTCTGCACTTTCGTGCAGAACGCCCTTTTTATAAAGCACCTCTTCCATCTGGTGCACGCGCTCGGTCCACGAGCACTGCGCGCCGTAGGCAAGGCGTTTTTCCGTCCATGCCGGACGTTTTTCCTTGGCAGCGGCATCGCACAGCGGCAGGAACATCTCGGGATTGCGGGCAATGTAGACCACATCCTTGAAATCCTCAACCTGCAGCGGCTCGCGCGTGGAAACGATCGGCTTGCCGGTTGCCAGATATTCGTAGAACTTGAGCGGCGAAACGTCCTTGGAGAGCGCACCGGCACGGAATACGTTCAGGCAGACGTCCATCTGCGCCAGATATGCGGGCAGCTCGGGCTGCGGCACCAGACCGTGGAATACAATGTTCGGGTACTGCTTGAGGTTGGTCAGGTCAACACCCGGCAGCGTGCGTCCGATAAGGAAAATCGTCGCGTTCGGACGGCTCTTCGCCAGCTTTTCGATCAGTGCATAGTCGATGCACTCCTGCAGCATGCCGACAAAGCCGTAGATCGGGTGCGGCAGATCCTTCATGTCCTCCGGACAGGGAAGGGTGTCCTTCTCGGTCTGTACGCGCGAGAAGATCTCGTAAGCCGCGCCGTTCGGGATCATTTGGGTGGTCGGGTTGATCTTTTCCAGTGTCTCTGCCAGACCGACCGCGGTTGCGAATACCTGATCGGCAGGCTTGGCCAGATCGCATTCCATCTTGTCCACAACCTTGGGATTGATGTGACCCTTGTACGCGGAATGACGGTCTACACAGTCGTATACCAGCTTGGAGTGCGGCAGATGTTCCACAATATCGCACGAGGACGGCGAGTAGCACCACAGCACGGTCTCGTCGCCGAAGCCATGCTCGCGCATCTTTTCGCGGATGAACGCCGCCTGCCGCTTCTGGTTGATTTTGTTGATCCAGCGGAACTTGTTGAAAAACGGCAGTACCGGCGGCAGTGCGTAAACAGTGATGTTTTCGTGCCCCTCGACCTTTTCGCCGGGCTGCTTGTACTTTTCGATATATGCGGAGGCTTTTTTGTCCTTGAGCGGTGCGATCATGGACACCGGAGGATCAAAATACAGGATTTCGCTGTTGCGCAGACGGCTCATCACGTTCTGCTTGCGCGTCGGCAGAGGATGGTAGTTCGTTGTCGAAAGACAGACGATGTGGTTCTTCATATCTATATAACCCCTTTAGTGGATTGTTTTATCATGTATCGTAGGGCGGACTGCCCTCAGCCCGCCGTGGTCAGCGGTATGCAGATGGTAAAGACGGCGGGGTGAGGGCACCCCGCCCTACGGTTTAGTTTTCGGAAATGTTCAGCAGCTTTGCTGCACCCTTCACATTCTCGGATTCTCTTTCTCTCAGCATTTCCGCGGTGCGGTGCACCTCGTTATCGAGCGCACCGGAGACGCACTCGTCGATGAGGCGGCACAGCGGCTCCGCCTTGACGGACGAAAGCTGCAGGCAGGTGCGGCTGCCGATATATTTCAGGAAGCCGTCCACCTTGATATCGTAGCTCATGCCGACGACCGGAACGCCCTGACCGGCGGAGAACATCAGCGAATGCAGTCGGATGCCAACCACGGTTTTCATGCGGGAGAGGATGCCGATGGTGACTTCGATGGGCTGTCGGGTACGCACGGCGTGCCACGGACAGTGCAGCAGTGCGCCGACACGTTCTGCGGGCATGAGGTCGCTCGGGAACTCGATGGGTACGAAAACCGGCGTCAGGCCGTGCTTTTCGTAGGCGTAGTTGGCTGCAGCCGCGATTTCGGGCAGAGCCGTGTCCAGACCCTTCCAGTTGCGCAGACCGAAGCCGATATACTTTCCGTTCGGGTCAATGCCGCTCTGCTCGAGGGCGATATTGACGATTTCACGCGGCGCCGGCGTCAGAATGATGGTCGGGTCGGCGGAAACACGGATATCCGGCCGGGTAACGCCCATTTCGGCAAGCAGTGCGCGGGAATTGTCGTCGCGCAGCGTGATGCGGTCAACCGATGTATCAATGGTTCTGGCGGCCATTCGACGGTTGCCCGGACGGTTGATCGGACCGATGCCGCAGCCGTACATCATTACCTTGCAGCCGCGCTTTTTGGCGGCGTACAGCGTGTAGCAGTAGTACCAGATCGAACGGGTGGACGTAACATCCTGCATGAGTGAGCCGCCGCCGTTGATATACAGCGCGGCATGACGGAACTTGCGCAGAACGGAGAACACATTAAAAGTATAGATGGCGTTCGTGCGGTAGATCAGGCGCGTTTCCTTCGGCCTGCGCGACATAACGCAGATGGTGCGTTCGGGATCGAGCTGGCGCATCTCCTGCACAATGGCCTCGAGGATGGCATCGTCACCGGCGTTGCCGCGTCCGTACGCGCCGCAGATGACAATGCTCTCACGCTCGTTTTTCGGACGATGGAACCGTGCCAGCAGATGACGGTAGTTTTCCATCTGGCGTTCGCACATCTTGTCGCGCGAGAAATCGCGGGAGGCTTTTTCGTACAGCGCATCCGCAAATTTCTGCCGCAGTTCGGCATCGTTGCCCAGACGGACCAGATATTCCGCCAGCCGCTTATCGTCCCCGACCGGGAAGATATAGCCGTTTTCGCCGGTATCGATGAGCTCGGGCATGCCGCCGACATCCGAGCAGATGGTCGCGCAGCCGGCACAAACGCCCTCCAGAATGGAGTACGGGAAGGTTTCGGACACCGAGGACAGCAGGTTGATATCCATCGCGCGGAAGAACGGCATGACCGGCGATACCCAGCCGCAGAATGTCACGCGCTCGCGCACGCCGAGCTGGTCGCACAGCTTTTTGAGCATGTCCTCGTCCTCGCCGTCACCGGCGATGAACAGGCGCAGCTGCGGCGCGGATTTCAGCGCCGCGGCAAAGCCGCGGATGGTGGTCGCAATATCCTTGACGGCGGTCAGACGCGCGGCAATGCCGCACAGCACGTCACCGTCCTCAATCTCGGCTCCGTAGGTGTCCCGCAGATAGGCAACACGGTCAAATTCGCCCTTCGGACGGTCAAAATCCATACCGTTGTAGATTTTTACAATGCGCTCCGGGTCAAAACCGCGCTCGATGAGCGTGCGTGCCATACGGTCCGCGACCGGCTGATAGAAGTCGAGAAAGCGCAGGGCAATGGCATTCGCCGTGCCGAGCGTGTACTGCTTGAGCGGACTGCCGAGGTAGTCCAGCCGATAATCCGAGTGCACGGTCGTGACGATCGGCACCTGACGGCTGCGGCGCACCATGGCTCCCATCAGGTTGGCACGGCCGCCGTGGCAGTGAATAATGTCGGGCTTGAACGCATCTACCAGGTCGCGCATGGTCCGTGCTGCACGAAACGGATTGTGCCGCTCGATCACGCGCACATCAATGCCGCGTTCGCGCGCTTCATCCGCAAACGGACCTGCGCGGAACGAGATGAGCATCACATCGTTATTGCGGTTGAGTCCGGTCACGGTATTCATAATCTGGGTCTTGGCGCCGCCTACATCGCCGCCGCCCATTACATGCATGATTCGCAAAGTCAAATACCTCCACTTGACAAGTATAATCAGTATACCATGAAAACAGGGGGATTGCAAAACTCGGACGCGGTAAATGTCGTCTTTTTCGGCAGTATTTTGGCAAACGAAGTTTGTTTTTTTGCTCAGAACATGGTATACTGATTTTATCTGACGGAAAGTGAGGGTTTTTCTTTTGTCCTCTAAAAATACCATGACGCGCGATGCCATGCTGTTTCTGCCGGCCAAGGTGGTCGAGGGACTGCTCGTCATCGGGTGCTCCTCGCTGTATTCTCACATCTTTGTGGAGGGTGCGGTCAGCGCGTTCAACCTGACCAACACTACGATACAGCTGCTCTACCTCATCCTCGCGGGCTGGATGGCGAATTCCGCCACCCGCTATGTCGGTGAGGAGTACCGCGCCGATGAAGGACGCGGCCTGTTCTCCACGGTTTCTACCATCTATGTGGGATTGTGCGTGCTCGTTGCCATCGGCTGCTGCATTACGGCAGCTGTGACGCAAAGTCCGGTTTATCTGGGCGGTGCGCTGATGTTCTGCACCTACACGGCGTTTCAGGTGCTCAATGCGGCGCTGATTCAGCTCGGCCGCGTCAAAGCGTCCATCCTGTGGTCGCTGACCTCAGCGGTGCTCAAGCTCGCGGTTGCATTCGCGCTTGTCGGCGGCAAGTCGAATTATCCGTCGCCGTTCCCGGCTATCTTTGCCAACACGATTGCGGATGGCGTTGCGACCATCGGTGCGGTGTTTGCGCTCAGCCTGCCGGTTGTTGTGCGGCTGAAATATTTCTCCAAGCCGCTGCTGAACCGATTCCTCAAATATGGCGTACCGCTGATGGGCGTTTCCATCTCGGTGGCGCTGCTCAACCAGATCGACAAATACCTCGTTGTCGGCTTTTACGGCAACATTCTGTATGCATACTACTCGAATAACAACTCGATCGCGAGCGGTCTGTTCACGATGATCTCGGTCGGCATTATGCGCGGCGTGTATCCTGCCGTGCTGCGCGGCTGGCGTGAGGGCGGCAAAGCCGCGGCAAAGCCGCTGCTCGATCAGGGCGTGCGGCTGTATCTGCTGATCGCTGTGCCTGCTGTTGCGGGTCTGACGGCGGTGGCGCTGCCGCTCAGTCGGTTTCTGTTCCCCGCGAAGTATGCCGCCGGTGCGCCGGTCATCGCGTATACTGCGCTTGCCATGCTGTTCATGGGTCTGACCGAGTACGCCAACAAGGCGTATGAGCTGGAGCAGTCCACCGTACACGTTCTGCAGAACAGCGCGATCGCAGCGGTTATCAAGGTGGTTTCGAGTGTCATTCTGCTCAAAACCCTCGGATTTACGGGCGGTGCGCTCGGTTCGGTGGTCGCATTTGCGTCCTACTTTATCATTACCTGTGTGCGCGTGCGCAGCCGATTCCTGTTCCGTGTGGCACCGATCAATCTGGTGCGCATCATCGTTTCGGCGCTGCTGTGCGGCGCGGCGGCCTTTGCGTGCACGCTGCTGCCGGTCGGCAATCTCATTCGCCTTGGCGCGGCTGTCGTGGTCGGTGCGGGCGTTTATGCAGTGTGCATTATCGTCAGCGGTGAGGGCCGCGAGGAAGTACAGGCGGTGCTCCGCCGGCTGAAACGATAAGAAAAATTGTCGAAACAGCGTGGATTTCACTGGTAAAACCTTGTCACGGCATTAAATTCATGCTACAATAACTCTATCTGAAAATTGTAAACAGAGAGGCGTAATATTATGGAAATGATTCATGAAGCGGGTCAGTACGTTGACACCGTAAAGCGCGTCTGCGAAGCAGTCGGCAGCGAGGTCACGTTCCGCGGCACGGTTCACCGTGTACGCGATATGTCTGACTTTTCTTTTGTTGTAATGCGCGTTGAGCGCGGTTTGATCCAGTGCACCTTCCAGGGTGACGAGATCGGCGGCATCAAGCGTTCGGACGTCAAGGACGCAATGGTACTCGAGGTTACCGGTACCGTTCGTGAGGAGCCGCGTGCAGAGCACGGCGTTGAGGTCGTTCTGAGCGCACTGTCCATCCTCGGCAAGCCGTACGACCAGCTGCCGGTACCGCTCGGCAAGAAGTATATGGGCCTGTCCCTTGATGTTGATCTGCCGCTGCGTCCGATCACGCTGCGTCATCCGCGCAAGCAGGCGATCTTCCGCGTACAGGGTGCGATCGCTGACGGCTTTGCACAGTACATGCAGTCGCAGGGCTTCACCCACATCCACACCCCGAAGATCGTAGTTGCAGGCGCTGAGGGCGGCGCAAACCTGTTCAAGCTGGATTACTTTGGCACTCCGGCTTATCTGGCACAGTCCCCGCAGTTCCACAAGCAGTACCTCGCCGGTGCATTCGGCCGTGTATACGAGATCGGCTCGGTTTACCGTGCAGAGCGTCACAATACCTCCCGTCATCTGAACGAGTATATGGGTCTGGACTTCGAGATGGCCTACATTGATTCCATGTACGATGTAATGGCAATGGAGACCGGCATGCTGAAGTCCGTTATGGCTTACGTTAAGGAGCACTGCGCTGAGGAACTCGCTATGCTGAACGCCGAGGTTCCGGAGATCAAGGAGATCCCGACCATCCGCTTCCACGAGGCCAAGCAGATCATGGAGGAGAAGTTCGGTCATAAGTCCAAGAACCGTTACGACCTCAACCCGGACGAAGAAGTGCTGCTGTGCCAGTGGGCCAAGGAGGAGCACGACTCTGATTTCGTATTTGTAACTCACTTCCCGTCTGCAAAGCGTCCGTTCTACGCGAAGGATGATCCGGAGGACCCGAAGCTGGCGCTGTCGTTCGACCTGCTGTTCCGCGGTCTGGAGATCACCACCGGCGGTCAGCGTATCCACGATTATCAGGAGCAGATGGACAAGCTGGCGGCCCGCAAGATGAACGCCGAGCTGTTTGAGTCCTTCACCATGCTGCACAAGTACGGTATGCCGCCGCACGGCGGTCTGGGCATTGGTCTGGAGCGACTGACCATGCAGCTGCTGGGGCTGAACAACATCCGCGAGGCTTCTATGTTCCCGCGTGATATGAACCGCCTTGAGCCGTAAAGAGCTTACGCTTCGTTCCAAAGGGCTGTGCCCTTTGGAACGAGGGGACACCCTTACAGGCTTGCGCCAAAAAGGACTCGGAATTATCGATTCCGTGTCCTTTTTGGTGTTTGTTAAAAATGACACGGCGGCAGAGCCGCCTGTGTCCCTTGGTATGCGTCCGGAGAAGAAAATCTTCACTCCTCACTCTCTTTTCAGCTCTTTACGAGGATTTAACATTTTTTCCTCGGTTGGCTCTTGACGTTGGCTGAAATTTTACGCATAATAAGAATGGACAAAAGATTTCCGGCTATGCTGTTTCAGCATGGGTCGCCTACCGAAAGGAGATCAGCACAATGAACGAAGAATTAGAGCTGCTTCGCGACAAGAAGGGCTTCATTTGCGATATGGACGGTGTTATCTATCACGGCAACCGTCTGCTGCCCGGTGTACCTGAATTTGTAGACTGGCTGCAGCGTGAAAACAAGAGCTTCCTTTTCCTGACCAACTCCTCCGAGCGTTCGCCGCTTGAGCTGCAGCAGAAGCTGGCACGTATGGGTCTGGAGATCGGTGAGGAGCATTTCTACACCTCTGCTCTGGCTACGGCAAAGTTCATCGCCAGCCAGAAGCCGCACGCATCCGCGTATGTGATCGGCGCGCCCGGTCTGGTCGGTGCGCTGTATGAGGCGGGCATCGTGATGAACGATGTTGACCCGGATTACGTTATTGCGGGCGAGACCAACACCTACAACTATCAGACCATCCTCAAGGCCGTTGATTTGATCAACAAGGGCGCACGCCTGATTGCCACCAACTCCGATTTGACCGGCCCGTCCGAGCAGGGCATTATTCCGGCATGCCGCGCACTGGTTTCTCCGATTGAGCTGGCCACCGGCAAGACCGCATACTATGTCGGCAAGCCGAACCCGCTGATGATGCGCACCGGTCTGCGCCTGCTGGGCGTGCATTCGCACGAGGCGGCTATGATCGGCGATCGCATGGACACCGATATTGTTGCCGGCATCGAAACCGGTCTGGACACCGTTCTGGTGCTCTCCGGCTGCACTACCCGCAAGGATGTAGAGAATTATGCGTACCGTCCGCACTTTATTCTGGACGGCGTGGGCTGTATCCCGCCGCAGGCGTAAAGAAGCCGTCTAAATCGAACTTATACAAAAGCCTTTCCGAAAAAATTTCGGAAAGGCTTTTTCATTGGATAAAGAATGGACAATTCTATGCTATACTAAATACAGGAAAAGGATAGACCAATGACAGATAGAGAGGGGGCATTCCCATGGCAGGACACATTCTTTTGGCGGAGGATGACAAGGCGTTATCCGCGCTGATGCAGGATTTCTTTCGGGCGGCAGGCGTAGCGGTGACACCGGCGTATGACGGCGAGCAGGCGCTCGTGCTGGCGCAGGCACAGCCGTTCGACCTGCTGGTGCTAGACGTGATGATGCCGCACCTGAACGGTCTCGAAGTATGCGAAGCGGTGCGGCAGGAGAGTGACGTTCCGGTCATTTTCGTCACGGCACTTGGGCAGGAGGGTGACACGCTGGCAGGATTCCGCGCGGGCGCGGACGATTACATAACGAAGCCGTTTTCGTTTCCGGTGCTGGTGGCGAAAGCGCAGGCGCTCATGCGGCGGGCACGCGGTCTGCGTCTGGGCGCGAGCGAGCTCGGCTACGCGAATATCCTGATGGACACCAGCACAGGCACGGTAACGGTGGACGGAAACCCGGTGAACCTGCGTCCCAAGGAGGCGAAGATACTCGAGCTGCTGCTGCGCGAACAGGGACGCACGGTGTCGCGCGACCTGCTCATCGAGCGGGTATGGGGCACAGATTTCGACGGGGACGAGCGCATGATCGACCGGCACATTGCCAGTCTGCGTAAGGCGCTTGGAACAGCCTCGCAGCATATCCGTGCGGTGTACGGCAAGGGCTACCGATTGGGGGGATCGACATGAAAAAGCGGATTCGTAAAATCGGCATCGCGGCAAGGCTGACCGCGGTTGTGGCGGTGATTCTGGCGGTGTTTCTGGTGCCGTGGGTGTGGCAAGTGGCAAAGCTTGCGCAGGATAAAGCTCGAGAGGAAGCTAATGCCAGCATGAGAGCGAGTACGGGATTGCTGATGAGTGACCTTAAAATCCTGAAAGGTGATGCAGCGCACTACCCGGCAGAAGGCACAGCGGAATACGATCTGCTGCGCGCCAACCTGTGTAGAGATGGTGTAGATACGCCCTATTATAATGTGGATACGCCCTATATCATACGGTATTATGATGAAAATCATAAGCGGGTTCTGATTAGATCGCCGCTGATGCTGAAGTATCGTCCGGCAACAGGCTGCTGCTATGGCATTGATTTAAGTGATTTCTCCGAGCAATCGCTGCGCGAAATGAACGAGGCATACACTCACGAGCTTGCGGAACCGATAGTTACAGTCTATGGCCGACAAGTCAAGACAGATACACAATTTGTCTTTTTCCCGAATCGAATTCAGATTGTTTATGAGGAATGGACGGCGCAAACACCGGTTGAGGAAACAAATCAGTTCTGCTCCGACGGAGGCGAGTACATAGGTGCATACATACCGGGGAAATGGCCATTTCGCACGGATGCAGCGATGGAAGGCTACTTTGATGCACTGCGCTATCTGGATACCGAACTGCGGGCGATAGACGGCGAAAACATACCGGACGAGGAGTGGGCAGAAGTACGGGCCTCGAAACGGTATGTCGGCACGTTTCAGGGGATGCCGTATGATGACGAGGTGCTTCTTGCTACGGCGGCGCTGGTCAATCGAGAATACGCATACGGTACTTGTTTTCGCCTTATGCCGCCTATCACGATTGCGCTGTACTTGATTTTCCTGTTCCTCTTTTATAAAATTGTGCGCCGCATGGTGTCCGCCCCACTGGTTGATACGGCAAGAGAAGCCAATCGGGTATCCATTCTCGCATTCGACGAGTTCCAACCCGACCTGAAGCGCGGAGACGAAATCGGTGAACTTAACCGTGCGCTGAGCGAAATGGCGGCCACACTGCACGCCCGCTGGGACAGTGAGCGCGATCTCGAGGACAAACGGCAGCAGTTTGTCTCGGCGGCCAGCCACGACCTGAAAACGCCGCTTGCGCTCATCGGCGGGTACGCCGAGGCCATCGCGCAGGACATTTCACCGGAGGAAAACGCGCGCTACCTTGCAGCCATCGAGCAGGAAACGGCGCGGATGAACGGCCTTGTGCGCGAAATGCTGGATTACACCCGTCTGGACCGCACGGACGAGCTGAAAAACCGCAAAACGCTCAATCTGACCGCACTTGTAAATGATATGCTGACCGAGTATGCGCCGCTGTTTGAAAAACGCCGTCTGACCGTCGATATTGCGGACGGTGTGCGCATCCGCGGCGACGAAACGCTGCTGCGGCGTGCCGTCGGCTGTCTGCTGGAGAATGCCGCCAAGTATTCGCCGGAAAACGGGCGCGTGTCCGTTCGGCTGACGAACAGCCGCAATCACCTGCTGACCGTCGAAAACGACTGCGAACCCATTCCGGAGGACGAGCTGCCGCGCCTGTTCGAGATGTTCTATCGCGGCGATAAGGCACGCGACCGCGCAGGCGGACACGGACTGGGACTGGCCATTCTGCAGAAAATACTCGCTCTGCACGGCCTGACCTGCAAGGCGGAAAATATAAAGGGCGGTGTGCGGTTCATCGTCTGCAATAAAGATTAAAAGCTGAAAAAGGGCATGAAAATACCCCGCAAGAGATTCTCTTGCGGGGTATGCTTTTACTTTGCGTAGTCGATCGCACGCGTTTCGCGTACCATGTTGACCTTGATCTGGCCGGGATAATCCAGCTCGTTCTCGATCTTCTTGGCGATTTCGCGGGCGAGAAGCACCATCTTGTCGTCCGAAACCTTCTCCGGATTGACAATGATGCGGATCTCGCGGCCTGCCTGAATGGCAAACGAACCGGAAACGCCGGGCGTCTCGTTGGCGATGCTCTCGAGCTTCTCCAGACGCTTGATATAGTTCTCCAGGTTCTCGCGGCGAGCGCCCGGACGTGCAGCGGAGATGGCATCGGCTGCCTGAACCAGACATGCTACGATGGTCTTAGCTTCTACATCGCCGTGGTGTGCCTCGATGGCGTGGATGATCGGCTGGGATTCCTTGTACTTCTTGGCAAGGTCTACACCGATCTGAACGTGGCTGCCCTCAACCTCGTGGTCGATGGCCTTGCCGATATCATGCAGCAGGCCTGCGCGGCGTGCCGGAACCGGATCGAGACCCAGTTCGCTGGCCATCATGCCGGCAATGTGAGCCACCTCGATGGAGTGCTGCAGGACGTTCTGACCGTAGCTGGTGCGGTAGCGCAGGCGGCCGAGGATCTTGACCAGCTCCGGATGAATGCCGTGAATGCCGGTCTCGAAGGTAGCGCGCTCGCCTTCGCTCTTGATGATCTGCTCAACTTCACGGCGAGCCTTGTCAACCATTTCCTCAATGCGAGCCGGATGAATACGACCGTCAACGATCAGCTTTTCGAGGGCCAGACGTGCGATCTCACGGCGAACCGGATCGAACGAGGACAGGGTGATGGCCTCAGGCGTATCGTCGATGATGAGGTCTACGCCGGTGAGGGTTTCCAACGTGCGGATATTGCGTCCCTCTCGGCCGATAATGCGGCCCTTCATCTCGTCGTTCGGCAGCGGAACAACCGAAACGGTCGCCTCGGATACCTGATCGGCGGCACAGCGCTGGATTGCGGTCGAGATGATCTCACGGGCAGTCTGCTCACTCTCGTCCTTCAGGCGCTGATTGATCTCGCGCAGCTTGACGGCTGCATCGTGGGTTGCTTCGTTTTCAATGGACTGGACGAGCATATCGCGTGCTTCGTCACGGGTCATGCTGGCAATCTGCTCCAGCTTTTCTACCTGCTCGAGCTTGATGCGCTCGAGTTCTTCCTTTTCCTTCTGGCTTGCGTCCAGCTGGCGGCTAAGGTCATCATTCTTGCGGTCGAGCATATCGCTCTTCTTGTCCAGTGCTTCCTCGCGCTGAATCAGGCGGCGCTCAAGCTGCTGGGTTTCGTTGCGGCGTTCCTTCAGCTCGCGGTCGGCTTCGACGCGCTGCTTGTGGATTTCGTCCTTTGCCTCGAGTATGGATTCGCGTTTTTTGGTTTCGCCGGCCTTGATCGCTTCGTTGATGATGCGGGTGGCCTCGGTCTCGGCAGAGCCGATCTCTTTTTCCGCAACGCTCTTGCGATACAGGAATCCGATGATTACGCCTACTGCGAGACACACGATACCGGTGATGATCGGTATGATGATGTTGCTCATGTCTGTTGGTGTGTCCTCCTATTTACGAATTTTGGGAGACGGCACAAAACCAAGACAATACCGCAGATCTGCGGTGCTGTTTCTCAATAGAGCGACGGTTCGGCAGAAAACAAGCTGATTCCACGGTGAAACACGCGCAGCACGCATGAGCACTGTACGAAGAATAAAGGCAGAATACGCCGAAAAAGCGAAGATTCGCTCGAAAAAATCAGGGTTTTGCGCTGTCAAAAGAAAAATGCGGTTCCGTCAATCCGCATTGGAATTGGCGGTTCATGATAATGCCTTTGAAAAAAGCCGTGCTCACTATTGGCACCGGCTCTGTTACAGCAGGTATTATACTATGTTTAATTGTAAAGCCTATTCGTCAAACTGTCAAGAAAAAGACAAGCTGACATACGCGGTTTTTGGTGTTTTTTGAAAACGGCCGGTGTGCGCTCTTGTGAACGGCAGGGCGATTTGCTATAATAATTCTGTATTCCCTCATGGAAGAGACGAGGAGGAACGACTATGAACGAGTCTATGTGCCGCGTACAGCGCGGTTCTTTCGTATATTATACCTGCCGACGGATTCCGGTGCGGCATGCCTTCACCACCAAATTCGGAGGTGTGAGCACGGGCGCGTGCGAAAGCCTGAATTTAGGCTTCAACCGCGGCGACGAGTTGGAGAATGTGCGCGAAAACTATCGCCTGCTGGGCGAGACGCTCGGCGTGGATGAGACGCGCATGACGCTCACCAAGCAGATCCACGACACGCAGGTGTCGGTCGTGACCGAGGACAAGGTCGGCATGGGGCTGCACCGCCCGATGGAGTGGCAGTCGGACGCGATCGTGACCGCGCTGCCGGATACGCCCATCATCGGCTTTTACGCGGACTGCGTTGTCACCTTATTATATGATCCGGCGACGCATACCGCAGGCGTGTGTCATTCCGGCTGGCGCGGCATGGCGGCAGGTATCCTGCCGAAAACCGTCGATGTGATGGCAGAGCAGCTCGGCACAAAACGTGAAAGCCTGATCGCCGTGCTCGGTCCGTCCATCCGGCAGGAGTGCTTCGAGACTGATGCGGATGTGCCGGAAGCGATGGAAGAGCTGCTCGGTGCACAGGTGCATCCGTTCATCATGGAGAAAGGTCCGAAATTCCATGTGAACCTGCAGGGCATCGGCGTAAAGCTGCTGCAGGATGCCGGACTTTTGGCGGAAAACGTGATCGACAGCGGCATCTGCACCATGTGTCATTCGGATGAGTTCTGGTCGCACCGCGTAACGCACGGCGTGCGCGGCGTGCAGGGCGGCATGATCTGTCTGTAAGCGAAAGGATCAAATGCAATGAAAAGTTGGAAAAAACGTGCGCTGGCGCTGACAATGGCAACTTTGGTCGTGCTCAGCGGCTGCACGTTCCCGTTTGGAAAGGGAAACGACGGCGACGGCGTACCGGTAGACAATGTGGATGTGTCGGACGCGTATTTCGGTCTGGCGTGGTATCGCTCGGGCACAACGCTTAATCCGGTCATGGACGGCACCGAGGTCAACAGCATGCTGCGTGAGGCGCTTTACGAGGGACTTTTTGAGATAAAAAGCGATTTTACACTCGAAAACGAGCTGTGCGAGGACTATACGAGCGATGGAACTACGTTCAGCTTTACGATAAAAAAGGGCATCAAGTTCTGGTCGGGTGCGGAGCTGACGGCAAGTGATGTTGCCGAAAGTCTCAAGACTGTGCTGGAAAACGAAAGTTCGCCGTATCACAACCGACTGACCGAGGTTTCCTCGATCGAAGCGGTGACAAAGCGCATGGTTCGCATTACGCTTGCGTCGCCGAACGTCAACTTCCCGAAACTGCTGGATATTCCGATCTATCGGGCGGGTACGACGGACGAAGGAGAGTTCGCAGAGGGCACCGGACCGTACAAGCCGGTTCAGAACGGCGCCGCATGGACGCTGGAGGCCAACGAGAACTGGCACGGCGGCTTTCTCGGCACCATTCGCCACATTACGCTGGTCAAAATGACGCGCGCGGATGCGGCGGACACCAGCTTCCGCACCGGCGATGTATCCATCATGCGCAGCGCGCGTATTGCGCCGGACGACCAGAATATTGCGTTCACCGGCGAGGTCGATACCGTTCCGGTGAGCAGTGCTATGCTGCATTATATCGGTTTGAATTACAATAACAGCCAGTTCGCAAATGCAAAAGTGCGGCAGGCGCTTTCCATGGCGATCAGCCGTCAGGGACTGTGCGCAACCCAGCTGCAGGATTATGCTGATCCGGCGGTGCTGCCGATCAATCCGCAGCCGGCAGATACCGGCGTGTCGTACAGCCTGTCGGCAGATTTGATGACCGCGGCACAGCTGTTGCGCGAGGCGGCACAGGAGGGTGTATCTTCTGCGGGCAGCAGTGACAGCAGCACCGATTCTTCGGACGGGGGTTCGGATTCTACAGACAGTTCCGATGATGACTCGGACTCTTCTGAGGAGGACGGCTACTACGACGAGGACGGCGACTTTATCTATTATACGAGCGGCCGGGCAGGCGATACCGATTACAAGGTGGATTTTCTGACCGTGCGCACGTCGAAGAAACGGACTGATTCGACGATTTCGGATGGGAAAGCTGTGCTTTTGGACAATGAGAACACGGATTCCGGCGATTCGACCGACTCTGCAGATAATTCCGGCTCGACCGATACCACAGTAACCGATACGATAGTGACAGACGCGGCGACCGTGCAGCTTTCGTTCCGCCTGCTCGTCAACTCGGACAACGCGTTTAAGGTAGCGGCGGCAAAACAGGTTGCGGCATCGTGGAATTCACTGAACGGCGTCAATGTCACGGTGGATGAGGAGCCGTATGATACCTATGTTTCCGTGCTGCAGAGCGGCTCGTTCGACGCGTACTACGGCGAAGTTCAGATGACACCGGACTTTGATCTGCGTCCGCTACTGTCTCCGCAGGGCGGACTGAACTATGGCTCGTACTCGAGTGAGGACATGAGCAATGCCATCACGGCGTACCGCAGCGGCGAGAATACGGAGGGTCTGTACACGACGTTCCTAAATGAAATGCCGCTCATTCCGCTGGCATTTGAGCGGCAGCAGGTTGTGCTCAGAAGCGGTCTGATCAATCATTTCAATCCGACACCGTATAACGCATTCGCAGGACAGGAGAACTGGGTCAAGCCGTAACCGCCTGTTTTCACTGACAAGGAGAATATCATGCAGGAAAATCGCAGAATACAGGGGCATTTGTTCGGCGCGTTCAGCGTGCTTGTCTGGGGCACGACATTTGTCTCCACCAAGGTGCTGCTGCGCGCGTTCACGCCGCTGGAGATTATGGTGGCGCGGTTCACGCTCGGCTTTCTGGCGCTGCTCCTCGTGGGCAAGGGTCTCGTGCGCCCGCAGAAACGGTGGCATGAGGGATTGTTTGCACTGGCCGGTCTTTCGGGCGTTACGCTGTACTTTTTGATGGAAAATATTGCGCTGACGTACATTCCCGCGTCGCTGGTCGGTGTTATCGTAGCGGCAGCGCCGCTGTTTACCGCGCTGATCGCAGCGGTCGTGCTGCACGAAAAACTCAGCAAATGGTTCTTTTTCGGCTTTGTTTGTGCGATGGCGGGTGTCGCGCTTGTGTCGCTTGCGGGCGTCAGTGAGCTGCATTTCAGCCCGGTTGGCGCACTGCTCGGCGTAGGCGCGGCGCTGGTCTGGGGCGTGTACTCGGTGCTCGTGCGCCAGCTTGGTCACATGGGCTACCATACCATTCCGCTTACCTGCCGCATTTTTGGATACGGTTTGCTGTTTTTGCTCGTTCCTGCGGTGATTGAAGGGTTTCCGTCCGGTTTGAGCGTGTGGACGCAGCCGGTGCATCTGGCAAATCTGTTGTTTCTGGGCCTTTGCGCGTCTGCAACGTGCTTTGTGACGTGGAATCGCGCGGTTTTCCTGCTCGGTCCGGTGAAAACCAGCGTGTACATTTATGCAACGCCGGTTATTACAATAGTAAGCTCAGCGTTGATTCTGCACGAAACCATGACGCCGATCATGTGGCTGGGCACGGTTTTGGCGCTCGGCGGTCTGATTTTGTCCGAACATCGGGAGAAAGAGAAAACGACGGCGTGAGCCGCCGTTTTTTGTTTGTAGCAAAATTCTTTGCAAAAAAACGAAAAAAATATTTGACAAATGCTCCGGGATTTGGTATTCTATTAAAGCTGTCTCTCAGAGACAGACGCAAAACCAAAAAGCTTGGTTTAGAACCGATTGAGGTTCTGAAAAAGAATTTGAAAAAAGTTCTTGACAAACGCTTCTGGTTTTGATATACTAAATAAGCTGTTGATGAGCGGTTGAGAACAACGAAAAGTTGTGAAAACTCTTTGAAAACAGCAGATTGTACCTTGTAAATTAAACAACGATGTGCTTAAACTTTTGTTCAAAAGAACGAAGGTTGTAGTGCGAACCTGAAATTTCGAGAGTTTTTTACTCTTGGTAAATCGCTGGAAGTCACAACTCCAGTTAAAATAAAGTGACACGTCAGACTCTAAAGTCGGTTAAAACGAAAGAAATTTCGTTCTAATACAATTTTTAGAGAGTTTGATCCTGGCTCAGGATGAACGCTGGCGGCGTGCCTAACACATGCAAG